>Ga0070680_100004524_pt1 | contig 10469 bp, 5 predicted proteins | sample KBSC73BmetaG_FD_64672 | JGI IMG/M metagenome (GOLD analysis project Ga0070680, IMG submission 64672) | Corn rhizosphere microbial communities from Kellogg Biological Station, Michigan, USA - KBS C7-3B metaG | ecosystem: Host-associated > Plants > Roots > Rhizosphere | place: USA: Michigan... | reverse complement strand
GGCGAGATCCACTCCTTCTGCGCGATGAACTCCTTGAGCATGTCGTTCTGCATGGTGCCGCCGATGCGGTCCCAGGAAATTCCCTGCTTGTCGGCGAGCGCAAGGTACATGGCCAGGGCCACCGAGGCGGTGCAGTTGATGGTCATCGACGTGGTGACCCGGTCGAGCGGAATGTCCCGGAACAGGATCTCGAAGTCGGCGAGGGTGGAGATGGACACGCCTTCCTTCCCCACCTCGCCCCGCGCCCGCGGGTGATCCGCGTCGTAGCCCATGAGCGCCGGCATGTCGAAGGCGGTGCTGAGCCCGGTCTGCCCCTGGTCGAGGAGATACTTGAAGCGGGCATTGGTGTCTTCGGGCCGCCCGAAGCCGGCGAACATGCGCATGGTCCAGAGCTTGCCCCGGTACATGGAGGGATACGGCCCCCGCGTGAACGGGAACTCGCCCGGATAGCCCAGCTTGTCCTCGTAGCGCCAGCCGGTCAGGTCCTCCGGCGTGTAGAGGGGCTGCACGGGAATGCCCGAGAGCGTCTCCGAGCGCTCCACCCGCTCCGGCGCCTTCGCGACGGCGGGCCGGTAGGCCTCGCGCTCCCAGCGGTCCTTGCCAGTAGCCATCGTGTCCTCCGCTATGCGTCCGGGCCGGCCAGGAGATGGCGCGCGATCACCAGCTTCTGGATCTGCGAGGTGCCCTCGTAGATCTGGGTGATCTTGGCGTCCCGGAACGACCGCTCGACCTGGTATTCCTTGATGAACCCGTAGCCGCCGTGCACCTGAACCGCGTCGGTGGCGATCTTCATCGCCGCCTCCGAGCAGAACAGCTTGGCCATGGCCGCCTGCGGCGCGAAGGGCCGCCCGGCGTCCTTCAGCGCGGCCGCGCGCAGGATGAGCAGGCGCCCGGCCTCGATCGCCGTCGCCATGTCCGCGAGCATCCACTGCACCATCTGGTGCTGGCCGATGGGGACCCCGAAGCTCTTCCGCTCGCGCGCATAGGCCACCGACCGCTCGTACGCGCCCACCGCGATGCCGAGGGCCTGGGCGGCGATGCCGATCCGGCCGCCGTCGATGGCCGCCATGGCCACCTTGAAACCCTCGCCCTCGGCCCCCAGACGGTTCGCGACCGGTACCCGGCAGTCGTCGAAGACGAACTCGGCCGTGTCCGAGGCGCGGATGCCCAGCTTGTCCTCCGTCTTTCCCACGTGGAAGCCGGGCATCCCCTTCTCCACGAGGAAGGCGGTGATGCCGCGGCTCTTCTTGGTCCGGTCGGTCTGGGCGAAGGTGAGCGCGGCATGCGACTCGCGGCCACTGGTCACGAAGACCTTCCGGCCCTGGATGACATAAGCGTCCCCGTCCCGCCGGGCGACCACGCTCTGATTGGTGGCGTCCGATCCCGCCTCGGGCTCGGTGAGCGAGAAGCAGCCAAGCTTCTGTCCCGACGCATAGGGCGCCAGGAACTTCTGCTTCTGCTCGGGAGTGCCGAACTTGTAGATGGGCTCGCAGTACAGCGAGTTGTTGACGGACATGATGACGGCATGGGAGGCGCAGACCCGCGCCAGCTCCTCGACCGCGAGGGCATAGGCCACCACGTCCGCCCCGCTGCCCCCGCACTCCTCGGGGATGAAGAGGCCCATGAGCCCGAGCTCGCCCATGCGGCGCACGGTCTCGGCGGGGAAGCGCGCCTCGCGGTCGATGGCCTCCGCGATGGGGCGCACTTCCTTGTCCGCAAAGTCGCGCGCGACGCTCTGAATGGCGCGCTGTTCTTCGGTTAGCTCTAGGTTCATAACCTCTTGCTATTTCTCCAGGAGCTTCTTGAACTCTTGCTCGAGGGCGGGGGCGACCTCGAAGAGATCGCCCACGATGCCGTAGTCCGCGATCTTGAAGATGGGCGCCTCCGGATCCTTGTTGATGGCGCAGATGATCTTGGAGGTCCGCATGCCGGCCAGATGCTGGATGGCGCCCGAGATGCCGAATCCCAGGTAGAGCTTCGGGGAAATCGTCCGGCCCGTCTGGCCGATCTGGAAGCGATGCGGGCGCCAGCCCGCGTCCACCGCCGCCCGGGAAGCGCCCACGGCGGCGCCGATCACCTTGGCGAGCGATTCGAGGATGACGAAGTTCTCGGGGCCCTTGAGCCCGCGGCCGCCGGAGACCACGATCTCCGCCTCGGTGAGCTCGGGCAGGCCCGTGGCGGACTCCTCGCGGCGCTCCACGAACTTCAGCATCGCCGCCGCGGCCGTGATGCTGGGCTTCTCCACCGCCGGCGCCGCACCCGGCTGGGCGTCGCCGGGGCGGAACACATTGGGCCGGAGCGTGGCCATCCACGGCGTCTTCGCCCAGGTCATCTTGGCGAGAATCTTGCCGGAGTACACGGGACGGGTGGCGACCAGCCGGTCCCCGTCCAGAGTCAGCGCGGTGCAGTCGGCGGAGAGCCCCGCCCCCATCCGCGCCGCCAGCCGCGCCATCAGCTCGCGCAGCCGCGTGCTCACCGGCGCCAGGATGGCCTTGGGCGACTCCTTGCCCGCGAGATCGGCCAGCGCCGCCGACCACACCTCCCCGCGATAGGGCGCGAAGGGCGCTCCCTCGAGCAGCAGCACGCGCTTGGCGCCCCACTCCGCGAGCTGCTTGAGCCCCGCCTCGGTGGCCTTGTCGGTGAGCCACACCGCTTCCGCCTGACCGCCCGCCTTGGCGGCGAGGCGCCCGGCCTCGCCCAGCACCTCGGCCATCACCTTCTTCGGGTTCCCCTGCCGGTCGTCTTCGACGATGCCCCAGAACGCGCCTGCCATGTCTGAATGCTCCCTTGTCGTGATCGAGTGGAGTTAGATGGCCTTGGCGTCTTCGCGCAGCGCGCGGACGAGCTCCTTGGCGGCCTCGGCGGGCTCGCCCTGGATGATCCGTCCCGGCGGCCGCGCCGGCAGAGGCTCGAGGGTGACCACGGTGAGCGCCGGCGGCTCCGACGCGAGTCCGAGGTCGGCCCCCTTCACGTCCTTGATCTCTTTCTTCTTGGCGCCCATGATCCCCTTCAGCGTGGGATAGCGGGGCTCGTTCAGGCCCTTCTGCGCCGACACCACGGCGGGCAGCGGCAGATCGAAGACCTCCAGGCCGCCCTCCACCTGGCGCGCCACGCGCACCGAGGTGGCGCCCGCGTCCACCGCTTCCTCCATGATCCAGGAGGCGCAGGGCCAGCCCAGTAGCTCCGCCACCTGCGCCGCCACCGCGCCCATGTCGTCGTCGATGGCCTGGCGGCCGAACAGCGCCAGCCCGGGCGCCTCCTGCTTCAGCAGCGCCGCGATCGCGCGCGCGGTGGTCAGTGTGTCCGCGCCGTCCCAGGCGGCGTCGAGCAGGTGGACAGCCCGGTCGGCGCCCATGGCCAGGCAGGAGCGCAGAGCTTCCTTGGCCCGGTCGGGGCCCAGCGTCACCGCCACCACCTCGCCCTCGCCGCGCTTCTCCTTGATGCGAAGCGCCTCCTCGATGGCGAACTCGTCGTAAGGCGACACGATCCAGGTGATACCGGTGGTCTCGATCGCCTTCGGATTGCCGCTGATCTTCACCTGGGTGGCGGTGTCAGGCACTTGCTTCACCATCACGAGAATCTTCAAGACTCGATCTCCTCTGGGCTGTCGCCGGTGTTGATCTGGTCGTATCGAAGGTCCCGGGTGATCCGGAAGCGGTCGCCCGGAATGAACACGCGATCGTAGACCACCGGGGTGCCGTCGGCGGCGACGGACACCCGATCGGAGCGGAATGAGGCCAGGCCGGCGCGGCAGCCGAGCTCCCGCGCCGCGCGCGGCTCCAGCGGCACCGCGGAAACCGTCTCGCGCGCGCCGGCGATCTCGATGCCGAGCTTGTAGGCCAGCACCTGGCGCAGCGGGGTCACGCTGAGGTCCGTCTTCGCCACGTCCTCCCCGAGGCCGGGCGCCAGATAGGAGGCCTGGAAGCTGGTCGGCCGGCCCGCCACCAGCCGCAGCCGCTCCAGCGCGAGCACGCGCGCCCCCGCCGGGGCGCCGAGCGCGCGGGCCACCATCCGGTCGGCGCGCTCGAACTGGCTGCGGAGGAAGCGGGTCATCACGTCCTCGCCCTGCGCGGAGAGATCGCCCGCGAAGGTTCGAAGCTGCAGGATGTCGTAGTCCACGGAGCGGCTCGAGACGAAGGTGCCGAGCCCGTGGCGCCGCGCGATGAGGCCGTCGCGCTCCAGCACCTCGAGGGCGTGGCGGAGGGTCATGAGCGTGACGCCGAAGTCCTGGGCGAGCCGGCGCTGATTGTCGAGCCGCTCGCCGGGCGCGAGCTGACCAGACGCCATGCGCTCGCGCAGGCTCTGGGCGATCTGGTGATAGCGGGGTGGACGACCGTTCACGCGATCAGCCTCCGGAATGTCACTGTTCTAGAACTGAATCAAATCGGTACGGCAGGGCAAGCACTTACAACGACCAGCCGCCCTCATACTACTGCCGTGTCGCGGGTAGGGTCAAGCGGCCGTCCGGGCCCCGGGGATGGGGCCGGGGCGCGCCGATCCCGCTAGCCCTGGGTGCTGCGAGGGGCGCCGAGCCGGCGTGAGAGCGCGACCAGCTCCTCGAGCTTGCGCGCGGCGGCTCCGGAATCGACCGAGGCGGCAGCCAGGGCCACCCCCTCCTTGAGGTCCGGCGCCTTGTTCCCGACCATCAGCGCAGCCCCCGCGTTCATCAGCACGATGTCACGGCGGGGGCCCGCCTCGCCGCCCAGCACGGCGCGAATGATGCGGGCATTCTCCTCGCGGTCGCCGCCCTGGAGGTCGCGGATCGCCGCGCGCCGCATGCCGAGGTCCTCGGGCCGCACGCGGGACGACCGCACCACGCCCTCGTGCACCTCGGAGATGTGGCTCTCCCCGGTGTTCGAGATCTCGTCGAGCCCGTCGGCCCCGTGCACCACGAAGGCGCGCAGGGTGCCCAGCTCGGCAAGGACGTGCGCGAGAGGATCGGTGAGGGACGCCGCGTAGACGCCGATCACCTGCGCATTCGCGCCGGCGGGGTTGGTGAGCGGGCCCAGCATGTTGAACACCGTGCGCACGCCCATCTCGCGGCGCGCCGCCATCACGTGCTTCATGGCGGTGTGGAGCAGCGGCGCATACAGGAAGCCGATGCCCACCTCGTCGATGCAGCGGGCCACCTGGGCGGGGGTCAGCTCGAGGTCCACGCCGAGTGTCTCCACCACGTCGGCCGAGCCGCAGAGAGAGGACACTGAACGGTTCCCATGCTTGGCCACCTTCAATCCGGCGCCCGCCACCACGAAGGCGGTGGCGGTGGACACGTTGAAGGTGCCGGTGGCGTCACCGCCGGTGCCGCAGGTGTCGATGAGCATCTCCCGGTCGGTGCCGGTGGCGGCCACCATGTCCCCGGCGCGGGGCCGCACCTTGACCACCTTCTGGCGCATGACCTGGGCGAAGCCGATCAGCTCCTCCACGGTCTCGCCCTTCATGCGCAGCGCGGTGAGGAAGGCCGCGATCTGGGCATTGGTGGCCGCGCCCGACATGATGGCTTCCATCGCCCCCGCCGCCTCGATGCGCGTGAGATCCCGGCGCTCGACGAGCGCGCGCACCGCTTCGGTGATGATGGGGCTGGTCACGGGGTCGGCCTGGGGGCGATTCTACTCTGCGCGGCGGAGCCGGGCCAGCAGGGCGAGGGTTTCGTGCATGTCGAGCGGCTTGGTGAGCACGGCGCGCACCCCGCTGGCGGCGAGCTCCTCGGGGGACAGCTCGACACCGAATCCGGTCACGAGGAAGATGGGCACCGCCGGCCGCAGCGCGCTGACCGCCTTCGCCACCTCCCAGCCGGAGAGCCCGGGCATGGCGAGGTCCGTGAAGACCGCGTCGAAGGGCTCCGCGCGGAAGCGCTCGATGGCGGCGGCGCCGCTGCCCACGACCACCGCCGCGTGCCCGGCCGACTCGATGATGTCGCCCAGCACCTCACCCACCGGCGCCTCGTCGTCCACCACCAGACAGCGCAGCGGCACCGCCGCCGCCGGTGCCGGGGCGCGCGGGCCTTCCGCCTGCGCCAGGGTGGTGGTCGGGAAGCTCAACCGGAATCGCGTTCCCCGGCCCTCCTCGCTCTCGACGGTGATCTGGGCCCCGTGCCGGGAGAGGATGCCGTAGGTCATCGAGAGCCCGAGCCCGGTGCCGCTGGGCCCCTTGGTGGTGAAGAAGGGATCGAAGATGCGCTGCCGGACGTGCTCGGGCATCCCGACTCCGGTATCCGCCACGCGCAGCTCCACCCGGGCGCCGGCGGCGGCGGTGGTGAGCGTCAGCGTGCCGCCCTCGGGCATCGCGTCGAGCGCGTTGAGGATGAGGTTGAGCAAGGCCTCGCGCAGCTCGGCCGGGTCTCCGCCCACCGGCGGAAGATCCGGCGCGAGGGCCGTCCGCACCTCCACCGTCACGCCCCGGCTCCGGGGCTCGTCGCGCCAGCGCGACTCCGTGCTCTCGAGCGTCTCCTCCACCACCCGGTTGAGGCTCACCGCCACCACCGGCTGGTCCCGGCGAATGCGGGTGAACTCCTGCAGGCGCCGCACCGTCTGCGCTCCGTCCAGGCCGGACCGCTCGATCACCTCGATCCAGCGCCGGTGCTTGGGGTCGCGCACCTCCTTGAGGAGTAGCTGGGCGCGACCCACGATGGCGGCGAGGACATTGTTGAAGTCATGGGCCACGCCCGACGCCATCTCGCCCAGCGCGCGCAGCTTCTCGGTCCGGACGAGCTGATCCTGGGCGGCGGCGAGCTCGCCGTAGGCCCGGGTCCGCTCCTCGAAGAGCCGCGCGCTCCGGAGCGCGAGCGCGGCCAGATCGGCGATATTTCCCAGGAGATGCTCGTCGGCGGCGGTGAACTCGCGCTGGGCGCTCCGCAGCACCAGCACCCCGAGCGACCGATCCCCCGCCCGCATGGGCACCCCCAGCCAGTGGCGCACCTCCGCTGCGCGCGGGACCACCTCCACGCCCCGGCGGGCGCACTCCGCCAGATAGTCGGTGGTCCGGATGGCGCGGCCGGTGTCCAGCACCACCGACATGAGGCCCACGCCGTGGCGCGGGTAGCGGCGCGGGCCGGTGGGGTCCGTCACCCCGTCCACCACGCGCAGCACGATCTCCAGCTCGTCGGCGGCCTCGTCGTGGAGGAGGAGCACCAGGAAGTTGACGTTGAGGACGCGCGCCACCTGCTGCTGGATGGTGGCGACCAGGCCGTCGCGGTCCAGCCGGCCCGTCACCGCGCGCGACAGCTCGTGCAGCACGGACAGCTCCGCCACGCGCTGGGCATTGTCGCGAAAGAGCCGGGCGTTCTCCAGCGCCACCCCGGCCTGGCTCGCCACCGCCTCCATCAGCCGCAGCTCGCCGTCCTCGAGGATCCGCACCCGGTCGCGCCAGGTGACGGCGAAGCCACCCACCATCCGGTCCTTGGCGACAATGGGCACGAAGAGCTGGGTGCGATGCGGCACCAGCTGACGGACCACCTCCGGGATGCGCGGATCGCGCATCGCGTCGGTGGAGACGACGGAGCGCAGCGTGCGCGCCGCCTCCGAGTAGAACTCGTGCTCCGAGATGCGGAGCCGCAGATCCCGATTCGCTTCCTCGGAGCCGGTGGGCAGGTGATAGGCCATGAAGGGCTCGAGCCACTCCCCCGAATCGTCCACCAGCCAGATGCCGCTGGTGCTGGCGCTCAGCGACCGGGCCACGTGGCGCAGGAACTCGCGCGGCATTCGGTCGAGATCGAGGGTGGACGAGATCGTGCGGCTCACCGCGAGCAGCGTCTCCGTCTCGCGCAGCTTGCGGGCGGTTTGCTGGGCGAGCTCCGCGTTCTCCATGGCGAGACCGATCTGGGCCGCGATGCCCTCGAGGAGCCGGATCTCCGCCGGCGCGGGCTCCCGTCCCGGTCCCCACCACACGAGCGACAGCGCTCCCACCGGCTCGCCGTGCACCAGGGTGGGGGCGAGGATCGCGGCCCCCGGGTCGAGCCCGCCCACCAGCGCGGGGTCGAAGCGGGGATCGCCCTTCATGTCCGCCGTCCACATCGCGCGCCCCCCGCGCCACGCCGCCTCCAGCTCGGGCATGCGCGCGAGCACGAGGGACTGGGTGAGGAAGTGCTGGAGCAGCTGCTTGGGCACGCGATAGCCGGCCACCGGGGTCAGCGCGTCGCGCGACGGGTTGAGCGCGTAGACGCCGGCCATGTCGGCGCCGAAGGCGCGCGCGGCTTCCCGCGCCACCCGGCGCATGACCTGCCCGGGCGTGCCCGGCTGGGAGAGCACCTGCCCCACCGCGAGCAGCGCGGTCGTCTCGCGGAGCCGCTCCTGCGCCTCCGCGTAGAGCCGCGTGTTCTCCAGCGACAGCGCGAGCTGGCCCGCGATGGCCATCGCGCGATCCACCTGCCAGGGCGCGAAGCTGATGCGCCGGTCGCAGCAGTCCAGGTTCATGAAGCCGATCAGCTCGTCGCCGCGGAACAGCGGCACCGCCATGTAGCTCTTGACGCCGTAGGTGTCCCGCCACCGCGACGGAATGAGCTCGCTCGACTCCGCGTCGTCGATCACCACCGGGCGTCGGGTGGCGATCGCGCGCGTGTGCGCCGGCACCTCGAGGGGCGCGTACGGCTCCACCGTGTTGAAGGCCTCCCACATCGCGGGCGCCCGGCGGCCGTCCGCGAACTGGGACATGAGGGGGACCATCCGGGTGCCTTCCCAGCGCTCGATGGTGCAGCGGTCCACCCCGCAGACCTGGGCGATGCGCATGGTGGCCTGCTTGAGCAGCTTCTGCGGCTCCAGCGTCGAGTTCAGGATCTCCGCCACCTCGAGCAGGACGCGGGTCTCGTCGAGCCGGCGGCTGGTCTCCGCGTAGAGATTCGCGTTCGCGATGGCCACCGCCGCCTGGCCCGCCAGCGACTGCAGGAGGTTCAGGTCCTCGTCGTCGAAGGGCCGGCGCTCGCGCACCGACACCGAGAGCGCCCCGAGCACGCGGTCGCTCAGCATCAGCGGCACCCCCGCGAAGGAGATGATGCCCTCCGCGCGAATGCGCTCCGCGTTCCCCGGGCGCGGGTCCTCGAGAAGATCGGGCACCAGGAGGGGCGCGCGGGTGGCCACGATATGCCCCATGAGCCCCTCGCCGGAGGCGAAATGGGTGCGGCCGACCACCGACGACACGGCCCCGGCGCTCGCTCGAAGTGACAGCGAGGCCCCGTCCGGATCCAGGAGCCAGACCCGCGAGACGCTCGACCCGAAGAGGTCCACCGCCGAGCGCACCACGCGATCGAGCACTTCTTCCAGGCTCAGCGTCGCGGTGAGGGTTTCCGTGAGGCGGGTCAGCGCGGCCAGCCGCTTGCCGCGATCGGTCGCCGCCTGATAGAGGCGCGCGTTCTCCAGCGCGATGGCCGCCTGACCCGCCAGCGTGCTCAGGAGCTCGATCTGGAGGGCATCGGGCGAGCGGACCTCCCACCAGTACACCGACAGCACGCCGTACGCCTCGCCCTTGATGCGAATGGGCACGGAGAGCACGGCCCGATAGCCTTCGTGGGCGATGCGCGCCCGGGAAGTCTCGGGGAGCGAGACCTCGTCATCGGCGAGGATGTCCGCGGTCCAGACCGGCAGGCCCTCGCGGTAGCTTCGGCCCGTCGTCCCCTCACCCGGAAGGAGAACCATCGACTCGATGAACTCGGCGGACAGGCCGACCCCGCGGCCGTAGACCAGGCCGCCGCGCTCGGCATCGAACCGGAAGATCCCCGCCGCGCCCGCGTCCAGCAGCGCGCGGCAGCGCTCCACGATGACGTCCAGCACTCGCTGGACGTCCAGGGTGGAGCTGATGATGCCCGCCACCTCGAAGAGCGCCCGGTACTCGGCGGCGCGTCCGCGCGCTTCGCCGAAGAGGCGCGCGTTCTCCACCGCCACCGTGGCGCGGCTGGCGAAGTCCGCCAGCACGGAGAGATCGTCGCCGGTGAAGGGCGGCGTGTCGCCGGCCCGGTTCACCACCAGTACCCCCACCACCCGGTCTCCCGCGAGCAGCGGCTGGGCGAGCACCCGAGCGTAGCGGTCCACGAAAGATTCCAGGCGCAGGGGGGAGCGGGCATAGTCGTTCTCGATGACGCCCATCCGGCGCGCCGCCGCCGTGCCGGTGACGCCGGTGCCGATCGGCGTCAGCACGCCCCGATACCAGGCCTCTTCGGGCGTCCACGCGCGCGGGCGAAGCGCGTCGCCTTCGCGGAGATAGACGACCGCGGTGGAGCCCCCGATGAGCCGGAGCACGGATTCCGCCACCACCGCCAGGAGCGCGTCCACGTCGAGCTGGGCAGAGATATGCGCCTCGATCTCGCGCAGCGCTTCCAGCCGGCGGCTCCTGTCCCGCGACTCGGCGAGGAGGGCGGCCCGCTCCACCGCGAGCCCGATCTGCCCCGCCACCGCCTCCAGCACCCGCACCTCCTCCGGGTCGAAGGCGCGCTGGTCCTGGACCACGAGCACCAGCGCGCCCCAGCCCCCGTCCCCGAGGGGGAT
>Ga0070680_100004520_pt1 | contig 10472 bp, 6 predicted proteins | sample KBSC73BmetaG_FD_64672 | JGI IMG/M metagenome (GOLD analysis project Ga0070680, IMG submission 64672) | Corn rhizosphere microbial communities from Kellogg Biological Station, Michigan, USA - KBS C7-3B metaG | ecosystem: Host-associated > Plants > Roots > Rhizosphere | place: USA: Michigan... | reverse complement strand
CACCCCGCGGCCAAAAGGGACAGCGAAAGCGACACTGCCGCTCCGCCCCTGACCCTCCTGGACCGCCACGCACAACCCCGAGCACCACGTTCCTCGACTGGTCCCATGCCATCCTCCTGTTCACCGACCCGGTCGCATAGTAGTGATTGCATTTTCGCGGATCAAGAACAAAGGGCGCGCTTTCAAAATTTTTCACACCAGCCGAGCCACCGTGTCTGAATTGTCATTTGGCGGACCGACATCCACCCTGCTTGCATCTTCTTCTTTCGCGCTTCATTGGCCAATTCCGGCCACTCGAACGGGGAATTGACAGCACCAAAGCCGACCGTTTATCGCTGATTGCGGCGCACAGGGAGCTGGCCGACCTCTCCATCGCGCGCCGTGCTGCGATTGCAACGAGCCGAAGCGAGCATGAATTCTTGGACTACTGGTATTTCGGTCATTCGTTTCAGCGCACTGGCTGCGGTGCTGGCGGCGTCGGTCGTCGGGTTCACGCGCGGCCGGCGCAGCAACGCCGTGGCTACCCGGATATCCGACCGACGCGAAGTGGGCCCGGCACACCGATTCACCTGTCCCATGCACCCACAGGTCATCAGCAGCAGCGCGGGTGAATGTTCGCTATGCGGAATGGCTTTGATCGCGGAAGGGACGTCCGATGGTCCGCCCCATCGGGCAAAGGGACAGGTTCTTCACCTCCCGGCGGAGATTGCCAGCCGCCTGCGCTACGACCTGACCGAAGTGCGGGTCCGCCACTTCGTCGCCGACATCTGGGCGCCTGCCGCGGTCGACGATCGGCAAACCGTAGTCGCCATCGCATACAATGATGACGCTGCCGCCTTGGAGGACGGCGAGCAGGGCTCGTTCATCGCCAGCGCGGCCACGGCGGACGATCCTTCCACCAACGTCCGGCCCGTGAAGTTCGTGTCACGCGCCGATTCTTGGGACGACCGGACGCGCGCTGTGCGGTTCGCTCTCGCCAGCCGGGCCGCGCTCCCGCCGGGCGCTCGAGGCTGGGTACACATTCCGCCGCGTTCGCGGGCGACGGAGGCCGTCCCCGTGGACGCGGTCCTGCAAACCGCCAAGGGGTCGTTCGTCCTGACCGTGTCGGATGATCTGCGGGCGTTCACGCGCGTCCCCGTCGTGCTGGGGAAAACGATGGGGGAGATCGTCGCGCTGGCGTCGGGCGTGGCGCCCGGCACCCGCATCCTGGGCCGAGACGTCTTCTTCCTGGACGCCGAACTGCGCCTGCAGGCCGATCGCGTGGCCGGCCGATGATGATCGCCCGACTGCTGGCCGCCAGCGCACGACGCCGGATCTGGATCCTGGCGGCGGCGCTGCTGTTGCTAGCGGCGGGGACCGTCGCGGCGAGACACCTCGCTCGCGACGCCATCCCCGATCTCTCCGATCCCCAGATCGTTCTGGTGGCCGAATGGATGGGTCATCCCGCGCCCCAGGTAGCCCAGGCGGTGACCGTTCCCTTGCAGCGGGCGCTCGCCGGCGTTACCGGCGCCAGGACAGTCAGGGGCACGTCGATGGCCGGGATGGCGTACCTGGACGTCGTGTTCGATTCGACCAGCCAGCTCGCGCGCGGGCGCCAGCAGATCGCCGGCGCGGTGGCGGCGATGGCGTCCCAGCTTCCCGCCGGCGCCCGGATCAACGTCGGGCCGCTCGCCTCGGCGAGCGGGTGGGTGTTTCAGTACGCGCTGGTCGATCATTCACAGGCGCAAGGAGCGGTGGCACTGGCGCGCTGGCATGACGAAGCCTTGCGCCCCGCCCTGCTGTCCATCGGCGGTGTCGCCGAGGTGGCGACCATCGGCGCGGGCCGCGAGCAGCTGCTGGTGCAACCCGACGTGCAGGCGCTGCGCGCACGCGGCTTGGCGATGAGCGACGTGATCTCGTCCCTGGATCAGGCCGTCGCATCTACGGCGGCGCAGCCGGCCGGCTCCGATCCTCTCGACCGCTGGCGGCGCACCGCCATTCGCGCCCCCGCCGTCTCGGGCGCCGCCGTACCCCCCACGCTCGGCGAGCTGGCGCACCTGCGAATTGCCAGCGACATGCCCTCGAGCGTGGCGGACTTCCAGGGCCGTCTGCCGGTGCTGGGCGGAATCGTGGTGGCGAAGCGCGACGCCGCGCTGCCCGCACTGATCGAAGGCGTGCGGCGCGCCGTCGCGCAGGCGCATCCGCCGGCCGGGGTCGAGATCGTCACCATCTACGACCGATTGAAGCTGGCTACCCAGGCAGAAGGGACGCTGTTGGGCGCGCTGGCCGAGGAGATCGCGGTGGTCTGCCTGGCCATCCTAATCTTTCTGCTGCACGGGCGCAGCGCGCTGGTCCCGGCCGTCACGTTGCCCGTCATCCTGGCCCTGACGTTCGCCGGCATGTGGTTGCTGAACATTCCGGCCACCATCATGACCCTGGGCGGCATCGGGATCGCGCTGGGGCTGGCGGTGGATGCGGACGTGATCGCGCTCGAGGCGGCGCACCGCTGTCTGGAGGCCCCGACCACCTCTCCCGCGCAGCGCCGGGCAAGGATGATCGCGGCCGGCGCCGCCGTCGTCCCCGGCGTGCTGACGGCGCTGCTGATCACGGCGGCCAGCTTCCTTCCGGTGCTGGCCTTCTCGGGCGAGACCGGGCGACTGCTGCGGCCGCTCGCGGTCACGAAGACGCTGGTCATCGCCGCCACCGCGCTGGTGGCGCTGACGCTGTCGCCGGCGATCCGCGACCTGGTCATGGGAAGGCGGGTCCGGCGGGAACGCGACAACCCATTGGTCCACCGGCTAGTGAACATCTATCGTCCATTCGTCCACTTCGCGCTGACCCGGCCCCTGCTGACGCTGGTCACGGCGGGGCTGGCCGTCGCCTCGTGCCTGCCCCTGCTCGGCAACCTGCGGCACGAGTTCCTGCCCCGTATCGACGAGGGGGACCTGCTGTTCATGCCCACCACGCTCCCGGGCGCCTCGCCCGAGTTCGTCGCCAAGCACCTGCGCCAGCTCGATCGTTCTTTGGCCACCTTCCCCGAGGTGTCGGCGGTGCTGGGTAAGGCGGGGCGCGCCGACACGGCCACCGATCCGGCTCCATTTTCGATGGCCGAGATCATGGTCCAGCTCCTGCCTCGCGATCGCTGGCCGCTCGTCCATCACCCGCGCTGGTACTCGGACTGGGCGCCGGCGAAGCTGCGGGCCGTCCTGGGGCGCGTGTGGCCCGAGGAAGGGCCAGCCACCACGGCCGAGCTTATCGCGCGCATGGACGCCGCCACCCAGTTGCCGGGGTGGATCAACGCCTGGACCGCCCCGGCCCGGGGGCGCATGGACATGATGTCGACGGGCGTGCGGACACCCGTGGCGATCCGCATCGTTTCCGCCGATCCAGCGCGGCGCGCTTCCCTGGGGGCCGCGCTGGCCGCGCTGGCGAACCGCGCGCCGGGGACACGGCGCGCGTTCACGGAGGGCGAGGCGCCGGACGGCGACGGCGAGCCCTGGCCGCAGTTCACCCCCGACCCGACGGCGCTGGCGGCCGCGCACGTCGAAGCCGCGCTGGCGCGCGCCACGGCGGGGCGCTTGCTGGCGGGCGGGGTGGTCGGGGAGTACACCGGCGGCGGGCGACGCCTGCCTGTTCGTGTCGAGCCGGATCTGGGCGCGGGCCAGCGCGGCTGGATCGATCGGGTGCGCGACGCGACCGTGCGTCCCACGCCGCCCGCGGAGACGCAGGGCCCCGTGCCGCTGGGGATCCTGGGCCGCTTCACGTTCCGGGGGCAAGAGACCGCCATCCGCACCGAGGGGGCCGAGGAGGTCGCGTACGTCTACGTCGAGCTGGACGCCGCGACGGATCTGGGCCGACACGTCGCGGCGCTGAAGGCGGCGTTCACGCAGGCGATGGCCGCTGGCGAGCTCACGCTGCGGCCGGGCGAGCGCATCGAGTGGGCCGGGCAGTACGCGCTGCTCGAGTCGGGACAGCGACGCCTGAAATGGATCTCGCTGGCGGTGCTGGTCCTGATGTTCGGCCTGCTGGTATGGCAGTTCCGCAGCGTCACCGAAGCGATCATCGTGCTGGCCGCGGTGCCCTTCGCGTTGGTGGGCAGCATCTGGACGGTCTATCTGCTCGGGATTCCCCTCTCCGCGCCGGTGTGGGTCGGGTTTCTGTCGGTGGTCGGGCTGGCGATGCAGACCGGCGTGGTCATGGTGCTGTACATCGACGCGGCTTACCTGCGGCGTCTGGCCGAGGGGCGCATCCGCACCCGCGCCGACATCGTGGCCGCGCACATGGAGGGGACCGTGCAGCGATTGCGTCCCAAGCTGATGACCGTGACCACCATGGCCGCGGGGCTGCTGCCCCTGCTGTCAGCCACGGGCGCGGGCGCCGAGATCATGCGCCGGGTGGCCGCCCCCATGCTGGGCGGGCTGGTGACCAGCAGCGTCCTGACGCTGGAGGTGCTGCCGGTGCTGTACACGATCTGGCGGTTCGGGCAGCTCCGCGGGCGCGCGGGCCCGCAGTGCGCCAACTCGCCGGACCCGCCCCGGTGCGATATCCTATCCTGATGGGGAGACCGCTTTCCGAGGCCACGGTACTAGGGGCCGGGGTGATGGGCTCTGCGATCGCCGCCCATCTGGCAAACGCCGGCGTTCGCGTCCGGTTGCTGGATCTGCCGGGCGATCCAGCGAAGGGGCAGCGCCGCAACCACGCGGCCGAGGCCGGGCTGGAGGCGGCGCGCCGCTCGAAGCCGGCCAGCTTCTTTTCGCCGCGCTTCGAAGCCCTGGTCACGGCCGGCAACTTCGACGATCACCTGGCCGAGGCCGCCCAGGCCGACGTCGTCATCGAGGCCGTCATCGAGAACCTGGCCGTGAAGCGGGGGCTGTACCAGAAGCTCGAGGCGGCGGGCGGTGACGCCATCATCACCTCGAACACCTCGGGCCTGCGCATCGCCGAGCTGATGCAGGGGTGCAGCGCCGACTTCCAGCGCCGCTTCTGCATCACGCACTTCTTCAACCCGCCGCGCTACCTGAAGCTGGTCGAGATCGTGGCCGGCGAGGCGACGTCGCCCGAGACCATCGCCCGGGCCGAAGATCTTTGCGGCCGCTTGCTGGGCAAGGGCCTGGTGCGGGCCAAGGACACCCCGAACTTCATCGCCAACCGCATCGGCACGTTCGCGATGATGCGGACGATGGCCGAGGCGCAGAAGGGCGGCTACACGGTCGAGGAGGTCGACATGATCTTCGGACCGGCCAGCGGGCGCCCCAAGAGCGCGGTCTTCCGCACGGCCGACGTGGTCGGTCTGGACACGCTGGCTCACGTCACGAAGAACTGCTACGAGGCGCTGCCCGGAGACGAGCGCCGCGAGGTGTTCGCCCTGCCCGAGGTGCTGAAGCAGCTGGTGGATCGGAAGTGGCTGGGCAGCAAGACCAAGCAGGGCTTCTACAAGAAGGAAGGCGACCAGATCCTGCAGCTGGATCTGAACACGCTGGCGTACGTCCCGCAGACCAAGCCGCGCTTCCCTTCCATCGGCGCCACCCGCGGCGTGGACGACGTCGGCGAGCGGCTGCGCCGCCTGCTGGCGGGCGACGACCGCGCCGCCGCGCTGGCCCGCGCCGTCACCTACGAGACGCTGATCTATGCGGCCAACCGGCTGGGCGAGATCGCGGACGACGTCGACGCGATCGACAGCGCCATGCGCTGGGGCTTCGGCTGGGAGCAGGGGCCGTTCCAGGCCTGGGACGCGCTGGGCGTGAAGGCGACCGCCCAGAAGATGGAGGCCGCAGGGTACGAGGTGCCCGGCTGGGTGAGAGAGCAGATCGCCGCGCAGGGAGAAGGCATGCGTTTTTACCGGCCCAACCCGGCGGGCGACGGCACGCGCCAGCAACTGGGCGGCAAGGGCGGCTTCACCACGGTGCCCGAGGCGCCGGGACGGATCGAGCTGGACAGGGTGCGCGCCACCAAGCACGGCGGCGGCACGGCCGAGGTGGAACGGAACCCCAGCGCCTCGCTGCTGGACATCGGCGACGGCGTCTTCTGCCTCGAGTTCCACTCGAAGATGAACGCGCTGGACCCGGACATCGTGGCCATGATGAACACCGGCATCGACCGCGCCGAGCGCGACGGCGTGGGCCTGGTGATCGGCAACGACGCGCCCGAGGCATTCTGCGCCGGCGCCAACCTGTTCTCGCTGCTGGTGGCGCTGGGCCAGGGCAACTTCGCCGCCGTCGGCGAGATGGTGACGAACTTCCAGAACGCCGCCATGCGCGCCCGCTACGCGCGCGTGCCGGTGGTGGCCGCGCCGTTCGGCCTGGCGCTGGGCGGCGGCGCCGAGGTGGTGCTGGGTTGTCAGAACGTCCGCGCCGCGGCCGAGCTGTACATCGGCTGTGTCGAGGTGGGCGTGGGCCTGATCCCCGCCGGCGGCGGCTGCATGGAGATGGCGGCGCGCGCGTCGGCCCGGGCCTCCGACGACCCGTTGTTCGACCTGCTGGCGCTGGTGAAGGTGCCCTTCGAGACGCTGGCGCGCGCCCGGGTGTCGACCAGCGCCGAGGAGGGCCGCGATCTGTGGTTCCTGCACCCGCACGACGGCGTGTCGATGGCGCGCGAGACGCTGCTGGGCGACGCCAAGCAGACGGTGCTGGGCCTGGCCCGCGCCGGCTACCGGCCCCCCCCGCCCCGGCGCATCCGCGTCATCGGCGAGGCGGGCGCGGCCACGCTCCGCTCGGCCATGCACAGCCTGGCCGGCGCGCACCAGATCAGCGAGCACGACGCGAAGATCGGCGCCCACCTGGCGCGCATCCTGTCGGGCGGCGCCGTGCCGGCCGGCGCGGCGGTCACCGAGCAGGCCATCCTGGACCTGGAACGCGAGGCGTTTTTGTCGCTGTGCGGGGAACAGAAGACGCGCGACCGCATCCAAAGCATGTTGCAGACCGGCAAACCTTTGCGGAACTGAAAGGAACCCATGCCCACCACGCGCGATGTGGCGATCCTGTCGGCGGTTCGAACGCCGATCGGGCGCGCCCCCAAGGGAACGCTTCGCTTCACCCGCCCCGACGACATGGGGGCCTTGGTCGTGAAGGAGGCGCTGGCGCGCGCCGAGGTGGCGCCCGCCGCCGTGGAGGACCTGGTGCTTGGCTGTGCCATGCCCGAGAGCGAGCAGGGGCTGAACGTCGCCCGGGTGGTGGGCGAGCTGGCGGGCCTGCCCGACGAGGTGCCGGCCATGACCATCAACCGCTTCTGCTCGTCCGGCCTGCAGGCGACGTCGATCCTGGCCGATCGCATCGCCGTGGGCGCCATCGACACCGCGGTGGCGGGCGGCCTGGAATCGATGTCCATGGTGCCGATGGGCGGGACGCGCCCGTCGCTGAACCCCACCGTGGTCGAGAAGCTGCCCGACGTCTACATCCCCATGGGGAACACGGCCGAGAACGTGGCGCGTAAGTTCGAGATCGCGCGCGCGGATCAGGACGCCTTCGCGCTGGCGAGCCATCAAAAGGCCGTGGCGGCCTGGACGCGCGGCGACTTCAAGGCCGAGGTGGTACCGGTCCCGACGCGCGTGTTCGAAGGCGGAGCCTGGAAGGAGGCGACGTTCGACCGCGACGAGGGGCCGCGCGCCGACACGTCGCTGGACAAGCTGGCCGGGCTGAAGCCGGTGTTCGATCCCACGGGCAGCGTCACCGCCGGGAACTCGTCGCCGCTGAACGACGGCGCGGCCGCCGTGGTGCTGATGTCAGGCGACAAGGCGAAGGAGGCGGGCAAGAAGGTCCGCGGCTACTTCCGCGCCTTCGCCGTGGCGGGCGTGCCGCCCGGGATCATGGGCATCGGTCCCGTCCCCGCCGTGCGGAAGCTGCTGGCGAAGACCGGTCTTAAGATCGACGAGATCGATCTGTTCGAGGTCAACGAGGCGTTCGCGTCGCAGGCCCTGTACTGCCTGCGCGAGCTGAAGTTGCCGGTCGACCGCGTGAACGTGAACGGCGGCGCCATCGCGCTCGGCCATCCGCTCGGCGCCACGGGCGCGCGGCAGATCGCGACCGCCTTGCACGAACTGGAGCGGCGCAAGGGGCGCTACGCGGTCATCACGATGTGCGTGGGCGGGGGCATGGGCGCGGCCGGCTTGATCGAGCGCAACGTCTAGCGGTGCGTGGCCGATAGCCCAGGCGTGCGCGCGCGCTGGCTGGGGTTGATCTACCTGATGACGTGGCTCGGCTGCGGCTGGCCGGCCTTGCCCGGCTCGCCCCGTCACGGCCCGCCCGGTCACGACCCGCCGGCCTCGGTTCCGGGGGTGGCGACGTCCCTGATGGTGCTGCCCGATGATGGCAGCGACGGCGTGCTGGCGGCGCTGGCGGGGGCGCGACGGCGCGCCTGGGTCGAGATGTACCTGCTGACCGACGGCGACGCGGTGGACGCGCTGGTGGCGGCGCATCGCGCGGGCGCCGACGTGCGCGTGCTGCTGGAACCGGCCCCGTACGGGGGCGGTGACAATCAGAGCGCCTACCTGGCGTTGCAACAGGCCGGCGTCGACGTCCGCTGGTTCGCCGTCCCGGGCGGCCTGGTTCACATCAAGCTGCTGCTGATCGACGAGGCGGCGTGGGTGCTGACCCCGAACCTGACCAGCGCCGGCCTGACCCGGAACCGCGAGTACGTCGCGGTCGATCTTGACGCCGGAGACGTGGCACGCGCCGAGGCCGTGTTCACGGCCGACGCCGCGGGGCGCCCGCTGGCCGAGGACCCGAGCTCGCGGATCGTGGTGTCGCCGCTGGACGCGCGCCCGCGTCTGGCGGCGGCCATCGATGCGGCCCGCACCACCCTTCTGCTGGAGATCGAGGAGATCTCGGACGCGGATCTGCTGGCGCGGCTGGGGGTGGCGCACGGCCGAGGCGTGGCGGTCTCGGTGCTGGTCCCTGCCGCCGATCGTTCCGCCGCGACCAGCGCCGCTGTGGCCACGCTGCAAGCGGACGGGATACCCGTCCGCGCGTTGCCTTCCCCCACCCTGCACGCCAAGGCGATGGTGATGGACGCCACGATGGCGTACGTCGGCTCCGTGAACTTCACCCGCGCTTCCCTGGACGACAACCGCGAACTGGGGCTGCTGCTGGACGACAGGGGCGACGTGTCGCGCGTCGCCTCGACGATCACCGGTGACTGGAACGGCGCGACGGCGCCCTGAGGCGCACAGCCGCACGATCGCGCTAGGCCACGCGCGTCGGCACCGACTCGAAGCGACGTTTGATCCGAAGGAACGGCTTTTCCAGGAGGGCGTACGACACCGCGGCCACGAGGATCGTCGAGGCGAGCGATGCCAATGCCGTCAGCGGCCACGAGGCGATGGCGAACTTCGCCATCTGCGCCTTGCACAGCTCCATCATCAGGACGTGATACACGTAGAGGCCATACGAGATCTTGCCCAGGTACCGCATGGGCCGATTGCCCAGCAAGGCGATCAGCGCGGGCGACTCGATGCTGGAGACGCAGAGCATCGCCGCCCCCACGGCCACGACGGTGAAGAGCGGAACCTGTTGCCAAACGATCACGTCGATCCTCGGGAAGAGCCCTATGGTCGCCAGCACCCCGAGCCCGGCCAGGAAACAAACCTCCCGCACGTATGGCCTCCTGATGGTGAAGCGGACAGCTCCCAGAAGCGTGCCTAGCAGGAGAGAATCCGCGCTGAAGAGCGAGGTCCAGATCCAGGGATGCACCAGACCTTTCGAGACCGCGATGGCGCGCGCCGCCACGAAGATGGCCCAGAGCACCGCCAGACCGATCACCAGGGGCTTGCGCGTCCGGGCGGCCAGCCAAAGCGCGAGCAGCCAGGGCAAGATCAGATAGAACTGTTCTTCCAGCGAGATCGTCCACAGCGCCGACGTATACGGGACGCCGCTGTAGCTGGAGTAGGCGCCATCGACCCAGTTCTCGGTGAACGTGGCCAGCCCGATCAGGTGGGGCAGCTCGCGAGGTTGGTAGTGTCCGCCCGCGAACATGTAGATGGTCATGGCCCCGCAGAACGCGAAATACAGGGGCCAGATGCGCAGCGCCCGGCGAATCAGGAACCGGACCACCGAGATGCGCCCCGTGGCCGCCTGCTCGGCCTGCAAGATGGCGGTCAACAGGTAGGCGCTGAGGAACAGGAAGATGTGGACGCCGATCCAGCCGTGCTCCTGGACGAAGGCCAGCCATGGAGCTGGTCCCGAGGGGAGGTGGTGCAGGAAGACCAGCAGAAACCCGAACGCGCGAAGGCCATCCAGCGCGGGGAAGTAGAGGCGCTTTACCTCGGTCGACACGGTGCGGGAATGTATCGCCTCAGGGTCCCGTCTGGCCAGCGCACATGGTCGATCGCTAGCCCAGGCTCTCCCAGATCCGCTTCAACGCCGGGTGGGCGTCGCCACCTTCCAGCTCGATGGCCTGACGGATCGCCGGGGCCAGGTCGTCGCTGCTGAAAGCGCGCAGGCGCGCCTCGGCCATGGCCTGCACCGGGCCGGTCTCGCGCAGCACCGCCTCCAGCAGGATGG
>Ga0070680_100004517_pt1 | contig 10476 bp, 7 predicted proteins | sample KBSC73BmetaG_FD_64672 | JGI IMG/M metagenome (GOLD analysis project Ga0070680, IMG submission 64672) | Corn rhizosphere microbial communities from Kellogg Biological Station, Michigan, USA - KBS C7-3B metaG | ecosystem: Host-associated > Plants > Roots > Rhizosphere | place: USA: Michigan... | reverse complement strand
GCTTCGGCGAGCGAAAGCTGCTTGGCCGGCTTGCCGAAATAGCGTTGCGCCGCCTGCTCGATGCCGTAGGCGCCGGAGCCGAAATAGACGCGGTTGAGATAGAGCTCGAGGATCTGCGTCTTGGTGAACTTGCGCTCCAGCCACAGCGCCAGCAGCACCTCCTGCAGCTTGCGCGTGATCGTGCGCTCCTGCGTCAGGAACAGGTTCTTGGCGAGTTGCTGGGTGATGGTCGAGCCGCCCTGCGCCACGCCGCGATGCAGGACGTTGGCGACGAACGCACGGGCAATGCCGAACGGGTCGACGCCGAAATGCTCGTAGAAGCGGCGATCCTCGATGGCGACGAAAGCCTTCGGCACGTAAGGCGGCATGTCCTTGAGCGCCACCGGCGGCCCGGCGAGGTCGCCGCGGCGCGCCAGTGGATGGCCTTCGTCATCGACGATCTCGATGGTCGGCGGCCGCTTCGGAATTTCCAGCGATTGGATGGGCGGCAGATGCGCGCCGACCCAGCCGACGGTGCCGACGCCGGCGATGACCAGCCACAGCCCGAGCACCAGGCTCCAATAGCCCAGGCGGACGAGGAGGGGACGGCCCTTCTTGCGGCGCTTGCTCTTGCCGCCGCGCTTGCGCGGGCGCGCCGGCCTGGACCCGCCGCCGCCGTCGTGGCTGACGCGCGGCGCGGGGGAATCGAACACCGGCTCACGCCGCGGGCCTGATTGTCCCCGTGCCATACGCCACTCGTCACCCAAAGGCGGCCTGACAGGCCGCCGGTCCCAGGAGGCACGCTACGGGCGGCGGTTTAAGGCGGTCTTAAGCGAGCGGGCGGCGGCCACATGGTAAAGGCGCGGTTAAGCGGAACCTTCACATGTGCATTTCGACGCGCCGCCAAGGCCAATTTTAACCTCTCGTCAGTACACCCGAGGCTCACGTCCACGCCTGCGGAATTGCGATGGCTCAGACCGACATCGACGACGCGCCGCTCCGCGCGTCGTTCAGCCTCTCCGGCGTGTTCGACCGGCTGCGCGGCCTGCTGCGCGGCGACGGCGATCACGCGGTGACGACACGCGTCGCCGGCGCGGCCTATGTCATTCGCGTTGCCAGCGCCGGCGCCGTCTATTTCTCGCAAGTCGTGCTCGCCCGCTGGATGGGCAATGTCGAATTCGGCATCTACGTCTATGTCTGGACCTGGGTGCTGCTCGCCGCCGACGTCATCCATCTCGGCCTGCCGCTCGCGGCGCAGCGGCTGATCCCCGCCTACAAGGCCGCCAACGACGACGATCGGCTGCGCGCCTTCCTGTTCGGATCGTGGCGGGTGGTGCTGGCGCTGGCGCTCGCCGGCGCGGCGCTCGCCGCGCTGCTGGTCACGGTGCTGAGACCGCATCTCCCGGCAAACGAAATCACGCCGCTTTACCTGGCCTGTTTGGCGCTGCCTTTCGTCAGCATCTGTATCCAACTCGACGGCATCGCCCGCAGCTACAACTGGATCGGCCTGGCGCTGGCCCCGCATTATTTCTGGCGGCCGTTCTTGATCGTCGCCCTGGTCGGCATCGCGATAGCCGCCGGCTTCGCCGCCGACGCCGTCACGGTGATGACGGTGATCGTGATCGCGGCGGCGGCCATCGCTCTCGTGCACCTCGTTTTGCTCATGCGCCGGCTGGCGGGCGTCGTCGCGCGCGGCGCGCGGCGCTACGAGATCCGCTCATGGCTCGCGACCTCGACGCCGATGATTTTGGTGTGGGGCTTCTACACCCTGCTCACTTATACCGACATCATCATGCTGCAGCAGTTCCGGCCGCCGCAGGACGTTGCGCATTATTACGGCGCGGCGCGCACGCTGATGATGGTCTCGTTCGTCGCCTTCTCGGTCGGCGCCGCCGCCGCGCATCGCTTCAGCAGCTTCCATTTGGCCGGCGACCACGAAGGTCTCGCCGATTTCGCGGCGCGCACGGTGCGCTGGACGTTCTGGCCGTCGCTGTTCGCAACTGTCGCCATCCTCGCACTCGGCTGGCCGCTGCTGCGGCTGTTCGGCCCGGATTTCGTCGGCGCCTATCCGGCGATGTTCGTGCTGGCGCTCGGGCCGCTGGCGCGCGCCTCGGTCGGCCCGGCGGAGCGGCTGCTGACCATGGCCGGCTCGCAGCGCGCCTGCGCCCTGGTCTATGCCGCCGCCTTTACCGTCAATCTCGTTGGCTGCGCCATCCTCATCCCCGCGATCGGCATTCTCGGCGCCGCCGCGGCGACGGCGGCGGCAATGGTGTTCGAATCGGGGGCGCTGTTCGTCGTCGTCAGGCGCCGCCTCGGCATCCACGCCTTCGTCTTCTCCCGCGGTGCGGGCGGCCGCTGATCCCGCTCAGCGCTCGTGCGCGGTGCGCTTGCCGTCCTCCGCCGCGAGCAAGGCGATCAGTGCCCGCTTGATCGCGGCCTGGCGGGTTGGTGACGTGATCTGCGCGCCCAGGAGGTCGGTGACGTAGAACACGTCGATCACGCGCTCGCCGAAGGTCGCGACATGCGCCGAGGCGATATTGAGGTTGAGCTTCGACAGCGTCGCGGTCAGTTCGTAGAGCAGGCCGGTGCGGTCGAGCCCGGTGATCTCGACCATGGTGTAGCGGTGCGACCACTGATTGTTGATGGCGACCGTCGGCTCCAGCGCGAAGGCGCGGATGCGGCCCTTCGGCGCGGCGCGTTTTCCGACCATTTCCGGCAGCCGCAACTGTCCGCGCAGCGCCTTCTCGATCGTGTCGGCAATGCGGGCGGCGCGGCGCTCCTCGTCCTCGTCGCGCTCGAACTCGCGCGATAGCGAGATGGTGTCGAGGGCGCGGCCGTCGGTCGTCGTGTAGATCTGCGCATCGACGATGTTGGCGCCGCCCATGGCGCAGGCGCCGGCGATGATCGACAGCAGCCACGGGTGATCCGGCGCGAGCAGCGTCAGCTCGGTGACCGCGCGCTCCTCGTCGAAGCCGCTCATGGTGGCGAGCGATTTGCCCTCCGCCTCGGCGGCGTGCACGAAGCGTGCATGCTTGATCTTGTGCGGCAGGTCGACCTTCAGCCAGTAGGCCGGGTACTGTTTGGCGATATAGGTCTCGACCGTCTCCGGCGACCAGTCGGTCATGGCGGCGCGGAATTCCTGCTGCGCCATGGTAACGCGCTGGGCGCGGTTCACCTCCGAGAAGCCGCCGGTGAGCACCGGTTCGGTCTCGTAATACAACGTGCGGATGAGCTGCGCCTTCCAGCCGTTCCAGACGCCGGGCCCTACGCCCTTGATGTCGGCGGTGGTGAGGATGGTGAGCAATTTGAGCTGCTCGGTCGATTGCACCACGGCGGCGAAGTTCTCGATGGTCTTGCGGTCGGAGAGGTCGCGCGACTGCGCGACGCTCGACATGACGAGGTGGTTCTCGATCAGCCATGCGACCAGCTCGGTATCGGCCGCCGAAAGGCCGAGCCGGAGGCACAAACGGCGGGCGACGCGCGCGCCGGCGGTCGAATGGTCTTCCGGCCGGCCCTTGGCGATGTCGTGCAGGAACATGGTGACGTAGAGCACCGTGCGGCTGGCGGGCCGCAGCTTGTGGATCAGTTCGTTGGCGAGCGACGTGTCGTTACTGCCGCCGCGCTCGATCTCCGCCAGGATGCCGATGCAGCGCAAGAGATGCTCGTCCACCGTATAGTGGTGGTACATGTTGAACTGCATCATGGCGACGATCTTGCCGAAAGACGGCACGAAGCGGCCAAGCACGCCGGCTTCGTTCATCCGCCGCAGCACGGTCTCGGGATCGTTGGTCGACGTGAGAATGTCGAGGAACAGCCGGTTGGCTTCCTCGTTCTCGCGCAGCTTGGCGTCGATGAGCTTGAGCGAGCGCCGCAGCAGGCGCATCGCGTCCGGGTGGAAGGCGAGATTGTGCTTCTGCGCCAGATGGAAGATGCGGATCAGATTGACCGGATCGCGCTCGAACACATTCGGCCGCGCGCACAAAATGCGGTTGTGCTCGACGATAAAGTCGTCGCTCTCGCTTAAGGAGCGGCGCTTGACCGGGCGCAGCCGCGCCATCACGCGGCTCAGCACCGGCACGCTCTTGGCGTGGCTGTCTTCCAGCTCGGCGCAGACGATGGCGGTGAGATCGCCGACGTCCTTTGCCACCAGGAAGTAGTGCTTCATGAAGCGCTCGACGTCCTGCTGGCCGGGGTGCTCGGTATAGCCGAGCCGCACCGCGATCTCGCGTTGAATATCGAACGACAACCGCTCCTCGGCGCGCCCCATCAGAAAGTGCATGTGGCAGCGCACCGACCAGAGGAAGTCCTCGCAGTGGCGGAAGACCTGGTATTCGCCGCGATCGAAGACGCCGCGGGCGATCAGTTCGGACGACTCGCTCACGCGGTAGACGTATTTGGCGATCCAGAACAAGGTGTGCAGATCGCGCAGGCCGCCTTTGCCGTCCTTGACGTTCGGCTCGACCAGATAGCGCGACTGTCCGCTGCGGCGGTGGCGCTCCTCGCGCTCGGCCAGCTTGGCGGCGACGAATTCGGCCGCGGTGCCGCGCACCACCTCTTCGTCGAAACGCTTCACCATCTCGTCGAACAGGACCTTGTCGCCGAGCAGAAAGCGCGCCTCGAGGATCGCTGTGCGGATGGTCATGTCCGCCTTGCTCTGGCGGATGCATTCGTCGATCGAGCGCGTGGCGTGGCCGACCTTGAGGCCGAGATCCCACAGGCAATAGAGGATGGCTTCGGCGACCGACTCGCCCCAGGCGGTTTGCTTGTAGGGCAGCACGAACAGGAGATCGATGTCGGAGCCGGGCGCCTGCAGGCCGCGGCCGTAGCCGCCTGTCGCGACCACGGCCATGCGCTCCGAGTCGGAAGGGTTCTGCGACGGATAGAGATGCTTGCGCGCGAACTCGTACAGGAGGCGGATGATCTCGTCTTCCATCCGGCACAGTCGTTGCGCGCAGCCGCGGCCATGCTTGTCCTCGAGCAGGATACGCTCGGCCTCGGCGCGGCCTTCCTGCAGCACGACCTTGAGCCGTTGCGCCACCGCGGTGCGCAGCTCGGCCTCGCTGCCGGTGCGGGCGCGGGCCAGCGCGTCGAGCTCGGCCGCGATCGCGGCGGCGTCGATCAATTCGCCGAACTTGGCGGTCGGTTCGGACGCAAGAGGAGACGGGTCGTCGACAACGAGCGAGGCCATGGCGCCACCGGAATAGCGGAGAGCGGGGAGGGTGTCACCGCCTCGTGGCGAAGATATCCATCCTCCGCGAAAGCTGCCTAAAATAAGGTCATTGCGGCGCGGGATGACGGGGCGCGCGGAGTGTGGTTCCCTGCGACGCGCACTGTGTAGGAGAAAACGACATGCGAATGTTCCAGGTCTGCGTCTGCGGTCAGCCGTTGCAGTGCAACGAGCAGCCGACACCGGAGCCGAAGGGGACGGAAGTCCTGCTGAAGGTGCTGGCGGCCGGCGTCTGCCACAGCGACCTGCATCTGGCGGAAGGCTTTTTCGACCTCGGCGGCGGCAAGCGCCTGAGCCTGCAGGACCGCGGCATGAATCTGCCGATCACCCTCGGCCACGAGAACGTCGGCGAGGTCGCCGCGGTCGGTCCCGACGCCAAGGGCGTCAAGGTCGGGCAAAAGATGCTCGCCGATCCGTGGATCGGCTGCGGCAAATGCGCGGCCTGCCAGCGCAATGAGGACAATCTCTGCACGGCGATGCGCAGCCTCGGGGTGTTCTCGAACGGCGGCTACGCCGATTACCTGATGGTGCCGCACCCCCGCTATCTGTTCGACATCGGCGACCTGCCGCCGGATCGCGCGGCGCCGCTGGCCTGCTCGGGCGTCACGACGTTCGGCGCGCTCAAGAAGGTGCCGACGCTCAAGACCGAGCCGACCGTGATCATCGGCGCCGGCGGCCTCGGCCTGATGTGCCTCGCTTTGCATAAGAAGATGGGCGGCCACTCGGCCGTCGTCGTCGACATCGACCCGGCCAAGCTGGATGCCGCCAGGAAGGCCGGCGCCAAGGCCGTGGTCGACGCCAAGGCGGCCGACGCCGCCGATCAGATCAAGAAGCTCACCAATGGCGGCGCCTGGGGGGTGGTCGACCTCGTCGGCTCGTCGCAATCGGCGCGGCTCGGCTATGACAGCCTGACCAAAGGCGGCAAATACGTCATCGTCGGCCTTTTCGGCGGCGACATCACCCTGTCGCTGCCGCCGATCCCGATGCGGGCGCTGACCATCCAGGGCTCCTACGTCGGCAGCGTGCCTGAAATGGCCGAGCTGATGGATCTGGTGAAGCGCACCGGCCTGCCGGACGTGCCGGTGGCGACGCGGCCGCTGTCGCAGGTCAACGCCGCCATGGACGATCTGCGCGCCGGCAAGGTGGTCGGCCGCGTCGTGCTGACGCCGGAGGGCGTCTGACGACCGGCGCCATGGGTGCACCACAGAATTGGGCCGATCGACAGCTGCCGGTCGGCGACGACGTCTTTCTCGACCACGTCGGCATTTTCACCGCCGATCTCGGCGCGGCCGGCGCGCAGTTGTCGCGGCTCGGCTTTGCCGTGTCGCCGGTCAATCTGCAGCAGAACGCCGACGCCGAGGGCCGGCTGAAACCGTCCGGCACGTCCAACCGGCTGGCGGTTCTGCGTCGCGGCTTCCTCGAAGTGCTGGCGGCAACGCACGACACGCCGCTGGGCGACCAGCTCAAGGCGGCGCTCGCGCGTTACGCCGGGCTGCATCTCATTGCGTTGTCGCACGCCGACATCCCGCGCCAGCGCGAGCGGCTGGTCGCGCTCGGCTTCGCCATGCAGGAGGTCGTCGATCTCCGCCGTCACAAGCAGACCGCCGAGGGTCTGCGCGAGGTGCGCTGGTCGGTGCTGCGGCCGCAGCCTGGCGTGATGCCGGAGGGCCGTGTGCAGTTCGCTTATTGCCATACGCCGGAACTGACCTGGCCCGAGCCGCCGGCGCCGCTGGCCAACGCCGCCGACGGCCTCACCGACATCCTGCTCTGCGTCGAGGATCGCCGTGCCGCGGCGGACCGCTTCGGCCGCTTCGCCGGACGCGATCCGCATGACGACGGCCCCTTTACTGTCGTACCGCTCGACCGCGGCCGGCTGGTATTCGCGGGTGCGGATATCGGACCCGCAATTCCGAATTTCATATTGCCGAATATGCCGTGTATGGCGGGACAGGCGCTGCGCTGCACCGATCTCGAGCGGCTGCGTGCGGTGCTGGCGCGTGCCAATATTCGCCCGCTGGCCGATCGCGGTTCGTTTGTTTGCGTGGATCCCGGCGATGCGTTAGGCAGCCTCTTGCTGTTTCACGATGCCGCCGTGGCGTCGCCTTGGGCTGCGGTCATCGCCTGACAATTTTGCCGGAGGATCATCGCAATGGACGCCGATCAGCTCCGCGCCCTGCAGGCGCCGATCAAGCAACGCTACAAGGACGATCCCAACGCTGCGGTCATCACGCTGAAGGCCAAGGGTACGCTCGACGATGCCGGCATCGCATGCAAGCTTGAAACCGGACGCGCGCTGGCGACCGCGGGTCTGCATCCGGCGACAGGCGGCTCGGGCCTCGAACTGTGCTCGGGTGACATGCTGCTCGAAGCGCTCGTTGCCTGTGCCGGTGTGACGCTGAAAGCGGTGGCGACCGCGCTCGACATTTCGCTCAAGTCAGCCACGGTGATGGCGGAGGGCGAGCTGGATGTCCGCGGCACACTCGGCGTCGCCAAGGACGCGCCCGTCGGTTTCCGGCAGATTCGCCTGGGCTTCGCCGTCGACAGCGTTGCGCCGCAGGACAAGCTCGACCAGCTCTTGAAGCTCACCGAGCGTTATTGCGTGGTCTATCAGACCATCAAGAGCGGCCCGCCGGTGGACGTGCGAATGGATCGGGTTTGAGACGTGTCGTCTCCGCGACAGCGCGGACCTCGCTGACGCTGGCCCGGGACGGCAGTTGAGAATCGGCGTATAGAACAAACGCAATGTCCCCCGAATTTCATTTCGCCCTCATTCTCATCGTCAAAATGGCCATCACCGCCGCCTTCGTGGTGGCGGCGACGGTGACGGCCGAGCGCGCCGGGCCGCTGGTCGGTGGGCTGGTAGCGACATTGCCGATCGGCGCGGGGCCGGCCTACGTCTTCCTGGCTCTCGACCACGACGCGCGCTTCATCGCCCAGAGCGCGGTCGCGAGCCTCGCCATCAACGCTCTCAATATAGTCTTCGCGGCGACCTATACGATGCTGGCGCAGAAGCGCTCGCTGCTCGTCAGCCTGGGGACGACCTATATCGTGTGGATCTTGCTCGCATGGATCGTCAATTCGCAGCACTGGCCGCTCGGCGCCGCGCTGCTGCTCAACGTGCTCGCGCTGTCAATCGGGCTGTGGCTGGTGCGGCCGCTGCGGCATGTGCCAATGATGCGGCTGACGCGGCGCTGGTACGACTACGCGCTGCGCGCCGGCCTCGTCTCCATCCTCGTCGGGGTCTTGGTGACCTTCAGCTTTCGCATCGGTCCTTATTTCAGCGGTCTGCTCGCGGTGTTTCCGGTCGTGCTGACCAGCATCATCCTCATCCTGCACAACCGCGCCGGCGGCCGGCCGACCGCGGCGGTGATGGCCAATGCCGTGCTCGGCCTGGGCGGCTTCGGCATTGCCTGTATCGCGCTGCACTTTACCGCCGACGCTTTCGGCAAATGGCCGGGGCTCGCCGTCGCGCTGGCCGTCGCGGTCGGCTACAGCCTGACCATCTGGCAGGCGCGTCGCCTCGGCTTTAAAGTTTAGCCGATGCTCGCCTTTGCCCTCGGCCTGCTGTTCAAGATCGCGATGACGGCGAGCATCGTGGTCGCCGCATCGGTCGTGGTCGAGCGCAGCGGCCCGTTCGTCGGCGCGTTGATTGCGTCGCTGCCGACAGCAGGCGGCGCGGCGATGATCATCCTCGCGCTCGAGCATCCGCCTGCATTCATCGCCAACAGCGCCGTCGGCAGTATCGTCTCCAATGCGGTCTGCGCCCTGTTTGCGCTGACCTACGCGGCGCTGGCGCAGAAGCGCTCGCTTGCCGTCAGCCTCGCCGGCGCCTTTGCCGTCTGGTTCACCTTGGCGCTGGCGTCGCGATTCGTCGATTGGACGGCGACAACGGCGCTTGTGATGAACATGATCGTATTTCCGCTCACCGTCCTCGCCGGCGCGCGCTTCCGCGCCCATGACGGCGTCAAGGGTCGCGTGCACCTGACGATGCGCGATCTCGCATGGCGCGCGGGCGTGGTGACCTTCGTCGTCATCGTTGTCACCGCCGCGAGCTATTCGATCGGCTCGTTCGCCTCGGGCCTGTTCGCGTTCTTCCCTGTGGCGATGAGCTCGTTCTTCGTCATTCTGCATACGCGACTGGGCGGTCCGGCGGCCGCGAGCACGGCCGCGCACGTGCAGGCGCCGTTGTTCGGCCTCTGCCTTGGTTTGCTGGCGGTGCACGTCATGGCCGTGCCGGTCGGCGTGTGGTGGGCGTATCTCGCCTGCCTGTCGATCGGCCTCGGTTGGAACGCGGCGCTGTGGATTTTGCGCAACCGGCGTGCGCGAGCTTAGTGCGCCGGCGACTCAGCTCTTGTCGCCCCTGCTCGACCATTCCTTGAGACGGTAGAGCGCGTCCATGGCCTCGCGCGGCGACATGTCGTCGGGATTGAGCGCGGCGATCGCCGCGGCCAGCCTGTCGTCGGCGGTGGACTGCGCTTCCGACGGCGGTTTGTAATTCACCGCAAACAGCGGCAGGTCCTCGAAGCCCTTGGGCGCGGCGCGGTCCTCCTGCTCGAGCTTGGCCAGCACCAGTTTGGCGCGCTCGATCACCGCCGCTGGCAGACCGGCCAGTTTGGCCACCTGGATGCCGTAGGAGCGGTCGGCGGCGCCGGCGGTGACCTCGTGCAGAAACACGACCTCGCCCTTCCACTCCTTCACCTTCACCGTGGCGTTGTGCAGCCGATTGAGCCGCGCCGACAGCGCGGTGAGCTCGTGATAATGCGTGGCGAACAGCGCGCGGCAGCTGTTGACGTCGTGCAGGTGCTCGATGGTCGCCCAGGCGATCGACAGGCCGTCGAAGGTCGCGGTGCCGCGGCCGATCTCGTCGAGGATGACGAGGGCGCGCGCTCCCGCCTGATTGAGGATGGCGGCGGTCTCGACCATCTCGACCATGAAGGTCGAGCGGCCGCGCGCGAGATCGTCGGCGGCGCCGACGCGCGAGAATAGCCGGTCGACCACGCCAATCTGCGCATGGCGCGCCGGCACGAAGGAGCCCATCTGCGCCAGGATGGCGATCAGCGCATTTTGCCGTAGGAAGGTCGATTTGCCGGCCATGTTCGGGCCGGTGATGAGCCAGATGCGGCCGGCCTCCGCCTCGGTGGGAGGTGAGAGGTCGCAATCGTTAGCGACGAAAGGTGTGCCGTCGCGCGATAGAGCCTGCTCGACCACGGGATGGCGGCCGCCGTCGATGACGAAGGCGAGGCCGTCGTTGATCTCAGGCCGCGCGTAAT
>Ga0070680_100004515_pt1 | contig 10477 bp, 14 predicted proteins | sample KBSC73BmetaG_FD_64672 | JGI IMG/M metagenome (GOLD analysis project Ga0070680, IMG submission 64672) | Corn rhizosphere microbial communities from Kellogg Biological Station, Michigan, USA - KBS C7-3B metaG | ecosystem: Host-associated > Plants > Roots > Rhizosphere | place: USA: Michigan... | reverse complement strand
TCGCAAGCCAAGATCTACGACGGTGCTTGCGCGATCGGGCCGGCGATGCTCGTCGGCGAAGAGCTGCGCGGTGACACGAGCATCGAGCTCCGCGTTACGCGCGCTGGCGCAATCATCTACGAAGGCCACACGACGTTCGGGCAGATGAAGCGCGATCCGCGCGAGCTGGTCGAGTTCCTCTATCGCGAAACCACGTTTCCGCGCGGCGCCCTGCTGTTCACCGGAACTGGGATCGTTCCGCCTGACGAGTTCACGCTGCACGCGCGCGACGAGATCGAGATCCGCGTGCCGCCGATCGGAACGCTCACCAACATCGTCGACGACGACTAACGAATACTTCGACGCGCCTCATCGCACTCCGCGCACTGCTCCTCCGGCGCGTGGAGAAAGACCAGCGGATCGCGCTCGAGCCGCTCGCGCACGACCGTTACGACATCGCGCGATCGAATGAGCCGCGCATGTGCGTTTCCGACGCGTCCTTCGCGTTGCGCGCCTCGTGATCGAAGCCACTCGTCCGCAAGCGCGAAGCGTTGGCAGCAGTGATCGTTCTCGAGGTAGTCGACGCGCGTCGGTCGGCCGTCTTCTTCGACCGTGCAGTGCTTCGACACGCCGTATGGAACGCGCGCGAGCGACTCGGCGAGATGGATTGTCGTGTTCGAGTCGTGACCAACGCCGAGCAGCAGGACCTTGCCGTCGTGCTCCCACACACGGCCAACGGGACTTTCGAGTCGATGCGGCGGAGTCGGAAGCGGATCGGCGGTGATTGCTTCGGCCTGTGGACCAACAGCGGCAAACGCGAATGGATGCGTACTTCGAACAACAGCGGGCGTGCGCACGAAGGTGGCTGCCGTGATGCCGAGATCGGCGGCGACGGGTGTTGTCGCTCTGTCGAAGACGGCATCGTCGTCTTCGGTCCACGATGGCATCACGAGCGTTCCGCTGTCGCCGACTGCCCGTCGCAGCGCCGCGATGAGGCCTGCCGGACCGCCTTCGACTGGACGCACGGCGCGATACGAGGTGTGCACGAGCAACACGTCGCCCGGCTCGACGCCGAGGGTCGTCAGATCGTCAGCGAGCTGGCGCATCGCGATTTGGCTCATCGGTGTCTCCCGCTTCCGCTTCGAATCGAGCCAATTCTTCGGCGGTGAGAAGACGCCCCGCCAACCAATGACTCAGTGAGTCGCGCGTCGGTGTATTGACGGGAACCTCGCCCTGAAGCACTCGCTCCGCGAAGTCGCGAACGAGAGCCGCTTTCGCAATGTGCCAGAGCTCGTGGCGATCGAAGTAGAACGCCAAGACGCGCCGAAGAACCGGCACGGCAGGTTCGCCCCGGTCGACCCAGTTGCTCGCTTTCTTCGAGATGATCGTCGGTTGCATCCAGCCCTCAGGGTGCCCGCCGCGAGTTCAGGAACAACCGCCATGACCAGATCGACAGCGCGGCGGCGATGACGGTGATCAGAAGGAACCATGGGTTGTGCATGACCGATCCTTCCACGACCATCCGCCAGACGTGCACGATCGCCAGCAGGCCGAACACAGAACCGGTGACCGCCAGGTAAACTTTCATGTACGGCGACTCCGCGAAGAAAAACGTCCGGGTGGGGATCACTCGAACGTCGAATACTCGACAGGACCGGGGCAACTGGCCCAAAGGTCAGCTTAACAACATCGAGGACCAACGATCATGAACGATTTCGTATTGCTCTTCCGGATCAGCCCGGCGGCGCGACAAGCAGCGATGGGCACGCCAGAGCAGGCCCAGCAAAGCATGCAGAAATGGCTCGCCTGGATCCAGGAGTTGGACAACACCGGCCACCTCAAGGCCCGTGGCCAGCCGCTCGACAGCGCCGGCAAAGTGGTGGGCGGCAAGAAAAAAATGGTGACCGACGGCCCGTATGTAGAAGCGAAGGACATCATCTCCGGCTTTCTGACCGTCAAGGCGCGCGACTTGGAGCACGCCGCCGAGGTCGCAAAAGGCTGCCCGATTCTCGAAGGCGATGGTTCCGTCGAGATCCGTCCCGTCATCACGATCTGATTCGTGGCAACCGCCGAGCTGAGCGAGCATCTCTTTCGGCGCGAGGCGGGGCGCATGGTGGCCGCCCTCACGCGCATTTTCGGCGTGCACAATCTGGCGCTCGCGGAGGACGTCGTTCAGGACGCCTTCTGTCGAGCGCTCGACGTGTGGACGACGCGCGGCGTGCCCGACAATCCGTCGGCGTGGCTGATGACGGCGGCAAAGAATCGCGCGCTCGATCTGTTGCGAAGGGATCGCACCGCGCAGACGCTCGCTCCCGAGATCGGTCGCATGGTCGAGACCGAGTGGGCGCCAACGCTCGACGAAGCGTTCGCCGCGCACACGATCCGCGACGAGCAGCTTCGTATGATGTTCTCGTGCTGCCATCCGCGCCTTCGAGAAGACGTGCAGATCGCGCTCATTCTCAACGTGTTGTGCGGATTTGGCGCTGCCGAGATCGCGAGCGCATTTCTCGTTGGACGCGCGGCGCTCGAGAAGCGATTGTCGCGCGGCAAGCACATTCTCGCGGGCGCCAAGCGTCTATTCGAGCTCTCGGATGCCGACTTCGCTCAGCGACTCTCCGCCGTTCACTGCGCGCTGTATCTGCTGTTCAATGAAGGATACCACGGTGCGTCGGCCGAGCGCGCGGTTCGCGTAGAGCTGTGCAGCGAAGCGATGCGACTCACTGCACTCCTTCGCGAACACGAGCCGGCCGCAACGCCGGCAACGAACGCGCTCGCGGCGCTCATGTGTCTGCACGCGGCGAGACTTTCCGCGCGAATCGATGCCGCCGGCGATCTGAGCCCGCTGGGCGATCAGGATCGATCGACGTGGGATCAGCGTCTGATCGCGGACGGACTTGCTCTGCTCGACGACTCGGCGACGGGCGACGAGATCACGCCGTATCATCTCGAGGCTGGAATCGCGGCGACTCACGCGGCGGCATCGTCGATCGAAGACACGAACTGGGCGCAAATCGTCAGTCTGTACGATCGTTTGATGATCATCTCGCCATCGCCTGTCATCGCGCTCAATCGGGCGATCGCGATTGCGCACCGCGATGGCGCGGAGCGAGGACTCGAGGAGATGCACTCGATCGTCGATCGAGTGCGACTCGCCGGCTATCCATTTTACCCGGCGGCCATCGCCGAGCTGGAAGTTCGCCGCGGCAACCGCGATGCCGCGCGAGCGCATTTCGTCGCGGCGCTCGGCCTTGCTCGCAATGCGACGGAGCGGCGCTTTCTCGAGCGGCGTGTCGCGAGCTGCGAGTCGTAGTCCGAAGCCTGCTCTCAGCTAAAGCTGACGCCAAGCTGTCAGGTCCACTCTTCATTTGACACTGCTGACGTACGCGTCCAGTATCCGCGCTGGCCTTGGGTCTCCGCGCTTGCTTCAGGAGTCAGCTCATATGCAACGATTCAACATCGCGTCCATTGCAACGCTGTTCGTGCTCGCTTCTTCGGCGGCGGCGCAACAGGCCACGTCGAGTGGCCCGTATTCGGTGATCAAAACGTCACGCGTCGGTGGCGAAGGCGGATTCGACTACATCTTCGCCGACACCGTTGGACGACGGCTCTACATCCCTCGTGGCGGCGTGCGCGCCATTGCCGCGACAGACAGCACGCCGGGCCGCCCGGAGGTTACGCCGCGAATCACGGTATTCGATCTCGAGACGCTGGCGCCGGTCGGCGAGATTCAGCCCGCGCCGAACTCCCAAGGGAACGGCGTGGTGATCGATCCGAGATCGGGACACGGGTTCGCGAGCAGCCGCCCGCAGATCACCATGTTCGATACGAAAACGCTCAAGCTGCTCAAGAGCATTCCGATCGACTCCGGCGTCGGACCTGACGGCATCCTCTACGATAGCTTCAACGACCGTGTCTACGTCTTCAGCCATCCGACGAGAGACGCGACGGTGATCGACTCGAAGACGGGCGACAACCTCGGCAGAATCGATCTGGGCGGCGTGCCCGAGGAAGGCGTGGCCGACGGCAAGGGCACGCTCTATGTGGTCATGCAGGACGCGCAGGGCGGCGTGACGGTCGTCGATACGAGGGCGATGAAGGCGACGGCGCACTATCCGTTCGGCGATGTGGGCCGATGCAACGGCCTTGCGCTCGACATCAAGAACAACGTGCTGTTCGCTGCGTGCGCGGCATCCGGCAATCCACCGGCCCAGCCGGCGCAACCGATGATGGTCGTGCTGAGCGCGACGGATGGGAAGATCCTCGCGAAGCTGCCGCTCGCCGGCGGCTCGGACGGCGCCGCGTTCAATCCGGCCACGATGGAGGCATTCAGCACCCAGGGCAACGGCACGCTGAGCATCGTGAAGGAGACGAGCCCCACGACTTTCGAAGTCGAGCAGACGCTCCAGACGATGAACGGCGCGCGGACCATCGCGTTCGATCCGAAGACGAATCGCATCTTCACGATGAGCCTGGAGCGCGGCCCCGCTCCGCCGCGTCCGGCCGGCGGCGGCCGCGGCGGTCAGGCGCCGGCGATTCCCGGCTCGTTCACGATCCTCATGATTGGCAAGTCATGAAAATCGGAACAACGGGACAAGCGGAACAACGGGACAAGCGGAACAGCGGGATAAGCGGAATGACGGGATAAGCGGAACAACGGAACACCAGCTCTGTTTACATCAAACCAAAACAATTCCATCGAACCGATGCACGTCTGGCTGTCGTCAAGGCGCGATCCACCCACGCGCCAATGGCGTCGATGGAATTGTTCTGGTTTGATGTAACTTTTTTGTTGGGGCCTGAATTGGGGCGATGTAAACGGTCAGCCAACACTCGGCTCGTGGTGAGTTCACAGCCCGCAGCGCGTGACTAACGCTTTCTAGCCACGCCGATCAGATGTCCTCCCGCGTCGACTAGCCCCGGCTGATCGTACATCGCCACCTCGAGCTCGATCAGCGCCTCCGCTGCGCGCGAGCTTGCCGACAGCCGAGGAATCTGCGAGTACTCCGGCACGAATACGTCCGACGTGCCGATCAGCTCCACCTCGAGGCCCGCCACAGTCAAGGCATCTCGTAACCCGCGCGACGTGAAGAGCGCCATCGGACGGTGAAACTCGTTCGATGTCGGATTCGTCAACACCACATCCGTACCCGCGAGCACGGTCTTCCAGTCGAGATGGTCGTCGCGCGTCTCGAGAAAGGACGCGGCGTCGAGCGGGCCGATGAGTCGAAGCGCGCCGAGAAGCGACATCACGCTGACGAGAACGGGCGCTCCAGGGCGCGCGACGCGCGCGAGCTGTGCGATGGCGTCCTGGTAGTGTCGCGTCGTGTACGAGATCGCGCCGCCGAAACAGACCACGGCGTCGTACGCGTTGGCTTCGAGCGTCGAAAGATCGAGCACATCGAGTCGGTGAAATCCGTCGACACGCTCGCTCTCGCCCTGTTCGACGATGCGAGCGCGGGCGAGGTCGAGCTGCACGTCGGACAGATCGACGAGCGTGACTGTCGCGCCCATGCGCGCGATCTCGATCGCGAACCGTCCCGGACCACTGCCGACGTCCAGAACGCGCATGCCCGGCCGCACATGCTCCGAGAGCACCTTGCGATGCACTGCGAGCTTGACGCGGCCGGGCAGCGTCTTGTCGAGTCGGTCCCATTCGCGCTCTCCGTACGCGTTGAAGAACGCACGGAGCGCGTCGGCATCGTAGCTCATCCAACGATCAAGGCTACGGCCCTGAGAAGCCGATGAGGACACCGCCCGGTGCTCGCACGAGCGCGATCGTGACGCCCGGCATCACGCGCGTCGGCGGCGAGACTGATTCGGCTCCGGCGCTGAGCGCGGCGTCGTACGACGCCTGCGCGTTTTCGACGTGGACGTATGGAAGGCTGCTGGGCTGTTCGGATGCTCCGATCTGTCGAACGCCGCCGCCACCCTTTTCAGAGTACGCGAACAGGTGATAGTCGCCGTCCGGCATCGGGAAGGGCGGTCTGAAGCTCCAGCCCAGGACCTTGATGCACCATTCACGCGTGGCTGCGGCATTCGTGCTCGCAAGATCAGTATGCGTGATCCACCCGTACAGTGCCCGCGTGAACTCGTGACTCGGCGGCGACGAGCTGGCCGATGTCTTCGCGCCCCGCCTGGCGGCGGACCGCTTTGCGGGCTTCGATCGCGATGCGGACTTCGCCCGCTTCGCCGATTGCGATCGCTTCTTTGGTCGTGATGTCTTCTTCTTCGCCATGGTCAATATGCGCCTTGGCTCCAGTATCCAACGCGGAGCCCTTCGTTCGTCTGCACGACTGCGAGCCACACCTCGGAAAAGAAATCAAACCCGAACGTGTCCATCTGCGCATCGGAGCACTGGAGCTGGATGCTCATCCAATACTTCATGTTCGCGTCGGTCACTTCGGGTGCAACGGGCCGAATGCGATCTCCCTCCCAGGAGATTGGCTTCCGCAGCGCCGTGGCATTCGTGAATCCGTTCCCTCCCAGCTGGGGCTCGGGATGCTCAGGGTAGTGCATGCTGTCCACGCTGTTGTCCTGGAGCGTGAGGCGATACTCGTTCTCGAAGAACGCGCGCACGCCGTCCGGCGTCATCGTCTGTTGCATCCACGGCGCGAGCATCGCATGCACGCCGGTCCAGTCTCGCGCCAACGCGCGCGTGCCCAGGTGTTGGCCGAACAGTCGAACGTCGTCGTCCACATCGCCTCCGCGTGAGAGAGTTCTGCAGAGCAACTCGGCAAGAGGAGTCTACGACGAGTCCGGTATCGCGCGCTAGATCGTCCACGCGGGGCCGGGCTCAATATGACGTTTCACCTCGGCCATGAGCTCCTCGAGGCTCGCGACAACCCGCGCGGGCGACGTTCCAATGGACGTGAACAGGGCGGCGGCCTTGTCGTCGGCACGATAGAGCAAGACTGGCTTCTCGGCTTTGAGCGCGAGCGCGATTTCTGATGCCGTGCCTGGCGTGATCTGGCCGAACGCGATCACGACGTCTCCGGACAGCACGTTGATCACGTTGCGCGCCTCGTTCATGCCGGTGAAGATCCGAACATCGGCACGCTCGGAGACCTGCTCGTTCTCACGTTCGTACGGCAGGACGCCCACCGTGACGCTGTTCTTCACGCGCTTTGCGCCGGCCAGAACGAGGTGCATCACCGTTGTCCTCCGCGCGCCGATCCTTCCACCGGTGAGCACGACCCACCCTTCATTCGCCAGCGCTTCGCCGAGCAGCTCTGCCGCGCGCTGATCCTCCGCGGAGCTCAAGTCCGATCCCATCACTGCGACGATGCGGCGGCTCATCCGTTCGCTACAACGCCGGCTGTATCACCGAGGGACCTTGCCGGTCATGTCGGCCGCGGCCGTACGCGCAGAGGTGATCAGCGAATCATCCGTCGCGACGTTCGTCGTACGCCGATCGATGATGCGCTCGGTTCGTACGTCGACAACTTCGCTGCTGATCGTCAGCTGTCCCTTCGAGCGCTGGCACGCGATCGAGACCCGGAATGGCGCGACCTCGAACTCCTTGTCCACGTAGGCCGCCGGCGTGCTCCCACGCGGCGGACGGTAGACCATGTGAACGCCGCTGTCGCTCTCGATACCGTCGCGGATTGCCCGGACAACGGCCGCCGACTCCGCCGAGCTCAGTCCCTGGACGGTGACTCTGACGTCGATCGGCACCGATGCCTGCTCGGGCGATGGGGCGTGCACGATCACCGTGAGGAAACTCGCAATCAACATTGCTAGCATCTGCATGGCTCGCCTCGAGGTGAAACGATTCGCGACTGTTCGCCGCCCGCGCACTAGCACCGGTATGGGCCGGCGTTGCCATGAAATAGCGTCGCTCCGGGCCGAACGGAAGAGCATGGTCCGCTCGAAGGTCGTGAGCGTTTCGGGAATACGACTTGCCTTTCTTGCTGTTGACTTCAGTGGGGAGGGACCCAATGGCACTATTGACGCGTCGCTTGCGGATCGGAGCGCTGCTCACGATTGCCCCGGTCATTCCCGCCGTGTTGTGGTGGTCGCATACGCGACCGAAAACCGCGGCCCCGCCAGTTCGGCTCGCGGTGAGCCTATCGCAGCGAGAGTTGAAGGTGATCTCGAACGGCGATGTCGTCGCGAGATACGGGATCGCCGTCGGCAGACCAAGTCATCCGACGCCAACTGGGTCGTTCGAGACGGGCGATATCGTCTGGAATCCATCGTGGACGCCGCCGCCGACCGCCTGGGCCCGCGACAAGGAATACCAGCCACCTGGCGCGGCCTCGAATCCGATGCAGGGCGTGAAGATCTACTTTCAGGCGCCGTACTACTTCATCCACGGAACGAACGATCCGGGATCGATCGGCGAAGCAGCATCGCATGGCTGTATTCGAATGGATCCGGGAGATGCGACGGCGCTCGCGCATAGAATCGAGCGGGCGGGAGGCAGCGTTCCGCTGGAAATATCGGAGTAGCGCCGCGGCATGACGCGCGCATGACGGCACTGACGCATCGTGTCGCATGCGCTCGGAGATTGGAGGCGTCCGCTACACTCTATGGAGTCGCGGGCGCCTTCTTGGCGAAACCGATCTGGGTTTCATCTACCGCGAGAACGGCTATCGCACCGGCTGGTTCCATCCGAACGAGCTGGGCGACCGGCTCATGCCCGCGGCCACCGGCGTTGCCCCGGCGTTGAGGACCATGTACATGATCGGTCCCGATGAAAACATCGAAGCCGATGTCCACTCGGCCTCCGATCATGAGGAGGCGCTCGCACTGGAGCTGCGCGGTCCGGGCGGCGCGGCGATCGAAACTGAGGACATCGCCATCATCGATACGCACTACCTGTTGTCGATTCCCGAAAACGACACGGAAGAGGACCTGGAGCTCACCGCCGAGCAACAAGCCGAGGTCGACGCAATGCTCGAGGAGTGGAATGCCGATCGCGACGTGATGGATGATCTGGCATCAGACGAGGAGACGGAAATGCCGCGATATCAGATCCAGGTTCGCATGCAATCGGAGAGCTGGGAGTCGTGAAAGCGAAATCTCAGTAGTCCCCGGACGGCGGCGCGATCCAGGCCAGTAGCGCCACCAGCGTCGCCAGACCGAGGATGCCGCCGGTCGTGAAGGCCGCCGGCTCGTCGCGGAGCGCTATCCCGGCGTAGACCGCACGCGCACTGCCGAACTCCGCTGTGTGCATCGCGTCCACGCGGCCGATGAGCCCGACGTAGTCTCGATAATTGATGCGAAGCTCCGCCGTTGCTCCTACGCCGCCGCTCTCCCGAGCCTCTCCGATATGCGTCCAGAGCGGGCCGGCCGCGACGTCGGCGCTGAACGCTGCCGGAAGCCGTCGACGGTATCGAGGCTCGAGTGCGAGCCGATATGAGAGTTTGGAAAACCCGGCCTCTCCCATCACTCCCAAGGCTGATCTGCCGCTGAGATTGCGCATGACGCCGAGGTCCCACGCCACGTGCCAGGGGAACGCGCCATTCGTTTCACCGGTCGGAAGGAGCGCGCGATGCGTCGTGTTCAGCACGAAGAACGTGCCCACCTCGAACACGACGATCTTGTCACACTCGCCGGCCAGTCGCTCGCGCAGGCACAGGCTGCGGTGCGGTCGAGCGCTGTCGCGTGGGGCGGTCGCCTGTTGAGCGGGCGCCGCTCGTGCCGCGAGGACGAGCACCATCACGATCAGATCGCGGAAGTGATTGGCCGACCGCATAAGCCTCATCTTCAGAAACGCGCTGAGCGAATCGGTCCCGATCGTCGGTCCGAAAACAGAAATGCACGCATCGCTTCCTCGACTTCGCGCGGCCGCTGGAGAAAAATGAAATGGTTTCCAGGGATCACGACGGCTTCATTCTGCGGAAACCGAAGAAACCGGGCGCGGCTCTCCGCGACATACGACGCGACGAAGCGGGTAAGTGCCTCACCTTTCGCGCGGCCGGTCGAATCGAGCTCGGTGAAGTAGGGAACGACATCGGCGATCGAGTCCGCGCCCGCGAAGATGCCGAGGGCAGGGCAGTGGCTTCGGTCGTATCGCGCGACGCGAGCACCTGAGGTCACTCTCGCCTCGAGCGAATCGGGGGTCACGTCGCCGAGGTAGCGGTCGTGTGAGTCGAATCGGGTCGTCGCGCGAATCTCCGATTCCGGTTCTCGCACGCCTACGACGTCCTCATGAAAGGCGCGCACGCTCGCCAACGAGACGAAATCCGCGGCGCTGACGTTTGGCGGAGGCGTTTGTGGCTGCGATTGCGCGATGGTCGCGACGTCCGAGCGATCGTACGCCGCGTCGAGATAGACGAGACCTGCACATCGCGCGCTGTCGACCTCGGCGAAGCGGGTGATCTCCTCACCGGCGATCGAATGCCCAACGAGGACTATGCGGCCCAAGCCGAGCGAGTCGATCGCCCCGAGGACATCGGCGACGAGTGTATCGAGATCGTTGGCCGGCAGCGCGCCCGACGACGCACCGAAGCCTCGGCGCGTGATTCCGATGACGTGAAATCGGTCGGTGAAG
>Ga0070680_100004511_pt1 | contig 10482 bp, 8 predicted proteins | sample KBSC73BmetaG_FD_64672 | JGI IMG/M metagenome (GOLD analysis project Ga0070680, IMG submission 64672) | Corn rhizosphere microbial communities from Kellogg Biological Station, Michigan, USA - KBS C7-3B metaG | ecosystem: Host-associated > Plants > Roots > Rhizosphere | place: USA: Michigan... | reverse complement strand
GCTCTCGGCGATCCGGGCTGGGCGTCGCCGGGACAGGTTTCGGTGCCGCAGCAGACCTGGGACAAGACCTCGCTGCGCAACGAACGGTACGTTCGGCTGACGCGCAGCGACAACCAGACCAGGAACGTGTTCAAGGTGATGCCGCGCGAGGGGGCTGCAGGGGACGTCGTTTGGGTGAGTCCCGGTCAACTCGGCCTGGCGGCGAAAGAGGTCGCCGCCGTCGTCATCGAGGCCGCAGACAAGAATGCGTACCAGTGGATGCAGCTGGTCGGAACCGAATGGGGTCGGCTGACGCTGGCCGGTCTAGCGCTGGGCCTGATCGGGATCGGCATCGACGCCGCGTTCGACATCGGCAAATACCAGCTGCTGTTTCCGACCAGCGATACCGTCGCGGCCTGGGCCCGGGTCGTCGCCTACGTCCTGAAGGCTCTCGGGCTGTTGATCGTATTTCTGCAGGCTACCTGGTTCAGGAAGGATTGACGGCGAGCGACGCGTTCGTGTCAGCGCTCGTCGCGCGCATCGTCGAACATATCGTGCAGCAGATACTGCTCGAGCGCCGCGGTGTCGGCCGGTCGGGCCGACAGCGTGACGACGCGGCCGTGGCGCCCCGAGTCCCAGGTGAAATCTTCCTTGGAGTATTGGCGGATGATCGCGATGATCCTGCGCACGACCGCGATTTGCATGTTCGGGTTGGTGCCCTTGCGCACCTCGATCAACTGCGGCGTGCGCCGGCCCATCTCGGTGTTCCAGCCGAAAAACTCGAACGCCGCATCGTCGTAGGTCATCCGCTTCATCTGAAACATGCCGCCGCCCCGGATCGGCATCTGCGCGGCGACGCCGCGCGCGCCGCCGGGAAGATTGGCGGCGATCTTGGTATTGAAATCGACCTCGGCATTGTCTTGCGCGGACTCGGCCACGCCGCGCGCGCGCCGATTGGCCTGTACAAACGAAAGGAAGTCGCCTTGCGCCGGAGGTCTCGCTTGCGGCGGCGCCGGGATGGCGGCGATCTGCGGCGGGGCGATGACCGGCGATCGAATCGCCGGGGCCTCGAGGCGCGGCATCGCGACCATCGGCGGCGGTCGCACCCGTGCGGCCGGTGGTCGCGTCTTCGGGGACGGCGCCGCGGCGGGCTCGGCCGGAGCGGACGGCGGCGAGGGCAGCGGCGGCTTCGCCTCGGCGATCTCGACCTGGACCGGGGCGCTTTCCTGGTCGAACGCCTGCTGCTCGACGCCGGGGATCGGCGGGTGGGTGACGAACAGCAGCAGCGCCGCCATGTGGACGAGCAGCGATACTGCCGCCGTTACCCATACCTTGCGAATGGTCACAACATCCTGCCGCGTGGCAGGCTTGTGAAACAAATGACTCATTGGCCACTCGTCGGGCGGTGGCCGCGGGTTGGGGATGGAGATAAGGGTGGGCATCGGTTTGGGCTGCGAGCCCCGGCTATTGAATAGTCGCACCGGAGAATCCACAGATTCAATACGAGCCGAAGACGGGGGTTTTGTTCCCATCCCCGGGGCAGCGCGCTGTCAGCGTCCAGTCCGGATCGCGCTGGGCCAAAATCGGCTACGCTCGCGGTTTTGCAGCCAGCCCCCATCTTAGCAATGTCCTCCGCCCTGTTCACGCCGTACAAGCTGCGCAAGCTCGCGCTCGCCAACCGCATCGTCGTTTCGCCGATGTGCCAGTACTCGGCCGTCGACGGCTGCGCGACCGACTGGCACATCGTGCATTGGGGCCAGCTGCTGCAGTCGAGCGCCGGAATGTTCACGATCGAAGCCACCGCGGTATCGGCGACCGGACGCATCACCTACGGCTGCCTCGGCCTGTACGACGACGCCTGCGAGACGGCGATCCGCGAACGCCTGGCGATTGCGCGCGCGAATGCGCCGCCGATGCCCGTGGCGATCCAGCTCGCGCACGCGGGGCGCAAGGGCTCGTCGCAAGTGCCGTGGGAAGGCGGGCAGCTGATCCCCGTCGCGCAGGGCGGCTGGACACCGGTGGCGCCGTCGGCGATCCCCCAGCTCGAGCACGAAACCCCGCCGGCAGCGCTCGACACCGCGGGGCTGCTGCAGATCAAGGAGGAATTCGTCGCCGCCGCGCAGCGCGCAGCGCGGCTCGGACTCGACGCGCTCGAGTTGCACTGCGCGCACGGGTACCTGCTGCACGAATTCCTTTCGCCGCTATCGAACCGGCGCGAAGACGCCTACGGCGGTTCGTTCGACAACCGCGTGCGCTTTCCTCTCGAAGTCTTTGCCGCGGTGCGCGACTGCTGGCCGCAAGACAAGCCGATGGGTGTGCGCATCTCGGCGACCGACTGGGTCGACGGCGGCTGGACGATCGAGGACTCGATCGCCCTGGTCCGGCGTCTCAAAGCCGGCGGCTGCGACTGGATCGACACGTCGAGCGGCGGCATCTCGCCGGCGCAGAAGATTCCGCTCGGTCCCGGCTACCAGGTCCCGCTGGCGCACGCGATACGCCGCGCAACCCACATCGCCACGATGGCGGTGGGCCTGATCACCGAGGCCAGGCAGGCCGAGGCCATCATCGCCTCGGGCGACGCCGACCTGGTGGCGATGGCGCGCGCGCTGTTATGGGACCCGCGCTGGCCATGGCACGCCGCGGCGGTCCTGGGCGCCAACGTCCATGCGCCCCAGCCGTACTGGCGCTCGCCTCCGCGCGACGCCGCCACTGTGATCGCACATGCGAAGGTCGGCATGCGCTAGCGCTGCTGTCCGCCGCTCTATACTGGATATACTTTCCCACGGCGCCGTAGGTCATGCCGCAAAGACGGTCAGGAGGACTGATGTTCATTGCCAAGCGTTTGTTGCCGGGTCTTTTGCTTGCCGTCGTCGCGATGACGGCGCGCGCGGAAATGGCGGAGATCAACGTCGCGCAGCAGTACGGCGTCGCTTTCCTCCCGCTGATGCTGATGGAGCGCGACAAGCTGGTCGAAAAGCACGCCAGGGCCGAGGGCTTGGGCGAGGTCAAGGTCGGCTGGATCAAGGTGGCGGGCCCGAGCGTGATGAACGACGGCATCATCAGCGGCGCGCTGCAGTTCATCTCGGTGGGCGCGCCATCGCTGATCACCCTGTGGGACAAGACCCGGGACAACGTCCAGATCAAGGGCATGTCGGCGCTGACGACCTACCCGCTGTATCTCAACGTGCGCAACCCGAACATCAAGTCGATCCGCGACTTCAGCGACAAGGACAAGATCGCCGTGCCGTCGGTCAAGATCTCGACGCAGGCGATCATGCTGCAGATGGCGGCGGCAAAGGAATACGGCGACCAGAACTACGCGCACTTCGACCCATGGACGGTGGGCCTGTCGCACCCGGATGCGCTGGTCGCATTCATCAACCAGACCGGTGGCGTCGATGCGCATTTCGCCACGTCGCCGTTTCACGAGCAGGAGATCAAGGTCCCTGGCATCCGAACGCTGACTACCAACTACGAGATCCTGGGCGGCCCGGCGACCGCGCTGGTGATCGCCGCGTCGACCAAGTATCGCGAGGCCAATCCGAAGAGCTACAAGGCGTTCTTCGACGCGCTGAAGGAAGCGATCGACACCATCAACAAGGACAAGCGCGCCGCGGCCAAGGTCTATCTCGAGCAGGCGAAGGACACGAAGAACACCGTCGACGACATCTACGCGATGATCAACGCCTCCGATTACGCGTACACGCTGGTGCCGCAGAAAGTCGGCAAAACCGCGGACTTCATGTTCAAGATCGGCTCGATCAAGACCAGGCCGGCCTCGTGGAAGGACCTGTTCTTTCCCGAGGTGCAGAACCTGCCGGGCGACTGAGGGCGACGAGCGATGCGCGCGACGCTCCGCATCGGCGCCGGCGCCGGGTTCTCGGGCGATCGCCTGGAGCCCGCGGTGGTGCTCGCGGAGCGCGGCCGCGTCCAATACCTGGTGCTCGAGTGCCTGGGCGAGCGCACGGTGGCGCTGGCGCAATTGCGCAAACGACGAGACCCCGCGCGCGGTTACGATCCGTTGCTCGAACGGCGCATCGAGATGCTGCTCCCCTTGTTGCGGCGGCACGGCGTGCGCTTGATCACCAACATGGGGGCGGCCAATCCGATCGCCGCGGCCGACGCGATCATCGCGATCGCGCGCACGCAGAAAACGCCGATTCGCGTGGCCGTCGTCACCGGCGACGACGTGCTGGCGAAGATCGGGCCGTCCGAGCGCACGCTGGAGACCGACGCGCCGATCGCCAACTACGGCGAGCTCGTTTCGGCCAATGCCTATCTCGGCGCCGCGGCGCTGCTGCCCGCGCTGCAATCCGGCGCCGACATCGTCATCACCGGCCGCGTAGCCGATCCATCGCTGTTCCTGGCGCCGATCGTTCATGAATACGGCTGGCAGCTCGACGACTTCGACCGGCTGGCACGGGGCACGTCGATCGGGCATCTGCTCGAGTGCGCGGGACAGCTTTGCGGCGGCTACTTTGCCGAGCCCGGCCCGAAGGATGTGCCCGACATGGCGCACCTGGGCTTTCCGTACGCCGATGTCGAAGCCGACGGCGGCGCCACGCTGGGAAAGGTCGAACGAACCGGCGGCTGCATCACCCTGGCCACGGCAAAAGAACAGCTGCTCTACGAGGTCACCGATCCTTTCGGCTATGTGACACCGGATGTCGTCGCCGACTTTTCCACCGTGACGATGCGCGAGGCCGGGCCCGATCGCATCGAAGTGCGCGGCGCGACCGGCAAGATGCGCCCGGCGAAGCTCAAGGTCAGCGTCGGCTACCTCGCCGGATACGTCGGCGAAGGCGAGATCAGCTACGGCGGCGCCAATGCGCTTGGCCGCGCCCGCCTGGCCGGCGACATCATCGGCCAGCGCCTGGAGAAGGAATTCCCCGACCTGCGCATCGACCTGATCGGCAGCACCTCGCTGCACGGAAAGTCGTTCGATCCCGCCGAACAGCCTTATGAAGTCCGCCTGCGCGTCGCCGCGCGCGCGCCAACGCCGGACCGCGCTTCGCTGGTCGGCGAGGAAGTCGAAGCGCTGTACACCAACGGTCCCGCCGGTGGAGGCGGCACACGCAAATACGTGCACGAGCAGATAGGCATCGTCTCGACCTTGATCGAGCGCGAGCGGGTATCGACGAAGGTGACATTGAGAGAGTGGTCGCGCGATGCCCAAGCTGCATGAGCTCGCGCACTGCCGCGCCGGCGACAAGGGCGACACCTCGATTCTGTCGCTGATCGCCTACCGCGCGGAGGACTATCCGCTGCTGGCCGAGCGCGTGACCGTCGATGCGGTCAGGCGACACCTGCAAGGCATCGTGCTGGGCGAGGTCCGGCGCTACGAGCTGCCGGGTTTATGGGCGCTGCAGTTCGTGTGTGCCCGGGCGCTGAACGGCGGCGTCACGACGTCGCTGGCGCTCGATGCGCACGGCAAGTCGTTAAGCTATGCGCTGCTCGAAATGAGCATTTGAACACGCGATCGGCCGGCGCGGGTTGCGCGCGGTGAGCGCGCATCGCGCCGGGCGAATCAGTGGTTGTCGCCCTTTCGGTAGCGTAAAGGCGACGGCGCCGCAGACGGACCGAGGTAGCGCTCCTCGAGCTGATGCCGCAGCCGTTGCGCGAGCTCGATGTCGTCATCGCTCGCGTACAACGGCGCAGGCTCGACACTCGCGTCGCGGTCGGGAAGTTGGTTCTTGCGCATCATGGTTCTGCCGGTGCATATCGCGTGCCAGGAGAAAAATGTCCTGCGAAAACAGGGCAAACCGCCTCAAGCGCGATTGGCGAAAACGCCCGCACCGGCGAGCGGTGTAAATATTTGACCGCGCGGCGGCAGCTCAGATCCGGGATACCGAAGCCATCGCGATCTGGCCATGCACTGAAGTCAACAATTCGTGCGCCTGTTTGCCGCGGCCTTGCGCCTGCCACAGGCGGGCCAGACTTTCCGCGGCGTGGAGCTCCCAGAACATCGCCTCCTGGCGCCGGGCACACGCGAGTGCTTTCTTGAAGCAGCGTTCGGCTTCGTCGCGCTCTCCCGCACCCGCCAGCAGCAGGATCTCGCCGCGCGAGCGCTGCGCCTCGGCTTCCCACCAGCGCTCTCCGGTACGCCCGATCTCCGTTACCGCCTGATCGGCAAGCTCGAGCGCGCGCTCGATTCTTCCGGCGCGTGCGTGCGCCTCTGCCAATCGCGACAAATTGTACGAGCTCTGAAAATTCGCTCCCGTCTTGCGATGCGCGATCAGCGCGTGCTCCATCAGCGTTATACCTTCCTCCACCCTGCCGCTCTCGACGAGGTTCACCGCGCGCAGTACGTTGGCCCGCGACAGGTGATAGGGACTGCGCTGTTCAGTCGCGATCGCCAGGCCTTCCTCGGTCGCCTCGATCGCACCCTTGAGCTCGTGCGTGTGATTCAGAAAGCGCGCCAGCGCCAGCAGCGCAGACACCAAGGTGAACGGATGCGATCTGCTCCTGGCATCCTTGACCGCGGCCGAGATCGTTTCGGCGGCCCGTTTCAGCGACCCGACGTAAAGATAGCCGAGACCGAGCCAGATCAGCGTGAACGACCGCAAATGATAGCCTCCGACGAACGCCACCGGCCGGCATGCGTCCTCGTCGTAGAGGGATAGCGCCGTTTCCAGATGGCGGATCGAAGCTGCGAAATTGCCCAGGTGCAGATGCGCCGTCCCGATCATGTAATGAATGACATTCTCGGTCGGACGATCGAGGCGGCGCTTCAGGAATGGCGCGGCCAGCTCGAGGCAGCGCGGCGATTCGGAGCGGATCAAGTGGTAGTTGAACAGCCCGCACAGCGCTCGAATCGATTCGATCGGATGCTCGTCCTCGTCGAGCAGCGCCCGCGCCTTTGACAGCGCGGCCATCACATCGGGAGAGGCGAAGCCCCGGGTCATGCTCAAGGCGTCGCCCAGCGCTACCTGCAGACGCCCTTCGAGCTGCTGCCGTGCCGCTCCCGCCGTGATCCTGGGCAGCAAGCTCATCGCTCGCTCGACCTGCGCCTGTGCCTCGACGCCCGCCGAGCGCTCGAGCGCCATGCGAGCGGCCTTGATCGAGAAATCGATTGCCTTTTCGGCGAGGCCCGCCTCCCTGCAGTGGTACGCCAGCAGCTCCGGGTGGCGCTCCGGGATATCGGGAAACTCGTGCTCGAACACATCGACGATGCGGCCGTGGATACGCGCGCGCTGGCTCTTGAGCATCGTCTCGTAGGCTGCGTCCTGCACCAGCGCATGCTTGAAGATGTAACCGGCGTGCGGAGCAACGCCGCGCTGCTGCACCAGCTCCGACGCAACCAGTCGAGTGAGCAGCGGTTCGAGCTCGGCATCGGACAGCGCAGTGACGGCCTTGAGCACCGCATAGCTGAACTCCCTGCCCAGCGCCGCGCTCGTCTGCACCAGAGTGCGGACGGGTGCCAGCCGATCGAGCCGTGCGATCAGCGAAGCCTGCAGCGTCGACGGCACGGCGAGCACCGGCAACGGCCCCGCGAGCACGTAGGCGCCGTCTTCCTCGCGCAGGATTCCGCTCTCCAGCACCGACTTGGTGACCTCCTCGATGAACAGCGGTACGCCATCCGTTTGGTTCAGCATCCGTTCGAGAAGCTCCGGCGGAAAGTCCTTGCCGCCGGCGACCCGCTTGACCAGGGCCGCGTTTTCCCGCCGCCCCAGCCGGTTCAAGGTCAGGGCAGTGACATGCGCCTGTCCGAGCCACGACGGAATGAACTCCGGCCGATAGGTCATGATGAAAAGGACGGGCAGCTTGCGGACGCGCTCGATGACGACGTCGAACAGCTCGCGCGTCGTCGGATCGACCCAATGCGCGTCCTCCAGAACCATAAGCACCGGTCCGCGCGCGGCCAGACCCGACAGCTGGGCGGTGAATCGCTCGAAAAACATTTCCTTGCGCCGCTGCGGGCTGATCGATAGCGGGGGATAGCGGCCGGCGGTCGCGATGGAGAGCAGATCGGCAAACAGCGCGACGTCCTGCCCGGCGTCCGGCGAAGAAAGCGGAAGCAGGTGTACGAGCTTGTCCAGCTTGGCGCCGTCGCTGTCATCGGGCGCGAAGGCCGCTGCGTCCTCGAGTTGAGCGATGATCGGGTGCAACGCCGTCTGGACGCGGTGGGGCGAGCAGAAATAGCGCAGCGATGAATGACGCTCGGGCTTGAGCGCGTCCTGCAGCGCGGCAACCAGGTGCGATTTGCCGATGCCGGCCTCGCCCCAGATCAGGATCACCCGGCCCTCGCCGGTTTTCGCCTGATTCCACCGGCGCAAGAGCAGCTCCAGTTCCTCTTCGCGGCCGATCAGCGGCGCACGCGCGGGGCGCAGCGCTTCGAAGCGATTGGCAATCGCGTTCTCGCGGATCACCTGCCATGCTTCGACAGGCTCTGCGCTTCCGCTCGACTCCAGCGCGCCGAGATCGCGGCAGTCGAACAGCTTGCCGATCAGCCGGCGCGTGGCCGAAGAGATGACGACGGCGCCCGGACCGGCGGCGTCCAGCAGCCGTGTCGCGAGATGCGGCGTTTCGCCGATGACCGCGCGGTCGAAAAGCGCATCCGCGCCGTTCATTTCTCCCACGACGACGAGGCCCGTCGCAATGCCGACGCGCGCCTTCAGCGGCTCAACGACCATCCGGCTGTCGAGCTCGCTTACGGCCTTTGCCGCGGCAAGCCCGGCACGCACCGCGCGCTCCGCGTCGTCCTCGTGGGCCTGCGGATATCCGAAGTAGACCAGAACGCCGTCGGTCGTGTGCTTGGCGGCGTAGCCGCCGTACCGCTCGACCGCCGCGTTGACGCAGTCGTAGTATTGCGTCATCACCGCGCGCAGATCCTCGGGATCGAGGCGCGATGCGATGGCCATGGCGCCGACCACGTTGCACGCCATGATCGTCAGCTGACGCCGCTCGGGAAACGCCGGCAACGCCGTTGCAGCAGGTGCGGCGTCCTTCGCCTGGACCGACGTCGAGCTCGTCGAACCAGCGACGTCGAGCCCCGCTACCTCGCGCACGGCTCCGACAAAACGAAATCCCTTGCGGGCGACCGTGCGTATCACGCGCTGCTGCGCGCCGTTGTCGCCCACGGCATGGCGCAGCGCGGTAATCCGGCTGCTCAGTGTCGACTCCGAAACGATCCGCCCGCTCCAGATCCTGGCGAGCAGATCGTCCTTGCTTACGACACGGCCGCGATTCTCGATCAGATATTGCAGGATGTCGAACACCTGCGGCTCGACGGCAACGATCTCGTTGCCGCGCCGCAACTCCCGACGCTCGGCATCGAGCGAATGATCTTCGAATAGGTAGATCATCCTCCCCCCACAACCCGCTTGCCGATCCCCGTTTGGCGGCTCAGGGAAATCTCAGCGAAAAATCAAGGTTACCTCAAAGACCGCCGGCCCGTGCCGGAGCCATAGTCGACCCGCCTTAACAGGAGGACACCATGGTCAAACGACTGTTGCTCGGCGCCCTGCTCGCCATCTTCGCGGGATTCGGCCTTTCGCATGCCACGCAGACCGCGGCAGCCCCGCCGTCGGGCGCGGACAAACAGCGCGCAACAAAGAAAATAAGGATCCCCGGAACCGATTACGAGGTCATCGTCGACAGGCGCGCCGCGACGCCGCGCGCGACACAGCCGTCGCCGGCTCTGCTCAAGGCGATCGTCGTGTGGCTGTCGAATAATTTCAAGCTCCCGAAGGATTATGCCTATCCGGCAATCACGTTCGAGCCCGCGCGCAAGATCGCCACGTTTCGCTATACCGGTCTGGTATCGGATCGGCCCGCAGACACGGCGGCGGTGCCGCCGGGCCAGCGCGAAACCGTCGCGAGCTACGACCCGTTGACCCGGACGATCATCCTGCCCGAGGAATGGACCGGGGACACGCCGGCTGACCTGTCGGTGCTCGTGCACGAGATGGTCCATCATCTCCAGTACGCGGCGCACCTGAAGTACGAATGCGTGCCGGCGAGCGAAGAGCTGGCGTACGCCGCACAGGACAAGTGGCTCGGCCTGTTCGGCCACGACCTCGAGACCGACTTCGGGCTCGATGGCTTTACCTTGCTGGTCGCCGTCAGATGCATCTACTGAGGCCGCAGCGGATTCGTCTGCAGTGATCCGATCCGCCACGATTTCCACGTGGCGGGGCGGAGGATCCGGGCCCGGCTCATCCTGCGGATGAGCATCGGCCGGTAAGCGTTCCCGGCCCTGCCCTCGCAGGCCGCTTGACAGGTGCGCAATTCCCGCGCACACTTAACCTTATGGTTCACTATTCCCCGCGCCGGCTGGATGCCATCTTCAGCGCGCTCGCCGATCCGACGCGGCGCGCGGTCTTGGTCAGGCTCCGGCATGGCGAGCGTTCGGTCGGCGAGCTCGCCGCGCCGATCGGCATGTCGCTGCCGGGAGTCATCAAGCATCTGGCTATTCTCGAGGATGCCGGTCTGATCGCCCGGAAAAAAGTGGGCCGCGTCGTGAGCTGCCAGCTCAAGGCCGGGGCGATGAAGGGCGCGCTC
>Ga0070680_100004510_pt1 | contig 10484 bp, 11 predicted proteins | sample KBSC73BmetaG_FD_64672 | JGI IMG/M metagenome (GOLD analysis project Ga0070680, IMG submission 64672) | Corn rhizosphere microbial communities from Kellogg Biological Station, Michigan, USA - KBS C7-3B metaG | ecosystem: Host-associated > Plants > Roots > Rhizosphere | place: USA: Michigan... | reverse complement strand
ACCCGATCCTCCTCGTGTTTATTCCAGGTTTCGATATGCGGGCCGAGGATTTCCTTCGCTACGGCTTCGTCGATCGGGCGCGAGAGCGCCGCCCCGAGGCCGAGATTCTCATCGCCGAGTCCGATCTCGACCTCTATCTCGACGGCACGGTCGGCGCAGAGCTTGCGGCTCTTCTGCAATCGGCGGCATCGCGCCATCGGCGGGTCTGGCTTGCCGCGATTTCGCTCGGCTGCTTCGGCGCCCTGCTCCTTGCCGAAGGCCCGGTTCCGATCGAGGGCATCGTTCTCCTTGCGCCGTTCCTCGGGACGGCCGGCCTCATCGCCGAAGTCCAGCGCGCCGGCGGCTTCAAGGCCTGGGAGCCCGGGGCGCTGGCCGAAGACGACCATGAGCGCCGGTTGCTCGCGCGGCTGAAACACTATGGCCGGCAGCCGGAGCAATGGCCGGCTCTCTGGCTGGGCTATGGCCGCTCCGACCGCTTTGCCGCCGCCTCGCGGCTCCTGGCCGAGCTCCTGCCGCCCTCGCGGATTGTCGAGATCGAGGGGGCTCACGACTGGCCAAGCTGGGCTCGCCTCTGGGATCGGATGCTCGCCGGCGACTCTGTTGCACGCGCGAACTCGGCCTGCGGGTGAGGGCAAAACTGGACTTTTCCCCGGTTCGGTGCTGTATGCTCCTGCGAGGGAGGCTAAAGTGAAGTCGCGGATGCATCGGTATCGGGTCGCCACGGTCATCGCCGCCATGCTGTGGCTCGCCGGCTGCAACGCCACCTTCGATGTCGCCGTCCCGCCCGCCAACGAAGCGCTTTATGCGCGGCTTTATCCCTATTTCGCCGAGCTGTGCGCCGTTTCGCAAATCAAGAAGAAGCCGGGCTTCGGCGCCGACACCAGCGGCGGCCCCGGCGGCCATTCGGTGCTCTATCTCAACGGCGTCTGCCGCGAGCGCGATGCCGACTATCCGACCATCGGGCTGTGTGCGCCGGACACGCCGGCTGCCGAGCAAGGCGTCGGCCTCAGCGTCAATGCGCATTTCAAGAACGCCAATTGGGTGGCGACGGATGGCCGCGACTTCTTCTTCCGCGGCGACCTGCCGCCGAACGCGCGGCTCACCCGCGCGGCTTATGCGCGCACCCAGGACGAGGCCAAGGCAAAGGGGCTCTACGACGGCATCGTGTTTCACTCGGTGGTGTTCGACGACATGCCGCCGGGCACCGACAGGCGCGACTACATGTATGAGGTGTCGATCGGAACGGATTACGCGATCGCCTTTGCCCGGGACCGCTATTGCGCGCGCGTTCCCATGAGCCGCGCGCAAATGGGCAAGGTCGTCGCCTATTTGAACGGCGTCAACGCGCCCTATAAGGATGGCAAAAAGGATTTCGAATGGAACGTCCTCGAGAATAACTGCACGCATCTCGTCCACAATGCGCTCGCCGCGGCCGGGCTATGGCGCGATTGGGAGACGGAGCGGTTCTTCCTGATCTCGGCGTTCGACTTTCCGGTGCCAAAGAACGAATTCGTCAATACCATGTGGCGGCTCAACAACATGGATTTGACCAATATCGACGCGCTCTATCGCGATCCCACGGCGCGGCGCGCACTGATGGAGGACGGTGCGCTGCCGGAGGAGCCGGGCGGACTCGCGGCCGCGGCGCGCGCGATCGCGGACAACGACATCTACGATACGGATGTGAAGCTGATCTTCTACGACGATCCGGTCTTCGGCTCCTATCAGCGGCGCTTCGATGCGATCTTTGCGCAGCCGCGCTATACCGATATCGAAGCCAATTTGCGCTACTTCGCCGCGCTCTACCGCCGCATCGAGGCCGAGCGCCGGCCGCTGGCCGAAGCGCTGGCGAGCGGACACGACACCGACGGCGCCGCGTTCAGCGCCTTCTATCGGCGGTTTTACGCCTATATCGATCGCGAGACCGCCGAAGTCGATGCGCGCCTTGCGGCGCTTGCCCGCCCGCCCCGGATTGCCGGAGCGATGCCGTGACGGGCGGGGCGACGTCGCGCGGCGCCATGCCGCCGGAAGAGCGGCAGCCGCACGATCCACGGCCCTCCTAGGATCACCGCGTGCAGCCGCTCCGCCTCACCGCGTTTTCGCTCATCACCTGCCTCGGCTCGGGGCTCGAGGCGATGCTCGCCGCGCTTCAAGCGGGACGCAGCGGGCTTAACCGGCGCCACTTCGAGGGCGGCCTTACCACCGCCGTCGGCGAGGTCGTCCTGCCGCTTCACTCGCCGCTGCCGCCCGGCCTCGCCGAGTTCGACTGCCGCAACAACCGGCTCGCGGCGCTGGCCCTGCAGGACGGCGCGTTCGCCGCTGCGGTCGCGGCCGCGCGCGAGCGCTATGGCGCCGGCCGCATCGGCATCTTTCTCGGCACCAGCACATCGGGCATTGCGAGCACCGAGCAGGCCTATCGCCGGCGCGACGCGCAGACCGGCAAGCTTCCCGCCGATTACCGTTATGCCCAAACCCACAACACCTTCGCCCTCGGCGCCCTTGCAGCGCGGATGTTTCGCTTGGGAGGGCCGGCGGTCGTGATCTCCGCCGCCTGCGCGACGACCGCCAAGGCCTTCGGCAATGCGGCGCGCATGATGGCCGCCGGCCTTTGCGATGCGGCGATCGTCGGCGGCGCGGACTCGCTCTGTTCCACCACGATCTATGGATTTCGCGCGCTTGGCCTCACCGCCGAGGCGCCGTGCCGACCTTTCGATGAAGCTCGCGACGGGCTGTCGCTCGGCGAGGCCGCGGGATTCACGCTGCTCGAGAAAGCCGGGAGCCGCGGCCATCGCGACGACATCCTGCTGCTCGGCCTCGGCGAGAGCAACGACGCGCATCACATGTCGACGCCCGATCCGCGCGGACAGGGCGCACGCCTGGCGATGGAGCGTGCCCTCGCCTCGGCCGGATTGGGAACACGGGAAATCGATTACATCAATCTCCACGGCACGGCGACGCGCGTCGGCGATGCCGCCGAGGACGCGGCGATAACGCAGGTCTTCGGCTCGCAAACGCCGTGCAGTTCGACCAAAGGCGCGACCGGACACACGCTCGGCGCGGCGGGCATCGTCGAGACCATCATCTCTGCGCTCGCCATTCGCCACGATTTCATGCCCGGCAGCCCAAACACGCAAACCCTCGATCCGGCGCTGCGCTGCGGCTATCTGCTCAAGACCCGCTCCGGCCGCGTCGCGCGGGTGATGAGCAATTCCTTCGGCTTCGGCGGCAGCAATTGCAGCCTCATCCTCGGACGCGCCACACCATGAAGGCCTATGTCGAAGGGCTCGGCGTCTGGGCGGCGGGTCTTGAGGGTTGGACCGCCTGCCGCGACGTGCTCGCCGGCAACCGCGCCTACGAGCCCGCGCCGCTCGCACTGCCGCCAAGCCCGCTACTCCCCGCCAATGAGCGGCGGCGCACAGTGGCGACGGTGCGCCTCGCGCTTCAGGTCGGCTCCGAGGCCTTCGCCCATGCCGGTCGCGATCCGAGCGCGACCGCCACGGTCTTCACCTCCTCGGGCGGCGATGGCGAGACGCTCCACGGCATTCTCGACGCCTTGGACTCCGCCGAATTGGACGTGTCGCCGATGCGGTTTCACAATTCGGTGCACAACGCGCCGGCGGGTTATTGGACGATCGCCACGCATTCGCGCGAGCCTTCGACAAGCCTCTGTGCGTTCGATGCGAGTTTTTCCGCGGGACTCCTCGATGCCGTCGCGCAGGCGACTTTCGATGATCGCGCCGTCGCCTTGATCGCCTATGACCTGCCCTATCCCGAGCCGCTTCACAGCGTTCGGCCGATCGGCTCGACCTTCGCCGTCGCGCTCGTCCTGACGCCCAAGCCCACGCCAGCAAGCTTCGGCCGACTGATGCTCTCCCTCGGCGAAGAGATGCCGACGCCCACCAAGATGACCGATTCCGCGCTCGAAACCTTGCGCCGCGGCAATCCCGCAGCGCGCAGCCTGCCTCTGCTGCTGGCGCTCGCGCGCGGCGATCATGCCGATCTGGTACTGGACTATGTCAGTAGCAATCGCCTCGCGATCGCGGTCGCGCCGCCGCCATGGTAGCGCCGGCGCCAGCCATGACGCGCGCGGAGATCGCGCGGCTCATCCCGCATCGCGGCGCGATGGTTTTGCTCGACGGCGTGGTCGCCTGGGACGAGGGCTCGATCCGCTGCTGGTCGAGCCGGCATCGCGCGCTCGACAACCCGCTGCGTCAGGACGGCCGCCTTGGCGCGCTTTGCGCGGTGGAATTCGCCGCGCAGGCGATGGCGCTTCATGGCGGGCTTGCCGGCAATGTCGGCGCGGGGCCGCGCGCCGGCTATATCGCGAGCCTGCGCGAAATCGCCTGCCGCTGCGATCGGCTCGACGATATCGCGGGCGATCTCGAGATCGAGGCGAGGCAGCTGATGGGCGAGGCGGCGCAAGTCGCCTATTCCTTTGCCGTCCGCGGCGACGGGCGCGAGCTCGTGGCGGGACGGGCGACCGTCATTCTCGACGCGGAGGCGCTGTGAAGCGCGCCCTCGTCACGGGCGGCAGCGGGGCGATCGGCGCGGCGATTTCGCGCACGCTCGCGGCGGCGGGGCATCACATCTATATCCACGCGCATGAGGGGCTGGAGCGCGCCGCTGCAGAGGCCGCCGCGATCGTCAAAGCCGGCGGCAGCGCTGAAGCCCTCGCTTTCGACGTGACCGATGCGGCAGCCGCCGAAACCGCCCTCATTCGGCTTTTGGACAGCGGCCCGATCCAGATTCTCGTCAACAATGCCGGCATTCACGACGATGCGGCGATGCCGGCGATGCGCCGCGAGCAATGGCTGCGCGTGATCGACGTCTCGCTCAACGGATTCTTCAACGTCACCAAGCCGCTGTTGATGGCGATGATCGGTACCCGCTGGGGGCGGATCGTCAACCTGTCCTCGGCCTCCGCCATCGCCGGCAATCGCGGCCAGACCAACTACGCCGCCGCCAAGGCCGGGCTGCACGGCGCCACCCGCTCGCTCGCGCTCGAGCTCGCAAGTCGGGGCGTTACCGTGAACACGGTGGCGCCCGGGATCATCGCCTCGCCGATGAGCGATGCGGCCTTCACGAAAGAGACCATCGACCGTCTCGTGCCGATGAAGCGCGCCGGAAAGCCCGAGGAGGTGGCCGAGTTGGTCGCGTTTCTGGCGTCCGACCGGGCCGCCTATATTTCCGGCCAGCTCATCTCGATCAATGGCGGGATGATCTGACGCGGCGCGCCAGCAACAAGGGCAAGCGCCAGACGAAGCCGAGAAACAACCGGGCATGCATCCATGTCAGCAGGAGATTGTCTCGGACATAGTTGAAGTGCGATACCCCGCCCTCTTCGCGCGTCAAATAGCGGATCGGCGCCGGCCGCGCGATCGGGCGCACTCCCTTCCAGCACATCCGCACCGCGGCTTCGGGATCGAAATCGAAGCGGCGCATCCAGACGCTTCTTTCCATCACCCCTTGCAGCGCGCCGATCGGATAGACGCGAAACCCGCACAGGGAATCGCCGATCCCGGCCCAGAGCGTCTCGAGATCGGCCCAGGCGTTGGAGACGCGGCGACCGACGACCCGCAAGCGCGGCGCGCTCGCATCGAACACCGGCACGCCGAGGATGAAGGCATCGGGCTCCGCCTGCGATGCCGCCATGAAATCCGGAATGAAAGCAGCGGGATGCTGGCCATCGGCGTCCATGGTCAAGGCATGGGTGAAGCCCGCTGCCGAGGCGGCGCGCAGCCCGTCGAGAATGGCCGCGCCCTTGCCGCCATTCCGCGCGCGCAGAATGACGCGCAGCCCCGGATCAGTCGCGGCGCGGCGCTGGAGCTCGGTGCCGGTTCCATCGGTGCTGCCGTCGATCACCACCCAGACCGGGCTCCACACCGCCCGCGCCGCGGCAACGGTGTCGAAGAGCCTCGCCCCCGTGTTGTAGCTCGGGATAAGAACGAGATGCGTGGCCAAGATACGATAACGTGCTCGGCGCGTCAGGCATCGCGATCGTCAAGCGCACTGCGATATCGCCCGTGCAGCTCGGCGACGAAGCCGGCGAGGTCGCGATCGACGCGCAAGGCCGGTCCCAGCCGCAAGCGATAGCGCAGCGGGAACTCCGGCTTTCGCAACAGCGGCCAGCCCTTGCCGAGAAATCGCGAGTTGCCGTCGATGAAGACCGTCTGCACCGGCACATCGGCGCATTTGGCGATTAGTGCGAAGCCGCCTTTGAACGCGCCAAGCCGGCCGCCGACGGTCCGCGTGCCTTCGGGAAAGATCAGCAATTGGCAGCCTGCGTCGAGGCGGCGCGCGCCCTCGCGAACAAACCGCGTCGCGCTATCATTGCGGATGAACCCGGCGAGCCGGGCGCTCCCGCCGAGGAACGGATTGCGCAACAGCTCGGCTTTCGCCGCGCACACCCCGCGCGGCAGCCGCGACAGGATCAGCACCGCATCGAGCAGGGAGGGGTGATTGGGCGCGACGATAACGGGGCCTGCTTGGCGCAACGCATCGAGCGCGCGCAGATCGCAGCGGATGATGCCGGTCAGCTGCATCAGCCCGACGAAAGCGCGGCAACACGCCATGATCATCGCCTGCCCGAGCGGCGCGCCGAGGCGGCGCGGCAAAACAAGATGCAGGATGCCGGCGACGACGCTGAGCACCAGGCTGGTAAGCCCGAAGACGAGAAGCAGCCCGTAAAAGACCAGGCATTCGTAGCAGAAACGCGCGGCCCGGCCGGGCGCCGGCCGGCGCAGAACCGCGGATTGGACGCCGCTCACATGACCCCCGCGCCGCGCGGCGGCAACCGGCCGACATGCCGTTGCGTCACGACGGCGCTCAACCGAGCTGGAGATTGCGGCGATATTGGCGCCATGCCTCGACGGTGCGGCGGAGGGTGAGGACGCTCGAAATGTAATAGATCAGCTTGAAGACGATGAGGCGCGTGCGGACGCTGGAGCGGCGGAACACGTCGCCGGCGAGAAGCGACAGCATCGCCGATTCGATGCCGCAGATATTGTGCGGCGACATGAACATGTTGCGCAAAGCGGGCCGCGTCGCGCGGTAGATATACCACGAGAAAGTGCCGATCCCGCGCTGCGTCGTCGCATCGAAGCGGCGCAAGGCCTGGCGCGCGCGGCGCGGCGTATCGAGGCAAGCCTCGACCGCCTCGACGCCGGAAAAGGCGCCGATCATGGCGAAGTAGACGCCCGCCGAAAAGATCGGATCGATGAACGCATAGGCATCGCCCAAAAGAATATAGCGCTCGTTGCTCATGCGCTGGGCACGATAGGAGTAGTTGCCCGTGCCGGTGACCGGCGCGAGCAGCTCGGCATTGCGCAACCGGTCGGTGATCCCCGGGCAGAGCGCGATCGTCTCCATGAAGAACTGATCGAGGCTGCCCTTGCGCGATTTGAAATAATGCGGCCGGCAGACCGCGCCGACGCTGGTGCTGCCGTCGAGCAGCGGGATGAACCAGAACCAGCCGTGATCAAACCAGAAGACCGTGATGTTGCCCTCGGCCTTGCCGGGCAAGCGCTGGGCGCCTTTGAAATGGCCGAACATTGCCGCGCTGTTGTGGCGGCGATTGCGCTCCTTGATGCCGAACTTGTTGGCCAGGAAGGTGTCGCGCCCCGAAGCATCGACGAGGAATCGCGCCCGCCAGCGCCGGGTCGAGCCGTCCTCCGTCTCGGCGATCACCTCCGCGCCACCCTCCGGCGGAAACGCCACTTGCGTCACCCGGCATCCCTCGAAGGCGCTGGCGCCTTTCGCAACCGCGTTGCGGAAGAGGATTTCATCCAGCTCCGAGCGGCGCACCTGATAGGCGAAGGGAAACCGCTTATCGACCGCGTTCGCGAAATTATAGGTCACGGATTTGTTGTGGTAGGGCGAGATGAACTCCGCCCCGTATTTGATCATGCCGATCCGCTCGACCTCCGATTTGAGGCCGAGCCGCTCGAACAGTGGCAGATTCATCGGCAGCAGCGATTCGCCGATGTGAAATCGCGGATGGCGGTCTTTTTCGACGAGAACGACGTTCCGGCCGCGCTCGGCGAGAAGAGCGGCGATGGTCGATCCGCCGGGACCGCCGCCGATCACCAAGACATCACAAGCTTCTTCGCGTTCGCGCTGTAGGCTCTCGGGCAAACGACACCTCGGTTTCGCAATGCCAGATCGTGGGTGGGTTGAGTCCTCCCGGTCGAGCGCAACGATACCAGCTTGGCCGGCCGATATCCACCCGGCCTCGCCCTCGCCGATGGATCCCGCGCCCCGGGCCCGTCGCGGGGAGGCCGATGCATCGCGCGGAACCGGGCTTTATCCGCTCGGATTACCAGAGGGCGGGCCGCAATCCTTGCGGCCGCGTCTTCGACGCACCCCAGTGAGGGATAGAGTGGCCAAAGCGCATCACCGGGCGGCCCGGCCTCGATTCATCGCCGATGCGGCGGCGCACGACATGAAGCTGCGAGGCATGCGCAGCGCCTGCGTCGCGGTTCCTCTCGGCTGGACGGTCTATTGGATTTGCCGCCTGCTCGTCGTGCGCACCGACCCGGTCGTTCCGGTGCCCGTCGCACTTTTATCCGCCGCCGTTCCTCTCCTCGCCGCGCTGGCGTGGCTGAACCTCTTCGATCGGGAGTATTAGACCGCGCGGATCGTTTCTCGCGGGCTGGCATTCAATAGAGTGCATGTGTGCGCGCCGGTGCGGCATTGGCAGCCGCGCCGGCGCCAATCAACCAACGATGCCCCGGGAGTCCGGCCATGCCCAGAAAGGAAACAATCGAGAGAGCCAAAAAAGATCGGCGCGAGGGCAAATCGCCGTCGACGCAAGCCGGCGAATTCGTTCATGAGGAGATCGAGAAAATCCGACACGGCGAGCACGGCGCGCGATCGCCCCAGCAGGCGATCGCGATCGGCCTATCCGAGGCACGCCGCGCCGGCGTCAACCTGCCGCCGCCGGGCAAGGGGAAAGCCAAGCGGCGCACGCGCAAGAGCGCCGAAAGCGCCTATGCCGCCGGCCAGAAGCGACGCAAGACCCGGCGCCAGCCGCGCGTCTCACGCGCCGTGTCGCGCACGCTTAAGCGCGAGCCGCGAAGCTCGGCATCGCGGCAGGCCCTCTCTCGCCAAGCGAAGCGTGCGGCATCGCGGCGCGGCGCGGCGTCGCGCTCCGCCGCGGGTCGAAAAGCGGTGCGCACCAAGGGCGCCGCCGGCCGCTCCGCCGCAGCACGGAAGGCGGCGCGGACGCGCGCCCGCCGCCGCGGCTAGACCAGCGCTCTCTCGCGTCATCCCGCGCCGCGGAAGACGCGGAAGCAGGGCGCGGGTTCGCCGATCTTTTCCCGGTTTCCAGGGCACAATGGTGGTCGTCGCGACTTACAACATCCATGCTTGCGGCGGCGTGGATCGACGGTTTGATCCGCAGCGCATCGCCGAGGTTATCCGCGAGCTCGATGCCGATATTATCGGATTGCAGGAGGTCGACGCCCAGCACCGCGTCGCAGGCTATGTCGATCAATGGGCGTTTCTCGCGGCGGCGACCGGGCATCACTACACGGCCGGCATCAGCCTGCGCACACATCGTCGAGATTTCGGCAATGCGCTGTTCACCCGCCAGCCGGTCGAGCGGGTTCGGCTCCACGACATCAGTTTTTCCACCCGCGAGCCGCGCGGCGCGATCGATGCCGTGGTCGTCGCCGACGGGCATCGGCTGCGGGTCATCGCGACACATTTCGGTCTCAAGCGCGCCGAGCGCCGCCACCAGGCCGCGAGACTCTCGGCCTTCCTCGCGGACGAGCCGGAGGAAGCCGCGGCAACGCTGGTTCTGGCCGACCTCAACGAATGGCGCACAACCTCGCGCACCCTGAACGCTATTCTGCGGCAATTCCATCCCTCGCCCGCGCCGAAGAGCTTTCCTTCGCGCCGACCGATCTTCGCGCTCGACCGCGTTCTTGCGGCCGGCGATGCGCGCCTCGCCGAGGTGGCGGCGCATCGCTCCGAGCGTGCGCGACTGGCCTCCGACCATTTGCCGGTGCGCGGCGTCTTGACCTGGTGCGAGGAGCACGTCCAGCCGTGAAGCGTCTCGATTGGCGGCGGTGGATTTCCCTCGCATCCTTCGCCTTGGCCCCGGTCGCGGTTTTCATCGTCGTTCGCGCGATCGAGGATGTGACGCTCGCGCGCGCCATCGCATCGCTGCAGCATGTCGACCTCCAGCAACTGCTCCTCGCCGCGCTCTACACCGCCGCGAGCTATGCGACGCTCACGGCTTTCGACTGGCTCGGAACACGCTATGCCGGAAGCGATCTGCGCTATCGGCGGGTCGCGCTCGCCTCGTTTCTCGGCCTTTCGATCGGGCATACGGTCGGTTTCGCGCCCTTCAGCAGCGGCGCGATCCGCTATCGCTATTACACGCGCTGGGGACTCTCGTTGTCCCAGATCGCGCTGATCGTGTTGTTTTCGGCGGCGACCGTCACCGTGGGCGAGATCGGCCTCGCAGCCGTGGCCCTGCT
>Ga0070680_100004509_pt1 | contig 10484 bp, 9 predicted proteins | sample KBSC73BmetaG_FD_64672 | JGI IMG/M metagenome (GOLD analysis project Ga0070680, IMG submission 64672) | Corn rhizosphere microbial communities from Kellogg Biological Station, Michigan, USA - KBS C7-3B metaG | ecosystem: Host-associated > Plants > Roots > Rhizosphere | place: USA: Michigan... | reverse complement strand
CGAATGAGAATTATGCCTGCCAAAAAGAAAAACGGTTACTTGATCCAGCCCGACCCGCACGATCCGCGGTTGACCGAGCGCGTTCGCGGCATCGATCAGACCGGCGCGGCAATAGAAACTTCGGTGACGGTCGAGCGCGCTTTGACGATCTTCCTCAATTCGCAGGAAATCGTTACGGCGATGACGATTGGCGATTATCCCGAATATCTCGCCATCGGCTACCTGCTCAATCAGAACATGCTGCTGCCGACCGATGTGGTCACCGGTGTCGACTACGATGACGATCTGGCGGTGGTGGTGGTTCGCACCAAGCGCAAGACCAACTACGAAAAGAAGCTCAAGAAGAAGGTGCAGACCTCCGGCTGCGCCCAGGGCACGGCATTTGGCGACCTGATGGAGGCGCTCGACGAGATCAAGCTGCCGGAAGCGGAGCTGCGCACCTCCTGGCTCTACGCGCTCACCGACAAAATCAACACCACGCCTTCACTCTATCTTGAGGCCGGCGCGATTCACGGCTGCGTGCTGGCGGTGGAGGATCGTCCCCTGGTCTATATGGAGGATGTCGGGCGCCACAATGCCGTGGACAAGATCGCAGGCTGGATGTTCAAGCATCGCGTGCGCCCGGATGACAAGATTTTCTACACCACGGGGCGGCTCACGTCGGAGATGGTCATCAAGACCGTGCGCATGGGCATTCCGATCCTGGTGTCGCGCTCGGGCTTCACCGCGTGGGGCGTGGAGTTGGCGCGCAAGGCCAATCTGACGCTGATCGGCCGCGCCCGCGGCAAGCGCTTCATGGCGTTGGCTGGTGAGCAGCGCATCGTGTTCGATCAGGATCTCGCATATGTCGAGGAGGAGAGCGCCAAGCACCGGCGCAAGGCCGCTATGCACGATGACTGACGCTCCGGCATCGACTCCGACGCTTGGTCTGATTCTCGCCGGCGGTCTCGCCCGCCGCATGGGTGGCGGCGACAAGCCTCGCATGACAATCGGCGGTGTCACGATTCTGTCGCGTGTCCTTGAGCGCATGGCGGCGCAATGCGCGCGTCTCGTGCTCAATGCCAATGGCGACCCGGCGCGCTTCGCCGATACCGGCCTTTCAGTCATCGCCGACGATGTGCCGGACTTTGCCGGACCTCTCGCGGGTGTGCTGGCCGGTCTCGATTGGGCCGCGGCAAATGCGCCGGAATTCGACTATGTCGCCACCGTGCCGGGCGATTGCCCGTTCCTGCCGCGCGATCTGGTTGCGCGCCTGCACCAGGCGCGGAGCGAGCAGGGCAAGGCGCTCGCTTGCGCGCGCTCGGGCGAATGGCGGCACCCCGTGGTGGCGCTGTGGCCTGTGGCGTTGCGGGCGGATTTGCGCCACGCGCTGACGGAGGAGGGCTTGCGCAAGATCGAAGTGTGGACCGCCCGGCATGGCATTGCCTATGCGAGCTGGCCGACCGAGCCTGTCGATCCGTTCTTCAACGTCAACACACCGGAGGATGTCGCCGCGGCGGAACGCCTTGCCGCGAAACATCCATCGGTTTGATGCCTCAACCCATCAGAGTCGCATAAGACAGAAAGCCGACGGTGGCGCCGGGCTCGATCGTCGTCACGTCCTCGCGCAGTTCGGCGAGACCGTCGGTGGCGGTGAGCGACGTGATGACGCCCGCGCCCTCTTGCGGATGCTTCACCGCTTCGATGACGCCATCCGCGCCGACGCGAAGCGCGACACGAACATATTCGCGTCGCCCGGACTTTTTCCTGTAGGCAAACGCGAGCCGCACCGGGAGCGCGACCAAGGCTTCTGGATTCGCTCCGGCGAGGCGGAGCAACAACGGACGAACGACTCTGGCGAAGGTCACAAACGCGGCGACAGGATTGCCGGGCAGGCCGACGAAGGCCGCGCCGGCTCCCTCGCTTGTGCTGGGCAGCACGGCCATCGCCACGGGTCGGCCGGGCTTGATCGCAACACGCCAAAACACCAGCCGGCCGATCGTCTCCACCGCGCTCCGCACATGATCAGCCTCGCCGGTTGAAACGCCGCCCGAGGTCAGCACCAGATCGTGGTGGCGGGCCGCGGCTGCGATTGCGGCCGCGAGCGCGGCGGGGTCGTCCTTGAGGATGCCGAGATCGGTCACCGCCGCGCCCAGGCAACCCAGCATGCCGTGGAGGAGGTAGCGGTTGGCGTCGTAAAGCGCAGCCGCGGCACGCGGCTGACCCGGCTCCACGATCTCGTCGCCGGTGGAGAACAGCGCGACTCGCACGCGCCGGCGCACGGCGAGTTCCGTCATGCCGACGGCGGCGGCCAGCGCGACATCTTGAACCGCAAGCCGGCGTCCGGCCGGCAACACGATGGCGCCTTGGCGCGCGTCCTCGCCCGCAAGCCTGCGATTGGAGCCCATTTTCAGGCCCGGCGGCACGATCACGGCCGCGCCTTCGGCACGAACGTCCTCTTGCATGAACACGGTGTCGGCGCCCGGCGGCATCGGCGCACCGGTGAAGATACGCACCGCTTCCCCTGCGCCGAGCGCTCGCTGCATGCCGTGACCGGCGGTCAATCGCTCGACGACGTTGAGTCTGGTTTCGGATGCGATGTCGAGATCGCGGTGTCGCACGGCGTAGCCGTCGACCGCAGAGTTGTCGAACGGCGGCAGGTCGAGCGGTGCGACGAGATCCGATGCCAACACGCGCCCGCGCGCGTCGATGAGTGCAACCGTTTCGGTCTCGCGCAGCGGCTGCACGCGCTCGATGATCAGCCGCTCCATATCGGCAATCGGCAGCAGCGGACCAGAGAATGCGAAGCAGTCGTCGGTGAGCTGTGCCATCAGCCGCTCCGCATGGTGGCCATTGTGGCTGCAAGCGGCGTGGCATGCTCCAGCAGGACATCGGCGATGCGCTCGATGTCGTTTAGGTCGATCACCGGCACAGTCGCTGTCGGCAGAGCGACGTCGGATGCGATCGCGACAATGTGCGGATCCTCCGGATGAAGCAGCGGCTTTGCGTTCTCGGCGCGATGGATTTCGAGTTTGGGGAAGGATTCGCGCTTGAATCCTTCAACCAGCACGAGGTCGACTTGGGCGAGCTTTGCCAGCAGACCGGGGAGGTTCCACTCTGCCTCGTCGCGCAATTCATGCAGGATGGCAAAGCGCTTCGACGAACTGATGACCACCTCCGTCGCCCCCGCGGTGCGGTGCATGAAGGAATCCTTGCCCGGCTGATCGAGATCGAAGCCGTGATGGGCGTGCTTCAGCGTCGAGACACGATGGCCGCGGGCAATCAGGCGCGGCAGCACCTTGGTGATCAGCGTGGTTTTGCCCGAGCCGCTCCAGCCCGCGAGACCGATGATGCGCATATTGGGTTTATAGCAGAGTCTTGTTCACGACGGGACGTCGGAGATCAATCGCCCGCCGGTTGCATGCCGAGCGCCCTGATCCGCTCCCTTGTGGGCGCGTCGCGCAACGCGGCGAGGAAGGCCTGGACAGCAGGTCGGCTGCGATGGGCATCCACCACGATGAAATCGTAATGCTCCGGGGCGAGCGGAAGAAAGCCCAACCCATACATCCGCGCGACTGGCTCGATGGCCACGCCCCAGTCGGCGCGGCCTTGGGCGATGGCTGCGGCCACGGCGTTATGCGAGCGCGGCTGGTTGGCGTAACCCGCAGGCCGCGCGCCGGCGAGCAGTGTGTCGACCAAGACGCGCGTGCCGGAGCCGGCGTTGCGATTGACCATCAGGCAGGCGGGGTCGGCGAGCGCGGTGCGGGCCGCATCGTCGGCGGCCTTGCCTTCAAAGCGCCGGTCACCTAGCCGGAACAGCACGCCTTGCATGCGCCGCCAGCCCTCGACCAGCGAAAGCCCCGGCGACAGCAGATGCCTGTTGTAGAGCCCTGTTGCCGGGTCGACGAGATGCACCGGCGCGACGTCGCACTGGCCGCGCTGGGCGGCGGCCACGCCGCCCTGGCTGCCGACCGCGATCGTGCGCGCGGACAATCCGCGTTCGGCCAATGCGCCGACGACGACATCGAGCGCGACGTCGTGGCTGCCCATGACGACGAGGTCGGGTGCGCGCGCCGCGTCGCCAATCAACGTGACGTGCGCCGTCGTATCGGCATCGAGTGCGCCGGCCAGGGCATCGATCTCGATGAAACCGTCGGCCTGGGAAAAGCTTGTGACCGCGCCGGAGCTCTTGGTCGAGGGGAATGCCACCGCGCCGTTCTCGTCGGCGACCAGCGACACCAGCACGAACTCCTTACGGCCCATCTCCGAGGCGATGCGCTGCGGTATCCGCGCCTCGATGCTGGCCGCGGCCTCCGGCGGCAGACCCGCGCGGGCGCGAATGACAGATGCGACGAAGGCGTGAAAGGTGAATATCGCAGAAGTCGGAAAGCCGGGCAGCACGGCGACCGGTTTACCGTCGGCGACGGCGAGGCAGAGCGGTTTGCCCGGCTTCAGCGCGACGCCGTGCACGAGGATGCCGGGCTTGCCGAGTTGCGACACCACGCGGTGCGAGAGATCGCCCGCACCTTTCGACGTGCCGCCCGAAAGCACCATCATGTCGCATTCGGCAAGCGCGCGCCGCACGGCCTGTCCCAGCGCGGCGGCATCATCGGGAAACGCGCCGTACCGGACTGGCTCGCCGCCGGCCTCCACAATGGCCGCAGCGAGAATGGCGCCATTGGAATCGTAAACGCCGCCCGGCCGCAGCGGTGCGCCGAGCGCGACCAGTTCGTCGCCCGTCGACAGCACGGCGACCTTGGGACGACGCACCACGTCGATTTCAGCGAGGCCGCAGGCGGCAAGCATGCCGATTTCACGCGAGCCGATGCGCTGACCTTTGCGCAGTAGCGTTTCGCCGCGTGCAATGTCGGAGCCAGCATAAGAGATGAATTGACCGGGCGACGCCGTGCGGCGCAGTTCGATGGCCGGGATGCTTTCGATCAGTTCCGTGTGCTCGATCATCACCACGGCGTCGGCGCCGCGCGGCACCACGCCGCCGGTGGCGATGGTGGTCGCAGTGCCTGCGGTGACCTCGACTCGAGGCGCGTGACCGCAGGCGATCACCTCGGGATTGAGTGTGATCTGCACCGGCGCTGCGTCCGTCGCGCCTGCGGTGTCGGCGGCGCGCAGCGCAAAGCCGTCCACATTGGCGCGGTCGAATGGCGGCGCATCGATCGGTGCGGCCAGATCGTTCGCCAGAACACGGCCGAGCGAAGAGGCGAGCGGGGTGCGCTCGGCGGGGAGCGGAGTCAGATCGAGATGGCGCTCGAAGCGGTGGCGCGCCTCTTCGGCGGATACCACTTCGAGGAATTGTTCTTGGCGTGCCGCTTGTCGCACGGCGGCGAGCAAGGCGTGGTCGGAGGCGGGCGCTTGCGGCTTTGCGGTCATGGCCACGGCCTTACCACGACGTGGGTGCCGGGCGGATATCCCTCGCTGCCCGCGGGTACCAGGATCCAGCCCTCGGCGCGGGCCAGCGCCTGCATCGACAGATAGCCGGTGGCGACCGGCTCGACCTTGCCAAGGCGGCGGCGCACCGGAATGACCTCGGCCAATCCAAGCGGGGAGGCGATCTTGCGGCCCAATTCGGCCGAAAACGGCTGATCCTCGATGAGGCGAAAGGCGAGGCGCGCCAGGAGTCGCCGGCCGATGGTGAGCCAGCCGGCAAGCGCCGCATCAATCCGCCCCGGCAGCAACAGCACCGGTCGCGCGCCGACAAAACCCAAAGCCGTGGTTTCGCCGGGTGCGATGCCGATGCCGTGGAATTGCACCCGGCCGAGCCTCGCCAGCGTCGTCACGCTGCTGTCGTTGCGTCCGCCGCCGGTGCCGCCGATGGCAATGACGGCGTCGGTGTTGTTGTCGCCGAGTGCGGCTTCGATCGTCATGGGGTCGGTGACGGCGATGCCGCTCTCGGCATTGATGGCCTGGACGATGAGCGCCGCAGCGCCACGGGTCACCGGATTTGCCTGGGTCAGCACGACGCGCACACGCGGCTGCCGGACCGTCACATGCTCGATGCCCAATGCCGTCAGCAGCGCGACATCGATGTGCCGCAAGCGCGCGCCAGCCAGACGCAGTTTGAGGCCCGCGGTCGTATCGGTCCCCGCCAACAGCACACCTTCGCCGGCCGTGACCGCAGCGAGTGCCGAGGCTTGCGCGCTACGTATCTCGACGGCATCGAGCGGCGCCACGGCGTCGGCACCCGGCGGCATTGGCTCGCCGGCATCGACGCGGAGCGGCGGCGGCGATAGCGGGGCCGGCGCGTAGGAACTTGCATCCAGCGTCAGTTCAGATCGCACGGCAAAGCCGTCGCGCAACGCAAGCGCGGCTTGGGGGTGATCGGCTGCAGCCACGGCGTCCGCCGCGAGCGTCAGCCCGACCGCCTGTGCGACCGTCTCCCGTCGCGGTGCGACCGGCCCGACGGAAAGGTCGAAGCTTGTCAACACGTCGGCTAGCGGGGTGAGCCGCGCAATCCGCTGGGTTTCGGAATCCGCAACCATCCTGGAAACTTGACGTGATATGGACGGGGTGTCCAGTGTCTCCCGATCACGGCAAAGCGATTGATCCGATGGCTGAATCCAAGATCAACATGCGCGGGCTGAAATGCCCGCTGCCGGTGCTGAAAACCCGCAAGCTGCTGTCCACGATGGCGGCGGGCGAGGTCCTGGTGATCGAATGCACCGACCCGCTGGTGACCATCGACATTCCCAATCTGGTTCGCGAGACCGGCGACACGATCGAGAAGCACAGCAAAAACGGCCGGGTTTTGACCTTCCGGATTCGTAAGGCCTGACGGTGGCCTGATCCGGCTATTTCTTCTCGACCTTTTTATCCACCGCAAGCCCGACCTGCTTCACGATCGGGCCCCAGACTTGGCTCTCGTGTGCGATGAACTGGCTGTATTGCGCCGGTGTCATCGGGTTGATGACGAGCCCGTCGTGGCGCATCCGCGCGGCAACCTCAGGCTTCTGCAAGCCGCGGGTTACCTCTTCGTTCAGTTTCTTCACCAAGTCGGGTGGCATCTTGGCCGGTCCGGCGAGGCCGAACCAGATCGAGGCAACGAGTTCAGGGTATCCCTGTTCCTTGAACGTCGGCAGGTCGGGCCAGTCGGGCAGCCTCTGCTCCGTCGAAACGGCCAGACCGGTCAGTGTGTTGCTGCGCATCATGGCGGCGGTGGAGGACACGGTCTGCGAGGACCAGATGATGTGGCCGCCGACCAGATCGTTGAGCGCTTGAGAGGCGCCCTTATAGGGCACATGCTCGGTCTTGATTTTCGCCACCTCGGCGAAATTGGCCGCAACCAGGTGTCCCATGCTGCCGAGTCCGGACGACGAATAGGTCAGGATATCTGTCTTGCCGCGTTCGACGAATTGCTTGAGGGTCTTGATGCCGCTCTTTTCGGAATTGACCGAGAGCACCACGGGCGAACCGCCGACGAAGGCGATGTTGGTCAGATCCGTCAGCGGATTGTAATGCACGTCCGCCCGAGTCAGCGGATGCAACACGAGATGCGAAACGTTCACGATGGCGAGATTGTAGCCATCGGGGTCCGAATCCATCAACGAGCGGACACCGATCTGGCCCCCGGCTCCGGAGCGCACCTCGACATAAAACTGCTGTTTGAAGGCGGAGGAAAGGTGGTCCGCGACGATGCGCGCGAGGATATCCGCGGTTCCGCCGGCAGCGAATGTGCTGATGACGCGAACCGGCCGGGTCGGCCATTCGTCGGCCGCTGCCGGAAACGCAAACAACAGCGATCCCGCGACAGCGAGCGCCGATCGAAGATGGCTCATAGTTCTTTCCTCCGTAAGACGATCACGTTGTGCGGACAGAGTAGGGGAAGAGAAAGTGTGCAAGCAACGGGTGCAGGGTCGCAGGGAGCCATAGACAATTTGCCGGATATCGAGGAATGTCCCGGCCGGACCTGCAACTTGTGGTGCTCTCTCCATGGCCATTCCCAAAGCCTCCCCAGCGCTTGCGCGCTTCACCGTGCTCGATTTGACCCGCGTTCGTTCCGGCCCGACGTGTGTCCGGCAACTCGCGGATTGGGGTGCGAATGTCGTCAAGATCGAGATGCCGCCCGATGAGAAGGGCGGCGAGGGGCCGGGAGGCCCGCGCGAGGGCGCCGATTTCCAGAATTTGCACCGCAACAAGCGGAGCATGACGCTCAACCTGAAATCAAAAGAGGGCCGCGCGGCCTTCTTGAAGATGGTGAAGAAAGCCGACGTCGTGGTCGAGAACTTCCGGCCCGACGTGAAGCGACGGCTCAAGATCGATTACAAGGATTTGAAGAAGATCAATCCGCGTATCGTCTACGGCAGCATTTCGGGTTTCGGCCAGGACGGCCCTTACGAAAACCGGCCAGGCTTCGACCAGATCGCCCAGGGCATGGGCGGGCTGATGTCGATCACCGGATTGCCCGGACAGGGCCCGGTTCGCGTCGGCATTCCGGTGGCCGATCTGACGGCCGGACTGTTCTGCGCGCTGGGCATTTTGACAGCGCTGCTGGAGCGCGAGAAATCGAAGAAGGGCCAGCACGTCCAGACCTCGCTGCTGCAGGCGCAAATCTTCATGCTCGACTTCCAGGCGGCGCGCTGGCTGATCGCCAAGGAGGTGCCGAAGCAGGCCGGCAACGACCATCCCACCTCGATTCCGACCGGTGTTTTCAAGACCGCGGACGGACACATCAACATCGCGACCACCGGCAGCGCGATCTGGGAGCGCTTGTGCCGCGTGCTGGGCGCCGACTCGATGCTGAAGAATCCGGACTATCAGACCTCGAAGCTGCGGTCGCAGAATCGCAAGGCGGTCAACGCCGAGATCGACACCTACACCGTGAAGAAAACCAGCGCGGAATGGATCGATATTATGAACGAGGCCGGTGTGCCGTGCGGACCGATCTATTCGATCGATCAGGTGTTCGCCGATCCGCAGGTCAAGCATCTCGGCATCGCGCAGAGCGTCAAGAAGAAAGACAAGTCGACGCTCAACGTGGTCGGCCAGCCGATCGTGATGTCGCGGACCAAGAGCAAGATCGCGGCGCCGCCGCCAGATCTCGGGCAGCACACCAATGAGCTGCTCAAGGAGTTTGGCTTCAGCGCCAAGGCAATCGCCGCGCTGCGCAAGGCCAACGCGGTGTGATGACATGTTCTCCGTTGTTCCGGGCGCGGCGCTTGGCGCTATCCTGGAACGACATGGCCACTTGGAAGGAACAATACGATGGCTGAAACCGACAAGATGCTGTCGCGCAAGGAAGGGCGCGTCGGTTACGTGATCTTCAACAATCCCGAGCGCCACAACGCCGTTTCCCTGGATATGTGGCAGGCAGCGGGCAAGATGCTCGACCAATTTCGCAACGACAACGAGGTCGCTGTTGTCGTGGTCACCGGCGCGGGCGGTAAAGCGTTCGTTTCGGGAGCCGACATCTCCAAGTTCGACAAGGAGCGTTCCAACGAGGCGGCAGTCGCCCTCTATAATGAGACCGTGGAGCAGAGCTACGCCGCGTTCCACCAGTTTCCGAAGCCGACCATCGCCATGATCCGTGGCTACTGCATTGGCGGTGGCATGGGGCTCGCGACCTGTTGCGATATTCGGATCGCCACGGAGGGCTCGAAGTTCGCGGTGCCTGCGGCGAAGCTCGGTTTGGGCTACGCGTATCCGGGGCTCAAGCGGCTGGTTGATGTGGTCGGGCCCTCGTTCACGATGGAGATTTTCTATACGGCGCGGCAATTCACCGCAGCCGAGGCCCAGGTCATGGGTCTGCTGAACCGCGTCGTGCCGGACGGCGAGCTCGAGACCTATGTGAAGAATTATGCCGAGATGATTGCCGGAAACGCGCCGTTGACGATCAAGGCCGTCAAGGTGGCGATCGGTGAAATGATGAAGGACGAAAGCGAGCGCGATCTCAAGAAAGCGCAGGATGCCGTGGACGCCTGCTTCAGGAGTGGCGATTATGCCGAGGGCCGAAAGGCCTTCATGGAGAAGCGCAAGCCGGTGTTTACGGGCCGCTGAGGGAAGATTCACAGCGCACCGTTTTTTTCGAGTGATGTGTGGCGAAGGGGGTCCTTGTGGCGTCGGTTGAGCTGCGCGGTTTGACGAAGAAATACGGGCCGCTCGCGGTCGTGGACGATGTCTCGATGACGATCGAGCACGGCAGCCTGGTCTGCCTGCTCGGGCCGTCCGGTTGCGGCAAGACGACGACGCTGCGTTTGATCGCGGGTTTCGTCGAACCGACCGCCGGCGAAATCCGCGTTGGAGATCGCGTCGTTTCTTCACCGCAGCACACGTTGCCGCCCGAGCGGCGCAACATGTCGATGATCTTCCAGAGTTACGCGCTGTGGCCGCACATGACGGTGGCCGAGAACATCGTTTACGGGCTCCGGCTGCGCAAGGTGGACAGCGCGACGATCAAGTCGAAGCTTAACGAAATTCTTGCGACGACACGGTTGGCGCCGCTGGCGGAACGCTATCCCGGCGAATTGTCGGGCGGCCAGCAACAGCGCGTCGCA
>Ga0070680_100004506_pt1 | contig 10493 bp, 12 predicted proteins | sample KBSC73BmetaG_FD_64672 | JGI IMG/M metagenome (GOLD analysis project Ga0070680, IMG submission 64672) | Corn rhizosphere microbial communities from Kellogg Biological Station, Michigan, USA - KBS C7-3B metaG | ecosystem: Host-associated > Plants > Roots > Rhizosphere | place: USA: Michigan... | reverse complement strand
CCGATGAGACGGGGAGCACGGCTCGGGCGCGAGGGTGCGGAAGCGGCAGTGAGGTAGGTGGCCAGGTCCGCGTTGGAGAGTTGCCACCGGATTTGCCACCGAACTAGCGAGCACTGGCAAAAACTAGGCGGCACCAGCTGATACTGGCGCCCGCCAGAAACCCACACAAAACGGGCTTATCTGACACTAGAGGAAACTAGGTGAGACGGGGGTTCCGGCTTTGCAGACCGTTGCGTAACCACTCCGCCACGTGGCCCCACGGCTGCTTTTCTAAGCTTTTCTCCAGAGTGCAAGCGGAACGTAACGAGAATTGGAGAACGGCCGCAATCCTCGCCTGCCGTCAGGCTCTCCGGGCACAAGGGACAGGACCTGGAGAGTCGCAGGAGTTAATCACTACTCCTCTTTCCAAGGAACCGATGGACCGGCGCGTGCGCTCTGCCCTGCACAGAGAATGAGCCCTCGACGGAGGTTCCTCCTGATGCTTAAGCGAACCCTTGCGGGCGTAGCCTTCGTGCTCGCCATCACTGCGTTCAACAGCTCGCCCGCATCTGCCTTTGGTTGGTGCGGGTGGGGGTGGGGTGACGGAGCGTCCTACTCACCCAGGGCCTACTCGTATGCGCCCAGAACCTACTACCGCCCAAGGGCGCGGTTCTATCGTCCTGCGTACTACGGTCGGGCCTACTATCGGCCAGGCGTACGGGTGTTCAGGCGAGCATATTACGGTCGGCCCTTCGTCGGGCGGGCCTATCGGCCGGTGGTTGCTCGAGGTTTCTATCGGCCAGGCGTACGGGTGTACAGGCGAGCATATTACGGTCGCCCCTTCGTTGGGCGGGCCTATCGGCCGGTGGTTGCTCGGGGTTTCTACCGGTCGGGCGTTCGGGTGTCCGGACCACGCTCTCGGGCCTTCTATCGATCGGAAGTCCGACGTTTTGGCACAGGAGATCGCGCGCGGTTCCGGGGGCGCCTCCCGTAGGGAGACGCTATGGGATCGCGCCGGCCTCGGTCACTCCGCCGGCCGGGGCCTGGCCCTGGCCGGCCGTGCCCAGGAGAAGCGTTATGAGCAAAGGCTCTGTCTGGCTGGCAGCAATGGCATTCGGCATCCTCGCATGGGACCTGTCGGTCTCTGCCCTGGCCCAACCTGAAGGCTCTGAACGTGTGACCTGTCCTGAAGGTTACACGCTGGTTGGCTCGGAGTGTATCAATGCCGACGGCGACGTGGTCGAGCCACAGTGACTTGGACGACCACGGCAAGGAGCGCGCAGGCGACAGGTACACTCTGCCGCTTGGGCGTTGAGCCCTTTCTGAACCTATCCGGCGGGCGGCTCTCCCGCCGGGGCGGCAGGGCGCTCCCTGTCAATTGGCGCGCGGCAGGCGCTGGCTGATTCACACCGTCGAACGGTGGCGATTGTAGAGTTGCCGTTCTGCCACCCTTGATTGCGGTCGAATCGAGCTAACGATGTGCCCTGATTGGAGGGCCATCGGATGAAGCGCTCTATTGGCTTGGCGGCAGCGGCCGTCGTACTAGCGGGATGCGCACCTTCTCCCCCGCCGCCAGCGGCATCTGTCCAAGGCCCGCCCGCAGCGCGCGGCTACCTCGATAACACCAGGTGGACGGAAAGTTCCGGCGCGCCATTGATGCCATGGCCCAAATTCCAAGCGGGCCCCGCCACCCGCGCCAGCGCAGCCGAGCTGGCCATTATCTTGCGCGGTCATGAACTGCGTGAGCGGCATCCCGGCGCGACACCCAGCGAGCTGGCGGAGATGCTCGCGCGTGACGACGCGTGGGACCAGAATGCGAGGTTTGTACAGTCCGAGAGGCGCACGGTCGTAATTCGAGAGGCGCTTACGCCCTGGTGAGTGGATGCGGTCAGAGTCGCCGACGGCTGGGACATGCTCTCGATGTCGTCGACGGAGTGAACGTGCCGAAGCTGGTCCCCAGGCAACCGCAGGAACGATGCTGTCGTCGCGGCGCCTCAATTCTCCGCATAGCGTGCGATCAGGACCGGGCGGTTGGGCGTCGGTTGAAAATCGCATGCGGCGGGTGACCCCACTGGTTATCCTGATCGTTGTCGGCCTGCTGGCCGCCTATGTCGTTTGGCCCGTCTACACCGCCCTGAAAATTCGCGATGCCATGATGGCCGGCGACTCGGAGGCGCTCTCTTCCAGGGTCGACTGGGCTGCGGTGCGCAGCTCGCTCAAAGCCTCGATGAGCGCGGAGGCGATCGCCAGGCTCGATGCCGATCCGGATACCCAGGCGGCGACCCGCTGGCAACACCTCAAGCGGGCGGTCGCCCCGCGCCTCGCCGGAGGGGCTATCGACCGCTACGTGACGCCAGAGTACCTGCCGGTCCTGCTCGGCTATCATCGTTTCTGGCGTGGCACCGTGCGGCCGGTGCTGGCGCGCGAAGAGCCGCCAACCGCGCTCGCCGGCACGCTCCTTGCTGGTTCCGCCGTGGATCGGTTCGCCAGCTTCTGGCGGCGGCTTAAGCGGGCAGCCTTCGTCTCGCCGACCACAGTGCTGGTCGAGGTTCAGGACAAATACACGTCCAGCCGTCACTACACGGCCACGCTGGGCCTCCAGGGCTGGGAATGGAAGCTCACCGGCCTCGCTATCAGCGGTCTGTAACGGCGTTAGACGCAAACCACCCGTTGTCACAATTCGATACGATTGCAGCAAAGTTGCGCAACAGTCTTGCCGCAGGGTGCTTGCGACACGACGCGGCCCTGTCCTCACCCTGGGCCCGGTGTCAGGGGGAAGCTCATGCGCGGAGCGCGCCCGCACCGACGCGCATGGCTGTCTTTCGCAGCTCGCCAAGGGGGCATTTGGCGAGCTGCGATTCTCCTCGGCCCACATCTCGGCGTTGCCTAGAGCCCCGTGCTGCGTGTCCGGGCTCCAAGCGCAGGCCCCGGTCCCTCTCTCCGGCCGGGGCCGTTTGCGCGAGCGCTACTTCTTCGGCCACGCGTTCTCTAGCTTGTAGCCCTTGCCCCCGCGCGAGCTGGTTGCCTTCTGCTTTATCGACAAGCTCTCGACCTTGCTGGCCTTCGCCTGGGCCTTCTTGCTGCCTACCACCACAATCTCTTTGGGCTTCTTGCTCTCGGCCGAGATGCCTGCGGAGGTGCCGACGATGAGGCTCGCAGCTGCGAGTGCTGCAGCGGCTAATCCTAGCAGACGGGTCATCTTCTCGCCTCCATTCCGTCCTGGTGCAGCTGTTGGTCGCGGCGAATGGCATGGTGGTTCAGCCCCCGTTCGCGCGAACCCAGGCATGGGACAGCTCGGGTTGTTCGCGGCGCACGACAGCCAGGAGCGCGCGCGCTTCGTCGATCTGCCCGTCTGCGCCTCGAGCGGCTCAGTGGGCGGCGAGGAAGTCGTCGCGCGTCATGCGCTAGAACTGCATCTGCGCCCGTGCGGCAAGCTCCCAGGCGTCCAGCGCCGCGGCCGCCAACGGCGAGATGTGGGCCGAGGAGAATTTGCATGGCCCATCCTAGCATTTGTTGGCCGCCTTGAGACGAGGCCGGCCAAAGCTCTTAATCCAGGCCGACTTCCGTCGAGTTGTTGCCCTGAGGTGCAATCCCGCGTCGTGCGTTGACAATGCTCGCAGGCGCTTGCTTCACTGCAGTCAAGTCATGGCTAGGGGGAGATCACCAACCGATGTCCGGCCCGGAGACGCGCGCGCATTCCGCACGCCGCAATCAGTTTCGAGAGCGATTGACCTCCGGCAGGTTCGTGGTCACCGCTGAAGTCGTTCCGCCCGTCACTTGCGATCCCGAAGCGCTGGTGGCCAAGGTCAGGCCCCTCAAGGGGCTGGCCGACGCCGTCAACGTGACGGACGGAGCGGGGGCGCGGGTCCACATGGGGTCGCTGGTCGCGGCGGCACTGCTCTTACGCGCCGGCGTCGAGCCGATCCTCCAGCTCACCTGCCGCGACCGCAACCGCATCGCCCTGCAGAGCGATCTTCTGGCGGCAGCGGCCCTGGGCATCGAGAACCTGCTGCTGCTAAGGGGGGACAACCCGAGCGCCGGCGACCAGCCTGACGCCAAGGCCGTGTTCGACCTCGATGCGGTGACCCTCAGTGGGGTTGCCCGGGACATGCGCGACAGCCAAAAGACGATGTCCGGGCAGAAAATCTCCGGCAAGGCGAATTTCTTCATCGGCGCCGCGGATGCGCCGCTCGATCCACCGGCCGGCTGGAAGCCCGACCGCCTCAAGGCCAAGATCGATGCGGGGGCCCAGTTCGTTCAGACGCAGTTCTGCATGGACCCGGCCGTGGCGCGGCGCTACGCGCAGCGGCTGGCCGAGAACGGCCTCGAAGGCTTTCGCCTCGTGATCGGCCTTGTGCCTCTGCGGTCCGCGCGCTCGGCGCGCTGGATTCGCGACAACCTGCCCGGCTCGATCGTTCCCGACGCAATCGTTGCGCGGATGGAGGGCGCCGGCGATCCCGTGCGCGAGGGTCGCAAGATCTGCGACGAGTTGGTGGAGCAGCTAAGCGAGACGCCTGGCATCGGGGGCGTGCACATCATGGCGCCGGGCAACGACGCGGGCCTCGCCGAGGCCGTCGCCAGCGCGGCGCGGATCGCCCAGCGCCAGGCGCGAAAGCCCGCCGGCGATCAGGCCGGCGAGGAAGCCTCGGAAGGCCTGCTGCTGCATCTGCAGTGACATCGGCGGAATGCGTGACTGGATGGCCCGGGAACGGGGCGCGAACAGTCGAAATGCCACCTTGATTTCAAAGGTAGTTCATGTGCTTTGGGAGCAGGCGGCCGGGGGTTCGAATCCCTCTGCCCCGACCAACGCCACGCGCCGTGCCCGGCAGCGGCGGAACGTGTGAGAACCGAGCGCAGGCGCCCACCGGCACGGCCGGGGGCAGGGTGTTGTGAGCAACCGAATGACGGCGCGCATCTACAAGCCGACGCAGACCGCGATGCAATCGGGCCTGGCCCGCACCAAGGAATGGGTGCTGGAGTACGATCCCGAGGCGCCACGGGAGATCGACCCCCTGATGGGCTGGACCAGCTCGGGCGACATGCGGAGCCAGTTGAAGCTCGACTTCGCCACCAAGGATGAGGCTGTTGCCTACGCCGAGCGGAATGGCATCGCCTACCGCCTGGAGGAGCCCAAGCCTCGAGCCGCGGTCCGCAAGGCCTACGCCGACAACTTCCGCTTCGGCCGCAAGGAGCCGTGGACGCATTGATCGTCCCCGGCGTGGCCGGCAGACAATCCTATGCAGGATGACGTGCAAATATTGTGGCTGTTCCATCACAGAATAGACGTCATCCAGCATGAGTTTGTGATAAGATCTTGTCTGACCGATGTAAATGTGACGGAATGTTGACCGGGAAGACGGTGGTCACGCACCCCGCAGTGCCCGCCGTTTTGGGGGGCCGGCCTAACCCTGGCCTGGGTTCGCGGTCGGCCCTCATCCCATTCTCGCCGATATGACTGCGCCTTTCCGTGGCTGCCGCTCCTGGACCGTTGGCGATCTGGCGCCCCGCAGAAGCTTGGCGGATGTCCTTCCCGCGTCTCACTGGCGCGTGCTAAGGTCTCGTCCTGGCGGCCGGGTCAGCCGCGTTGGGAGTATCTCGCAGAGGGCCTGTGGCAGGCCGTAGCGGGTTGCCGGTGGTGTCAAGTTCGGTCTGGTTGGGCCGGCGCCGTCCGGGTTTCCACGTCCCCGTAGCTCAGCCGGATAGAGCATCAGCCTTCTAAGTTGAGGGTCGCAGGTTCGAATCCTGCCGGGGACGCCATCATCCGATCATCTCGGCCATGTGATCGCTGCCATCACTTCAACAAGCCGATGAACTCGTCCACGTCAGGCCTGCATCGGCGATGATGCCCCTGAGCGTGCCGGGGCTTGACTGTGCGGTGATCAGGCACGACGACCCACACGCTGCCGCTGTGGAGGATCATGTGACTGCCTTTCTGCCGGACGAAGACGAACCCGGCACGCTCCAGTGCGGCACTCACCCTGCGGCCGGACAAGGCGGTCGGGAGCTTGGCCACCGTCAGGCGGCCTCCACCTCGACGAACTCCTTGCCCGCCTCGGTGGGGACTGGCTCGCCGACCTCGCGAAGCGTCTCAACGTAGAGCTCGATCGCCTCGCGGATGTTGGCCAGGGCTTCGTCGCGTGTGTCGCCCTGGCTGTGACAACCGGGGAGAGCGGGCACACTCACCGAATAGCCGCCTTCGGCTTCGTCCCCCAGGACAACGGTGTAGCGCATGAACAAAGCCCTTCGTTAAGGAACCGGTATCGGTCGGTTGCTTGGAATGTAGGGCGATATGGTGGGGGGCGCCAACTCCGATCACCGCCACCTACCTCAATTCGGTTGGAGATCGCTGGGAATCCATGCTGCGATTACAATACTATAGGTATTCTCTGTTGTGCTCGCATCTTTATCGATGCTCGCACGCCAATTGCGTTGGGGGGCGGGCGGCTCCAGGGAAGGCGGCGGCTGGATGCGATTCCCGCGCGACGGTCCTCGTTCCCGCACAATGGAAGGTTGGCCCCGGAGCGAAGGCTCCAGGGCCGTACCCGATCTACGCGCGCGAGTGGCGCATCATGAAGGCATCGAAGCCCAGCTCCGCCACCTGCATCCACTGGTAGGACTCGCCGCGAAACTCCACCAGGCTGTCATACAGCTTCTTGAACATCGGCCGGGCCTGCGACAGCTCGGCGTAGGTATCGTTGGCCGCCTTGAAGCTGGCCTCCATGATGTCCTGGGGGAAGGCACGCAGCACCGCGCCGCTGGCAATCAAGCGCTTCAGGGCCGCCGGGTTGCCGCGGTCATACTTGCCGAGAACCCACTCCCAGGCATCGCCGGAAGCGACCGTTATGGCCGACTGGTAGGTCTTCGGCAGCTCGTTCCACTTCGCGAGATTGATCAGGTTGTGCCCCTGTCCGCAGCCTTCCCACCAGCCGGGGTAGTAGTAGTTCCTCGCCACCCTCTGGAAGCCGAGCTTTTCGTCATCGTAGGGACCCACCCATTCGCATGCGTCGAGCGTACCCTTCTCGAGAGCCGGATAGATGTCTCCGGCGGCCAGCTGTTGGGGAATGACACCGACCTTGGCGAGAATGGTGCCCGCAAACCCCCCGACGCGGAACTTCAGGCCTTTGAGGTCCTCAACCGATTTGAGCTCCTTGCGGAACCACCCGCCCATCTGCGCGCCGGTATTGCCGGCCGCCACGCCGAAGCAGTTGTATTGCTTCAGCAGGTCATTGAGCAGCTCGTTCCCACCGCCGAATCGCAGCCAGGAGTTCATTTGCCGGCTGTTGAGACCGAAGGGCAGCGCGGTGCCGAAAGTCAACGCGGGGTCTTTGCCCCAATAGTAGTACAAGGCCGTGTTGCCCATCTCGACCGTGCCGTTCTGGACAGCGTCCAGCACTTGCAGCCCGGGGACGATCTCGCCTGCAGCAAATGGCTGGATCATGAAGCGGTTGTCCGTGATCTCTGCAATTCGCCTGCAGAAATATTCCACGCCGCCATAGAGCGTGTCCAATGACTTGGGCCAGCTGGCCACCAGTCGCCATTTCAGCTCAGGCGAGGATTGCGCAATCGCCGGGGCGGCGATTGCTGCGGCTGCGCCGCCGACACCGGCGACACCGACCGTACGGACAAAATTGCGCCTTGTGATCTTCGTCATTTTTCCTCCCAAGGGTTTGTAGAAGTTGCTCCGACATTACCGCATGGGCCTGCCGGTGTATCAGGCAGACTACGCCGTTCCCGATGTCAGGTGAACCCAAACGTTGCGTGCCGTGCGGCCAATCGCCAGAAAGCCGGCAGCCAAAGCCGGCAGCTCAGGCGCTCAGCGAGCGCCGGTGATCGGCCGATCCGTGCAATGCAAAAGGCATCGTTGCGCTGCGATGGCGCGCTCGCCCGTGATCTCGATGCCCGTTACGCCGCGGGCGCGCGACGGATCGTGGTACGGAGGATCGTTTGGCTGCCCAAGGGGCATGCCGGGAACCGCAACAGCTGCAGGAGTCCAATATGCGCGCCCTTCTCGCCTTCGCGATCGTCACGGGTGGCGTTCTCGCCCTGAGTCCAGCCGTGGGAGCGGACACGGTCCGGAAATATCAGCGCAGCGGCGAGCGCCACCACGCGTCCTATGGCTACGCCTACAGCCCTTATTCGCGCTTCACACGCGAGCAGGTCGAATGCGAGCGGGCCCGGCACGAGGACCCGTCCGGCGTCTATGCGGGCTACCCCTGCTGGGCACGCGAGGCCCTCGGCGCCGGCAGCAATCGGGGCACAAGCCGGCGCTAATCCGCAGGCCGGGTTGGCCGCGCAGCGGTCCAACCCGACACGGCGAGCCGAACGTTTCTCATCCACCATATCGGGTTGCGGCCCCTTCGGGCCCGGCCCGAGATGCGCCCTCCTACGCCAGCGCGAGCGCCACGCGCTCCCGCATGGCCTGGTAGGTGAGGTCCAGAAACAGGGGCGTCACAGAGATGTAGCCCGCGTAGACAGCGGCAAGGTCGGTGCCCTGGGCGGCGCTGGAGCGGCGGCGCTCGAAGGCCAGCCAGTAGTAGGCATTGCCCCAGGTGTCGTGGCGCTCGTCGATCTGCAGGAGGCCCGGGTCGCGCCTTCCCTGGACCGTCACCATGGTGCCCTGCACCTCGTCGGGCTCGCGGTCGGGGAAGTTCACGTTCATGGCGCAGGAGGGCATCCACTCCATCGCCAGCAGCTTGCGCAAGAGGTCCGGCGCGTGCGCCAGCGCCGTCTGCCAGCGCACCGACCTGCCCTCGCCAAAGCCGAATCCCTGCGACAGCGCCACCGAGCGGATGCCGAGGATGGTGCCCTCGAAGGCGCCGGCGATGGTGCCGGAATAGGTCACGTCCTCGGCCATGTTGGCGCCGCGGTTGACTCCAGACAGCACCAGGTCGGGCGCCTTGTCCTTGAGGACGTGGCGCACGCCCATGATGACGCTGTCGGTGGGCGTGCCGCGCACGGCGAAGGCGCGGTCGTCGATGCGGCGCAGGCGCAGCGGCTCGTGCAGAGACAGCGAATGGCTGGCGCCCGACTGGTTGGTCTCCGGCGCCACCACCCAGACATCGTCGGAAAGCCGGCCCGCGATCTCGCGTAGCGCGTGCAGGCCGGGCGCGTCGATGCCGTCGTCGTTGGTGAGGAGGATGCGCATGGGGTCCTTGGGTCTCTTGAGGCGCCGACTCTAGCCGCGGCCGGCGCCCGTGTAACGCGTGCCAGCCGCGTGGCCGGCAACCGAGCCCGGCGCCGGTCGCGGATCAGCTCCACGCGGCGGCGGCTTTCGCTGCGGCGGCCGGCTTCCTATGTTGCGACGCAAACATGCCACGAGTTGTGGCACTTACCCGGCCCCTGTTGCAACCGCATGAAGCCCGTCACCATCTACACCACCCGCACCTGCGGCTACTGCCGCATGGCCAAGGCGCTGCTGGCCCGCAAGGGCGCGGCCTTCCAGGAGATCGATGTCACCTTTGATGCTGCGCTGCGCGCCGAGATGACCGCTAAGGCCGGAGGGCGCACCACGGTGCCCCAGATTTGGATCGGCGAGCGGTACGTGGGCGGCTGCGACGACCTCTACGAGCTGGACTACGCGGGCGAGCTCGACCGATTGCTGGCGGATTGATTTGGCGCGCGGCCCGTAGGGCGCAATGCGGCGAAGCGGCATTGCGCCGAGCTGACCTCTCCAATCGCGACCGCAATGGCTGCGGCGAGGCGCATCGGTGCAATGCCGCCGGCGCGGGCATTGGCACCCTACGATTGCCTCTCGATCCGCTTGAGGCCGCCCATGTAGGGCACCAGCGCCTCGGGAATCGCGACGCTGCCGTCCTCCTGCTGGCAGTTCTCCAGGATGGCGATCAGCGTGCGGCCGACGGCCAGGCCGGAGCCGTTGAGGGTGTGGACGTAGCGGTTGTCCTTGGCTCCCTTCGGGCGATAGCGGGCCTGCATGCGCCGGGCCTGGAAATCGCCGCAGTTGGAGCACGACGAGATCTCGCGGTAGGTGTTCTGCCCCGGCAGCCACACCTCGATGTCGTAGGTCTTGCGCGCGGCGAAGCCCATGTCGCCGGTGCTGAGCAGCATGGTGCGATAGGCGAGGCCCAGCCGTTTCAGGACTTCCTCGGCGCAGGCCGTCATGCGCTCGTGCTCCGCCGGGCTCTGTTCCGGCGTGGTGATGGACACCAGCTCCACCTTGGAGAACTGGTGCTGCCGGATCATGCCGCGCGTGTCCTTGCCCGCCGCACCGGCCTCGGCGCGGAAGCAGGGCGAGTAGGCCGTGACGCGGATGGGCAGCTCCGCCTCGTCGCGGATGGATTCGCGCACGAGGTTGGTGAGGGGAACCTCGGCGGTGGGGATGAGCCATAGCCGGTCACGACGGACCGGAACCTGGAGAGGCGTGACCTTGCCCTCCAGATCCATGAAACCCGGCCCCTTGCGTTGGGGCTTGGGATCCGCATTCAACACGTCTAGCTGCTGATCAAGAGTAAGCTCGCGTACGGCAGCAAATTGATCCTCTGCAAACTTTGGCAACT
>Ga0070680_100004504_pt1 | contig 10494 bp, 9 predicted proteins | sample KBSC73BmetaG_FD_64672 | JGI IMG/M metagenome (GOLD analysis project Ga0070680, IMG submission 64672) | Corn rhizosphere microbial communities from Kellogg Biological Station, Michigan, USA - KBS C7-3B metaG | ecosystem: Host-associated > Plants > Roots > Rhizosphere | place: USA: Michigan... | reverse complement strand
CTTCACCGAGCGTACCACGCTGTCGCTCGGCCGCGTCGACCTCTCGGTCCTGTGGCGCTACATCGGCAAGATGCGGGTCGAGCCGGAGCAGATGAAGGACGATGCAGCCGCTGCCGACGCCGCGAACCGCGACGCCGCTGGCAACCTGCTTCCGATCGATCTGAACCAGATCGGACGGGCTGGGTTCCAGGGCTGCCCGAACTTCGCCACTACGGATGAGGGCGGATGTTTGATTGACCAACAGTTCCGCAGCATCAGCGCGCGGTCGTACTTCGACTTCACCGCGCGGTTCAACGTGAACGAGCACTTCGACCTGACGTTCACCGTTTTGAACCTGTTCGACAAGAAGCCGCCGATCGTCGGCAACAGCGTTGGTTCGACGACGTTCAACAGCGGCAACACCTTCCCGTCGACCTACGACCCGCTGGGTCGCCGGTTCGCGGCGGGTGCCCGGATCAAGTTCTGAGCCCAGTAGCCTTGTTAAAAGGGGAGAGGCGGGCCTTCAGGTCCGCCTCTTTTCTTTTGGGCAAATGACAGCGTGCCGGCCAAGCCGCCGTGCTGAGCTAGGTCAGGGAATCCACCGTCCCGCGCGCACCCAGCGGGTAGCCAGATATTTCGCCCCGCGCGTCACGGGCAGGCCGGCGTGCTCGGAGAGCGGGTCGCGCGCTCCGTTGGCGAGCTCGTTGCGGAACAGCAGGACATCGCCGGTGCGGCCCTGGACCTCGGTTCCGGTGCGGACGAAGGCCGTCGCGCCGCCATCATAATCGTCGTTGAGGTAGATGAGCGCGGTCCACACCCGCCTGCTGACCTCGTCGCCGCCGACATAGTCGAAGTGCGGGCGATACTCCTGGCCGGGAACGTAGCGCAGCACCTGGAGTGCTTCGCCCTGCTCGAACGAGGTCCCGCTAAGCGCCGCGACGCGGCGGTTGATCGAGTGGACAGCCGGGTCCTCGATCAGCCAATGGTAGGTCGCGCCGTCCGATGTGCGGATCGTGTCGCGCACCAGCTCGCGCGCCGCATTGTAAACCATCGACGGCTCGAACATGTCGCGCACGCCTTCGATCAGATAGGCGCACTCTTGCGGCGTGAACGCGCCCGCGAACAGCCGCGCATCGGGCTCCTTGGAAATCAGCCTGGGCTGAGGAACGGACCGCGGGTCGCCGTTCGCATCCAGGTCCATGGCGCGGACGAGGTCGAGCGCCGCGCGGCGGCCGGGGAGCTGGCGGGCCTCGGCTTCCAGCCGCGCGAGGGCGAGCTCCCAATCGCGTTTGCCGGCGACTCCGTTGCCGAGCAGGTTGGTAAGAAAGAGGTTGCCCTGCGGGTGACCGAGCGACGCGGCATATTCGTACAGCAGGCGTCCACGCGCCGGATCCTGCTGCACGTGCCGCCCGCCCCAGGTGAAGCTGGCGAGCATGAACAGGCCCTGCGGATCGCCTGTCGATGCAACCTGCCGGAGCATGTGCACGCCCTCGTCGAAGCGGCCTGCGTCGATAAGGCTGAGGGCCTGGTCGAGGGGAGTGGAAGCCATGGGTTCTATCCGAGCAGCGGCGAGGGCAAGGTCATGGCAATGCCGGCATGGCCCGCGAGCTGCCGGGCCCATTGCATGACCATGTCGATTTCGCGCGCATGGACCGATTTGCCGCTCTCCTGCTCCGCGCGCCGTTGCTCGGGCGAAAAGGCGCTCCGGTCCTTGCTATGCGTTCGAAATGCCGGCCCGGCGGCGACGGCTGACGCGTCGAACTGGAGTTCGAAGAGATCGCCAAGCGCCGCCAGGCATTCGGCCGGGCGGGCGATCAACGTCTCGCTGTCGAGCGTCAGGAAACCGGCCTGGCGGGCTGCCGCGTCGGCGAACAGCGCCTGCTGCGCAAGCCAGCCCACCGCTGCCACCTGGAGGTCGGTCTGGCGATAAAGGTCCTCGTCGCTGAACCCGAAGCGCTCGGCCTGTCCGAGCTGGATCAATTTCCACATCAGCTCGCGAACCCAGGCGCGGCCTTCGATTTCCTTGCGCGCGATGGATGCGAGGAAGGTTTCGAGCGGCGCGTGGAGGAGCAATCCCTTCGCATTGGGCCGCATCGCAGTCGTGAGCGGGATCAGCGGATTCACGATATTCGAGGGCTTGACCACATTGATCTCGTCCCCCGTCCGATCTGCGCCGAGTGGCCGCGCGAGAAGCATCAGCGCGATGTCCATGGCCGCCGCGACCTGGCGGGGGTCGCCGCGGCGCAGCTGGAGCCCGGCGACGTCGTTGAGGATCTGCGGCTCCTTCAGACCGAACGACACGCCCGGAATGTCGAATGCGCGCGCAAGCAGCGTCGAGCAGCAATATGCCGAGTGGAAGATCAGGCGCGGGGTTGGCGCGGGATGCCTGCGGACTTCGGCGAGGCAGTCGGCGCGCGAGAACACCGCAAGCGGGGCATCGCCGATCTCCTGGTCGGTCAGGAACGTCATCCCGCGCTGCGCCTCGCGCGGAGCGTATCGAAACTGCACGGCGTCGGCCGCCTCGTCGTAACGGTGCGCAAGCCAGCGGCCGTCGCCGATCACGTGAGGCAAGTCGGGAATGGGCTCGACCATCGCGAGCGTTTGTGGGCAATGCGGGGGCGGCTCGCAAGCGCTGCCTTGACCATCGGACAAAAGCGCCGTCATCTGGACTCGTGAGCATGACCGCCGAGCAGCACCTGACGCGCGCGATGCAGGCGCAGCAGCAAGGCCGGCCTGGCGACGTCGCGCGGGAGATCGAGGCGGCACTGCGGCTTCGGCCCGACCACCCGGCAGCCCTCAACATGCTCGGGATGGAAGCGATGCGGCGCAACGACGTGTCCGCCGCGCGCAAGCATTTCGAGGCGGCGACGCGGGCCGATCCAAGCGCCGCGGCGCTGTGGCTCAACCTCGCCAAGGTGCACCGGCTCAGCGGCGACGATTCGGCCGAGCGGGCGGCGCTCGAATCCGCGCTGGAGACCGACCAGCGCAACCTGATGGGGCTGATCCGGATCGCCGAGCTTCATGAGCGACGCGGCGAATTCGGGGACGCGGCGATCCGCTGGGCCGGAGTCGTCGCTCTGTCCGCGGAGCATGTCAGCGCCCCGGCCGATCTGCGCGCCATTTTCGATCATGCGCGCGCCTTCCTGACCGAGCGCAAGCAGCAGCTGGCCGGCGCGCTTGAGGCGGAGCTCGCCGCCGACCTCCACTCCGCAACGCCGCGCGACCGGCGACGTCTTCAGGCGGCGATGGACCGGATGCTTGGACGGCGGGAGGTCTACACCAACCAGTGCTTCGGTATGCATTATCCCTTCCTGCCAGCGGACGAATATTTCGACCGCGAGCATTTCCCGTGGCTGGATCAGCTCGAAGCGCAGACCGACGTCATCCGCGAAGAAGTTGTCGCGCTGCTCGCGTCGGAAGACGCCGGCCTGTCGCCCTATGTCACCATGCCGGCGGGCACGCCGCGCAATGTCTGGACCGACCTCAACAACAATCTTGCGTGGAGCGCCCTGCACCTGTGGCGGGACGGCGAGCGGATCGAAGGCGCCTGCGCGCGCGCGCCGAAGACCGCGGCGATCCTCGAGCAGCTGCCGCTGGCGCGAATGCCGAACCGTGCGCCGACCGCTTTCTTTTCGATTCTGCGCGCCGGCAAGCACATCCCGCCGCATACCGGCGTCACCAACACCCGGGCGATCATTCACCTGCCGCTGGTGGTGCCGCCGGGCTGCGCCTTTCGAGTCGGTGGCGAAACCCGCGACTGGGTCGAAGGGCAGGCATTCGCGTTCGACGACACAATCGAGCACGAGGCGTGGAACCGCAGCGACCAGGATCGCGCCGTGCTCATTTTCGACACGTGGAACCCGCACTTGAGCGAGCATGAGCGCGCGATGATCTGCCAGCTCTTCGCGAGCGCCGATCAACAGAAGAATCGCTGAGCGTTCGTCGAAAAGAGCGTGCCGGTTGACGGACGCGTGATCAGACGCGACGAGCGTAACGATCCATTCTAGGAGAATTTATGTTTGTGTCAGGGGCACTCGCCTTGCTTGCGGCGTCCGCGGCTTCGCCTCAGCCGTCCGCGTCCACAACCGCTCCGGCCGAGAAGCCGCGCAAGATCTGCCGCTCCGAAGCGGTGATCGGATCGATGACGCCCAAGCGCGTCTGCACCATTGTTCCGCCGCGGTCGAACGACGCCGCCGGGCAAAATCCGAAGCCGGCCGATCCGCAGGCCAGCAGCTCGGGCCGCTAGCGCTAGGCGGCTTCGCGCTCTTCGCCCACCGGGGTGAGGACGAGCTGCCCGTCGCCCTCGTCCACGCGGACCACCGAACCGTCGGGGATCTCCCCGGCGAGGATCTTGTCGGCGAGCGGGTCCTGCAGATATTTCTGCACCGCGCGCTTCAGCGGCCGCGCTCCGTAGACCGGGTCGTAGCCGACCCGGCCGAGCCACGCGCGGGCGGCATCGGTCAATTCGAGCCGGATCTTGCGCTCGTCGAGCAGCTTCTGCAGCCGCGCGACCTGGATCTGGACGATCGGCCCCATGTGCCCGGCGCTGAGCCGATGGAACAGGATGATCTCGTCGAGCCGGTTGAGGAACTCAGGCCGGAAATGGGCGCGGACCACCTCCATCACCTGCGGCTCGACCTTCTCGGCCGGCTCGTCCTCGCCCAATGAGGCGAGATATTGCGAGCCGAGGTTCGACGTCAGGATGATGATCGTGTTGGTGAAGTCGACCGTGCGCCCCTGGCCGTCGGTTAGCCGGCCGTCATCGAGCACCTGGAGGAGGATGTTGAACACGTCGCCGTGGGCCTTTTCGACCTCGTCGAACAGCACGACCTGATACGGCCTGCGTCGGACCGCTTCGGTCAGCACGCCGCCTTCTTCGTAGCCAACATAGCCCGGCGGCGCGCCGATCAGCCTCGCGACGGCGTGCTTCTCCATGAATTCGCTCATGTCGATGCGCACCATCGCCGACGCGTCGTCGAACAGGAATTGCGCTAGCGCCTTGGTGAGCTCGGTCTTGCCGACACCCGTCGGGCCGAGGAACAGGAACGAGCCGAGCGGCCGGTTCGGGTCCTGGAGCCCAGCGCGCGCGCGACGGACTGCGGACGACACGGCCTTGACCGCATCCTCCTGTCCGATCACGCGCGCGCCGATCGCGCTTTCCATATTGAGTAGTTTCTCGCGCTCGCCCTCCATCATCCGCTCGACCGGAACGCCAGTCCAGCGACTGACCACGGCGGCGATGTCCTGGTCGGTAACCTCCTCGCGCAGCATCGCGCCTTTCGACGCCGCCTGCGCGTCGGCGAGCTGCTTCTCGAGCTGCGGGATGCGCCCGTATTGCAGCTCGCCCGCCTTGGCGAGGTCGCCGGCGCGCTGCGCCTGCTCGAGCTCGAGCCGGGTCGAATCGAGCTGCTCCTTGATCTTCGCCTCGGCGGAAATCTTCTCCTTCTCCGCCTGCCAACGCTGGGTCAGCTCGCTCGATTGCTGCTCGAGGTTGGCGAGCTCCTCCTCGAGCCGCGCCAGCCGGTCCTTCGACGCCGCGTCCTGCTCCTTTTTCAGCGCCTCGCGCTCGATCTTGAGCTGGATGATGCGGCGGTCGAGATTCTCGATCTCCTCGGGCTTGGATTCGACTTCCATGCGGATTCGGCTCGCCGCCTCGTCCATCAGGTCGATCGCCTTGTCGGGGAGGAAGCGCTCGGTGATGTAGCGGTTCGACAGCGTCGCCGCGGCGACGATCGCGGCGTCGGTGATGCGAACGCCGTGGTGAAGCTCGTACTTCTCCTTCAAACCCCGCAGGATCGAGATGGTGTCGGGAACGCTCGGCTCGCCGACGAACACCGGCTGGAAGCGCCGCTCGAGCGCCGCGTCCTTCTCGATATATTTGCGATATTCATCGAGCGTGGTCGCGCCGATGCAGTGCAGCTCGCCGCGCGCCAGCGCCGGCTTGAGAAGGTTGCCGGCGTCCATCGCACCCTCGGCCTTTCCGGCGCCGACGAGGGTGTGCATCTCGTCGATGAACAGGATGATGTCGCCCTCGGCCTGGCGCACCTCGTCGAGTACGCCTTTCAAGCGCTCCTCGAACTCGCCGCGATATTTGGCCCCGGCGATCAGCGCGCCCATGTCGAGGGCGAGCAGCTTCTTGTCCTTGATTCCGTCGGGCACGTCGCCGTTGGTGATGCGCAGCGCGAGGCCCTCGACAATGGCGGTCTTGCCGACGCCGGGCTCGCCGATCAGCACCGGGTTGTTCTTGGTGCGGCGGGCGAGCACCTGGATGGTGCGGCGGATTTCCTCGTCGCGGCCGATGACCGGGTCGAGCTTGCCCTCGCGCGCGGCCTCGGTGAGGTCGCGAGCATATTTCTTGAGCGCGTCGTAGCGGTCCTCGGCGCCCTGCGTGTCGGCGGTGCGGCCGCCGCGCAGCCTCTCGATCGCTGCGTTCAAATTTTGCGGTGTAACACCGGCCTTGGCGAGCGCATCGGCGACTTCGGTGCCCTTGGCGAGCGCCATCGCCAGCAGGATGCGCTCAACCGTGACGTAAGAGTCGCCCGATTTCTTCGCGAGCTGCTCGGCCTGGTCGAGAATGCGGATGGTGTCGCCATCGAGCGCCGGCGCCTGAGTGGCCCCGCTGCCAGTGACCGTCGCGATTTTCCCGACCAGCGCATCGACCTCGCGCTTCGCGGCGCGCGGGTCGCCGCCCGCCGCCTGGATCAGCCCGGCGGCCATGCCCTGCTCGTCGTCGAGCAGCGCCTTTAGCAAGTGCGCCGGCGCGATCCGCTGATGATGCTCCCGGACGGCAATCGTCTGCGCCGCCTGCAAGAATCCGCGCGCGCGATCGGTGAGCTTTTCGAAATCCATAATCACCCCTCTTTGCCTTGGGGCCGATATTGGTGTTGCACATCGGCAACACAAGCCTGCCGGCGACTACTCTAACGAGCGATCGCCGGTGTTACAGGCTCAATGCTTGAGTGTCGCTTGCGGATGCGCTGCCGACGGTGCCGGCACGGCGGAATTGATCGACGGCGCGACCGTTGCCACCGGGCCCGGCTGCGTCGCCTGCTGCGCCGGCGCGGTCGGGAGCGGCTGCCCCACGCTGGCAATGTCTTCGGGATGAACGATCGGCGGGCATTCGGACGCGACCGCCGGGTCCATGTTCCAGCGGCGATACTTGGTGCTGTCGACGTGAAAACGCAGATAGGCGTAGAAGCCGAGGCCGGCCTGGTAGGCGGCGCCGTGACGGTTATGGTCGCCGCACAGGGTGCGCATCAGACTCACCCGATCGATCGCTCGCAGCGGCACCATGTCGATCGCGGAATCGAGCTTGTGGGCGCTTTCGGGTGCGCCGCCGGCGCACTGGTTGAGGCTCGGGTTGCGATAGACGGACACCGGCTCGACCGGTCCGACGGCCGGGATCACATAATCGCGGACATAGCGCAGCGTCTGCACCATATGCGGCCATTCGCTTGTCGGCGGCACTTCGAACGGCTGCGCGCCGCATTCGCGCCAGGAAGTCGCGGTCCGCAGCAACTGCCACGTCGGAACAACGCCTGCCACTTGCGCGGCTGCCAGATAGTTATTGAACGACCTCACCTGCACCGCGCGCGCCGGCAGGGCGAGGTACCAGGAGCGATAGCCGGGCTCGTCTTGGCCCGCCGTGATGTACGCCGCGGCGGGGTCCCAGATAGGCGGTTGCGGAGCCGGGGCGGCCGGCGCGGGAGCTATCGTCTGGGCCTGCAACGGGGCCGCGATCATCATCAGGGAGGCGAAAGCAAGTGCGCGCATGGTCGAATCATACTCCACCCCCGCAGCTTGAAAAGCGCTGAACGCGCGTCCACGTCGCAGCAATGACTCAGCCCATCGACGTCGACCTGCCGCACAAGCTCGGAAAAGACGAGGCGCGGCGGCGGATCGCCAACAACATCCATAAGCTCGAGCAGCATATTCCCGGCGGCGCGCAGGTGCAGTCGGGCTGGACCGGCGACCAGCTCAACCTCCAGATCGCGGCGATGGGCGAAGCGGTCAATGCGACCATCGACGTCATGGATAGCAAGGTCCATCTGAAGGTGCTGCTCCCCGGCATGCTCGGGATGTTCGCGGGCGTCATCCACGCCGCGCTGCAGAAAAAGGGCGGCGCCCTGCTCGAGGATCATACCAGGTAATTCCTCCCTGCCAGCGAAGCTGGTGGGGAGGGGAACCATTCACCGCAGAGTGAATGGTGGAGGGGGCCGGCGCATCGCTACTTACCCCTCCACCAGCTCCGCTGGTTCCCCTCCCCATCGCTGCGCGATAGGGAGGAGCGAAAAAGGGAGGCGGCATGCGGCATTTCGCGGTGGTCGGGTCGGGCCCGGCGGGCTTCTATACCGCCGAGGCGCTGGAGAAGGCCTATGGCGATGGCGCGCGGATCGACATCCTCGACCGCTATCCCGTTCCCTATGGGCTGATCCGCTTCGGCGTCGCGCCCGATCACCAGTCGCTGAAGGCGGTCAGCAAGCGCTACGACAAGGTCGCCGAAAGCGGCGGCGTCGACTTTATCGGCAATGTGACGGTGGGACGCGATGTTTCCGTCGCCGAACTGCTCGAATTTTACGACGCGGTAATCCTCGCGACCGGCGCGCCGCATGACCGCAAGCTCGGCATCCCCGGCGAAGACCTGCCGGGCGTGATCGGATCGGCCGAGTTCGTCGGCTGGTATAACGGCCATCCCGAGTTCGCTGATCTAAGTCCGCCGCTCGGCGAAAGCGACGCGGTCGTCGTCGGCGCCGGCAATGTCGCGCTCGACTGCGCGCGGATTCTCGCCAAGACGCGCCACGAGTTCGAAGGATCGGACATCGTCGGCCATGCGCTCGAGGCGCTCGATTCGGCGGCGATCCGCACCATCACCATCGTCGCCCGGCGCGGCCCGCACCAAATTGCCATGACTCCCAAGGAGCTTGGCGAGCTCGGGCACCTCGAGGGCGCCGTGCCGGTGGTCGACACCGCGGATTTCCCGCCGATCGAGGCCGACGAGCCGCTCGATCCGGGCCTTCGCAAATCCGTCAGCCTGCTTCGCGGCTTCGCCGACCTCCAGGCGGACAAGACCAAGCGCATCGTGTTCGATTTCTTCGCCAGACCGGTCGCGATCGAGGGCAATGGCAAGGCTGAGCGCGTGATCGTCGAACGCACGGCGCTGGACGAGAGCGGCGCGGCACGCGGCACCGGCGAAACCTATGAGGTTCCCGCCTCGCTGGTGATCTCGGCGATCGGTTACTCGACCTCGCCGATTGCCGACGTACCGTTCGCGGGCGGCAAGTTCGTCAACCAAGCCGGCAAGATCGGTGAGCGGCTGTTCGCGGTCGGCTGGGCGCGGCGCGGGCCGACCGGCACGATCGGCACCAACCGACCCGACGGCTACGAAGTCGCCGACCAGGTCGCTGCCGCCATGCCCCCGGGAAGCTCGGGCGATCGGCGCGGCGCCGAGGATCTCAAGGCACTGCTTGCGACACGCGGCGTGATGCCGACCGATTATGACGACTGGCGCAAGATCGAGGCCAGCGAGATGGATCGCGCGCGCCCCGGAAGCCCGCGCGAGAAGTTCGTGAAGGCAGAAGACTGGTTCGGCGTGCTCGGGCGCTGAAACGCCGCTTGCGCTCACCGAAAGCCCCTTCTATCTAGCCGCGGCCTTGGCTCCCGCCGCGACCTCTCCGTCGCACTCAAAGCGGGTTCCGGTCGGGGAGTAGCTCAGCCTGGTAGAGCACTGTCTTCGGGAGGCAGGGGCCGGAGGTTCGAATCCTCTCTCCCCGACCATCATCACGCGCGGGACTGCCAGTGGCAGTCCGAGCATGATGATCCGAGGGATGTCGAGCGCCTTCAGTCGCGCCCTCAGATCTTCGTCAGCGCCGATCCCTTATGCGCGGCGATGTGATCGGTCTTGTCGCTCTTGATCTCATATTGCGGATCGTCGCGGCTCGCATGGTGCGTGTAGCCTTTCCAGTCGAAGTCACGGCTGTGGATGCGCGTAATCTTTCCGCTGACCCGGCCGGCTTCGGAATTCCAACTGACGTGATCGCCGACATGGAAGCGCTGGCTCATCACCGATCTCCGACGGAGCGTGAGGAGAAGATGGCTCCCCGGGCCTGATTCGAACAGGCGACCATTCGATTAACAGTCGAACGCTCTACCGCTGAGCTACCGGGGAACACCGCCTTGGGAATGCCCTCTTGGAAGGGCAGGGCGGCTAGATAGCGAAGCTCACCTTAAAGGCAAGTATTCAAGTCGCGAACTGCTCCATCGCGATGCGCTCGTCGAGCGCATGCTCGGGATCGAACAAGAGGGTCAGGGAGCGCTCGCGGTCGAGCCGAACCTCGACCTTCGCGACGTCGCGCACCTCGGTCTGGTCGGCAACCGCGGACACGGGACGATTCTCCGCTTCGAGGATGGTGAGGCACACGGCCGTATCGTCCGGAAGAATCGCGCCCGACCAGCGCCGCGGGCGGAAAGGGCTGATCGGCGTCAGGGCGAGCATCCGCGCCTGGAGCGGCAGGATGG
>Ga0070680_100004500_pt1 | contig 10499 bp, 11 predicted proteins | sample KBSC73BmetaG_FD_64672 | JGI IMG/M metagenome (GOLD analysis project Ga0070680, IMG submission 64672) | Corn rhizosphere microbial communities from Kellogg Biological Station, Michigan, USA - KBS C7-3B metaG | ecosystem: Host-associated > Plants > Roots > Rhizosphere | place: USA: Michigan... | reverse complement strand
GCTTTCGCGTACGACACCTCGTCGTCGGGCGCGTCGACGGCCGTTTTACGTCGTTTCGGGGGACCTTCGACGTCATCGAGGACGCGGAGCGTCTCTTTGATTCCGTCGACGCGAGCTTCGACACGCACGTGCAGGCGCGGAACAATGACCTTAAAGGCGAACGGTTCTTTGACGCAGACACGTTCCCCCACGTTCTGCTTCGCGGCGACGGCGGCGAGCATACCGAAGGATGCTGCTGGACCGTCCATGGCGATCTCACTATCCGTGACACCGCCCATGATGCGTCGCTCGCCGTCGCCGTGCGGGGGATGATGCTGGACCGCAGTGGAAGAGCGAAAGCAGCGCTAACCGTCACCACCGCGATACACCGATCGGACTACGGGCTCACTACGGAGCTACGCCAAGAGTCTGGAGACAGCGGCGAGGCGGATGTGCACATCGCGGCGGATGTCGAGGCGTTCCTCCGCGAATAGCTCTTCCAGAAGTCCGCGACATGGAGTATGCGGCGTGTGAGCTGCAGCGGCCGAGGGCCGACTGATAGAAGCGAGTGTGTACCTACGCACTCAAGGTGTTCCTCGGCGACGGAGTACTGGTGATCGCAGCCATCCACTGGTCGCCGAGACTGTCGGGCCGGCAGAGGCTGGCGGCAGGCGCGCGGTCGCCAGCGGCGGCCCTGTCATCGTCGACCTCCAACCTGCCACGTTCGCTGATCCGTCGATCCTCGGCGCGATCATGAGGCCCAGAACGCGGCGGCCGGCGCGGGCTCGCGGTAGTACTGCCGACCGAAGGCGAAGTCCGCGGCCTGTTTGACCTCGTAGACGCGCAGGCAGTGCTCCTTACGTTCCCGACTCCGCGTCTCGCGGTTGAGTGGTGCTACCCACGCGGGCCGGTGCAGCACCCACACCGGGAACATGAGTAACGTCGCCTCGTCGGACGGCGAGATCGCTCGACTTTCTGTGTTATTCGTGGTGCCGCTGCCCATTAGTGAAGAATGGGAGCCGGTGTTAGGCGTCCGAGTCGCCCGTGTATATCCTTTTCCAGCGTTCCAACACAGCTTCGGTGGGACGGACCCCGCGGTTGGAGCGTCTCCGCGGGACGGGTCGCTGTGCCTCGGGCGGCTGGTGGCTCGTCCCGCTTCCTCTGGGATTGGTGGCCCAGCCTCGAGTGGACAGGACGGCCGAGCGGAGAGCCGCGATGCCTACTCACACTACGGTGCCTCAAGTCCTACGGTGTATGGACCTCGATAGCGGGTCTTCGGGCGTACCAGACAGTTTCGGACTGTCGAACAAGGGCCCGTGCCGCCTGCTTCCGGATCCGAAGGGCTGAGCGCGCCGTCATCGAGTTGCTCGGCGCGCTGCTGATCGCTGTAGCGGGTGCCAGGTCTCCTCAACCCCGCGTCCTTGCCAGCGCCCTTGCGTCGATGCGAGCCGCCGAATGGTTTGTTGACTGAGCAACTTGTACTCGCTGCAAGCGTTCGATATGTTCGCCGCTTCACGAGCTGCGGCGTGGGTGCCGATAAAGGGAATCGCATGTGTGGTCGGTGCAGACGCCGCCATTTTGAGTCCCACCGCTCTGGCTGGCGCACGCCGACGACACCGTCAGGAGCCAATAATCGCCGTCACAGGCACGCCTCGTGATCGTTGGTATCGTGAGTGTCTTGTCCGGCATAGGCTAGGCGGAGAGCCGGTCTTCCTCGAAGCGCCAGCCGCAGAAGCGGCACTTGCGAGCGGCTTGGCGTACAGGCTCGGCGCATTCGGGGCACATTTTGGTGTCGGCGTCGGTGGTGGGCGCATGCTCGGACGGTGCGTCGGCCGCCTGATCGTCACCCGGTGAGGGCAGCGCAAGCACGCGAGCGTCCCCGACTTCTTGGGGTGTGTCGGTGAAGAGTTCGCGGACGGCCGGTGCCATGTCCGGGAAGACGCGCTCTGCCAGGGAGATGGCTGAGCGGATGGCGACTGCCTCAGTCAGTTCGACCGACCGAAGGCCACTAGCGATCTCTTTCGCGGCGTTCCACTGCGGCTTCGTAAGTTCGCATCCGCGCTGGCACTTGGAGCAAACCATGAAGCGGTTGGTGCCGACCTTGGCGACCCGCACCCCGTAAAGCTGGCCGTAGCCGTAGGACTCGATCAGCCCGTGGACGCTCAGAGCGTCACCACATTCGACGCAGGGGTACATGACCTCGCCGCGCCTCTTCGTCTTCTTGCCGTATCCACCGAAGATCATGTGTCCTCCCTTGGACTGGATGCAGGCCGGGTTTCGTCGGCGCTGCCGTGTCTGGTCAAGCGGCGTCTGTATTTGGCGGCGAGAAGCGGTGACCGCAGTGGCGACACTTAGTGGCCTCCGGCCGCACGTCCTCGGCGCATTCGGGGCACGCTTTGGCGAACTCGTAACCGCAGTAGCGGCACTTGCGCGCCCGCTCGCGCACGTCCTCGGCGCAGTCAGGGCACATCTTAAGCCCGGAAGTTGTTACAGGCGGCTCCCGTCGTGTTTCCACGCTTGCCCGCCCCTGAGGTTGGGGCGAGGCGAAACGGCTCACGGTGGCAGGGATTTCGATCCGCGCCGTGCTTGCTTCCGAGCCAGTCTGCGGATTCTGCTCGAAAGTTTCCTCGTTTCCCAGGTTCGGGGCAGCAGCGACCTGAGCCTCAAGCCGCGTAAGCTCTTTGTCCCATTTCGCGGAGTACTTCCCACCCACATCGTGGCGCATCTTTCGACCGCGAGCGAGCACTTCCTCGGCACCGCCCTGGACATAAGACGGGTTGTAGGCGGCCCCCTCGAACTCCCCGAAAGCAGCGCGCTGGTTTTGGTTCGCCAGATGCCGTTCGGCCTTATCGAGCCAATCGTGGTATCTCACCTACCTCACCTTTCTGCTCGCCAGGCGGGACTCGGGACGGCTAGGCGGCGAGGCACTTGTCCAGAGCCGCCGAGTGCTGGCCGGTAAACGGGGAGTGCTGCGGGAACCAGACCACGGTGCCCACAACGTGGGTGTTCTTCTCGGCGTCGGGCTTGCCGACGTATGCAGCGGCGATAGAGGCGACCGTCTGTGCGTTTGCCTTGGCGTAGCTCGCGTCTGGGAAGACGCCGACGATGAAGCCGGTACCGTCCCGCCCGACCAAGAGCGCCCCGCCAGGCGGTGCGAAACCGATCTCGGGCGTCTTGCGTGCGGGGGTGCCCGCCCTGTGGAGGCACGAGACGAGACTCGCGCGGGTAATGGGGGCAGTTCCTTGGGTGGTAGCTGCCGACCGGCTGTTGGTGGAAGCCTGAACGGTCGCCGGGACAGTGGACGGGGCTGCGCCGTTCGAGCCGCTGCTCGTGGCCGCTGTGGAACCGCAGCCGCATCCGACTACCGCGATGGTGAGTGCTGCGAGAACTCCGAACGGTGCGAGTCGCATGATCTGCTTCCGATGGGGGCCTTCGGTCGGAGGGCCTATCGACGGCCTCAGCCTGATACATGAGGGATTTCGGACGCGCCCAACACGAGCGGCAGTCCGCATCGCGTCGGAGGGGCCATCAATCATCGGGGTCACCACGGCGTCGGAGACGGGATTGGAGCGCCACGGCTGCGCCAGCCGTCCACAGATTCTGGCCTCCAGGATCGACGCCACTCGCCCGCCACTCTTCTTCGAGGTCATGAACTGCCTCGTGGTGCTCGCGGCAGAGGGGCTCCAGGTCGGTCATCTTCTCGTCTCCCAGCCGGATGTACGTCCGGTGATGCAGATCAACGTTGGGATCGGCACAGACCCGGCAGGTCTGGCGGAGCTTCGACCGCCGATAGCGGGTTTTCACGTCCCGCCGTGTTCGGAGAAGACGTAGTACTCGCGGAGGGACTTGAATCCCGTCTTGGGGAGTCGGTTCCTGATGAACTTCTTCTGGCGATTGGAGAGGCCAGACTGAAGCTCGTTCGGGTGGATCACCTCGGTCATGCAGCCACTCGGCCCAAGCCGAGGGTACGGGAGGCGAGCCGTGGTGACTAGCCCGGATCGAGGCGGTCATGCTTGCCGCCCGCGAGCTGGCCTAGCCGCGACCGCCTCGGCGTGGGTCTTGAGATCGAGGTGCTCGCTGCGTGCCGTGACGGGGTTGAACTCGCGCCCCTAGTGACCCGCCTCGCGACGTTCCCGAATCCAGAGGCGTGGAGCGCCTGGCTGCGTCGAGCAATCGTTCCACTGGCTGACGGCGACGGGGACTTACTTGCGGCCCTGCTCGTCCAAGCGGCCGCTCCCTACCCGGACGCACTTGGAACATACGGGCTCGTACCTGAGTCAGTCGCCTGAACGCCGGAGCCCGCTCGGCCCGTTTCCCGTGACACGCTGGTGACACAGAAGCAGCGGGAACGGCCAGGATCAGCGGCGAAACCGAAGGCACCTGATCGCCCGGAAAATCGCTTCCTAGAGCCGATCCGCGATCTGCCGTGAACTGCCGTGAAGTGGTTCGAGATGCTTTGGGAGCAGGGGTCGTCAGTTCGAATCTGACCGTCCCGACCTTGTTCTTCGCTCTACGGGGCCGCGCCTCTCTCAGTGTGCCGTTCCAGTCACGTCGTGGGTGCTCAAATCCGTGCCTCGAACGTGCCTCGACGCCTTGGGGGTGACCCGCCCTGGTGAGATTTGGGGGCTGGTCTCGATGGCGGCAGGATACTGGGCTGCTACTCCGTCTCGGGGAGCGGCGGATCCACAGCGCCCGGCCAATCGGGACGGATCGGACGCCTAAGTTCGCGGCTCCCGGTGCCCCCTGGGTCAGTCCGCCCATCCCCGGGCGGCCGCGGCGGGCGCGATGGCTTATCTCTAGGGGTGCATGGGTCGGCGGCGCTTACCGTACCGGGAGCGCTCCCGTGCGCCGACCCACGTTGTTTTCCGGTCGAGCCGGGCGTGGCAGCTTTTCCCGCCCGCTCATAGACCGGCTTTGACCTCGAGGTTTTCCGAGTGCGCCTGGCTCAGGCGCCGGCGTGGTACTGGAGGTTGCCGTCCTGGATCGCGCCCACGTCCTTGATGAAGGGGGCGTGGGAGGCGTTGGGGTCGGTATAGCTCCACCACACCCGGGCGATGTCCTTGTGGGCGCCCGGCTCGGCGCGATCGACGAACTTCGCCTTCAGGTAGACGGTGGTGCCGTTCTCGTCGGTGCACGTGGCCGTGACCCGAGGCTTGGGCAGACCCTCGCTGCTGGTCTCGAGCCGCCAGGACGTGTAGCCGTCGCAGTGGGCGCGGAAGCTCCCGTCGCCGGAGTTGTACTCGAGCTGGCCCGATAGGTCGCTCTTGGCGTTGAAGCCCAGCGTCGCACCCTCGTGGGTCTTGCCGTTGCCGTTGACCTGGCTGAACGGTGCGTTCGCCAGGGCGTTCGACGCTCCGGCTCCGACGATCGTCAGCGCCGCGACCGTCGCGGCCGCGATGGCTCTCACTCGCATGTGCTCTCCTCGTCCATTGGATAGACACCGGAGCGGCCCCGCCGGGTCCGAAGCGGTCGGCCAGGCGGGCCGGGCCTGGCGTCGTCACTCGCCTGGGGGATCTTCGCCGGGTATCCGCAGGGTTGGGTCGGCGGGCGGGTCATGTTCATTGGCAGGCCACATTCGGCGAGAGGAGGTGAGTGAACACGGACAACTTCAGGCGCAACCAAGGCGGTCAGACGGTGCCGGTACTGGTGCTGTTCATGTTCTCGCTGATCGGTATCGCCGGGCTCGTGATCGACATCGGTGGCTGGTACGTGCAAAAGCAACAGGTACAGGCGGCCGCCGATGCCGGTGCCCTGGCGGGAGCGTCCCAGCTCCCGACGGGCTGGTCGTACGCCCAACCCGCGTCGCAGAGCGAGTACACCAAGAACGGGAAGAGCGGCGACAGCGACACCGTCACGAATACGACTGACCTGGCTCCCAACGACTCCGTGACCGTGGACGCGTCGCGGGTCGCGTCTGGCTACTTCACGCGCATCTTCGGCTTCTCCGGCATCACCGTCCACGCCGCCGCACAGGCGACGATCGAGAGCGTCGTCGGCTACAAGTCGACCGGAAACGTGATGCCGTGGGGGATCATGCGCGGCAGCTATACCGTCGGCTCGTCGTACTCGATGAAGATCGCAAACGACGGCTCGTCGCAGTCTGGCGCGCTCGACGTCCCCTACGAGAGCGGCTGCAGCGGCAGCAGCGGCAGCAACGACTACCGCCAGCTGATCAACGGCACCACGCTGGCGTGCCCCCTCAGCGTCGGCCAGATCCTGGGCCTCCAGTCGGGCTCGATCCCCGGGCCGACCCAACAGGGCATCACCGACCGGATCGGCGTCTTCAAGCCCGCAAGTCAAATCGTGACGGTCGGCCCCAACGGCACTGCCACCGTCCTCGACGCCAGCTCACCGCAGCTGGTGCTGATCCCGATCATCGAAAACCAGGACGGGAGCACCAACTGGACGGGCGGATCGATGAAGATCCGCGTCGTCGGCTTTGCCTGGTTCGTGATCACCGGCGTCAGCGGCAACGGCCAGAGAGTCACCGTCACCGGCGAGTTCGTCGGCATCGAGACCTCCGACCCGAACGCCACCCTCGGCGCCTACACCGGCCTTCCAGGCGGCGCCACGTCGGTCGAGCTCACGAAGTGATGACGCGGCCCCGCGGCCACGCGAAAGCCCCGGGGGTGCCGTTACTCAAGGTGGGATCGGAAGCTGCCGATGAGCGCAGCATGCCGGCGCCGCTTCGCCTCCCCCTGATCGCCACCTTCAGCGTCGCGGTGACCATGCTCGCCGCCGCCTGCGGCTCCGGCTCGGGATCGCCCACCACCCCGCAGCAGGTGCGGCTGGGGGCCGCGCAGAAGGCGCAGGACAAGGTCATCGCCATGGTTCTAAACGACGGCGACATCCCAGGCTTCGCGCTGCAACGCGACGGCGCGGAAACGCTCAAGGATCAGCTGCCGAGGAAGGGCGCGCGCCACTACGCCGTCGCGAAGCGGCTTGTCACCGCCAACTGGCTTGCGAGCGAGCACTCGATCGTGATCCGCTCCGCCGACGGCAAAGCGCCGGTCATCAGCGACGCCAATCTGTTCAAATCCGCCGCGGCAGCGGCCCGCATCTGGACGCTCGAGCAGTCGCCGACCCCGGGGGTGCGGATGAAGCAGCTCCCAACACCCGCCGGCTCTCCCAAGGGCGCGTCGTACGACTATGAGAACAACGGCAAGCTGGCCGGATTCACCCTGGGATGGCGGCGCGGCCCGGTGATCGCATACGTCTTCCTCGGCGCCCACCCGGGCGAGACCTTCTCCCCGCTCGTCCTCCGCCGCGTCGCAGCGTTCCTTGCACGGGCCGCACGCGCCCAGGATCACCGCATCGCCAGCGTCCAGGCCGGCGTCTTGCCGTACTAGGCGAGGCCGGCTCGGACTGGAGCGCGGCGCTCACGCGGATCCGCCACCGGCCGCTCATACCCCTCCGTCCCGTGACGGCGGGTCGACCGGCGAGGCGGCGGATTGCTCGCCGACTCCTGTACCTCGGATTGCCGCACTGCCGCGGAGGGCGCCCGGCCGCTGCGGGCCGGGCGCCCCGAGCGCCGGAGGACGATCAGTGGACGATCGTGTCGCAGTAGGTGCTGTCAGGGCCGAAGGGGCCGCCGCACTGCTCGGTCTGGGCGAACTGGTCGGCCTTCCCGTAGTCCGTGGCGGTCGTCGGGTAGTCGACGCCGTAGGAGAACGATCCGTCGCCGTTGCGGGTGTACCAGGGGTAGATGCAGAATGGGCCGCCGTAGCCGGTGCAGGTCGAGCCTGTCTCGGTCGGGTCGAGCACCTCGGCCTTTCCGCCGTAGTCGGACACGAGTCCCCAGCTGGAGGGATGCGAGCCGTTCGCGAAGGTCACGCTGTTGATGTGGATCGGCGGAGTCTGTCCAGCCCAGGCCGGAGCGTCGTAGGAGTCGCAGCCGGCCTCGCCGGGCCAGCAGAACGCGCTCGCCGGACTCGTAAACGGCGAGGTGTGCCCGATCTCCCAGACGAAGGAGTCCGGGGTGCCGTGCACGGCGCCCCAGCCGAGCGAATCGCCGACCTTCTGAGTCGAGAATGACGGCATCAGCGGTCCGTCGGACTTGGAGTTGAGGACGATCGTGCCCGACCCACCCGTCGTCGCGTCGGAGACGGTGATGTGCCAGCCGTCCTTCGCCGAGGTGATGAAGTAGTGCACGGAGACCGCGTCGCCGGCATGCATCACGAGCGGGGCGGAGGTCGGCCCGGCGGTCAGCATCGCGTTGAACGCGGCCGGCTCGTGGTAGTTGGGCTTCTGTCCCGTTGTCGTCAAGCTCCATACGGGTGAGCACACGGTGTAGTCGCCGGGCACGTTCGAGACGACGAACGCACCGTTCGGGTTGCAGTTGCTCACGAGCGCGTTCGGATAGAACTGGAGCTCCTCGAATGCCTGGCCGAACAGGCTGTTGGGGTCGTTCACCGTACCGCCGAACCAGAACGTCGGCCCGACCGCATCGACCGGGAAGCTGCCGTTCGAGGGCAGCACGAACCTCCACGTGATGTCCTGCGCGGAGCCGGCGAGATTCGACACCGGGTCGAGCTCGGGCTCGTCGTGTCCCGAGCAGCCCGCCGTGTAGTGCGGCTCGAACACGCCCTCGATGTACGCCGGCCGGTGCGCGATGCACCCGCCGCCCGGACCGCCCGTCGCGCTCGCGGTGGGAACGCCCACCGACATGGCCGCGATCGCGGCGAATACGGCGCCCACCAACATCCGCTTCATCATTCATCCCCTCGTCGACTTGCCCTGCCTGGTGACAGGCCTTCTCATGGTGACGGGGTGGGCGCGCCGGCGTCGTCCGCCGGGCGCCCACCGCCTCACCTGCTCGTTCCTCGGTTGCTAGGCGGCCCCCTTGGCGATGGCGGCTGCGCGCGCGATCGTCGGGCGGAGCCGGCGTGGTGCGTGCGGCTTGGTTGCCGTCAATCGGGCCGCTTCAGCCGCCAGGTTGTGCCGGAGCGCGGCTATCGCCGTCTGGATCCCGTTCTGCGCGCTCGGCGGCAGCGACGAGGCGATCGCGTTGAGCATCGCGACGGCGTGGGCCTGCCCGGTGACGTCTGCCTGGATGTCGGCGGCCGCCTGGTTCTTGGCGATCCTGCCGACCGTCGGAGTGGTCGTGTCGCGTGCGAGTTGTGCCACCGCACTGCGGTGGGTCGCGGTGACGTGGCTGAACGCGTTCGCGATCCCCGCCTGGGCGTGTGCCGGCAAGAGCGGCATCAGCGCCTGGAGCTTCGCGACCGCGTTCGCCGCGCGATGGGTGTCAGCATTCACCGCAGCGGCTGTCCGATCCTGGAGGAGCCCGCCGCGGCGCAGCTGCCGCTCTGCGGCTGCGAGCGCGCGCTGGTCGGCGCCCTCCTGCTTGGCGACGGCCACGACGGCTTTGGCTGCGGCGAGCCGCGAGGCGGGATCGTTCGCTGCCTGGATCAGGTGTGCGGTCTGCGAGACCGCCAGGCCGATCTGGCTGCGGTTCTTGGACAGCGCCTGCGAGCCTGCGCCGTAGGCATGCGCATTGAATGCGGTCACCGCCCGAGTCAGCGCCATGTTGGCCGCCCTCGTGTGTGAGAGCACAGTCGAAAGCGAGATTGTCTGGCCCTGCGCCGGGACCACTCCGATCGTGCCCGCGAGAGCCGCGGCGACAAGGATTGTTCGTTTCATAGCCCCTCCGAGAACGACGATTCAGGGTCAGCCGCGGGCGCGGTCGACCGCCTTCTCTCACAACAACGCGGCACACCCCGGGGCCGCATCACCCATAACGAAATGCTTACGGCCCACCGGATCGGTCATCCGCATCACCCTCCACTCCTGCCACTCAAGCCAACGCAGGGATGTGCGCGACGCACCGCCGATTATCGCGGCGGGATCATCCGTGACGACCTACTCAGCCGCTGGTGTGCGAGCGTCCGACCGCGTACAGGGTGGCGTCGTTGATGGCGTAGACGGTGCCGTCGGGGCCGACGAGGGTGGGCGTGTAGGCCTCGGCGCGGGGAGCGTTGAGGTGGATGCTCTCGGCCAAGGTGTTGCCGGCGAGATCCCATCGGTACAGGATCCCGTCCTCGCTGTTGACGATCACCGAGTGGGCCGCGGGGTCGACGACGGCGGAGTTGATGCACCATTCATAGCGCGCTCCGGCGGGCGTTCCGGGCTCGTGCGAGGGCGAGAGGACGGTCTGAACGGCCCTCATGACCCGGGTGTTGGCGAAGGGATCCTTCTGGGTCGCGCGAGGGTCGAGCACGGCGACTCGATTGTGCCCGTTTCCGTACGGCCCGATGCCGAGGTAGTTGTTGTACTTGGACACCAGCAGGTAGGGCGAGGTGCCGTGGTAGTCGGGCACCCCGCGGGCGGGCATCACGGCGACGGTGTTGTCCCAGCCGAAGGATCCCGGTGTCTTGGTCTGGGTCAGAGTGGCGTCGTTGTGCAGCAGCCAGCCGCGGTCGTCGTGGCTCGGGAACGGATTCTCGAGCACGCCGTAGTACACGTCCCCGTCGGGCCCGACCGTCGGCGAGGCGGACGAGCTGGTCGAGACGAACGCCGGC
>Ga0070680_100004499_pt1 | contig 10499 bp, 9 predicted proteins | sample KBSC73BmetaG_FD_64672 | JGI IMG/M metagenome (GOLD analysis project Ga0070680, IMG submission 64672) | Corn rhizosphere microbial communities from Kellogg Biological Station, Michigan, USA - KBS C7-3B metaG | ecosystem: Host-associated > Plants > Roots > Rhizosphere | place: USA: Michigan... | reverse complement strand
AGGGCTCAGCAAGTACCGCCACGGGGATTCGAACCCCGGTTTCCGCCGTGAGAGGGCGGCGTCCTAGTCCCCTAGACGATGGCGGCCTAGAGCGGGTAAGGCTACCAATGGGTCGGCAGACCGTCGCGAGGCTTTAGCGCAGCGTCACGCGCTTGCCGTTGTCGATCGACTGGTAGTAGCCCTTGGGCATCAGCTGGCCCAGCATCACCCGCAACTTCGGCCGGTGGTAGCGGCCGAGGAACTTGGCGGCGGCCTTGGTCACACGCACGCGCGTGATCGTCTCCACGCCCGCCTTCACCTTCGTGTCCTCGGGCACCGCGATGCCCGGGATGTAGCCGTTGTGAGCGTCGTCCCAGTCCTGGTCGAGCTTGCCGGTCATGTCGACCAGGCTCGACACGGTGGTGTCGCCCTGGCAGGTCACGCGCACGGGCAGGCCCTTCGTCCGCACGGCCTTCAGGGGAAAGCTGTGCGGCACCTTGTACGTGCACTTGACGGCGTCCTTTGGGAGGCCGGCGCCGGCGATGGAAACCGGCACGAGCAGCGCGGCAGCCGCGGCGAGGAGGATGGCGATGCGGATCATGGGCGAGAGCATCCGGCACCGCGGGCGGCCACGCAGTCGGGTTAACGCGAGTTCGCGGGTAGACCTTCCACGAGTCGCGGTGGCAGAGGTCCCGGCGCCGGGATATGCTGGCTGCCGTCCACGGTCGGTGGTCAAGGGAAGTCCGGTGAGAGTCCGGCGCGGTCCCGCCACTGTAACCGGATATGCCACCCGCACAACGCCACTGAGGACGCCCCAGCGGACTCGGGAAGGCGCGGCAGATGGCAAGCCGGTAGCCAGGAGACCTACCTCCGGCCGCAAGCCACAGAAATCCCTCGCGGAAAGGGGAAGGCTCATATGAAGCTTTACCGGTTCGGGACCCTGGGGGTCCTGCTCGCAGCGCTTGTTCTGGCGGCGCCCGCCGTCGCGGCGCCGGTGACGGTCAACCTGCGGATCGAAGGATCGGGCGCGACGCTGTACGAAGGCCCGATCACGACAGACGGAAGGGTCGTCACCACCCAGGCCGGCGGATCGCACCAGTGCGACGGCACCCAGGGCGCGAACAGCGCCGGCAACACGCCCGGCGGAGCCCCGACCACAGCGCTCGCCGACGCCGCGGACAGGAGCGGCTTCACCTTCGACGGCAGCTATGACTCCGGCTTCGGCGACTTTCTGATCGAGCGGATCGGCGGCGACGGCCAGGTGGGCGTGTTCGGCTCGAGCTTCTGGAGCGTGTCCGTGAACCGGGTCGCTCTCCAGGTCGGCGGCTGCCAGATGCGGGTGCAGGACGGCGACACAATCCTCTGGGACTGGACCGCGTTCCAGGCGCCCAACCTCCAGCTCGCCTCGCCGGCGCAGGTACACGCGGGCACACCGTTCACCGTGAACGTGCAGCAGTACGACGACAACGGCAACCTCACGCCCGCCGTGGGCGCCAGCGTGGCGGGCTCGACCACCGACTCGAGCGGCAACGCGAGCGTCACGTTCCCGGCGGCAGGCAACCAGCACTTCAAGGCGACCCTGCCGGGAGCGAACCGCTCGAACGCGGCCGACGTGTGCGTGTACGCCTCCAGTGCTTCGGAGTGCGGGCCGCCGCCGAGCGGCGGAGTGGGCGGAGCCATCGTCGACAAGCTGCCGCCTGAAGTTGCGCTCACCGGCATCGCCAACCACAAGCACTTCAAGCGCCACAGGGGCCCGCGCCGCCTGAGCGGCACGGCGTCGGACGGAAGCGGCCTGTTCCAGGTGTACTTCCGCCTGCGCCGCTTCACCCACCACGGCTGCCAGTGGTACAGCTCCAAGCGTTCGGTCTTCACGAGAAAGAAGCCGCACTGCAGGGCCCGCTACCAGCGTCTCGGCACCGACGCAAAGTGGTCGTATCTACTGCCCAAGCGACTGCCGCGGGGCAGCTACACGCTCGACACGAAGGCGCTCGACAAGGCGTACAACGTCGCGCGCACTCGCGTGGAGTTCACGGTGGCGGGATGAGGGCCGGGCTGAAGACAGCGCTGGCGCTGGGCGCGGCGGCGGCGGCGGTGGCCGCCGCGCCGGCCGCGGCCTCGCCGAGCCCTCCGCGAATCCACCAGCTGGTGGTGTTCCGCGACGGCTCGTTCAAGGAGAAGAACACGCGCGCGCGCGAGGTGCGCGTGCGCGTGGGCCGCAAGAGCTGTGTGGTCGGGCAGGGCACGGCGCTGTCCGCGCTCGTGGCGAGCCGCGTGGCCAAGGTCGCGCTGCATGACTACGGGAGCTGCTCGAAGCGTCCGCGCGACGCATCGGGCCTGTTCGTCCGCAAGCTCGGCGCCGACGCCAATAGGGGCCAGGACGGCTGGGTCTACAAGGTGGGTCACAGGACCGCGAGCGCCGGCGCCGCGGACCCGTCCGGCCCATTCGGCAACGGGCGCCTCAAGTCCGGCACGGGCGTGCTGTGGTTCTACTGCCACATGCGCGGCTCGAGCTGCCAGCGCACGCTGTCGTTCGGCAAGATCGACACCCGGCAGCCAGGTTCGGTGAGTGTGCACGTTCGCGCGTACAACGACCGGGGGAAGGGCATTCCCGCCGCCGGAGTGACGGTGCACGTGGGCTCGGCCACGGCCACCACGGACTCGGGCGGGGTGGCGCGAATCGCCGCCAGCGCGGGCGAGCACACGCTGTTCGCCGACGGTGGCGGCTACGTGCGCAGCTTCAAGACCAGGGTGGACATCAGGTAGATGCGCGTCCGGGCCACCGCCGCCGTGCTCGCCGCCGCCGCGCTCGCGCTCGCGGGCTGCGGCGTCGGCCCCGGGAAGAAGCTGCCGGGCGGTGCGCAGCTCGAGGTCACGCGCGACTTCGGCCAGTCGCAGCTGTACACCACAAGCGTCCCGACCATTCGCAAGGACGAGACGGTGATGCGCCTGCTCGAGTCCAAGCGCAAAGTCACGACGAGCTACGGCGGCAAGTTCGTCGACTCGATCGACGGCCTCAAGACCAGAGGCTCGGGCGGGCGCAGCGACTGGTTCTATTACGTGAACGGCAGCGAGGCCTCCGTAGGGGCGGCTGATCGCACGCTCGCGCCTGGCGACGTGGTGCAGTGGGACTACCGGGGCTGGAACGCCACGCCGCACATCCCGGCCATCGTGGGCGCGTACCCCGAGCCGTTCGTGCGCGGGACGGGCGGCAAGCGGCTGCCGGTGCGGATCGAGTGCTCGTCGCCCGCCAGTCCCGCGTGCAAGACGGTCGAACAGCGGCTCAGCGACGCCGGCGCCGTGACCAGCTCGGGCGTGATCGGCGGCTCGGCGGGCCCGAAGACACTGCGCATGGTGGTGGCGCCGTGGTCCGCGCTGCGCACGTTCAGCGGGGCAGTGGGCTCGGTCGCGCGGGGGCCGAGCGCGAGCGGCGTCTTCGCTCGCTTCAGCAGCGACGGCTCCACGCTCACTCTGCTCGATCAGTTCGGCAAGCCGGCGCGCGTGGCGCCGCCTGGCACGGGACTGATCGCCGCCACCGCGGCCGAGGGCTCGCAGCCGGTGTGGCTGGTCACCGGCCTGGGGGAGGCCGCGACCGAGCGCGCCGCCGGCGCGCTGGATGAGCGCACGCTCCACAACGCGTTCGCGGTGGCGATCACGCCCAGCGGGAAGCAGGCGCTGCCGGTGATGCGCCGATGAGCCTCGTCCCCGTCTACCAGCGCCGGGCGAGCGCGCTGCACGCGGCGCGGGCCGGGGCGTCGGCCACGTTCTGCCTGTCGCTGGCATTCGCGCCCATCCTGTTCGACAACCCGATCGTGCTGGGCGCGCTGCTTTGCGCGATCGTCGCCGCCGCGGTGGGCGCCGGCGTGGCGCGCGACCTGCGGCGCTGGGCGGTCTACGCCGCCGGCCTCGCGCTGCTCGTGGTGATCATCAACCCGCTCGTCACCTCGGACGGGCTCACCGTCCTCTGGCGCGGCGGCTCGTTCCTCGGGCGCCGCTGGGACATCACGCTCGAGGCGGTGGTCGCCGGCGCAGTGGCCGCGCTGCGCGTGCTCGATGTGGTCCTGGCGTTCGCGCTCATGTCCGTCACGGTCGATCCGGACGAGATGCTCCGGGCCCTGCGGCGGATCTCCTACCGCTCGGCGCTCGCGGCGGCGCTCACCACCCGGCTCGTGCCCGTGCTCGCGCGCGACGCCTCGCGCAAGAGCGAGGCCGCGCGCTGTCGCCCGCGTCCACCCGGGCGCACCGCCGTGGCGCGCTCGGCCGTGGCCGGTTCGCTCGAGCGCGCGGTGGAGCTGGCGGCCGCCCTCGAGGTTCGCGGCTACTCGCGGGCGCGGAGGCCGCAGGTGGCGCGGCAGCCATGGTCGCGGCATGACCTGCGCGTGCTGGCCAGCGCGCTGTCGATCATCGTGCTGGCGATCACGGCCAGGCTGGCGGGGATCGGCGACTTCCAGGCCTACCCGACCACGCAGGTGAGCGCGGGGACTGCCGAGCTGCTGCTCGGACTCGCCTTCGTCGCGCTCGCGTACGCGCCGTTTGTCGGCCTCGGAGGAAGGCTGGGGGTGGCCCGTGCCTGAGCCGATCCTCGTCGCCGACCGCTTCACCTACTCCTATCCGGACGCCGCGCACCCGGCGTTGGCGGACGTGTCGCTCGAGCTAGATGCGGGCTCTTTCACACTCGTCGCGGGCGAATCCGGCTGCGGCAAGTCCACCCTTCTGCGCGCCGCCTGCGGCCTCGTGCCGCACTTCCACGGCGGCGAGGCGAGCGGCGAGTTCGCCGTGGGCGGCATGGCCGTGCGCGAGCACGGGCCCGGCGACCTGGCGGAGGTCTGCGGCACGCTGTTCCAGGACCCGGAGTCGCAGGTGGTGATGGGCGGGGTGCGCGCCGAGATCGCACTGGGGCTCGAGCACCGTGGCGAGTCGCCCGCCGCCGTGGCCCGCGCCGTCGAGGAGGCGGCGCTGGCGCTCGGCATCGGGCACCTGCTGGGCCGGCGCGCCGACACGCTTTCGGGCGGCGAGCTGCAGCGCGTCGCACTGGCCGCGGCACTGGCGCACCGGCCGCGCCTGCTCCTGCTCGACGAGCCCACCTCGCAGCTCGACCCGGTGGCGGGCGACGAGCTGATCTGGCTGCTCCGCCGCCTCAACGAGGAGTGGGGTACGACCGTCCTCCTCACAGAGCACCGGCTCGAGCGCTGCCTCCCGGCGGCGGACCGAGTGCTGGCGCTCGATCGAGGCCGCCTCGTGTGCGACGCGCCGCCGCTCGACTTCCTGGCCTGGGCCGCGGACGCCAAGCCGCCGCTCGCGACGCCCGCCGCGCGCCTGTTCTCCCTGGCCGGTTTGCGACCCCTGCCGGGCTCCGTCAAGCAGGCCAAGGCGTCACTCGCCCAGGCTGGCATCGAGCTCGAGTCCGAAGAGCCGCCGGTGCAAGCAAAACGCAAGCGCGGCATCCCCGCGCTCGAGCTGCGCGGCGTGTGGCACGAGATCGAAGACGGTCCAGCGATCCTGCGCGGCGTCGACGTCCACGTCGAACCCGGCGAGCTGGTCGCGCTGATGGGCCGCAACGGCGCCGGCAAGAGCACCCTCCTCAAGCACGCGAAGGGACTGCTGCAACCCACCCGCGGCCGCGTGAGGACGAGCGGCGAGGTGGCGCTGCTACTCCAGAATCCGGGCGACTACCTGATCCACGAACACGCGCGCGAGGAAGCGGGGGAGAGCGCGCTCATCAGCGCCGGGCTGTCCGGGCGCGCGGAGGCCGACCCTCGCGACCTCTCCGGGGGTGAGCGCCAGCGACTGGCCCTCGAGGTGGTGCTGTCGGCCGATGTGCGGCCCGCGGTCGTGTGCCTCGACGAACCCACGCGTGGCATGGACCGCTCGCGCAAGGAGGCGCTGGCGCTCAGGCTCCACGAGCTGGCGCAGGAGGGCGCGGCCGTGATCGTGGCCACCCACGATCCCGAGTTCGCGGCTCAGGTCGCCGACCGCGTGCTGCTGATGGGCGAGGGCGAGCTGATCGCCGACGGGGCAACCGCCGAGGTGCTGGCGGGCGGCTGGTACTTCGCCACCGAGGTGGCGCGCGTGCTCGGCGGCGCGGGCGGCGCGCTCACGCCGGAGCAGGGCGCCGCGCTGCTGGCCAGGGAGCTCGTGTCGTGAGCTGGCAGCTCGCATCCGCGCTCGTGCTGGCCATCGTGCTTGTGGCCGGCTTCGCGTGGTTCGAGCGCACCCGGCCGCCGGCCAAGGTGGTGGCGCTCGTGGCCACGCTCGCCGCGCTCGCGGTCGTGGGGCGGATCGCGTTCGCGCCGTTCCCCAACGTCAAGCCCACCACGGACATCGTGCTCTTCGCGGGGCTCGCGATCGGCGCCGCTCCCGGCTTCGCCGTCGGGGCGATCACCGCGCTGGCGTCCAACGTCTTCTTCGGCCAGGGCCCGTGGACCCCGTGGCAGATGGTGGCGTGGGGACTGGTGGGCGTGCTCGGCGGCCTGCTGCGCAAGCTGCTCGGCGACCGCGAACCAGCGCGCCTGCCGCTGGCGCTCGTGTGCGCGGCCGCGGGCTTCGGCTACGGCGCGCTGCTCGACTACTACCAGTGGACCCTGTCCGCCACGCATAGTTGGGCCTCTTACATCGCGGTTTCCACCACCTCCTTCCCCTATAACCTCGCTCACGCCGTGGGGAACTTCGCCTTCGCCCTAGCCATAGGGCCCGCCTTCGTGCGGGCGCTGCGCCGTTACCGCCGGCGCTTCGAGGTGCGCTGGGCGCAGCCGGCGATCGTGGCTGCGCTCGCGGCGGCGCTGGTGGTGCCCCTCATTGCCGCGCCCGCACCGTCCCAGGCGGCGGCTGGCGCGAAGGGCAAGGCGCTCCGCTACCTCGAACACGCCCAGAACACCGATGGCGGCTTCGGCGGCGCCCCCGGCCAGTCGTCGAGCAGCCTCTACACGGGCTGGGTGGTGCTCGGCATCGCCGCATCCGGCAAGAACCCGCGCGACGTCCGCCACGGCAAGGCCACGCCGCTCACCTACACGCGCACGCACCTGCCCAAGTCCACGAACGTGGGCGAGCTCGAGCGCACGATCCTCGAGCTGCACGCGGCCGGCGTGTCGCCGCGCAACTTCGGGCGCCGCAACCTGGTGGCCGACCTCAAGAAGCTGCAGAAGACGAACGGCTCGTGGGACAACCTCGTGGACCACACCTCGTTCGGGATCCTGGCGATGCGCGCCGGCGGCGTGTCCACCGGCGCGCTGCGTAAGGCGGCGCTGTGGATGGAGCGCCAGCAGAACCCGGACGGCGGCTTCGGCTTTGCCACCAAGGGCGGCGGCAGCGACGCCGACGACACCGGCTCGGCGATCCAGGCGCTCGTGTCGGTCGGCCGCGGAAAGAAGACGGCGGCGCGGAAGGCGGTGGCCTACCTGCGCAAGACCCAGAACCCCGACGGCGGCTTCGGCCAGCTGAAGGGCGACGACTCCAATGCCCAGTCCACGTCCTGGGCGGTGCAGGGGCTGGTGGCTGCCGGCACCAACCCGACGAGCCTGCGGCGCAACGGCCACAACCCGCTCTCCTACCTGCTCTCGCTGCAGCAGTCGAACGGCGCCGTCCGCTACTCGCGCACGAGCGCACAGACCCCGGTGTGGGTCACGGGCGAAGCCCTCACCGCGATCTCCCGCAAGCCGTTCCCGATCCGCGCGCCCAAGCGCAAGCGGCATGTGCACGTGGCGCAGGCGGTGGCGCCCGTGCCGAGGTCGTCTGCGCCGAAGCCCAAAGCGCAAAGCCCGAAGCCCGAAGCTCATAGCCCGCAGCCCATAGCCCATAGCCAGAAGAAGCCAAAGCCGCCCATTGCCCATATCGCCGCGAAGCAGCTAAAGGCGCGTGGACCGGCAGCCCCCGATCCGAAACCGTCCGCAGTCCGCAATCAGCACTCCGCAAATCCCGGCGGCGATCACGACATCGGTCTCGGTCTGGCCCTGCTGGCCGCCGCCGCGATACTTGCGGGCATCTACTTCGGTCGCCGCCGCCTATGGACCTAGAAGAAGGGATCCGCAGCCGCCGGACGCACAAGGCCTTCAGGCCCGAGCCGGTGGACCGCGAGACGCTCGACGAGCTGCTCGACCTCGCCAAGTGGGCGCCCAACCACCACCTCACCAATCCGTGGCGCTTCCACGTGCTCGGCCCCGAGACGCTCGCCAAGCTCAAAGACGCGGCGGGTCCCGAGGGCGCGAGCAAGCTCGACCGCGCCCCGACGCTGATCGTCGTCACCACCACGCGGATGGCCGACCCGGTTCAGGACGAGGAGGACCTGCTCGCCACCGGCGTGGCGGCCTACATCGTGCTGCTGGCGGCGCACGCGCGCGGGCTCGTGGGCTACTGGCGCACGCCCGGCCTCCTGCGCACCGCCGAGGGCCGTGCCGCCGTGGGAATCCCCGACGACGAGCGCTTCGTGGCCCTACTCCATCTGGGCTACCCGCGACAGGAGAAGGAAGCGCCCGCGCGTGAGCCCGCCGGGCACTACGTAACGTACCTGCCGTGATTCGGCGAGACGACGCAGTCGCGGCGCTCCAGGAGGAGAGCTTCGACGTCGTGGTGATCGGCGGCGGCATCACCGGCGCCGGCGTGGCGCTCGACGCCGCCTCGCGCGGGTACAGCGTCGCGCTTGTGGAGCGGGACGACTTCGCCTCCGGCACATCGAGCCGCTCGTCCAAGCTCGTGCACGGCGGGCTGCGCTACCTGCAGAACTTCGACCTCGGCCTGGTCCGCGAGGCGCTGCTCGAGCGCGCGCTGATGGTCAACCTCGCGCCGCACCTCGTGCACCCGCTGCCGCTGCTCGTGCCGGGCTTCGACGGCAAGCGCCCGGACCTGCTCGTGGGCGTCGGGCTGAACATGTACGACGTGATGGCGCGCGACCGCCTGCGCCGCCGCGCGGGCGACGAGGAGTGGAGCCCGGACCGCCACCGCGTGATCAGCGCCGAGGAGACGCTCGAGCTGATCCCGGCGCTGGAGGCTCGCAACCCCACCTCGGCCTACCTCTTCTACGACTGCCAGACCGACGACGTGCGACTGGTCCTGACCGTGCTGGGCGAGGCCGAGCGCTTCGGCGCCGTGATCGCCAACCGCGCGGAGGTGACCGGTCTGATCGACCGCGGCGGCCGGGCCTCGGGCGTGCTGTGCCTCGACCGCCGGACGGGCAGCGAGTTCGAGCTGCGGGCCACCAACGTGGTCAACGCCACCGGCGTGTGGGCCGACCAGCTGCGCCCGGACGAGATCTACGACGAGGAGGAGGTGCCGCGCATCCGCCCGAGCCGCGGCACGCACATCACGATCTCGCACGAGCACCTCAACCTCCAGGGAGCCGGGGCGATCGTGCCCGCCGGCGGCGGTCGCACGATCTTCGCCCTGCCCTGGCTCGGCCGCACCCTCATCGGAACGACGGACAACGACTACGACGGCTCGCTCGACCACATCCCGCCGGACCCGGACGACATCGAGTACCTGCTCGATGCCTGCAACGCCTTCTTCGGCACCGAGCTGGACGGCAGCCACCTGACGGGCGCCTACGCCGGCGTGCGCCCGCTGATCTCGAGCGGCGATCCCAAGAAGTCGGTGGACATCTCGCGCCGGGCCGAGCTGTACGAGACGAGCTCCGGCATGCTCACCATCACCGGCGGCAAGCTCACCACCTGGCGCCGGATGGCGAAGATGACGGTCGACCGCCTCGTGGAGCGCGAGTCGCGCGACGCCGAGTGCCGCACGCACGAGATCCCGCTCGGGCTGCCACCCGAGGAGGCCGATCTGCCGCCCGTGGAGGGCGTGGACTACGAGAGCCGCCGGCGCCTCGGCGGGCGCTATGGCCACGCGGCGCGTGGCGTGCTCGACCTGGCGCAGCAGCGCCCGGAGCTGGCCCGCCGGATCGTGCCGGAGCTACCCGACCTGCTGGCCGAGGCGCCGTTCGCGGTCGCGCACGAGCAGGCGTACAGCCTTGCGGACGTGCTCATGCGCCGCACGCGGCTGGCGCTGCTGGCGGCGCCCACTCTCACGGCCGAGGACTCGGATGTGCCGCGCATGGTGGCCGAGGCGATGGCGCCCGAGCTGGGCTGGGACGACGCGCGCGTCGAGGAGGAGCTGCGCGACTGGCGCGACCTCGCGAAGGCCGACGGGATCGCCCTCAGATGACCGCATTCACCCTTCGCATCCCGGGCCGCGTGCTCGAGCTCGATTCGAGCCGGCCGCTCTTGATGGGGATCGTGAACGCGTCGCCCGAGTCGTTCTCGGACGGCTCCGAAGTGGCCGACCTGGCGGCCCAGCTCCGCCGCGCGCTCGAGCTCACCGAGCAGGGCGCGGAGATGATCGACGTGGGCGGCGAGTCCGGCGTGACCAACGCGGACCCGCTTCCGCCGGAGGTCGAGATCGAGCGGGTGGTGCCTCTGGTCGAGCGGCTCGCGGCCGAGGGCCTGATCGTCTCGGTCGACACCTGGAAGGCGCCCGTCGCCCAGGCGGCGCTCGCCGCGGGCGCGGCGATGATCAACGACGTGAGCGGCCTGCACGAC
>Ga0070680_100004494_pt1 | contig 10509 bp, 15 predicted proteins | sample KBSC73BmetaG_FD_64672 | JGI IMG/M metagenome (GOLD analysis project Ga0070680, IMG submission 64672) | Corn rhizosphere microbial communities from Kellogg Biological Station, Michigan, USA - KBS C7-3B metaG | ecosystem: Host-associated > Plants > Roots > Rhizosphere | place: USA: Michigan... | reverse complement strand
ACCATGCGCGTTCTGATTCCAAGAGTACGCGCCTTCTCTGATACCCAGATGTCGGCGTAGTAATCAATCTCGGGCCAGGGGCCGACTATCTCCCACTGCTCCTTCGACATCAGGGGCACGCGCGTGAAGTGCGTAAGGTCTCCGTCGGCTCCGTCTGACTCGTTCATAAACAGCCCCTCGGGCGGCGGGAAGTAGTCGTAGACGCGCGGGGCCGGGAGTTCCATCGGGCGCTCCTCGAGAGCCGCCTTCCCGGCTTCCCACCATCCCTCCAGTCCGTCAAGGTCGTCGGCACCGAAGAGGATGTAGGGGGAGTCAGACTTCTCGTAGCCCTCGTTGCAGGCTGTCGGCCACGTCGGGGCGTCCTGAATCACCACGATGTCGTGGTCGACTCCCTCGAGCGTCTCCTCGTAGGAAGCGATCGTGCGCTCTAGAGATTCCTCCCGACCCGTGATGGTCGGTATGACGACTGTTACTTCAGGCACGTCAGGTGGTAACAGGCCGCGTAGCAGTCGGGACGCCAGGGGGCAGAACACTCGTAGGAGCCGAGGTAGTACGCCTGGAAGCCCGCGATGTAGGCCATGTAGATGAACTCCTGCTCCGTCCACCACTCCGTGATCGGCACCTTGGACTTGGTCTTCTTGGAGCGCAGGCCGTCGTAGATCATCACGTTGGCATCCCCGTCGCGCTTGAGCGCCGAGCGGATGTCCTTCAGGATCGCTATCGGGTCTTCCGCGTGGTGAAGGACGCCGGCACAGTGCGCGTGGTCGACCTTCGGGATGTGGCCCCGATTGACCGGGCTCGCGTGATCGGCGAGTCCGTGCATGTCCAGGCGCGCGTCCACGATCTCCAGGGCCAGGGGAGAGATGTCGTAGTAGAAGACGTGCCCTGCTCCGTGCTGGCAGAAGAGGAGCGTGTCGTGCCCCGGGCCGCAGCCGTAGTCGAGAACCGTCTTCCCGGGGAACTCCACCGGCATCAGATCCAGCAGGCGCGGATACTCCAACTGTCGCTGCGCAAGCCCTTCCTGCGATTCCTCGAGCGTGGCGTATGGGCCTCCGACCTGATTGGTCGCCCAGAAGGTGGTGCTCATTTCTGCGCCACCAGATGCAGGACGTTCTCCGACTGGAAGCACTCCTTCACCTTGCAGCCCATGATCGGGTCGAAGAGGAGGCGCAAGGTGCCCTCATCGAAGATGCGGACGTGGACGAACTTGTAGGGCGGGGAGTTCCAACTCACATACTCCATATACGGCACGCGCACGATGATGAACTTGCGCGAGACCCGGACAAGCTCTCTGGCGACGAGGTTCAGATCGAAGACGTGCTCGAGAATGTCAGTGGCGATCACGACCTCAAAGGAGTCGTCTGGGAAGGGCAACTCCTCCGCTGCCGCCTTCTTCACGTTCAGCCGTCGCTTCCGCGCAATCCTTAGATACTCCTCCGAGATATCGACCCCTATGCGAAGCCTGCGCGGGAACTTCTCCAGAATATCTCCCATCCCGCAGCCAACGTCCAACATCGGCCCCTTCGGCGCGTAGTCGCGAATCAGTTCCAGCGTGGCCTGCTCGTTCTTCCACATGACCGTCGGATCCTGGAACGGGTTGCGCCCGTTGTTCTGGTGCCAGAAGGAGACGTGATCGCGTGCGATGTGGTCGTACGTCTCCTGGTAGGCCTCGGTAATCACACGAGCGCCTGCTGCCCCGCGCAGAGATCCTGCCACCACTTTCGATCCCAGGGCTTCTCGGGGTCGGGGATGTAACCGATTCTCTCGCCGATGAAGTCCCTGAGCGGCCCCTGCGCCCATTCCACGTATGGCACCGGGAAGCCGCGCTTGTCCTTGCGGTTCAGGATCTGCTGCGGCAGGAGTCCGTACATCGCGTCTTTCAGCATCTCTTTTCCGACTCGTTCGCGGTCGGGGCGTCCGAGCACGTAGTTGACGACGCGCACGTCGGTCATGGGCGCTATGGCGGTGAGTCCGTGGGCGCGGGTTACTTGCTCATCCAGAGCCAGAAGCGCCGGAAGATTGACCTTCCATTCCCAATCAAGCGCCTCGGCCAACGTATCCGGGTAGCCGTCGGGGAGTACGTAGTCCTCGTATCCATCAGGCGGCGGTAACTCTGCAACGAGATGGAGGCGCGCGTAGCCTCCAAAGAGTTCATCACCTCCCTCTCCTGAGAGGACGGTTGAGACATGCTTGGACACCTCCTTCGCCACCATGTACTGCCCGAATGCTCCCGGCCCTTCGTAAGGGGGATGGACAGCCTCAAGGAAGGCGTCGATGTTGTCGATGAAGTCCTGGGGCGTGATCTCGATCTGGTGCCACTCCCGGTCGACAGCCATGAGCGCAGCCCACGGACGCTCGTCATAGGCCTCCCCTTCGTAGTAGCCAGTAAAGAGTGGGAGTTCGGGCGCGAAGTACGCCACCGTGGAGGAGTCGATGCCGCCCGAGAGCAGAACGCCCGTGTCCTCCCGCACGTGCTTGCGAACGGCCGCTTTCAGGAGGTCAGCCAGCATTCTCGGCTCCTAGTCGTAGATGGGTGTACGTATCCGTTACGGGGTGGCGCTCGTACCACTCCACGGTCTTGCGCAGGCCGTCGACGAACGGAGTTCCGTAAGTCAGGGGTGCCCCCGTCATGTCGTAGGCAGCCACGTCGTCCACCTGGCGCGGCACGAGATTGACAATCGGCTCCACATCGAGAATCTCGCCAATGAGATGCGGGATGTGCCGAATTGGCGTCTCCGCTCCTGTGCGCACGTCATACACACCCGGAGAGGGATGGTGAGCGTGTGTGACAACCTTCTCCACCAAATCCTCGATAAAGACGAAGTCCCGGGTCGCATCTTCAACCACGGTGCAAGGTTTCCCCGCCGAGACCTGTCTATAGAAAGTGGGGATGGCCCCAGAGAGGTTTCGAGGCCCGTAGACCGCTGCTAGGCGAAAGACCGTTAGCGGAACGCCCGCGAGGCGTAAATAGTGCTCTGCCGCGATCTTGGAGATGGCGTAGCTGGAAATCGGCGGCAGGACGGTCTGGAAGTAGATAACGCGCGCCGAGTGGTGCCTGGCGACAGCTGCGACGTTGATAGCGCCCATGACGTTCGTCTGGGTGTCCAGATGCCACTTGTCCGGGTCCTTGTACGAGGCAGCGCAGTGAATGACCAGATCGGGCTCGAATTCGTTGGCGACCCTATAAAGAGGTGCGCGCTCGGCGATGTCGAGCTGCAGGAGGCGATTCGTGGAGTTCTTGCCCGTGAGGAAGTTGTCGAAGCCGAAGACGACGTGTTCTTGCTCCAGGGAGTCGTACAGGCTCGAGCCGATGAAGCCGGCCGCTCCAGTTATCAGGATTCTCATTCTGTCTCCGTTAGATGCTTGTGGATTCCACGATCACGAAAGGACTGCAAGTAGTAAGGCCAGTCCGGGTCACTGTCTGGAAGTTCTGAAGAGATTGGCACGATGCACGGACGACGCACCCGCGTCCAGGTGTAGCCCATCCTCAAAACCGCAGGAGCCATGAGCGAGTCCTCCGTGATCCCCAGGCCCACCTGATCGCGTAGATCGGGCCAACTGCGCTCGTCCCAGCGCAACCCTTCGTCCCAGAGGCTCCTGCGGATCACGCAGTTACCACCCGTATTCGAGCGCGCGTGGAGTTCCTCCTCGGAAGTGCGCAGACCGACTAGGCCCACCTTCTCCGGCTGGAACTCGTGCTCCACCGCTTCACACCAGCCCGGAAGAAAGACGTGGTCGTTGTCGGCGCGATGAAGGTGCGTGGCGTCGGCGGGGGCCTCCGCCCAGCCCTGGTTGCAGGCGTACCCGGGATACTTGTTCTCTCTCTCGTGAAACGCCCAGACATACCCCTCTGGAACGATGTCCCACCCCACGAGTGAGGGAAGTTGCGTAAGCCATTGTGTCGTCCCGTCCGTGGATCCATTGTCGAACACCAGAAGGGTGAACGGCAACGTCACCGTCTCCAGATACGACTCAATCGTCTGCTTGGTCAACTCCAGGCGGTTGTAGGTGATGAAGACGGTGTGGAGCTTCACCGGGCGGCTTCCCATTCAGCGAGTTCGGCAACGACGCGCTGATGGGTAGCGACTTGCCACTTGTGGTCGCGCCAGCCGACCTTGTGCTTCGAGTTCGGATTGACGTGGTAGCGGTAGATCGCGTCGGGCACCTTCACGACCGTCGCGCCTACCCGAAAGCACTTGCTCCAAAGACTGAAGTCCTCGAAGCCGTGAGCGTAATCCTCGAAGCCTCCGACCTCCAGAAACAACTCGCGACGAAGAAGAGTTCCGACAACCAGCCAGTTGTCGTCCCGTAACGAGATTCCCCGGTCGAAGAAGAACGGCTCTCCCGGCCTCCCCTTCCGAATCAACTGGACGGCGGGGGTGAGCAGGACGGGGCCGTCTCCCGCCCGCTCAGCCGCCCGCTCCATCGCACCCAGGTAACCGGGCGCGAGTTCGTCGTCGGCATCGCAATAGAGCAACCAGTCGCCTCTAGCGGTGTTGCCGACTTCATTCCGTACAGACGCGATGCTGCCATCTGGGTCATGGAACACCAGAACCTCGTGTGGATTCTGCGACTTGCAAGACGGGTAAGCGCGAGACCAGGCCAGTTCCTCCCACTCCGAGCTGCCGTAGGTGGCGATACAGATGGAGACGCGCATCGAGGGCGTATTAGAGGCTTCGCTCACGCCGCCACCGTCGCTTTCAGGTGCGCCATGAGCTGCGTGCCGATGAACTCGGTGAATGCCGGCGGAATCGCCTCGCGCAACTCATCCCAGTCCATCCAGTCGATACCCATAGCCTCAGAGCCCTCCTCAAGAGTCGCCGCCCTCAGTTCGGAGCCATCGGTACGAGTCCACAGGCGTCGCTGGTCGTTCTTGCCATAGACCGCCACCGGATCCTTCTGCTTCGGAGCAGGGAACGGAACGAGGATCGGCCAGTTCGTCTCGAACAGACGAGCGCGATGAACACGCAGCCCAAAGGACTCACCGACCAGCCGCACCGGATTCCTCATCGCTGGTAGAGCGCCAGGGACGTTCTTGATCACATAGGGCAATCCAGTAGCGTCGAGAAGCTCCCGCGTCTCAGTGATGAGCTCTGGATAGTCGGAGCCCCAGCGATTGCTCATCGTGGTGTAGGACTGACACGGCGGGCTCGCGTGGATCGCGTCGAAGCTGACCTCTGGCGTGTACCAGGCGGTTCCTTGCCACGCCTTCCCAGGCTCCAACAGACGCTCTGTGAACTCGAGCGCGTCGGCCTGGATGAACTGGAAGGGGTAGTTAAGCTGCGGCTTGATGTCCACGCCCACCACCTCGAAGCCAGCCCTGTGGTAGCCCATCGCAGCACCGCCGGCCCCGCAGAAGAGATCAAGGAGGCGGGGCTTGCTCACGTAACGATGTGCTCCTCGGCGCGCGCCACCTCGTCGTCCAGGTCGCGGATCGCCTCATCGAGCGCGTCTCTGATGTCGTCCTCGGGAATCTCAATAGCGAGGCGAAACTTCACGATCAGGTCTCGCAGGTTGCGGGAGTAGTCCAGGCCGTTGCGCTCCAGTTGGGCCTGCAGGTAGGAGATCTCGATGGACTGCCCCGCCATGATCTGAAGGACGTAGTGGCGGTTTCTTGCCCACCAGATGATGTCCTTCAACCACATCCAGCCCAACGATATCACGTTCTCGCCTTTCTTTTCCTGACCCGGTCTCGAGCCCTCGGAGAGCGGTGGCCCATGCGAGACATGTAGAGGCGGTAATCGGAGGCTGTGGAGCGCATGGCCTTCTTGTACGTCTCTCCCTCCTCTGCCAGCCCCCAGTGCGGGTGCAGGTGTTCCACGATGGCCTGCTTGGCAAACGCCCACTCGTTACGCTTACGGGCCAACTCGCAGAACTCGAGGTCGACGTACTGGTGGTCATACGCTTCTGAAAACACCTTGCCGGTGTTGTCGAGCCCTCCGTACTCCTCTATATAGGAGCGAGCGATGAGAGTGTGCGTGGACTGCATCCCGCGCTTGACCTGCGGGTTGTGGGAGTCGTTGGTGCCGATGACGCGCTTGCCGGAGCGCTCTGCCACTCTCAGAGCGACCTTGTCCCAGCCGGGATGGAAGCGAAGGTCGGTCGCGCCCTGGAAGACCCACTCGGCGTCGGTGCGCTCGTAGGCCCAGTTGATCTTGCGCGCAAAATTAGCGCGACCCGCCGGCTCCTCGTGAACCATGAACTCGGCACCACAAGCAGTGAGCGCCTCGATGTCGGCGTCGTCCCCTGCGGTGGGGATGAAGATCGCCCTGTGCGAGATATTGGTATTCGCTTCCAGCGACTCGATGACCTTGGGGATGTCGTGAGGTCTGCCCAAAGTGGGAATCAGAATGTCTAGGACGACTTCCACAACTGCCCCTTACGGATTCTGGTGATGAGTGCGCGACTCACCCCGAACCTCTCGGCAAGTTCCTTGCCCGACCCAAAGATGTAGGGCTTGGTCCGAATCACCTCCACCTGCTCTTGGTTCAGTTTCGCGAGAGGATGGAGTTCCCCCTGACGCTCCGGATGCGAGAAACCGCTTCTTCCTCGCGCCACCTTGTCTCTGATGTTGTCTGCGTTGGTCCCGAGGTAGAGATGGGACGGATTCACGCAGAAGCGAACGTCGCAGTGATGAAGGACTTGCTTGCCGTCGGGGATTCTCCCATTAGCCAACGTCCACGAGACGCGGTGAGCCAGAGCCATCCATTTGCCGTTACGGATCATCCCGTAACCCGAGGGGTTGGTGTATGCAGTCCAGAACCAACAACTGTCGGCCCCTCCCGAATAAACGACCTTCTCCCAGAAGCGCGTTGCTAGAGAGTCCACCGGGGGCCACTCGTAGGACGCCATAGGTAAATTGTAGTCGCTCTAGCGGCTATCCCCATATGTCTCTTGCCATCTGCTCAATCTCCTCCATCGTGAAGCGCCTGGTCCAGTAGTTGTGGTAGCGAGAGAAGGGGACGACTTTCCCCTTACGGCAGGCCGGGCAGTAGGCGGTCGTGTCTCGGTTGCGGTAGGCGATCGACCTGAGGCCCCCGCAGGAGGGGCACCTCACCGTCGCGGGGCGCTCAGGGGCCTTTTCGTCTTGAACGAGCTCCACGTTCTCGCGGGTGTCGAAGACCGGGCTCGTAGCCAGTTCATGCACTGAGACCACGCATCCACGTCGTCGTCATGGCGTCCGTTCGGAAATATGGCACAGGAGTCGATGAAGTCTGTAACGAAGGCCGGACAGCGCCGCTCATCCGGGAGGGAGTACTCGTCGGAGCCTTCCCGGTAGCCGGGGAGGAAGCAGTTGCCGGATTCCAGTTCTGCGGCGGCGGCTTCGGCGCGCAGGACCTTGTCTCCGTCCGCGCCTCTGGAGATTTTGACCACGCCCGTGACCTCTCGCTTCAACTCCTCGATCAACTCCACCCCGTAGGCGGCGTTCTCGATGATGACGTGGTGGCGCGCGTGCGGGAAGAGGTGCCGTACGTGCCGAGACATCTCCTTCACGGCCCGCTTGGCCTGGTTGAAGTTCATGTGGCCCTTGCGCGCATCGATGAGGTAGCGGTCCGCTCCCGTCACCCCCCACGCCTGGATGGCGATGAGGTCGTTACTCTCCTTGTCCTTCTGCGGGGTGTCGACAGAGATGACCACCACCCGAAACTTCGGTCGGCGCTCCTTCAGGACCTCCTTGGTGAAGAGATCCGGGTGGTAGAAGCGCCACCAGTGCCTCTTCAGGATTTCTCCCTCTCTGGCGGCGGGTCGCTGCTGCATCTGGCCAGCAACTCGGTGAGAAAGCATATCTTTGGCGAGGGCGTTGGATGTAGCTTCGTTCCGAAATTCCGGCCAAAGTAGGTCACCCTCTCTGCGGGGATCCCGAACGTAGGCGAAAGGATGAGCCGCCTCATAGCGCTCTGGAAGGCAGAGGACTTCATAGTGCTCCTTTTCGAGTAGGTGGCCGGCCAGGTCGTTCTGGTGGAGGCGCTGCATCACGATGACGCGCGCAAAGTCGTTTCCGATGCCTCTGGAGGACATGGTGGAGTCCCACCAGCGATTCGTGCCCTCGAGGACCGCTCTCGAGGTCGCCTCGGCGTCGTCGGGCTTGATCGGGTCGTCCACGATGATCCGATGGCCGTGCAGGCCCGTCACCTTGCCCTCGGGGCTCACCGAGAGCCTCGTGCCGGCGCGGTCGTTGGAAAACTGGAGAAGAGACTTGCTTTGGAGCTCGAACTTGCTCCCCCAGCGCTGTTGGTACCAATCTGACTGAATCAGGGCTCTGGACCAGCTTGAGATGATCCCCGCAAGCGGTTCGGAGTAGCTGGCGCAGATGTATCGCGTCTTCGGGGAGTGCGTCCACTCCCAGGCGGGCCACAAGACGCTCACCACCATCGTCTTCATGGAAACGGGCGGCACCCACACCTGCAAGCGCGTTATCTCGCCTCTGGAGACCGCGTCGAGGTGCTCTGCGAGGGCGTCGATGTGCCAGTTGTGCAGATACTCGTCTTCCGGCTTCAAAGCGGGCCAGGCAGCCGGGATGAAGGCCGCAAACGACTCCGACAGGTACTCGGCCTCTTCCTCGTAGCGCTTCTTCTCGATCGAGAGCTCGAGCGCGAGGTCGAGAACGTCCTCAGGAATCGATGACGGGAAGGCGGGCCTTGTCACGGGCCTCTTTCAGTTCGAGGAGCTTGGCGAGGGGCAATTCCCCGAAGAAGACCTGAAGTTGCTCCACATTGACCGGCCCAGCCTGCGCTATCGGCTTCAGGAACCCGAAATCCTCGGAATAGGCCGCGAGGATCTTCTCCTGCGCGCGCACATTCCCGTCCTGGGCCGCTTTCACGAGCGCAGTGAAGGTGTCGTCCACGATCTGCGCCCTGTTTTGCTGTGAGGCGCGCTCGAAGCGCTCAGCAAAGGCCGGATCGTAGTTTGCGCCCTCGGGATTGCAGCGCCTGCGAAACCACGTGGACGTTCTGCCCGCAAGACGCCCCGCCTGGCCCTTCGTCTTGCCCTCGTACAGCGCAGAGAGGAAGAGTTCCTTCGCCTCGTCGTCGGTGAGGCCGTGCGGAAGCTCTGCACGCTCCTGCAGGTCGCTCAGACGGTCGGCGAGCTCGGTCACGGACAACCCCACTGGTAGGTCAGCCCTCCGCGCTGGACGGAGCGGCGTTTGCGCTCCCGCTTCAAGCACTCCATGCAACGCTTCGCCACACGGAACCGCCCATTGACGTATTTCCCCCAGCACGGTCCGCCGCAGATGGTGCATGTGCATTCCATCGCGGCTCGGACCCGTGCTCGTTCAGCAACGCTACTCATGCGCGAAGGATAGATGCCCTGCCTGACCATGCCATACCCATCCAAGCCAAACCTATCCTCGCCCTACCACTTCATAGTGTAGTAGCGCTCTATACACCAGAGCGTCCACTCAACGCGGCGGCGTCGACTGCGCATTTCTCAACCTCCTCCAACGTCGTATCCACCAGATGGCAAACGGAAGGATCGCAAGGTCGAGGAAGAACGCCGCTGGCAGCGCCGTGAAGACGAGCCAGAGGTAGTCGGTGGCGCTCATGCCTCCCCCTCTATCTCAGCGAGGCAACGACGGGCGATGTCCCGTGACATAACGACTTGCCCCGGCGTCTGAATCGCGGCTTCCCCGATCTCCCGCAGCGCCGAGAGCGCCTTGTCGAGACGGGCCTCGGCAGCTTGCACCCGCCCGAAGTCTCCATCCGATTGCTCCGCAAGCGCCGAACGCAGTTCGTCCCTCTCAGCCTTCACCCGCTCTAGCTCGGCCTCGGCTGTCTCCCGCGCTGCCCTGTGTCCCTTCGCGGTCTGCCGCCACGAATCCTCATTCACGCGCATCCGCTCTAACTCGGCAGCGAGGGAGTCGAGGGCGGCGGGCGCAGCGAACCACGCTTCCTCCTCTTTCTTGGTCATGGAATGGTTGTTGCCGCAAGCCAGCGCCTCCCGCACCGTCGCCAGTAGCGCATCGGTGTCGGTGGTCACTTCTTGAAGTCCGGCTTGAAGTGGCGGTCGGCTACTTCCGCAACGAGTTTCGTGGTGTCGTACTCCACAACAAGATCCTCGATTCCCGTCCCGAGTCGCGCTTCTTCCGTCGCGCGGCGCTCGGCCTGCTCGACAGCGGTGGCCCAATGCCCCTGGGTAAAGACGCGCCAGATGACCTCCTTCTGAACACTCCTCTGCCCGTCGTGAGCCCACGCCCTGAGTTGCTCGTGCTGCTCATCAGTGAGTCGTAGTGAGATAGTAGGCATAGCAGCAGTATGACACCACTGGTAGCAGAATGCAACCATGGAATCAGGCTCGAGATGGTGTGTATTGCGGGAGGGCTCGCGCCCCCCTCTCACCCCCTCCCCTCCCCCGGTAGCAGTTCGGTTCAACCTTCTGTTCTTCCCTGCGAGCTCCTAGACCTTTGGCTAGGTAGAAACTAGACCTTTGGCCAGTAGGCAAGGAGTCTATGCCTCTTTACTCTGTGGGCATGGATTCAAGCCAGCCAGTGAAGGAGGAGAGGATGGGCGC
>Ga0070680_100004492_pt1 | contig 10511 bp, 13 predicted proteins | sample KBSC73BmetaG_FD_64672 | JGI IMG/M metagenome (GOLD analysis project Ga0070680, IMG submission 64672) | Corn rhizosphere microbial communities from Kellogg Biological Station, Michigan, USA - KBS C7-3B metaG | ecosystem: Host-associated > Plants > Roots > Rhizosphere | place: USA: Michigan... | reverse complement strand
AGAAGTTCGCGCTGCCGGGCGAGTCCGACATGCGCTACCACTGGGTGCACGTCGACCTCGCCGCGATCGACGCGGACGAGATGCGTGAGCTGGTCGAGGACGCGTGGGCCTTCTGCGTCCCGAAGCGCGTGGCGGAGGAGTACGCAGCCTCCGCCTACCCGGCCGGCTAGCGGGCCCTCACTCGTCGGGGTCGTCGTCCGGGCGGATGTCGTCGGCGACCAGGTCCTTCAGCGGCTTGACCTTCTCGAAGAACTCCTCCGGCGGCACCTCGCGCTCGACCGCGTCGCCGCCGAGGATGTACGGCGCGGCCTCGATCGCCGTGCGCCAGGCGATCTCGTTCGTGCGCTCCTCGGCGTCGGTGTCCTCGGGCTCGTCGCCGGGGAGGGTCTCGACGGCGTCGAGGTAGACGTTCGTGAACTGGCCACGCTGCTGCTCGTGGTAGGTGATCTTCGCGCGCCGGCCCTCGGCTGCGACCGCCTGCCGCGCGATCGGCTCCTTGAACGTCGTGAACTCGCGGCCGCTCTCGTCGAACAGCACGAAGCGGGTGTTGCCGGACTGCGTCTTGCGGGCCTCGACGCGCTCGACCTTGACGACCTCTTCGGGCATGCGCGGATCGTTCCCGCGAGCCTGGGTCCTACACGCCTAGGGCAAGCGCTCCTCGCGGTACCGCTTCTTGTCCTCCTCGCGCCACTCCTCCTCGTAGGCCTCGGCCGCGGCGAACTCGCGCTCGATCTCGGCCTGGTCCGGCGCGCCCTCGCCGGCCGGATGCTCGCCCTCGGCCGTCCGGCGGCGCGCGAGCGCGAAGCCGACGATCGCGAGCGGCACGACGACCACGGCGAAGATGAGCCAGGGGATCACGCGGCCAGCCTACTCACCTGCGGGCGAATTGACTCGCGAACACGGCGGAGTCAGGGTGGCTCGCATGAGCCGCGAGCGCTGGATGGCGGGCTGCTTCGCCCTCGGGTCGGCCTGCTTCCTGATCGGCCCGTTCCCCGGCTACGTGCAGCTCGTCGGCGCCTCGGCCGACGCGGTCACCTTCTTCGCCGGCTCGATCCTGTTCACGGCGGGCGGAGGCCTCCAGAGCTGGCTCGCCTGGTCCGGCCGGCGCTCACCCGGCGGGTCTGCCGCCTGGGGGGCCGCGATCATCCAGTCCGCCGGGACGCTCTTCTTCAACGTCACGACCTACCAGGCGATGCACACCGCCCTGACGAGCCCGAACTACGACCGGCTCGTCTGGCGGCCGGACTGGCGCGGGTCGATCTGCTTCCTCGTCTCGGGCGCCATCGCCTACGTCGCCTCGGCGCGGCACGGCTGGCTGCCCGTGCGTGGCGGCGCCGGCTGGTGGCAGCCGGCCGTCAATCTGCTCGGCTGCGTCTTCTTCGGGATCTCCGCGGTGGCCGGGTACCTGGTCCCTTCCACCGGCTCGCTGCTCGACCAGGCCGCTGCGAACTGGAACACCGCGCTCGGGGCCGCGTGCTTCCTCGCGTGCGCGCTCGACACCTTGCACACCGACAGGGCCTCGAAGATGCCGCTGCGCCGCCACATCCAGGAGCTCGAGCACAGGCTCGAGACGGACGAGGCGTAGCATCCGCAGCGACCCCCGACCGAGGAGCGCAATGTCGACGAACCCGAACAAGGCCCTCTGGGAGAAAGGCGACTTCACGCAGCTCGCCCAGGCGATGCGCGGCAGCGGCGACGCGCTCGTCGGGTCGCTCGGGGTCACGAGCGGCATGAAGGTGCTCGACCTCGGCTGCGGCGACGGCACGACCGCCGTGCCGGAGGCGCAGCGAGGCGCAGAGGTGCTCGGCGTCGACATCGCCTCCAACCTGGTCGCCGCCGGCAACGCACGCGCGCAGGAGCTCGGCCTGACGAACCTCAAGTTCCAGGAGGGCGACGCGAGCGACCTCGGCGACCTGGAGGACGACACCTTCGACCTCGTGGTGAGCATCTTCGGCGCGATGTTCGCCCCGAGGCCGTTCGACGTGGCCAAGGAGATGGTCCGCGTGACCAAGCCCGGCGGGCGGATCGTGATGGGCAACTGGATCCCGGGCGACCCGACGCTCGTCGCGCAGATCCTGAAGATCGCGACCGCCTACTCGCCGCCGCCGCCGGAGGGGTTCGTCAGCCCGATGACGTGGGGCGACGAGGACGAGGTGGTCGAGCGCTTCACCGCCGCCGGCGTGCCGCGCGAGAACATCGCGTGCGAGCGCGACACCTACCTGTTCGAGTACGAGGGCACGGCGTCGGAGTATCTCGACATCTTCCGAAACTACTACGGGCCGACCATGAACGCGTACGAGGCCGCGGCGGCGAACGGCAAGGAGGACGACCTGCACGCCGAGCTCGACACGCTCTTCAACGAGAAGAACGAGAGCGAGGAAGGCAAGACGAAGATCCCGGCGACGTTCCTGCGGGTCACCGTTCGCGTCTAGCGGCCCGCCGCTGCGCGAGGGCGGGCGAGATGCTGGCCGCCCAGATGATCAGCCCGGAGCTGAGCAGGATCCAGAAGTAGATCGCGAGCACCACGCCGAAGCCGCCGTAGTCGCGCGCGTACCAGTTGACCCAGAACTCCATCACGTAGCTCGAGACGAGCATCAGCACGACCAGGCCGACTCCGGCGAGGACGGCGCCGGGCAGGAGGTCGCGCGGAGCGATCGCCTTGTGCGTCAGCAGCCGCGGGGCCCAGACGAAGAAGAGCACGAGCAGGCCGATCCAGCCGAGCGCGAGCAGCTTCTGGGCCCACGGGCCGGTGCCCTTGAGCTCGGTCAGCTGCACCAGCAGCAGCAGGATCAGCCCGTAGAGGGCCAGGAGCACCACGCCGTAGCGGGCCTGATCGCTCTGCTTCGCGGGCGACGGCAGGCCCCAGGCGCGCGCGTGCACGAGCTGGAGCACGCGGCCGAAGCCGAGCCCGAAGAACAGCGCTCCGGCAATGGCCAGGAACGCCGAGCCGATCTCGTGCGCGCGACCCTCGCTGAGCACGTTGTGGAGCAGCTCGGCGGTGGCGGCGTTGAGGTTGTAGTGGTGGACGAGCGAGCTCGCGAGCGCGTTGGGGTGCGGGTCGAGGTACTCCTCCATCACGAGCAGCGCCGGCAGCACCGCGACCAGGACGTACAGCGAGAGCAGGGCGGACTGCAGCGGCCCGTCGACCGCGCGGTAGGCGCGCCAGGAGTTGATCCCGACACCGGTCAGCGACTCGGGCTTCTGCCGGTCGACCCACTCCCGACGGCGACTCTCCAGCGCGGCCGCCCGAGCCCTGGCCTTGGCGGCACGCATCGTCAAAGGATCATCGCACGGCGAGACGAGAGCGACGGCTAGCTGTTCGCAGCATCCCGCCTGCACGATCATGGCCTGTGATAGTCATCGAGTCGTGTCGGAGCCGAGCCCCGAGAACCCGCTCCATGGCTCATGCCTCTGCGGCGGGGTGCAGTTCGAGATCACGGCGCCGTTCGCCTGGGCCTCGCACTGCCATTGCTCAAGGTGCCGCAAGCACTCCGGCGCCTTCGGCCTGACCCAGGGGCGGGTGCCGCGCGACGGCTTCCGGCTGCTCCAGGGCGAGGAGCTGATCACGGTCTACGCCCCGGCCGACGAGGGCCGCGTGAAGGCGTTCTGCAAGGTCTGCGGCTCGAGCCTTTTCGGGTACATCTGGCCCGAGGGCGACCAGATCGGCGTGCGGCTCGGGTCGCTCGACGGCGATCCCGGGATCCGGCCGCAGTTCCACACCTTCGTCGCCTCGAAGGCGCCGTGGGAGGAGCTCCCGGACGACGGCCTGCCTCGGTACGACGAGACCGCGACGTAAGCGCGCTCGCAGGCCGTTCGCCGGCGGGCGTACGATGGCCTGGTGGATGCGACTCAGCAGCTGCTGAAGCCGAAGCTGCGCGGGGTCGTGCACGAGCTCGGCTTCTACGCGGCCGCGGCGGTCGGCGTGGTGCTCGTCGTGACCGCGGACCCGGGACGGGCCCGGATGGCCGGCGCGATCTTCGCCGCCTGCGTGGCCGCCTGCTTCGGCGCCAGCGCCGTCTACCACCGGCCGACGTGGCGCCCGAGGGCGCGCGCCTGGCTCGCGCGTCTCGACCACGCGGGCATCTACCTGCTGATCGCCGGCAGCTACGCGCCCTTCGGGCTGATCGTGATGTCCAAGGGTTGGGCGATCCCGGTGCTCGCGATCGTCTGGGGCGGCGCCCTCGCGGCGATCCTGCTCAAGCTCTTCTGGGTGCAGGCGCCGAAGTGGCTCTCGGCTGCGATCGGCCTCGCCCTCGGCTGGGTCGGCGCGGTCGCCTTCTCGCAGCTGCTGAAGCTCCCGGCGGCTGCCATCGTGCTCGTCGTCGCCACCGGGATCCTCTACAGCGCGGGGGCGATCATCTACGCGCGCCGGCGGCCGAACCCGTTTCCCAGGGTCTTCGGCTACCACGAGTTCTTCCACGTGCTCACAGTCGCCGCGGCGGCCTGCGAATACGTGGCCGTCGCCTTCTACGTGCTTCCGCGCGCGTAGCCGCGACCGCGGCCCGGCGAGATCGGGGCTAGGATGGAGGTGCGCGTTGGGCTTAGCGCCGAAGCCGCTGGGGCTCGAACCCTCTCCGACTGTCACATTGGCCTGGGTGCACCAGGAACGCTCGCTGCGAGCCTTCCGGATCGAGAGGAGCAGGGATGAGCACGGACAAGAGCCGCGAGGAAGATCGCAACACGCAGGAGCAGGCGCAGAAGACCCTGACCACGAGCGTGGGCACGCCGCTCGTCAAGCCCGAGAAGACGAGCCGCAGGAAGCTCTTCGGGCGCCGTCGCGAGCAGTCGGCCGCCGAGTAGCGCTCAGCCCGCGAGCTCGATCTCCGCGGGCAGCTCGGCTCCGACAGGCTCGACGAGCTCGTCCGTGACTCGCCGGTCGAAGTAGACGTACGTGGTGGTGACCGCGACGAGCGGCATCGTCACCGTGTAGATCAGGCCGGCGATCACGTTGACGAGCCAGAACGGCGCGCTCGTCGCGAGGATCAGCAGCGCGCCGATGACCGGGCCGAGCGCGAAGGCGAGCGCGGCTCCGACCACGATCAGCGACGCGACCTTCAGCCAGGCGCCGCGGACGAGCAGCCGGCTGCGGCGCAGGCCGGCCAGCGCGCCGAGGCGCTCGAGCTCGACGCTCGGCGCGACCAGGGCCCACCGGCCGGCCAGCCAGACGGCGACGGGGATCAGGTAGAGCGAGCTGACGAGCAGCGAGACCACGGTCGTCGCGATCAGGAGGGCGCCGAGCAGTGGACGGATGCTGTCTGTGGCCAGCAGGTAGGCGCGCAGCGGTCCGACCGGGCGTCCGCGGTCGAGCTCGACGAGCGCCCGCGCTGTCGCGGCCTGGGCGAGGCCGAGGCCGAGCAGCGTCAGGGTCGTCCCGATCGCCAGCACGAGGAACCCGAGCAAGCCGCCCGTCCCGCTGCCGTCCTCCACGCCGAGCACGTCGCTTCCGTGCAGGACCAGCGCTTGCAGGAGTGCCGTCAGCAACGCGATCGGAATGAACAGCACTCCGATTCCGAGCATCAGTCCCGGCGTCGCGAGATACACCCGGCCGGCCGCGGCGAGCGTCTGACCCCATGCGCGCCGACGCGCCAGGCGCAACGGTGCCGCGGGTCGCCACGAGGTCCGCGAGAGGGCGTAGACCAGCAGCAGCGCGAGCACGATCAGAAGCAGGGTGAATTCCAGCGGCCGATGGACGAGCTGCACGAGCGCCCGCGAGCCGCTGCCGATCGCCCGGCAGAAGAAGTCGGTGGCCGCCGTCCCGAACACGCTTGCGGCAGGGACCGTGAAGCTCAGGTCGCGCCAGCCCTCCGACCACGTGATCGGCTTCGTCCATTGCGTCTTCAGGTTCGGTCCGGTGGGTCCGTTGAAGAACGCCGGCTGGAGCTCGCCCCAGCGGCCCTGGAAGTCGATCCACGGGAACTCGGCTCGAGCCGCGGCCGGATCGCTCGGAATCGTCGCGACCGCCGGGCGGAGCTCGTCGTGCGGGCCGTTCGTGTTGTCGCAGCCGACGCCCTGCTCGGCCGAGCTCCCGAGGAAGAGCCCGTCGCCGTAGAAGTTCGCGTGCGAACCGGCAGCCGGGTAGACGACCGGATGCGTGCCGTCGACGAGGTGGAGCTTGTCGTCGCCCCAGGTCGCCTGCTCGGCGCCCTCGTGCTGGCTGTAGCCGACGAAGGTCGGGCGCTGCTCCAGCGCTTCGGCTGCCGTCGGGGCGTCGAAGTCGAGCTGGATCATCTCCCAGTCGCCTTCGTGGAGGTTGTTCCAGTCGTTGTAGACGTAGAAGAGCCAGTACTGGAGGGCGAGACGATCGGGATGACCGGCTTCGGTCGCGACGTGGGCGTAGACCGTCGGCCGATGCCCCGCGGTGATGCGCCGCGCCCACTGCTCGTAGCCGCAGCCCGGAGAGAGCGCGTCCCCGGGGAAGTCGAGGTGGTAGTCGTAGAGCCCACCGGTGAGGTCGCGCGCGGTCGGCGCGATCTTGACGACGCCTGCCGAGCTCCACGGCCCCCGCAGTGCGACGGTCGGCTGAGCGAAGAGCGCGTCGACGTCGATCGGCTGGTACGGCTCGCCCGGGCCGCACTCGTCCGGCTGCTCGACGAGCCTGACGACCGGCGCGTATCGCTCGGCGAGCGCTTGCTCGTCGCCCGCGCTCGCTCGAGCCGTCGCGCAGACGCCGAGCGCGGCGAGCAACAGCAGCGGCACGAGGCGCCTCACGCGGGTTCCTCCGTCGAGGCGAGCAGGGCGTTCACCTCTGCGGAGAGGACGATCAGCCGGCCCACGATCACGAGCGACAGCAGCAGAGCGGTCGCGATCCCGAGGGCGCCGTAGGTGTCGGCGCGATCCTCGACCAGGCGGGTGGTGACGTAGAGGTTGAAGACGTTCACGAACAGCAGGCCCGCGCCGACCAGCGCGGCGCCGGGGAGGAGCGCCTGCCAGCGCACGTCACGGTGCGGCAGCTGCAACGACACCAGCAGCCAGGCGCCTCCAGCGAGCGCCAGGTAGACGATCAGGGCGGCAAGCGCGCCCAGCTGGTCGTGCCGGCGGATCCAGCCCACGATCTGGGCGGCCGCCACCACGAGCAGGAGCGCTCCGAACACCGCCGCGACGCCCCTCGGCGTGGGGCGGGCACCACGGCCCGATCCGTACCAGACGATCCCGTGCACGATCGCCAGTGCGCGGCAGAGGGTCGCGGTCGCGTACGCGACGGCAGGCAGCATGAGCACGAAAACGAGCCAGCGGGCGTCGCTCGACGAGGCCGACGCCACCTGGGAGGCGATCAGCCCGTGCAGGCCGGCTTCGCTCGCGGCTTCGCTCGTGCTCTTGTCGACGGCGTCCGCGTAGAGGCCGAGGCCGGAGACGAAGAGCAAGGCGGTCGGCAGGAGCAGGACGAAGAGCCGGTACGCGAGCGCGCCGGCGAGCAGGCCGCCGCCGATCGAAGAGTCCCGCTCGAGGAGCCGGAACCCGAAGTCGACCGTCCCGTGACGAGGGCGCGCTGCTTCGACCCGGGCGCCCAGCCGCCGGCTTCGTTCGAGCCAGCGAGCGGTCACGTCGAGGCGGGTCACCGACGGATGCTCTCAGCCTTCGGCTCACGAGACGAGGGGATCGAGCCCGACCTTCCGATCGCGTAGGGTCGCAGCGATGCGCGCCTCCTCCGTCGACGGCCGGCGATTCAGCTTCACGAGCCCGATCGACGGCCTCGAGCTGCGGCCCGGCGGCTACGCGCTCTGCGGCGACCATCTCGGCCAGGTCCACGAGGTCCAGGCGGCCGAAGAAGGGCGGGCCCGTGGCGCGGGGGTGCTGCTCGCCGAGGGCGTGGCGCCGTTCCACGATCTTCCGATCGAGGCGGCTGCGCAGGATCGTGTCGCCGCCTGGCTGGAGAGCGTCCGCCCGGCGCGGGCGGCGCTCGACGTCGGCGAGCTCGTGCTCCAGCCGGGGCTGCGGTTCGCGCTCGACGGCACCGGGTTCGACCGGCACACGTTCTTCTGCGGGCAGTCCGGCTCCGGCAAGACCTACGCGCTCGGAACCGTGCTCGAGCGGCTGCTGCTCGAGACGTCTCTGCGGATCGTGGTGCTCGACCCGAACTCGGACTTCGCGCGGCTCGACGCGGTCCGGGACGGGGTGGACGAAGAGCTCGCGTCGCGCTACCGGGCCGCCACCGAGGGGTTCGAGGTGCGGCGCGGCGACGCGCAGGGGCCGGATCGCCTGCACGTCCGCTTCGTCGACTGCGACCCCGACGAGCAAGCGGCTGTCCTGCGGCTCGACCCGATTGCCGACGCCGAGGAGTACGGCACGCTCGTCGACCTGCTCGACTCGGGCCTCGAGCGCTCCTCGGACAGCACCGAGGCCCTCGCGCAGAAGCTCCTGCAGTCGAAGCGCCCGGAGCAGCACAAGCTCGGAGCGAGGCTCAGGAACCTCGGGGTGTACCGGTGGCCGGTCTGGTCGACCGGCGACGCCGGCTCGGTTCAGGACCTCGTCGCAGCCGGCGGCCCGCGTGCGGTCGTGGTCGACCTCGGCTCGCTCGCGAGCCCCGGCGAGAAGGCGATCGCCGGCGAGAGCGTGCTCGCCGCACTCTGGCGCCGGCGGGCCGAGCGCGAGCCGATCCTGATCGTGATCGACGAGGCCCACAACGTCTGCCCGCGCGAGCCCACCGACGGTGGCGGAGCTCGCGACCGAGCACGCCGCGCGCATCGCCGCCGAGGGCCGGAAGTTCGGGCTCTACCTGCTCGTCTCGACCCAGCGGCCGCAGCGGGTCAACGAGCTCGTCGTCTCGCAGTGCGACAACCTCGTGCTGATGCGGATGGCCTCGACGGGCGACCTCGACTGGGTCGCGCGAACCCTCTCGTACGCGCCGAGGCCGCTGCTCGAAGAGGCCACCGCCTTCGGCCAGGGCCACGCCCTCGTCGCCGGCAAGATCGCCTCGCACCATCCCGCTCTCGTCCGCTTCGGCCCACGGCTGGCGGAGGAGGGCGGGGGCGACGTGCCGACTACCTGGGCCTAGCCGTCGTCGAAGCCGACGTGCGCCGCGGCGTGGTCCTGGAGGCGATCGGCGGCCGGCAGCGTCTCGGTCGCCAGCGTGACCCCCGCGACCACGGCGAGCGTGACGACACCGAGACGGAGAGCGGCTCCGGGGACGGGCAGCCGCCAGAGCCGCGGCAGCCTCAGGAGATGGGCGAGCACGTGGAGTGCGAAGGCGCTGATCCAGACGACGAAGCCGGCCTTGTGCAGCCCGACGAGGGTGCCGTGCGTCTGGTCGAGCGCGAGCAGGGCGACCCCGGTGCCGAAGACCACGAGTGTCGAGAGCAGCAGCGCCGGCGCGACGAGCATGCGCAACAGGAGGTGCGGCGGGCCGCGCCGCACGTACTCCTCACCCCGCAGGTAGTAGCGGGCCATTCGCCAGCCGGTGCTCACGATCTTGAGGCCGACGACGGGGATCAGGAGCATGCCGACGAAGGCGTGCACGCTCAGCAGCGAGCGAATCTGCAGGATCGTGGCTCCCTCGACCGCGAGCAGCAGCAGCAGGACGGCCGCGAGGACGAGGGTCAGCTGCTCGTTGCCGGCGCTTCCGCCGAGGAGCAGCCGTTTCAGCCGCGAGCGCACGGACCGAACGCTAGCTTGCGCGGGTCCCGGGGCGTTGGTACGAAGAGGAGCGATGCGTAGTTGCGCAAGTCTGCTCGCCGTCGCAGCAGGTGCGCTCGTGTTCGGGCTCGTCGCGAGCAGCGCGCCGCCGCCGCGGGTCTCCTTCGCGATCGGCCTCGCGCCGACCGCGCCCGACGGGTTCGAGGGCTTCGGCGACGCCGAGACGATGGTCGCGGCCGACGTGAACGGCGACGGCCGGCTCGACCTCGCGCTCGGCAGCACGCAGGACCGTGCGGTGTGGCTCGCGCTCGGCACTCCCGCCGGTGGGCTCGCGACCCAGCGCACCGAGTTCCCCGTCGGCGGCGTCCCCTCCGCGATCGCCGCCGGCGACCTGAACGGCGACGGCCGCCCGGACCTCGTCGTAACGCGAACGATCGACCAGTCCGTCGGCGTGCTGCTGAACGACGGGCACGGAGGCTTCGCGCCGCACGTCGACTACGCGACCGCCGCGTCGCCGGTCTCGGTGGTGCTCGCCGACCTGAACGGCGACGGCAGGCTCGACGTCGCGACCGCCGACGCCGACCGCAAGGCCGTCTCGGTGCTGCTCAACCACGGGGACGGCACGCTCGAGCCGAAGCACGACTACACGACCGGCCTGGGCCCGGTCGCGGTCGCGGCCGGAGATCTCGACGGCGACGGCCATCCCGATCTCGTCACCGCGAACACCTCGGGCTCGGTCTCGGTCCTGCTCAACCGCGGCCGCGGCACCTTTGCGGCCAAGGTCGACTACGCAGCCGGCGGTGCGCCGAACTCGATCGCGCTTGCGGACTTCGACCGGGACGGCTTTCTCGACGCGGCCGTCGCCAGCCCGCGCGCGCCGCGTGACCGGCACCTGACGGTGCTGCTCGGCCGCGGCGATGGCACCTTTCGCCTCAGGCGGT
>Ga0070680_100004491_pt1 | contig 10512 bp, 9 predicted proteins | sample KBSC73BmetaG_FD_64672 | JGI IMG/M metagenome (GOLD analysis project Ga0070680, IMG submission 64672) | Corn rhizosphere microbial communities from Kellogg Biological Station, Michigan, USA - KBS C7-3B metaG | ecosystem: Host-associated > Plants > Roots > Rhizosphere | place: USA: Michigan... | reverse complement strand
CATTCTTCTCCCCAGTTTTCGCGGCCTCGCGTGCCGCCGCGCGGATCCACCCGGCCGCGGTATCGGGCTTGATCGGGTTGCCCAGGGTATCGAGCAGGTACAGCGCGCGGTCGGGGATGTTGAGCTCGTCGACGGCGTCAACCACGCGTCCACGCGCGCTCTTTGCCTCGGCCTCGCGGATTCTCGCGGCGCGCACGATTTCTTCGGTCGCGCTCGTTAGTGAATTGTCGAGCTGTTGCGAGATCTGGTAGCGGATTACCGCGAAAAGGCTGGTCCCGAGCAGCAGGATGATGAGCCCGAACGTCCCTACATACCAGATTGTGAGGCGCAGGCGAAGGCGGACGAGCCGCTGGATGCCTGTGTGCGAGGAAGTCGCCTCACTCACCAAAGCGGTATCCAGCTCCTCGCAGGGTCTGAATCAGCTTGGTCGGATACTCGTCGTCGATCTTTCTGCGAAGCCGGCGCACCAGCACTTCCAGCACGTTGGTGAACGGATCGTGGTTCTCGTCCCAGACGTGGGCGGTGATCGCCGCCCGGTCGACTACCTGCCCCTTGTGAAGGATGAAGAATTCCAGCAGCGCGAACTCCTTTGCCGTGAGCTCGATGGCCTTGCCGGCCCGGCGCACACGGTGCGCTTCCAGGTCGACCTCGAGATCGCCGGACCGCAACGTCTCTGGAAGCGGCGCGCCTCTTCGCCTCCCGAGCGCACGGACACGGGCCAGAAGCTCCCGAAATGCAAAAGGCTTCGTGAGATAGTCGTCGGCGCCGACCTCGAGGCCGGCGACGCGGTCGTCAACCGTGTCACGCGCGGTGAGCATCAGGATTGGCGTGGCGACTTCGCGCGCCCTCAGCTCGCGACAGAGATCGAAACCATTTCCGCCGGGCAGCATGACGTCGAGGATGACGACATCGAGGCTTCCGAGCACGGCCTTCATCAGGCCGTCGGCGTAGGTCGAAACCGCGACTACCTGAATCCCCTGCTCCGCAAAGCCGGTCCTGATGATCGCCGAGAGGCCGGGGTCGTCTTCAACAAGTAGGACTCGCATGAACGCCAATCTATATCACTTGGCGCGGAAGGGAGTTCCGGTCGCATGGACGCACGCCGTGTAATCATGACGACAGCTTGCACCGGTATCGTTAGTCCACCAACCGCAGAAACAATCCCGCGAGTGTCGCGGGCTGCAAGGTTAAACAACGGAGGAAGTTCATGTTCAAAGTCATCGCCATCGCGGTAGCAATCGCGGCCACCACGAGCGTCGCCGGCGCACAGGCCAGTACGGTCGCCAAGAGCACCGTAAAGACGACCACGAAGACCGGCACGCTTTCGAAGCACCACTCGACGATCAAGAAGGAAGAGAGCCAGGCCGCGCTTCAGAAGGAAGCAAAGATCTCCGAGGAGACCGCTCGCGCAACGGCCCTCAAGGAAGTTCCGAACGGAGCGGTCAAGTCCGAGGAAATCGAGCGCGAGAACGGCAAGCTCATTTACTCCTACGACATCACGGTCCCGGGCAAGACTGGCATCGAAGAAGTGAACGTGAATGCGATGACCGGCGCCGTTGTCGCGAAGTCGCATGAGACTCCGAAGGCGGAGAAGAAGGAAGCCGCCAAGGAAGCGAAAGAAAAGTCGGCGAAGAAGTAACTCGCCGTCGGACCTTCGGGTCCGATCGCGACACGAAGCCGCGACTGGGGTGGCCAAAGGCTGAAACAAGCTTTGGTCCCCCCTACGCGGTTCTTTCGTCTGCGGCGTAAATTTGCTGATGCGTTCTTTTCTCCGAGTGACTGCCCTCGTGTGCCTGTTCACAGCGGTTGCGCGGAGCCAGCAGCCAGTCACGCGGCAACAGGCGATTGAATCCGCCGTTGCGCGTGGAGCGCGAGCCGCCGTTGCGCGCGCCGATACTCTCGTAGGGTCGGCACAGCTTCTCGCCGCAAGGCAACGGGACAATCCGTCGCTCGCGGCGACGTATTCCAAATCGACACCGCATTACCACGCGATCGTAGACCTGCCACTCGACATCACCGGAGCGCGTGGTGCCCGCGTTCGCTCGGCTGAGGCGACGCGATTGGCGAGCCAATACCGGTTCGCCTTCGAGCGCGCCGCCGCGGAGCTCGACGCCGACACGACCTACACGAGGGCACTGGCTGCGCTCGAGAGGATGCGTCTCGCCCACCGCAACGCCAAGGACGCCGACAGTCTGCGCCGAATGGCCGCCATCAGGCGCGACGCAGGCGATGCCAGCGATCTCGATGTCCTCCTTGCGACATTGAACGCCGGTCAGGCTGCGAATCTCGCGGCGACCGATTCACTGACCCTCGTCTCGAGCCTGTTCGATTTGCAAAACGTGATGGGCCTCGACACAAATCGCGTTTTTCTGACGCCCGTGGATTCGCTCACTCTCCCATTGTCGACGACCGCGATGCCGGCGCCAGTGCAGACTCTTCCGGTCGCGGCCGCCGAGCAGACGCTGACGGCCGCCGAATTGGGCCTGAGTGCGCAGCGCCGAAGCATCTTCACACCGTTCAGCATTCAGGCGGGGATCGAGAATGGCGATCCGAGCGAGCCGGGGATACTTCCAACGTTCGGTCTCTCGATTCCACTCCCGCTGCTCAATCGGAACCGAGGCGCCATCGTACAGGCGGAGGCCGAGCGGGAGAGGGCGCGCGCCGAGCTTGCGCTGACGAGAGTGGAGACCCAGGCCGCGCTTGGTCGGGTGACCCGCGAGCGCAATCTCGCATTCGAGAAAATTCAGCGCGATCGCCTGCTGGTGGAGAGCGCCAACCGAATAGCCGCCATGTCGTTGACGGCATACAGGGAAGGGGCCCAGGGATTGCCAGCGGTGCTCGAAGCGCAACGCAACGCGCGTGAGATTCTTTCGCAGTATATCGACGATCTCGCCGACGCGTGGATTGCTACGGCCACTCTGCGATTGTACACTCTGCCGGTGCAGGCAAGATGAAACGGGTCGCTATTCTCATTCTGGCGGTTTTTGCGGGCGCGTGCGGAAAATCCAGTGGCAACGAAGCTGGCGATCCGGCTGCACTCGTTCAGGTGAAGACCGCGGTAGCGACCATCGCGCCCTTCGCCGAGACGATCAGCGCGATCGGGAGCGTGAACGCGCGGAGCGGACACATCGCGTCGCTCAGCGCGCCCGCCCCGGCTCGAATCGCTACGGTGTATGTGTCGATGGGATCGAAGGTGAGCGCGGGGACAGCGCTCGTCGCATTCGAGCAGGCGCCTTTCCGCGCGGCGGCGATCAGCGCCGAAGCGGCGCAGACGGCGGCGCAAAAGAACTACGATCGCGCGCGCCGGCTCGCTGATGCTGGAATCGTCCCGCGAAAGGACGCTGATCAGGCGGCGACCGAGCTGGCACAGGCGAATGCCGCGGCGATGATCGCGAGACGCACCGCCCAACTCGCGGTGCTGCACTCTCCGATCTCCGGCGTCGTCACCAAGCTCAATGCGCCTCTTGGCGCATCCGTCGACCTCGGGCAGCCACTTGTAGAGGTCGCCGACCTCGGTGCGCTCGACATCATCTTCAACGTCTCGCCCTCCGATGCGGCGCGAATTGCGTCCGGAGCTTCGGTCACGCTCAGTGCGGGCGAGAACGCCAAAGGCGAGCCGCTCGGCGTTGGGCACGTCATCGACGTCGGTGGCACCGTGGATTCTGCTACGCGGAGCGTGTCTGTCCGCGCCATCGCGCCACCCACCGCGAGACCGCTTCGTATCGGGGAAACGATCTTCGGGCAGATCGCGACGGCGGTGCATCCGCGCGCGATCGTCATTCCCGTGACGGCGCTCGTTCCCGAGGGTGACGGCTACAAGGTGTTCGTCGTGACGCCGGCCAATCTCGCTCGCGAAAGGTCCGTCACCGTGGGGCGGCGTACCGAGACAACCGCAGAGATCACCGACGGACTCGCGGCGGGCGAACGCGTCGTGACCGAGGGTGCTTACGGGTTGGAGGACAGCGTCAAGGTCGCCCAGGCCAGATAGTGGGCAAGCTCTTCGATCTCCTCGCCGCCCAGCGTCGCTTCATCTACCTGCTGGTCGCCCTGCTGAGCGCGGGCGGAATCTACGCCGCGCTCAGGCTTCCGTCGGCGATCTACCCGGAGCTGGCCTTCCCCCGCGTACTCATCGTCGCCGAGGGCTCCGCGCTCGGGGCTCGGCAGATGTTGTTCAGCGTAACGCGCCCGATCGAAGAGGCGGTGAGCATCGTTCCGGGAGTCACTCGCGTAAGGTCGCGGACGATTCGCGGCGGTACCGAGATCAGCGTCACGTTCTCGGACAACACGGACATGACGTACGCGCTGCAGCAGACGCAGGCGCGGGTGAACCAGGTGCGCACGTCGCTCCCGAGCGATCTGAATATCGAAGTGGAGCGGATGACTCCCTCGCTGTTTCCGATCCTTTCCTACAATCTCGAGGGTGGAGATCCGGCAACTCTCTACGACATCGCGCGCTATCAGCTGAAACCGCTCCTGTCGCGCGTTCCCGGGGTCGGCCGCGTGGACGTGCAGGGAAGTGATGTCCGTGAGATCGAGGTCATCGCCGATCCGGCGCGGCTCGCCGACCAGCGCCTCACCTACGACGATCTCGCGAACGCGATCAGGAACGCGACGGGAGTAAGCGCGGTTGGAAGAATCTCCCAGGACTACAAGCAGTATCTGATAGTGAGTGCGCAGGAAGCGCACGCCCCCGAGGACATTGCAGCCGTGGTCGTCGGCCATGGCCTGAGGGTGCGAGACGTCGCGACCGTGACTTTGGGCACCGAAGATCATGTGCGCATCATCGCCGGCGACGGGAGGCCGGCGGCATTGCTCAACATCACGCGACGGCCGGGAGGCAGTACGCTCTTGCTCGTCGACAGCGTCGCCAGCCTCGCCGCGTCAGTCAGCAAGACGCTGCCGCCTGGAGTCACGCTCAAGCCCGTTTACGACCAGGGCGCGCTCGTCCGGGATGCAGTGAAGTCGGTCCGCGACGCGATGATCATCGGCGCGGTGCTGGCGGTGATCATCCTTCTTCTTTTCCTGCACCACGCCCGTATCACCGCGATCAGCGCGTCGTCGATTCCCCTGACGCTCGCGATCAGCGTTTTCGCGATGTACCTCATCGGCCAGACGTTCAACCTGATGACGCTCGGGGCGATGGCGATTGCAATCGGCCTCGTCATCGACGATTCCGTCGTGATCACGGAGAACATCGTCCGGCACCTGCGTCTCAACCCCAATCGGCACGAGGCGATCAGAGAAGCCCTGCACGAATTGATCTGGCCGGTGACCACCTCCACGCTCACGACGGTGGTGGTCTTTCTCCCGCTGCGCCTCCTCACCGGCGTCGTCGGTCAGTTCTTTGCCGCCCTGTCGATAACGCTCACGATCGCCGTCCTTGTGTCGCTCTTTCTTGCCGTCACCATCATCCCGTTGATGGCAGATCAGTTTCTGCGCGAGGAAGACGCAACGGCGGATGATCTCGAGGAGGAGAAAGCGAAGGCCAATCCGCGCGGTCCCAGTGGAATTCTCTTTCGCGTCCACCATGCGCTCGATGCGCTCTCGGTGCGCTACCAGGAATCACTCGATCGCGTGCTGCACCATCCGCGGCGCATGCTGATCGCGGCTGGCCTCCTGATATTGGCCGGAGTGATCGCCCAGCGTTTCGTCGGAACCGGTTTTCTTCCCGAGATGGACGAAGGTGCGTTCGTGCTCGACTACTTCACTCCCGGGGGAACCGCGCTCGCCGAGACCGATCGAGAAGTGCACATCGTGGAGAAGATTCTGGCGGAGACGCCGGAAATCACCGGAACGTCGCGCCGCACCGGGGCCGAGCTGGGACTTTTTGCGACCGAACAGAACACCGGTGACATCGTCGCCCGACTGCGACCACAGAATAAGCGCTCGCGATCGATCTTCGACGTGATCGACGACGTCCGGACCAAAGTCGAGACCGCGGTTCCTCGGCTTCACATCGAGTTCGTCCAGATCCTGTCCGACGTGATCAATGATCTGGCGGGATCGGCGAAGCCGGTCGAGATCAAGCTCTTTGGCCCCGATCTCAACCGGCTCGAGACGTACGCGAAGAGCATCGAGCCGAAGATGACAAACGTTGCGGGAATCGAAGATCTCTTCAGCGGCGTGAGCGAGCCGAGCGCGGAGCTGGATATGCGCGTAAGCGAAGCGGAAGCGAATCGCGTTGGGCTTACCCCACAGAACGTGGCGGATGCGGCGATGGGCGCGCTGCTTGGCGTTCCCGCCGGTGAGGTGCGGCTCGAAGATCGATCCATCGCCGTGCGCGTGAGAGCGCCGGATACCGTGCGCTTCAACAGATCTCAGCTTACCGCGCTGCCGGTTGTCTCAACGCAGACGGGAGCGACGGTTCCTCTTGGCACGCTCGCGACGTTTACGCCGGTGGAGACGCGCGCCGAGCTTCTTCGCGAGGATCAGCAGCAGATGATCGCCATGACGGCAGACGTGAGCGGGCGCTCACTTGGCTCGGTGATGAACGACGTGAAAGCCGTACTGGCAAGGAGCCCGCCGCCGGCGGGAATCCGACTGGAGCTGGGCGGCCAGTACGCGAGCCAACAGGAGGCGTTTCGTGGAATGCTGCTCGTGCTGGCGCTCGCCGCAGCGAGCGTGGTCGCGGTGATGGTGCTTCAGTTCCAGTCGTTCGTCGAAGCGCTCATCGTGCTTCTTGCGGCGCCGCTCTCGTTCGTGGGCGCGATCGGATTGCTGTTGCTGACGGGGACGCCGCTCAACGTTTCCTCTTTCATGGGATTGATTCTACTCGTGGGGCTGATCGTGAAGAACGGAATCATTCTTCTGGACTTCACCCGGCACCGGATGCACACGGACAACCTCCCACTCGCGCAAGCGATATCAGAAGCGGCGCGCGTCAGGCTCCGGCCAATTCTGATGACGACTCTCTGCACGCTTTTCGGACTGCTTCCCCTCGCGCTTGGACTCGGCGCCGGAAGCGAGCTCCAGAAGCCGCTGGCGCTCGCGGTCATCGGTGGTCTGACTCTGTCGACTCCGATAACGCTCTACGTCGTGCCCACGCTTCTGGTTGCGATACGCGGTCGAAGCTACCGTCTGACAGCAGACCACCCGCTTCCTACGTAATCGTACGTATTTTGACGCGCTCATCGTGCGCGTAATCTCCGGCTGCCACCATTACCGGAGGATGAAAGATGAAATGTTTTCGCGCCCTCTCCACTCCGCTCGCCATCGCTTGCCTGGCCGCAACTGCGCAACCGATCGTCGCGCGAGCACAGTCGTCCCTGCTGTCAGAGAAGCCGGCAATCATGGTGATGGGATTCGAGTCTGGGACCGTGACGGCGCAGGTGCGAGACAAGCGTGGGCTCGGATCGATTCTCGCGGGAATGGGAGCTGGTAAAGAGGGCGAGAACTATGAGCCCTCCCAGCTTGGTGTAGGAATCGCCGATATGCTCATCGAAAAGCTTCTCGAAACGGGTCAGTTTCGTCTGCTCGAGCGAACACCTGGGGAACCGGGACAGGGCGCGCAGTACATCGTAACCGGCTCAGTGACGAAATTCGGCTTCGAGGAGCACAACTACGGCGGACTCGCGGCTTCAGTGGCGACGATGGGTCTGCTCAACTACAAGCAGCACAAAACCGAGGTGACGCTCACTGCGCGCGTCATCAACGCGGCGACCGGTGAGATCGTGGCAAGCGTGAGAGGCGAAGGCGTCTCGAAGAAGGGAGGCGGACTTCGCGTCGCCGGGATCGGGAGCAATGGCTTCGGCGGGGGCGACGCCAGCACATCCAACTTTCGCGCGACAGCCATCGGTGAAGCAACGGAGCGCGCGGTCTCTGACCTCGCGGGGAAGCTCGTCGAACGCAGGTCGGCCTTCTAGCTTTATATCATGACCACACCACCCACGGCGCATCCACCTGCCACACTCGAAGGCTGGTATGTGCTGCACCAGATATTTCGCGTCGATCGCCGGCGCATCGCAAAGCGCGGACTTGCGTCACTGCTCAAGAGTGCTCGCGCGACGCTCGACCGTCGTGCGGCAGCGGGTGCCGTACCCCGGACAAAGCGAAAAGCCGCCACCGAGTCGACGATTGGTTGGAGCTGCATCGCTCGCGTGATCGGATCGACCTCCGACCTGATGGTGATCCACTTCCGGGATTCGCTCGACGCGATCGGCGAAGCGCAGGACGCGCTTTCCCGCACTGCATTAGGCGAGATCCTGGATCCGGTCTATTCGTTTCTGAGCATCACCGAAGCGGGACTCTATCACATCACCGCCGAGCTGGCGCGCGACGCGGTTGCGCGGGGCGGAAAAGTGGGCGACGAGGCGTATGCGCGCGCGTTGGCGGATCGATCCGAAGCCGAACGGGCAAGCGCACACATTCGACGACGGCTATATCCGGAGCTTCCAGCTGACATGCCCTACGTGTGCTTCTATCCGATGTCGAAGAGGCGCAATGAATCGCAGAACTGGTATACACTCTCGCTCGACGAGCGGAGTCGGCTCATGCAGGCGCACGGTCTTACAGGCAGGCGTTACGCCGGAAAAGTTCAGCAAGTGATCTCGGGAGCCATCGGGCTCGACGCCTGGGAATGGGGCGTAACCCTGTTCGCGAAGGATGCGGTCGAGTTCAAGAAGCTAGTCACCGATATGCGGTTCGACGAAGTGAGCGCGAAGTACGCTGACTTCGGAAATTTCTACGTGGGGAAGATCGTCGCCGACTGAGGATGTGCGGCGATGAGAGAGCTCAGTTTTTTAGCGGAAGCGTCAGCATGAATGTGGATCCCACTCCTGCTGCGCTGACGACCGTCAGGCTTCCGGCCATCGCCTGTGCGAGCTCCCGACTGATGGCGAGTCCCAACCCAGTTCCTTCGTGGGCGCTGCTCAACGAGCGCCCCAGCTGAACAAATGGCTCGAAGATGCTCTCCTGCTTTTCCGGTGGGATGCCGGATCCGGTGTCGCTCACCGAGATGCTGCCGGTGGTTGGGGTCGAGGTGATCGAAATCGTCACTTTGCCGCCGGCATTTGTGAACTTGATCGCGTTCGAAAGAAGGTTGAGCAGAATCTGACCGATCTTCGACGCGTCTCCGAGCACTACCGAGTTTGCGGCGATAGGTCCGCGCTCGAGGATGACTCCCTTCGCAGCCGACTGGGTGAGCGTCATGGGAAAGACCATGTCGACCACCTGCGACAACGGCACGGCCGTGATGTTGTAAGTGAGCTGCCCCGCTTCAATGCGGCTGAAATTGAGCAGGTCGGAGATGATGCTCATCAAGTGCTGCTGGCTCCTCCGAATCCGGTCGAGAAAATCCAGCTGCTCGGGTGTAACCGGTCCGGCAAGCCCGAGGGTGAGCAGGTCGGTGTATCCCCCGATGGCGTTGAGTGGTGTTCGCAGCTCGTGGGACATCGCAGTCAGAAACTCGCTCTTGGCGGTATTGGCAGCCTCCGCCTCCGCGATCCGCCGAGTGTCAGCTAGCGCTCGCTGCTCGTTGGCGCGGCGCTCAGTGAGATCGCGTGTGACTTTCGAGAATCCTAGAAGCGTGCCGTCGGTGTCGCGTACGGCGGTAATGACCACGCTGGCCCAAAAAGGAGTTCCGTCCTTTTTGAGGCGGAAGCCTTCATCCTCGAACGTCCCAACCTTCTCGGCCATCACGAGCTCGTACGCCGGCTTTCCGGCGTCGATATCCTTCTGCGGGTAGAAGACCGAAAAGTGCTGGCCGATTATCTCGTCCGCCGTGTAGCCCTTGATTCGTTGGGCACCTCGGTTCCAGCTCGCGATGTGGCCTTTCGGATCAAGCATGAAGATGGCGTAGTCGCGAACGCTCTCGATCATGAGCTGATAGACGCGACCACCGTGCTTGATGGCGTCGGCAAGACGAGAGTTGCTGATTGGGGTGATCGGAGTAGGAACGTCCGGATCACGGGAATCCGCCGCCTTTAACGGATGCGGATTCTTGTCTGGTCTCTCAGCCATCGATATCCAACGAGCCTGGCAGGCCTAGCCGCCCTGGTAGCGAGCGCGGCAGCTGGCAAACGGCGTATAACAGCTTGAGCCTCGTGAGTAATTGGAACCCATAGGCGTGCAAAAAGGAGCAATCCTCCCGCAACCCTGCAAAAATCTCTCCGAAAGCCGCGCGAGTTGAAAGAGAAGGAGGTTGTCGGGTTGTAGAGGCTGCCGCCAGCGACTATACTCCCCAGTCTGTTTCGTCGGGAAACCATGCGGAAACGGGACGTAGCGCAGCCCGGTAGCGCACCTGAATGGGGTTAATGGCGGGGCCTAGTGCTATTTAGCACAAGTTGCGAAAAATCATTGGCTTATGAGTAAAGGGTGCGAAGCCGGAACTACCGATTTCGCACCCTTTCTCTATGCCTACATGCACACTTTCACGCGCACTTATTTCGGCTTCATCTTGTTCCGGCTACTCGCCTTGACCGAGTTGGCCTGACTGAAGGCGGCTCTCGATCTTGAGAGCGTAGTCGCTAGCACTTTGAGAAGCGGCGAATCGGGTGCAGAAGCCAAGATGAGCCT
>Ga0070680_100004484_pt1 | contig 10516 bp, 9 predicted proteins | sample KBSC73BmetaG_FD_64672 | JGI IMG/M metagenome (GOLD analysis project Ga0070680, IMG submission 64672) | Corn rhizosphere microbial communities from Kellogg Biological Station, Michigan, USA - KBS C7-3B metaG | ecosystem: Host-associated > Plants > Roots > Rhizosphere | place: USA: Michigan... | reverse complement strand
TGAAGCGCTCGGCGTACGTCAGCGCGTCGCACAGGATCAGGCGGCCCTCGGCGTCGGTGTTGAGGATCTCGACCGTCTGCCCCGAGAGGCTCGTGACGACGTCGCCGGGCTTGACGGCGCGGCCGCTCGGCATGTTGTCGCACGTCGGCACGAGAACGACGAGGTTGACGCGCGCCTTCAGCGACGCGATCGCGGCGAGCGTGCCGAGCACGCTCGCGGCGCCGCACATGTCGAACTTCATCTCGTCCATCTCGGCGCCGGGCTTGAGCGAGATGCCGCCGGTGTCGAACGTGATGCCCTTGCCGACCAGGACCACCGGCGCGTGGCTCTTCGCCGCGCCGTGGTACTGCGCGACGATGAAGCGCGGCGGCTCGTCCGAGCCTTGCGCGACGGCGAGGAACGCGCCCATGCCGAGCTTCTCGATCTCCTTGCGATCGAGCACCTCGACCTCGAGATCGAACTGCTTGCCGAGCTTCTTGGCCTGCTGCCCGAGCCAGGTCGGCGTGCACTCGTTGCCGGGACGGTTGCCGAACTCGCGCGCGAGCGTCATGCCGCCCGCGATCGCCTCGCCTTGCCGCAATCCCTGCTGGACCGCCTTCTGCTCGCTTCGCTGGCAATACACCGTGACCGAGGTCGGCGACCACGCAGGGGTCGCGCTCGGCTTCGTGTGCGTGTAGACGTACGACGCGTCCGCGCTCGCGATGACCGCCGCTTCGGCGTGCGCGGCGCCGATCCCGGAGCCGCCCGCCGACGCGATGCCGACCGTCTTTGCTCCGCTCGACTTCAGCACGGCAAGACCGCTCGCGACGGCGGACTTGAACGCCTTGGGCGTCTCGTCGCCCGCGACCGCGACGACGACGCGGCGCGCGGTGATCCCCGCCGGCTGGTACGCATAGAGCACCTTGCCCTTCTTCAGCAGCAGATCGCCTTCGCCGACGGCCTTGTCGATCAGGGTCGCGAGCGGCGCGGCCAACGTCGATTCGGGCCGTTCGCCGATGACGAGAACGAGCGCGTCGACGTCGGCGTCGGCGAGCTCCGCCGGCGCCGTGATCTGTGGTCTGAAGTCCATAATTCCCGCAGAGAGACGAAGAGCGAACGATGTTATTCGATTCGACATTGCGCCGAGAGCTTGCGAAGAACTTCGGCGCGACGCTGGTGATCATCCTCACCATCGTGCTGACGATCATGTTCATCCGCAATCTCGGCCAGGCCGCGGGCGGCCGGATCGCGCCGCAGGACGTCATGCTGCTGCTCGCCTACATCGGCCTCGGGCACCTGTCGACGATGCTCGCGCTCTCGCTCTTCATCGCCGTCGTCGCGACGCTCTCGCGCATGTACCGCGCGAGCGAGATGACGATCTGGTTCGCGAGCGGCGTGCCGCTCGGCCGCTTCGTGCGACCGGTGCTGATGACGAGCTGGCCGGTGCTGCTGCTGATCGCCGTGCTGTCGCTCTTCGTCTGGCCGTGGCAGAACGAGCAGAGCGCGGTGCTGAAGGACCAGTTCGAGCGCCGCTCCGATCTCTCACGGATCGCCCCGGGCCAGTTCCAGAGCTCGGCCGACGGCGAGCGCACGTTCTTCTTCGAAGGCAGCGCGAGCAGCGCCTCGATCGGCCGCAACGTGTTCATCGTTTCCTCGCACGCACCGGTCGAAGCGGTGACCTCGGCCAAGTCGGGGGTGATCCAGAACGAGGGCGACGGCCGGGTCGTCGTGCTCACCAAGGGGCAGCGCAACGAGCGCAACGCGGAGACCGGAGAAAAGACGCTGGCGCGCTTCGAGACCTATCGCGCCGAAGCGACCGAGCGCGTCCGCAACGCCTCGGCGATGGTCGCACCGCGCGCGCTGCCGACGGCCGAGCTGCTGCGCCACCCGACGGCTGCCAACCAGGGCGAGCTGGCATGGCGTCTCGGGCTCGTGCTCGCTGCCGCCGTCATGATGGTGCTCGGGATCGGCATGTCCGCGTCGAACCCGCGCCACGCAAGCAACTGGAACCTGCTGTTCGCGCTGCTCGGGTTCTTCGCCTACTACAACTTCATCAATCTCTCGCAGGCGTGGGTCGGCTCCGGCCGGGTCGGCCTCGGCACCGTGCTGGTGTTCGGCCATGGCGGCGCGTTCGTGCTTGCGCTCGTGCTGCTCTGGTGGCGCGAGAACGGCATGCGCCGGGTTCCCGTCGTGCGACGGCGCCGGCGGCGCAAGGCGTCCGCCGCGCACGCTGCATGAGGACGGTCCGCCGGCTCTTCTACGTCGACATCGCCTCCGCGGTCGTGTTCGTCGCGATCGCCTTCCTGGCGCTCTTCTTCTTCATCGACTTCGTCGACGAGCTGCGCGACGTCGGCACGCGCGGCTACTCGGCCATGCACGCCGCGGCCTATTCGCTGCTGCACGCGCCAGCGCACCTGTACGAGCTGATGCCGATCGCCGTCCTGATCGGCACGATCTACGCGCTCGCGCGCCTGGCGCAGACCTCGCAGTACACGATCCTGCGCACGGCCGGGCTCGGCCCCGGCCGCGCGCTCTGGCTGCTGGCGAGCCTGGCGCTCGTCTTCGGCGCCGTCACGTTCGTCGTCGGCGACTACGTCGCGCCGCTCAGCGAGCGCATCGCCAGCCAGCTGCGCGCCGGCTTCAGCGGCAGCCTGAAGCTCGGCCGCTCGGGCGCATGGATCAAGGAACGATCGAGCGGGCCGGACGGCGAGCGCAGCTACTCGATCAACGTCGGCTCGGCCGAGCGCGGCACGCTGCTGAAGGACGTGCGCATCTTCGAGTTCGACGCCGACGGACGCCTGCTCAGCCGCACCGCCGCAGCCGAAGCCGAGGTCGAGCACGACGGCACCTGGGAGCTGCGCGACGTCACCGTCACGCGCTGGATCGAGGCCGGCAGCGCGTCGTCGGCGCCCGAGCAGCATCTGGCGCGCAGCGTCTGGCGCAGCTCGCTGTCGCCCAAGGTCGTCGCCGCCGCGGTGCTGCCGGTGGCGACCATGTCGACGATCGAGCTCTGGCGCTACATCGGCCATCTGGGAGAGAACGAGCAGGCGGCGCAGCTGCAGAAGATCCAGTTCTGGAACCGCGCGCTCTACCCGTTCGTCTGCCTCGTCATGGTCGGGCTCGCGCTGCCGTTCGCCTACCTGCACGCGCGCTCGGGCGGCGTCAGCGTGAAGGTGTTCGCCGGCATCATGCTGGGCGTGAGCTTCGTGCTGCTCAACAACGTCTTTCGCCACCTCGGCCTGCTCGGCAACTGGACGCCGTGGGTCGTCGCGGCGACGCCGGGCGCTGTCTATCTCGCCGTGTCGCTCGCCGCGTTCAGCTGGCTCGTGCGCCATCGCTGAGCCGATGGCGCGAGCGCTCGTCCTGTTCGCGCACGGCGCGCGCGACCCGCGCTGGGCGGAGCCGTTCGAGGCGGTCGCGGCTCGCGTGCGCGCCGCAGCGCCCGGCGTGCCGGTGGTGCTCGCCTTTCTCGAGCTGATGCAGCCGAGCCTCGCCGAGGCCGTCGCGGCCCTGGTCGCAGAGGGCGTCACGCGCGTCGACGTCGTGCCCCTCTTTCTCGGCACCGGCGGCCATCTGCGCCAGGACCTGCCGCCGCTCGTCGAGGCGCTGCGCGTCGCGCATCCCGGCGTGGCGATCGGCCTGCATGCGGCGATCGGCGAGCACGCGGCGGTCATCGACGCGATGGCCCGCGCCAGCCTCGCCGCAGCGGGCTTCGGTGAATAATCCGCCCGGCAATGAACCTCCACCAGTTCAGGTTCGTTCAGGAAGCAGTCCGACGCGACCTGAACCTGACCGAGACGGCCAAGGCGCTCTTCACCTCGCAACCAGGCGTCTCCAAGGCGATCCTCGAGCTCGAGGGCGAGCTCGGCGTCGACATCTTCGCGCGCCACGGGAAGCGCCTGCGGCGCGTCACCGAACCCGGGCGCGAAGTGCTGAAGTCGATCGAGGTGATCATGCGCGAGGTCGGCAACCTGAAGAGGATCGGCGACGAGTTCTCGAAGCAGGACGCCGGCACGCTCTCGATCGCGACCACGCACAGCCAGGCGCGCTACTTCCTTCCGGGGCCGATCGCGCAGATGCGAAAGCGCTTCCCGAAGGTCAACATCAGCCTGCACCAGGGAACGCCCGAGCAGGTGGCGAAGATGGTCTACGAGGAGGTCGCCGACTTCGGCCTCGCCACCGAGTCGCTCGACGACTTCGCAGACCTCGTCACCTTGCCCTGCTACGCCTGGCAGCACGTGCTCGTGCTGCCGCCCGGCCACCCGCTGGCGCAGATCGACCGCGTCTCCATCGAGGACCTCGCGCCGCTGCCGCTGATCTCGTACCACCCGGCCTTCTCGGGCAGGAAGCGCGTCGACCAGGCGTTCGCGATCAGGAAGCTCGTGCCGAACGTCGTCCTCGAGGCGATCGACGCCGACGTGATCAAGACGTACGTCCGGCTCGGCCTCGGCGTCGGCATCGTCGCCGAGATCGCGATGCGCGAAGAAGGCACGACGTCGGATCTCGTCGCGCGCCCGGTCGGCCACCTGTTCGGGCAGAACATCGCGCGCATCGCGTTCAAGCGCGGTGCGTACCTGCGCAACTTCGTCTACGCGTTCGCCGAAATGACGTCCGATCGCCTGACGCGCCCGCTCGTCGAGCGCGCCATGGCCGGCGACGCGCACGACTACCAGCTCTGACATGAAGCCCGATGGCGCCTCGCTTCGTTCGCTGCCCCCCGAGGAGGCGCGGCCGGCCTCGGGGCGGCCCAGCGGCCGCCCGACCTCGTCTTCGAACAGCAGCCCCGCCCGCACTCCTGCGATCTCGAGCCGCCTGCCCGACGTCGGCACGACGATCTTCACCGTCATGTCGGCGCTCGCGCTCGAGCGCGGCGCCGTCAACCTCGGCCAGGGCTTCCCCGACTTCGACTGCGACCCGAAGCTGATCGACGCGGTCGACGCGGCGATGCGCGCCGGGCTCAACCAGTACCCGCCGATGACCGGTGTTGCGGTCCTGCGCGAGCGGATCGCCGCCAAGATGGAGGCGCTCTACGGCCATCGCTACGACCCGGCGCACGAGATCACCGTCACCGCGGGAGCGACGCAGGCGATCCTCACCGCGGTGCTGGCGTTCGTCGGGCCCGGGGACGAGGTGATCGTGCTCGACCCCTGCTACGACAGCTATGCGCCCAACGTCGCGCTCGCCGGAGGCCGCTGTGTGCACGTGCCGCTGCTGCCCGGAACCTTCGCGCCCGACTTCGACCGCATCGCCGCCGCCCTCGGGCCGAAGACGCGCGCGATCATCGTCAACTCGCCGCACAACCCGAGCGGCACCGTGTGGTCCGCGGCGGACATGCAGCGCCTCGCCGAGCTGCTGCGGCCGACCGACGTCGTCGTCATCAGCGACGAGGTCTACGAGCACATGGTCTACGAGGGCGAGCACGCGAGCGCGGCACGCTTTCCCGAGCTCGCGGCGCGCACCGTCGTCGTCTCCAGCTTCGGCAAGACGTACCACGTGACCGGCTGGAAGGTCGGCTACGCGGCGGCACCGGCGCCGCTCAGCGCCGAGTTCCGCAAGGTGCACCAGTTCAACGTCTTCACCGTGAACACGCCGATGCAGCACGGCCTCGCCAGCTACCTCGCCGATCCGTCGCACCACACATCGCTCGCCGCCTTCTACCGCGCCAAGCGCGACCGCTTCCGCGCCGGCCTGGCGGGAACGCGCATGCGCCTGCTTCCCTGCCAGGGAACGTACTTCCAGTGCGTCGACTACTCGGCGGTGAGCGATCTCGGCGACGACGCGTTCTGCCGCTGGCTGACGAGCGAGGTCGGCGTCGCCGCGATTCCGCTCTCCGCCTTCTACGCCGACGGCTTCGATCAGCGCATCGCGCGCTTCTGCTTCGCCAAGAAGGACGAGACGCTCGATCTCGCGCTCGAGCGTCTGCGCTCGCTCTGAGAGGCTCGCGATGCCCTCCGAACTGCTGACCGAACGACGCGGAAAGACGCTGGTGCTGACGATCAGCGACCCGCCGACGCGCAACACCTTGTCGGCGCAAGTGATCGCCGCGGGCATCGAGGCGCTCGGCGTCGCCGAAGCGAATCCGGAGATTCGCGCCGTCATCGTCCAGGGCGCCGGGGCGAACTTCTGCGCCGGTGGCAACGTGCAGGGGCTGATCGAGCGGCGTGCCGCCGGCGAGGCGGCGCAGCGGCGCATGCTCGAGCACCTGCACCACTGGATCGAGACGATGGCGAGCTATCCGAAGCCGCTGATCGCCGCCGTCGAAGGCGCCGCCGCCGGCGCCGGCTTTTCGCTCGCGCTCGCCTGCGACCTGGTCGTCGCCGCCGCCGACGCGCGCTTCGTCATGTCGCACGCGAAGCTCGGCCTGCCGCCCGACGGCGGCGCGACGGCGCGGCTGGTCGAGGCGCTGCCGCCCGCGCTCGTGAAGCAGATGCTCTGGCTGGCCGAGCCCGTGCCGGCGGCGAGCCTGCACGAGCGCGGCCTGGTCGCGCTCGTGAGCCTTCCCGGCAGCGCGCTCGCCGACGCGCTGATCCTCGCCGAGCGTCTCGCCGCGCTCGCGCCGGGCGCGGTCGCGAGCGTCAAGGAGCTGGTCGCGCAGGCGCCGCGGCGCTCGCTCGCCGAGCAGCTCGGCGCCGAGCGCGATCACTTCATCGCCAATCTCTTCGGCGCCGACGGCGGCGAGGGAATGCAGGCGTTCGTCGAGAAGCGCCCGCCGCGCTTTTCCTGAGCCGCCGACGCGCCGCGCTGTCACCTGAGCGACCGGCCGTGCACCCGCCCGTTCTTACAATCGAAGAGCAGTCGAACATCGGGTCGGGATCGTGGTTCTCGAGACTTTCCGCGCCACTGCGCGAGGCGATCCTGGCGCGTGCCGCCGTGCGCCGGCTCGACGACGGAGCCCTCCTCTCGGCGCGCGGCGCGCCCGCCGAGGAGTGGTGCGGCGTCGCGCGCGGCGCTGTGCGTGTCAGCTCGGTGTCGCTCGCCGGCAAGCAGGTCACGCTCACCTACGTCGAGCCTGGCACGTGGTTCGGCGACATCGCCCTCTTCGACGGGATGCCGCGCACGCACGACGCGAACGCACACGGAGCGACGACGCTGCTGGTCGTCCGCAAGGCCGATTTCAGGGAGCTGCTCGCGCAGCACGTCGAGCTCTACGAGGCGTTGCTGCGGCTCAACTGCCGGCGCCTGCGGCTCCTCTTCGACACGGTCGAGGACCTCAACACGCTGCCGCTCTCGGCGCGGCTCGCCAAGCAGATCCTGCTGCTCGCGCGCAGCTACGGAGTCCAGCAGGGAGACGAGATCCGCGTCGGCCTGCAGCTCGCGCAGGAAGACATCGCGCAGCTGCTCGGCGCGTCGCGCCAGCGTGTCAACCAGGAGCTGAAGGGCTTCGAGCGCGAAGGCGCCTTGCGCATCGAGCCGACCCGGCTGGTCGTGCTGTCGAAGGACAAGCTGCTCGCGATCGCCAATCGCTGAGCACCGCCGCTCGCTGTCGTCCTGGGCAAAGCGAAGGATCTGCGCGGGATTGCGGTCGCGGCCGAGATCCTTCGCTGCGCTCAGGATGACAATGGCCGCATGAGCACGCCCGAAGCCAACACCGGCACCAAGCCGGTTGCCGAGTCGCACGCGTTCGACGTCGGCGCGCTCGAGCGCTTCCTGGTCGCCAGCCTGCCCGGGTTCGCCGGGCCGCTCGCGGTCGAGCAGTTCAAGGGCGGCCAGTCGAACCCGACCTACAAGCTGCTGACGCCCGCGCGCGCGTACGTGATGCGCTCGAAACCCGGTCCGGCGTCGAAGCTGCTGCCGTCGGCGCACGCGGTCGAGCGCGAATTCAACGTGATGGGCGCGCTGGCCGGCACCGCCGTGCCGGTGCCGCGCATGCACGTCCTCTGCGACGACGAGAGCGTCATCGGCCGCGCCTTCTACGTGATGGAATTCGTCGACGGGCGCGTCTTCTGGGACCAGTCGCTGCCTGCCCTCGAGCGCGCGGAGCGGGGCGCTGTCTACGACGAGATGAACCGCGTGATCGCGGCGCTTCATTCGGTCGATCCGGCGAGCGTCGGCCTGGCGAGCTACGGCAAGCCCGGCAACTACTTCGAGCGCCAGATCGGCCGCTGGACGAAGCAATACCTGGCGTCGATCACCGCGCCGATCGAGGCGATGGATCGCCTCATCGACTGGCTGCCGGCGCACATCCCCGCGAGCGCGCGCGACGAGACGCAGGTCACCGTCGTGCACGGCGACTACCGGCTCGACAACCTGGTCTTCTCGCCCACGCAGCCGCGCATCACGGCCGTGCTCGACTGGGAGCTCTCGACGCTCGGCCATCCGCTCGCCGATTTCAGCTACCACTGCATGTCGTGGCACATCACTCCGGGCGGCGGCCACGGCGCGCGCGGCATCGGCGGCCTCGACCTGGCAGCGCTCGGCATCCCGAGCGAGCGCGAGTACGTGCGCCGCTACTGCGAGCGAACCGGCCGCGGCGATCCCGACGCGGTGATGGCCGACTGGAATTTCTATCTCGCCTACAACCTGTTCCGGATCGCGGGCATCCTGCAGGGCATCGCCAAGCGCGTCGAGGCGGGCACCGCCTCGAGCGCACAGGCGCGCCAATCCGCCGCCGGCGCGCGGCCGCTGGCCGAGATGGGCTGGCGCATCGCGCAGCAGGGCTGAATCCCGGCGCCGGTTTCCCGTTCACCAACGAAAGACGACGATGGACTTCGAATATTCGCAGCGCACCAAGGAACTGCAGGCGCAGCTGCTGCGCTTCATGGACGAGCACATCTATCCCGCCGAGAAGCGTTACGACGACGAGCTCGAGGCCAACACCAGGGCCGGCAAGCGCTGGACGCCGCTGCAGACGATCGAGGAGCTGAAGCCGAAGGCGCGCGCGCAGGGCCTGTGGAACCTGTTCCTGCCGCCGACGGCGGGCGGCAAGACCTCGCGGCCGAGCGGCCGCGAGTTCGGTCTCTCGAACAGCGACTACGCGCCGCTCGCCGAGATCATGGGCCGCGTGCCCTGGTCGAGCGAGGTCTTCAACTGCTCGGCGCCGGACACCGGCAACATGGAGACGATCGAGCGCTACGGCTCGGACGAGCTGAAGCGCCAGTGGCTCGACCCGCTCCTCGACGGCAAGATCCGCAGCGCCTTCGCGATGACCGAGCCCGCGGTCGCGTCCTCGGACGCGACGAACATCGAGGCGCGGATCGAGCGGGTATCGGGAAGCGGCGGCGACGAGTACGTCATCAACGGCCGCAAGTGGTGGACCAGCGGCGCCGGCGACCCGCGCTGCAAGGTCTTCGTCTTCATGGGCAAGACCGACCCCGAGGCGCCGCGGCATTCGCAGCAGTCGATGGTGCTCGTGCCGGCCGAGACCAAGGGCATCACGATCCTGCGCGCGCTCAACGTCTTCGGCTACGACGACGCGCCGCACGGCCACATGGAAGTCGACTTCAAGGACGTCCGCGTGCCGGCGTCGAACATCCTGCTCGGCGAAGGGCGTGGCTTCGAGATCGCGCAGGGCCGCCTCGGCCCGGGCCGCATCCATCACTGCATGCGCCTGATCGGCCTTGCCGAGCGCTCGCTCGAGCTGATGTGCAAGCGCGCGACGAGCCGGGTCGCGTTCGGCCGCACGGTCGCCGAGCAAGGCGTGACCCGCGAGCGGATCGCCGAGGCGCGCTGCCAGATCGACATGGCGCGCCTGCTGACGCTGAAGACGGCGTGGATGATGGACGTCGCCGGCAACAAGGCGGCCAAGTCGGAGATCGCGATGATCAAGGTGGTCGCGCCGAACATGGCGTGTCGCGTGATCGACTGGGCGATGCAGGTGCACGGCGGCGGCGGCGTGTCCGACGATTTCCCGCTCGCGGGCTTCTACGCCGGTGCCCGCACGCTGCGCTTTGCGGACGGCCCGGACGAAGTGCACAGGAACGCGATCGCGAAGATGGAGCTCGGGAAGCACGGCTGACGCCATGCACGGCCGCCGTCGAGCAATGTGCATTGCCCGCGCTCGCGCGCGCAACGCTGGGGACCAGACGCGATGATCGAGGTGTATTCGTGGGCGACGCCCAACGGCCACAAGGTGCACGTGATGCTCGAGGAATGCGGCCTCGCCTACCGCGCGATCCCGGTCGACATCGGCACCGGCGCGCAGTTCGAGCCGGCGTTCCTCGCCATCAGTCCGAACAACAAGATCCCGGCGATCGTCGACCCGGACGGCCCGGACGGGAAGCCCATTTCGCTGTTCGAATCGGGCGCGATCCTGATCTACCTCGCGAGCAAGACCGGGCGCTTTCTTCCCGAAGACACTCGCGGCCGCTACGAGGTCCTCGAATGGCTCATGTTCCAGATGGGCAGCGTCGGCCCGATGCTCGGCCAGACGCACCACTTTCGGATCTATGCGCCGGAGAAGATTCCCTACGCGATCGAGCGCTACAGCAAGGAAGCGCGGCGCATCTACGGCGTGCTCGACAAGCGTCTGCAGCAGCGTGACTGGGTCGCCGCCGACGAGTACACGATCGCCGACATCGCGATCTTCCCGTGGCTGCGC
>Ga0070680_100004482_pt1 | contig 10518 bp, 6 predicted proteins | sample KBSC73BmetaG_FD_64672 | JGI IMG/M metagenome (GOLD analysis project Ga0070680, IMG submission 64672) | Corn rhizosphere microbial communities from Kellogg Biological Station, Michigan, USA - KBS C7-3B metaG | ecosystem: Host-associated > Plants > Roots > Rhizosphere | place: USA: Michigan... | reverse complement strand
GCGACCTGGTCGTGGTGACCAATTCGCTCGGCCGTGAGCCGACCCATCCGGTCGCGCTGGTTTCCAGCGGTCAGGTGCACAAGCTCGTCGCCGCGTTCTCCGCCCGTCCCCGCGGCGCGGCCGGCGCGGCGCAGTCGATCAGCCCGGCGCCGCTCGAGGTCGAACTCGTCCCGCAAGGACTGCTGGTGGAGCGACTGCGGGCCGCGGGCGCCGGCCTTGGGCCTTTTTACAGCCCCGTCGGCGAGGACACCATCCTGGCGGACGGCAAGGAGCGGCGGGAGTTCGGCGGGCAGCGGTACGTGCTCGAGGAGCCGCTGCGGCTCGACTACGCGCTCATCTACGCCCGCACCGCCGACCGCGCGGGCAACCTCGCGTTCCGCGGCGCGAACAGGAACTTCGCGCCGAGCTTCGCGAAGGCGGCGCGCGTGGTGATCGCCGAGGTCGACGAGATCGTGGAGGCCGGCGGCCTGGCGCCGGACCAGGTCGACCTGCCGGGAATTTTCGTCGACCGCGTCGTGCGGTCACCCGCGGCGCGGACGCCGCGGTGGCCGGTGCCGCGGCCGGACGACGAGCGGCGCGACTACCGGGGCCGTCCCGGCTTGCCCCCGGCGGACGTCGCCGCCCGGATCGCGGAACTCCTGCCCGACGGCAGCTACGTGAACCTCGGCGTCGGGCTGCCGACGCTCGTGTCCGACCACGTCGGCGACCGCGATATCGTGCTGCACGCCGAGAACGGTCTGCTTGGCTACGGTGCGCGACTCAGCCCGGACGACGCCGACGACGACATCTACAACGCGGCATCCGATCCCGTCTCGCTGCGCAAGGGCGCCAGCACGTTCGACACCGTGACGGCGTTCGAGATAGGGCGCGGTGGACGGCTCGACGCCGTCGTCCTTGGTGCCTACCAGGTGGGTGCCGACGGGTCGTTCGCCAACTGGACCACGCCGGGGATGGGTGGCGGCGCCATCGGCGGGGCGATGGACCTCGTGGTGCGGCCGGGCAAGCTGATCATCGCGATGCGGCACTGCGAACGCTCTGGCGGGCCGAAGATCGTGCGTGAGTGCCACTACCCGGTGACCGGCACCGGGCGGGTGGATCTCATCGCCACTGACCTCGCCGTCATCGAGCGAGACGAGCGCGGGCTGGTGCTGCGGGAGTGCGCACCGGGCTTCAGGCCGGAGGACGTGCGGGCCCTGACCGGCGCCCCGCTGACGGTGGAGCTCTGGACGCGGCTTGCGGACAGCGGTACTTCTAGGTTTTTGGCCTGGCGGGAGTCGGTCCCGCTGCGAAGGAAGCCGAGCAGGACGACGCAGCTGACTAGGGAAACACAGGGGAGCGGCGGATGAGCATCCGAGGCAAGGCGTTCATCGCGGGCGCTTACGAGCACCCCGACCGGAAGATCCCCGACAAGTCGGTCGCCCAGGTGCACGCCGAGGTGGCGGTGGGCGCGCTCGCCGACGCGGGGCTCAGCCTGGCCGATGTCGACGGCTTCTTCTGCTCCGGCGACGCGCCGGGGTTCGGCCCGCTGTCGATGGCCGACTACCTGGGCCTGACCCGGCTGCGGTACGTGGACTCGACGGAAACCGGCGGCTCGTCGTATGTGGGTCACGTGGGCCACGCGGCGGCGGCGATCGCGGCCGGCAAGTGCCGGGTCGCGCTGATCACGCTGGCCGGGCTGCCCAGGTCGCAGCCGCCCGCCCGGTCAGGGAGGCCAAGCGGGCCGGAGAGCGCTTTCGAGTCCCCCTTCGGGCCGACGACGCCCTCGATGTACGCGCTGGCGGCGCGGCGGCACATGCACGAGTACGGCACGACCAGCGCGCAGCTCGCGGCGGTCAAGGTGGCGGCGTCGCAGCACGCGCAGCACAACCCGAACGCGATGCTGCGCAACCCGGTGACGGCGGAGGAGGTGCTCGACTCGCCGATGATCAGCGACCCGCTGCACCGGCTCGACTGCTGCGTGATCAGCGACGGCGGCGGCGCGCTCGTGGTGGTCGCGCCGGAGATCGCCAAGAACCTGCCAGGGCGCACGGTCAAGGTCCTCGGCCACGGCGAGGCGCCCAAGCTCCAGGGCAGCCGCATCGACCTCACCCATACGGGCGCGGTGTGGTCGGGGCCGCGGGCGTTCGCGGAGGCGGGTGTCACCCCGGCCGACGTCGACTACGCGTCGATCTACGACTCGTTCACGATCACCGTGCTGCAGACGGTCGAGGACCTGGGGTTCTGCGAGAAGGGCAAGGGCGGCGCGTTCGTGGCGGACGGGGCGCTGCTCGCGCCGCACGGCGCGCTGCCGTTCAACACCGACGGGGGCGGGCTGTGCAACAACCACCCGACCAACCGGGGCGGGATGACGAAGGTGATCGAGGCGGTGCGGCAGTTGCGCGGCGAGGCCAACGCCCCGGTGCAGGTGCCCGGTTGCGACATCGCCTTGGTGCACGGCACGGGCGGCTCGATCGGGACCCGGATGGGCAGCGCGACGCTCATCCTCGGACAGGAGGACGCTTGATCATGAGCGAGACCCGGCAACTGCCCGCCCCGGCGCCCGAGGTGAACCCGGAGACCGAGCCGTTCTGGGCCGCGACCGCCCGCGGCGAGCTGCTGGTCAAGCAGTGCGAGGAGTGCGCCAGCCTGATCTGGTACCCGCGTTCCGTCTGCCCGGACTGCGGCAGCCTGCGCACCCGGTGGCGGCCGGTGTCCGGCCGGGGTCGCGTCTACAGCTACACGGTCAATCACCGGGGCGAGGGCCCGTACCGGGACTGCGGGCCTTACGTGCTCGCCTACGTGGAACTCGACGAAGGCCCGCGGCTGATGACCAACATCGTGGCGGCCGACGGCGGCAGGCTGGGCGACGGCGAGCTCGCGGTCGGCCTGCCGGTCGAGGTCGCGTTCCACGACACCGGCGAAGGCAGCGCGCTGCCCCGGTTCCGGCCGCAGTCTCACTAACACAGGCGCTGTAACCCGGGCGAACCCAACGCAGGCACAGTCAGACTGTATGACAGTAGTACATTGACATTTGTTACGGATGTCACAAAACTGAAATTATGGAAAGGTCGCAGCCGGAACGGCGTCTGCCCCCGCTCAACGCGCTCCGCTTCTTCGAAGCGGCGGGCCGATTGCAGAGCGTTCGGCAGGCAGCGGCCGAGCTGTACGTGACTCCGGGCGCCGTGAGCCGCCAGATCCAGTCGCTCGAATCGTGGCTTGGCGTGTCGCTGTTCGAACACGGCGCGCGCTCCGTCAGCCTGACAGTGATCGGTGCCCGGTACCTGCAAGAGGTCACCGAGCACCTTGACGCGCTGGCCGCGGCGACCGCCGGCGTCACCGGGCGCGATGCCGGGAAGTCAACGCTGCTCATCCGCTCCTACACGTTGTTCGCCACAAGCTGGCTGGTGCCCCGGCTCACCGAATTCCACCGCCGCGAGCCCTGGATCGACCTGCAGCTCGTCACGTCAAGCTGGCCCGCTGACTTCGGTCACCGTGACGCCAACGCCGAGATCCGCCCGGGCCCCAGGCAGTGGCCGGGCTACGACGCCGACCTGCTCATCTCCGATGAGATCGTCCTTGTCTGCGATCCCGAGTACTGCGCGCGGCACCAGATAACGGGTCCGCGCGACCTGGTGCGGCTCGGCTCGGCCGAGTTGCTCCGGTCCCTGGCCAGCCCGCGGCTCTGGGAGGGGTGGCTGGAGATGGCCGGCATCCCCGGCCTGGTGCCCGACTGCGGACCCACCTACAGCGATTCCGTGCTCACCTGCCGCGCCGCAGCGGCGGGGCAGGGAGTCGCCCTGGCACCGTGGTCGCTCGTCGAGGCCGACCTGAAGGCGGGCCTGCTGAAGGTGCCGTTCACCCTGAAAAACGGTTACCACATCTTCTTTTATCTCGTGTACTCGCCCGGCGAGCAGAAATCCCGGGCCTTTCGCACCTTCCGTGAATGGCTGCTGACGCAGACCAGATCCGGGCGGGGGCACAGCGCGGCGGAGGCCGTCGCGCCCCGTGTATAGGTAGAGCGGTTCGGGCGGTAACGGCGGCCCGGACGGGGACCACGAACCCGTTCGAAATACTCATTTTTGTTATCCCGAACGAGTTCGTGGTGCCAGTTCCAGGAGTCATGCCCGCGCGGGCAGCCAGCCCCAGGGATGGGTGCCCCAGTGCGGGGAGTACGACAGCCCGGCGCGCAGGGTGTGCACCGGGACGAGTCCGTAGCCGCCGCGGAATGCCTGTCCGGTGGTGTCGGTAAAGGTGAAGTCTCCTTCGACGAGGTCAAGGATCGTGACGTCGGCGTCCCGGCCGACGGCCAGGGCGCCGATCTCGTGGGCGCGGCCGAGGACGCTGGCCGGGCGGGCCGTGGTCATCCGTACGACATCGGCCAGGCCGTAACCGATCGCCATGAATTTGGCCATGCACTCGAGCAGGCTGTGGAAGGTCTGCCCCATGGCGGTGAGGTCGCTGCTGATCGTGTCGGGGAACAGGCCCAGCTGGGCCTGCCTGCTCGCGACCTCGTAACCGAAGTTGCCGCGGCCGAGGGCGGAGTCCAGGACCACGCCGCTCGCGCGGGCCTCGGCGACCTCCGGGAACGGCTCGTCCGCGGCGTCGAGCACCCGCCCGGCGTTGGGCGTGCACAGGTGGGTCAGGATGTCGCCGGGTTCCATGGTCTTGAGCAGGAACCTGGTGAGCTCGCCGGACCGGGCCGCCGCGGCTGCGGTCTTGGCGGTGAAGTCGCCGATGTGCACCATCAGGGGCACCTGGTGATCCCTGGCCGCCTGCTTGGCCTCCTTGACAATGTCCTCGCCGAGCTCGCCCATGATCGGGCCGACGAGGCGGAGCTTGACCCCGGCGATCAGGCCGGGATTGTGCTCTGCGCAGGACTCAAGCGCGCCGCGGTCGATGTCGCTGAGGCTGTTCACATCGGTGGGCCCCGGCATCGTGTGCGCGAAGCTGCCCGCGTTCACGTAGGTGATCACCCGGGTGACCGCCTTCGGCAGGATGTGCGCGGGGAACACGCCGATGTTCGCCACCCCGACGGAGCCGCAGTCCACCACGGTGGTCACCCCGGACTGCACGCCGATGACGTCGGGGTCGCAGCAGCTCATCCCGACGCCCTCGGTGATCGCACCGTGCGCCACGTGTGTGTGCAGATCGATCAGGCCTGGCACGACGTGCCGGCCGGGGCCGCCTGCGTCGATCACCCGCGCGGCCTCCTCGGCCGGGAGGCCGGCCTCGATCCGGGCGATCTTGCCGTCCTGCACGGCGATGTCAAGCTGCCCGTCGAGGCCGCGAGCCGGGTCCAGGACGTGGCCGCCCTTGATCAGCAGGTCATACGCCATGTCACTGGCCCCACAGGCGCTTGCTGGCCAGGTCCGCGCCCGCGGCGAGGGCTTCGAGCTTGGCCCAGGCGACTTCTTCGTGGCCGACCCGGGAGCCGATGCCGCAGTCGGTACCGCCCTGAACGTTTTCCCGGCCGACCACCGAGGCGTAGTTGACCAGCCGCTCGGCGACCAGGCCGGGATGCTCGACCAGGTCCGTGGCGTGCGAGACCACGCCAGGCACCAGGATCTTGCCCTCGGGCAGCTTGACGTCCTCCCAGACCCGCCACTCGTGTGCGTGCCTGACGTTGCCCGCCTCGACCGAGTAGGCCTGGGCGTTAACCTTTACCAGCAGGTCGGCGATGTCGGCCAGCGGGATGTCGGTGACGTGCGGCCGGTGCCCGCTGCCCCAGCAGACGTGGAACCGGACCTGCTCCGGCGGGATGCCCGCCAGCGCGTGGTTGATGATCTCCACGCACGAGCCGAGGAACTTGCGGTACCTGGCGGTGTCCCAGTCCGGGTAGAACTGCCAGGACGTGGCGAACTCCGGCTCGTCGATCTGCACGATTAGCCCGGCCGCGGCGATGGCCCGGTACTCACCGCGGACGCACTCGGCGACCGCGGTCATGTACTCCTCCTCCGAGGAGTAGTACTCGTTGCGGGCCCCGGCCCCCAGGCTCAGCGGGCCGAGGGCCGCGACGAATCCCTCGACGCTGTCGTCCCCGCCCGCCAGCGCATTGTTTGCCAGCGCCTTGCTGAGCGCGTCGATGTCGGCCTTGATGGCCGCCTGCCCGGTGTAGCTGACCGGCCCGGTGCACACCCGCTCCCTGGTCTGCTTAGGCGGCGCGCCCGGCGTGAAGAATCCCGGCCGGACCGGGCCGCCCGAGCCCTGGAGCCACAGCCCGGAGGCGTAGAACCCGGGGAAAATCTGCCGGTCGCGCTCCGCCACCCCGGCCCGCTTGCGCGACTTGGCCGGGTCGATGGGCAGCACCTCCCAGCCGGTGACCCGCTGGTGGATGTACCCGGCGTAACTTCCGCCGCCTGCTGCCTTGACGTACTCTCCGTCGTTGATCACGCTCAGTCCCGAGATGATCTGCCGGTCGACGACGTACTGCACGGCCTCCGGCAGTCGGTCCGCCGCCTGCGCGGTCACCACCGAGTCCGCTTGCAGCAGCGCGTCGAAGTCGGCCGGGCGCGGCAGGTTACCGCCGTGCGTCGTGCGGATCCCGTCAGTGCTGAACCTCATCTGCCATGACCCTTTCTTTCGGGAGATCTTCGCCATCGAGGCTTATGCCGGCGGCGCGTTACTCTTCACCCCTAGGTGCCGGCCCCGAGAATCACTAGGAATACTGGAATACTAAATCCGGCAAGCCGATCAGGAACGTGCTAAGTAATCCCGAGGTCTAATTGCGACGGAAATCGATTAATGGCAGCTTAACACGGGGCAATGTTAATGAGCATGAAAGTTTCGGCCGCTCTGTTTACATAAGGTCGACAGCGCATGCTTGCCTGCCGGGCCAGGCGGTGTGGCAGGACCGGTGAGACGGACGAGCATTAGCGCCGAGCCGGTCGCAGCCGAGCGGCCTGTCCCCCGGCGCGGTCGCATGAGCTGCGATACGGGGTGGTAACGGCGATGCGGCCGGAGGCGCCGGCCGCAGGCGCAGCGTCCCGGGCCCGGCCGGGATCACCGCCTGGCCAGCAGGCATGCCGGGAACGCAACGCGGGCCCCGCTTTGCCGTCCCAGGCTTATCGTTCAGCCGACGCTGCGGTCCGGGCTGCGGGCGCGTTGTCGCACAGTACCGATTTGATCGACGCTTGCTCTCGCTCTCTGTCGACAGTTTGTAAACAGCGCGTGAAAAAGTTTCATGCTCGCTTTTCGCCATGCAGTGTTAAGCTCACGTTAATTCTCGCACCGATGGCGAGATGGGCCATCCGAATATTTTTATATGCGCTTTTTGGCGTGCCTTCGGATGCCTGGATTCATGGAGGTGTAGCCTCATGGCTGAAAGTACAGTCCCAGCCCACGCCCGAAATGAGCATCCAGTCTCATTGATCGCTGCACGCATCGATCGTATTCCGGTCTGGCCGTACCAGCCCTTCATCTACGTCATTATCGGGATGGGATTCTTCTTCTCATTCTTCGAGATCGGTACCATCGGGCCGACCCTGCCTAAGGTGATCGCTGCTACGCATAGCACCACAGGCGCGGGCGCACTGGCGGTTAGCCTCGGCCTCTGGGGTTACATTGTCGGATCGCCGCTCAACAGCGTCCTGTCCGACCGATTCGGCAGGCGGCCAGCGCTGCTCAATGCGATGGTCCTTTACGGAATCGGGGCTGTCGGCTGCGCGATCAGCACCTCCATGGCGGAATTCACCGTCCTTCGCTTCATTGGCGGGATGGGAATTGGCGCTTCCATCGCGGTTATCAGCACGTATATCAGCGAGCTGTCGCCTGCCGCGCTGCGCGGCCGGTCGATGGGCTATGCCACGCTGCCCGCTGTCCTGGCCGGCGCGGTAGGGCCGTTCATAGCGCTCGGCCTAGTGCCTAGCTTCGCTAACGGCTGGCGGATCATGACGGTCATTCCCGCTATCGGCACTATCCTGTTCCTTGTCGGCTACCGGCTGCTGCCAGAGTCACCGCGCTGGCTGGCCGCCGGTGGCAGGCTGGACGAGGCGGACCGAATCGTGTCCGACGCCGAGGGCTACGCTAGGGTCAAGCTCGGCACCTCCGAGCTGCCGCCAATTGTCGTGTCCCTGCACCACGAGCCGCAGGCCATCAACTTCTGGGCGCGGGCCGGCATGCTGCTGCGGCCGCCCTATGTGCGCTGGACCATCACCTTCCTGTTGCTCTGGATCTGCCAGACGCTCCCTGCCTATGCCATCAGCGGGTTCGGTGTCACGCTCCTCGTCGAGCACGGCTACACGCTCACCAAGAGCATCGAGCTCACCTTCGGCCACAGCGTCGGCAGCGTGCTTGGTGGCCTCGTGGCCATCTACGTCGGCGACCGGATACCCCGAAAGTGGGCCGCGGCCGGGAGCGCCATGCTGATTGCGGCGGGCCTGCTGGCACTCGGCTTCCACACCACCAGCTGGCTCATCTTCATCGGATTCAGCCTGATCTCGTTCCAGACCGGCGTCTGCAGTGCCGTGGTTTACATGCTGACCGCGGAGCACTTCCCGACGCAGATGCGCAACACCGGGATGGCCATGAGCGACGGGGTCGGCCACGTCGGCGGCGCAATCGGCCCGATCATCGCGTCGGCCGTGTTCGCCGGGCTCGGGTTCTCGGCGGTCTGGATCGTGATGGGTTCCATCTTCGTCGTCTACATCGGGCTGGTGTCGTCGACACGGAATACGACCAAACGACCGCTCCAGGAAATCAATGCCGTGCTGCGAACACCCGAACAGCCAGTTATGGCCATCAAGTCACAGGAGGGCTGACATCAATGCCAGTACCCGCACCGCTGCATGGCATCAGGGTCGTCGATTTCGGCCACCAGATCGCCGGGCCGCTCACCGCGGTCATGCTAGCCGACCAGGGCGCTGACGTGATTCGCGTCGATGCCCCTGGCGCGCCAGCGGCCGACTCTCCCGCGGACGCGTTCCTCAGCCGGAACAAGCGCCGGATCACCCTCAACCTCAAGGATCCTGCCGACCTGGCAGTCGCCCGTGACCTGGTCAGCCGCAGCGACGTGCTCATCGAAAACTTCCGTCCTGGCGTCATGGACCGGCTCGGCCTGGGCTACGAGGCGGTGTCGCAGGCCAACCCCGGACTCGTGTACGCCTCGCTGCCGGGATTCGCCGCCAGCGACCCGCGAGCCGCCGTACCCGGCTGGGAGGGCGTGATCGACGCTGCAACGGGCAACTGCTACGTCCGCGTCGGCGAGGAGCCTGCCGGCTGGGACTTCTCCCGGCCCACGTATCCGGCTGTGCCCGGCGCCTCGACGGTCGCCGCATACCTGGCCTCGGTGGCTGTCGTCAGCGCGCTGACCGAGCGCCACCGGTCTGGCCTGGGCCAGCGCCTCGAGGTCCCCCTGTACGACGCGATCTTCGAGATCATCGGTGCGGCCGGCGCGTACGTCACCGCCCGCGGGCTGTCCCCGCAACGTCCGCTGGCCCAGCACGGCAGCGGCACCTACAAGTGCAGCGACGGACGGTATGTCCAGTTCAACCCGATCGGGGCGACCACCAGGTTCGTGTCGTGGTTCCTCCGCGCCGCAGGTAACCCGGAGTGGGCGCTGCCAGCGGAGGACGGGCTGCTGCACGAGCGGCTGACAGAGTTGTTCGCGACCCGCACGGCACCTGAGTGGGAGCAGTTGGGGCATGAGGTCGGCGTGCCGCTTGCATGGATAAGGACCCCGAGTGAGTGGCTGCAGGCCGCGCACGCGCGCGCGGCGGGCGAAGTCGCCTGCCTAGAGGACCCGAAGCTGGGCCGCACCTGGATGGCGGGCTACCCGGTGCACGCGGGCACGCCGGATAGCCCGGACGGACTGGACCGACCGGTCCGTCCGCGCCACCTGCCCGACGCCGATCGGGCGGAGATCCTCGCCGAGCTGCGGGCCGGTACCACCACGGCGACCAGCGGTGTACGCCAGGCGGCCGCGTCAGCCCAGGCCGACCGCAGACGGCCGATGACCGGGCTGCGGGTCGTGGACCTCACGCAGATCCTGGCCGGGCCCAGCTCAGCCCGCATCCTCGGTGAGATGGGTGCCGACGTCGTCAAGGTCAACGCCCCGCAGCGCCGGGTCTCTGCGCACGGCGTTGTCAACCGGGGCAAGAAGACGATTCTGCTCGACGTGCAGAGCCCCGGGGGCCAGGAGGTGTTCTGGCGCCTGGTGGAAGACGCTGACGTCGTCGTGCAGAATTTCCCGCCCGGCACCGCGGAGCGCTACGGGATCGGTTACGAGGACGTCAGGCTGCGTAAGCCCGGGATCGTCTACGTCTCGGTTTCCTGCTACGGCAGCGTCGGGCCGTGGACTCACGGGCGCGGCTACGAGACCCAGGGGCAGGCGGTGTCCGGTGTGATGTCGATAGCCGGCGGTGAGAGCGAAGGCCGGAAGCCGGCCGTCCTCGGCCCGTACAACTTCCTCGATTACGGCACCGGCGTCCTGGCCGCTTTCGCCGCGACGCTCGGCATCTACCAGCGCGCGGTGACGGGCAACAGCGGTTACTTGAGCGCCTCACTGGCCCAGACTGGGACGTACTACCAGGCGAGCTTCTTGCT
>Ga0070680_100004481_pt1 | contig 10518 bp, 11 predicted proteins | sample KBSC73BmetaG_FD_64672 | JGI IMG/M metagenome (GOLD analysis project Ga0070680, IMG submission 64672) | Corn rhizosphere microbial communities from Kellogg Biological Station, Michigan, USA - KBS C7-3B metaG | ecosystem: Host-associated > Plants > Roots > Rhizosphere | place: USA: Michigan... | reverse complement strand
CACCCCGGCCTGCCGAAGAACGATCTCGGCTACACGCACCGAGACTACGAAGGCAAGATCTCGACATTGTGCGCCGGCTGCGGCCATGACTCGATCACCGCTTCGATTATCGAAGCCTGCTTTGAGCTGTCCATCGAACCGCACCGCGTCGCGAAGATCTCCGGCATCGGCTGCTCGTCGAAAACGCCGGATTACTTTCTCGGCAACTCCCACGGCTTCAATTCGGTGCACGGCCGCATGCCGTCCGTTCTGACCGGCGCCAACCTCGCGAACCGCGACCTGGTCTATCTCGGAGTGTCCGGCGACGGCGACAGCGCGTCGATCGGCTTCGGCCAGTTCGCGCATTCGATCCGGCGCGGCGTCAACATGACTTATATCGTCGAGAACAACGGCGTGTACGGCCTGACCAAGGGCCAATTCTCGGCCACCGCCGACCGCGGATCAAAAAGCAAGCGCGGCGTCATCAACAGCGACAGCGCCATTGATCTGGTGGCCATCGCGTTGCAACTTGGCGCGAGTTTCGTGGCGCGCAGCTTTTCCGGCGACAAGACCCAGCTCGTGCCGCTGATCGAGGCCGCAATCAAGCACAACGGCGCCTCATTCATCGATGTCATCTCGCCATGCATCGCGTTCAACAACCACGCGGGCTCCACCAAAAGCTTCGACTACGTCCGTGAGCACAATGACGCGGTGAACCGGCTCGACGTCATCACCGGCCGCGACCCGATCACCGTCGACTACGCGCCGGGCTCGGTGCAAGTGGTCGAGCAGCACGACGGCACGCGGCTCGCGCTGCGCAAGCTCGACGCCGACTATGACGTTCATGACCGGCTCGCGGCCATGGCGTTCCTGCAGAAACACGCCGCCAAAGGCCAGGTGGTCACGGGCCTGCTCTACGTCGAGCCCGAGGCGGACGATCTGCACGCCCACCTCAACACCGTGGACTCGCCGCTCAACACGCTGGAAGCCAAGGACCTGTGCCCCGGCACCGCGGCGCTGGACAAGATCAACGCGGCGCTGCGTTAGGCCGCCGTCATCGCCGCCACGGCTTGGTGGCGACGGCCTGCTTCACCGCCTCCATCATCGCTTTCGGCGGCTCCATCTTGATCGACAGCGGTGTGCCAGTTTCCAGCACGCTCTTGAGGCTGGACAGGATCGCGGGCCATCCAGACCTGCCGCCCGACAGGATTTCTTCGGGAACATCCCAGCTATGGGATTCGGTCATCGTCAGCCGCACGCTCTCGCCGGCCGGTTCGAGGTCATAGGTCACGAGGCACTCCGGCAATTCCCCGAACTCCGCCAGACCTTCGACCAGCCATGTGCAGGACAATCGGCGCGGCGGCGTCCAGTCGGTCACCTTTCCGGCGATGTGAACGCGGCCGTCGGGATACAGCAGCCGGAAGACGCCGCCGGTCCGCGGCTCGACGTCCACGGCGAAACCACCGAAATACTGCCGTGTGAACGCCGGATCGGTCAGCGCTTGCCACACCCTCTCCGGTGTGGCGGCGATGTAAATGACATAGACGGTCTTCGGCTTGAACTTTGTCGCATCGGTCATCGCCGGCCCTGCTCCTGAAAGGCGACATCGCCGGTCTCAAGCAGCGACTTCAGGTTCGACAGAACCTTCGGCCAACCGCCCGATACGGCCTCGATGAACTTACCGCCCTCACTTTCGATCTCGTGAAGGACGGTGAGCTTGACGGCCTTGGCGCCAACGTCCGGATAGTAGTCGGCCATCTCGATCTCCATCGTGCAGCGCGAATAGCCTTCCGCCTTCAGCTCCGGCTTGAACTCGTTGCGCCAGCGGATCACCAGCCGTCGCGGCGGAATGGCCTCCAGAATTTCGCCGGTGTCGGCCGTGCGGCCGTCCTCGAACTTGAGACACCATGGCGATCCCGGCTTGAAGTCGCTTTCGGCCGTGATGCCGAACCAGAATTTCTTGATCGTTTGCGGATCGGTCAGCGCCGCCCAAACTTTTTCCGGCGTGGTGCGAATGTAGGTGACGTAGACGAACTTGGGTTTGCTCATCGCTTCTCTCCTGATTCCAACTGCTTCTTGAGCGTGCTCAAGGCGTCCAGGCGCGAGCGTTCGAATTTACCGATCCACCGTTCCGCGATCTCGTGGATCGGCACCGGATTGAGGTAGTGCAATTTTTCCCGCCCACGCCGCACCGCGACGACGAGGTTGGCCGCCTCCAGGATGGCAAGGTGTTTGCTCACCGCCTGCCGCGTCATGCCGGCAAGCCGCGCGCAAAGCTCGTTTAACGTCTGGCCATTCTCGGCATGCAGACGGTCGAGAAGCTCTCGACGGCTGGCGTCCGCCAATGCCTTGAACACCTCATCCATGGCGACAATATGCAACCATTTGGTTGCCTGTCAAGATGCGACGAGAAATGCCGGGCGCAAAAAAGAGGCGGCGAAACAGGAATTGAAGCGCGGAAAAATTCATCCGCGTTCGCTCGGCCCGGCGGTTTAATTTTTAAACGCGGCCCCAGTCGGCCACGCGTTCACAGCCGCGCGCTAGTTCGCGCACTGCCGGACGTAAGATTGCTGGTTGGTCGGATTGTTGCCGATGCCCGCATTGAGCGGGAAGGAATGGGTGCAGTTGGTCACCCGGTCGCTGAATGTGTTGATCGGAGGCGGCGGACGCAGCGCCGGTGGCGGCGCCGTCAGAGCCGCCGCCGGAGGGCTATTGGGCGCATTGGGTGATGGATTGACCGGCGGAATGTCGATGAAGCTGCTGCTGCCGCGCCGCGCCGACCGAGGACGCTCGGCGCGCCTCGGCTGCGCCTCGTCCGACATGACGCCGGTCGCGCTTTCGCCGCGCCCGGCCCGCGTCGGCTTGTAGCCTCGCATGATGATCGGCGTGCCATCGAGGTCGCGCACGACGCTCGGTTGCGAATGATGTTTGAGCTTCGGCTTCCGATGCCGCGCCGCCGCCGCATCAAATGTGGCAACCGCCAGAATGAGCGCCAGGACGATGGTCAGGGCCTTTGAGAGCGGCACGTTCATGTTGCACCACCTGATCAAGAAACCCGCCCCGTGGCCGCCTATTCCTCCGGCGCCTCAACAATCGGATCGTAACGTTTGGCGTCGAAGCCGAGCAGATTCCAGGTCTGCTCCATATGCGGCGGCAACGGCGCAGTGACATCGATGGTTCCGCCCCGCGGGTGCGGAACCGCAATGCGCCGGGCCAGCAGATGAAGCTTGTTCTGCATTCCGCCCGGGAACTCCCAGTTCTCAATGCGGAAGTACTTCTCGTCACCCACGATGGGATGCCCGATGTGCTCCATATGGGCACGGAGTTGGTGCGTCCGGCCGGTTACCGGTTTCAGGGACAGCCAGGCGAGCTTTTGCGCCGAAGTCTCGACCACCGCGTAGTAGGTGATGGCATGGCTCGCGCCCTCCTCGCCGTGTCGCGCGATCCGCATCATGCTTTCGTCTTCGCGATCCTCCTTGGCGAGAAACGCGGAAACCCTGCCCTGCTTCGGCCGCGGCACGCCCGCGACCAGGGCCCAATAGATCTTGCGCGCGGCGCGCGAACGGAAGGTCTTGCCGAGCGCCGCGGCGGCAAAGCGCGATTTCGCCACCAGCAGGCAGCCCGACGTGTCCTTGTCGAGACGATGCACCAGGCGTGGCCGCTGACCATCGCGCGCGGTCATGCTGCCGAGCATCCCGTCGATGTGCCGATAGGTCCCGGAGCCGCCCTGTACCGCAAGGCCCATGGGCTTGTTGAGGACCATGACGTCGTCGTCCTCGTAGAGCGTAATCGACTTGAGAAACGCCCGATCCTTCTGGTCGTCGGGGGCGTCGTCGCGAGGCTTGGGAGGCGCGACCTTGAGCGGCGGCACCCGCACGGCCTGGCCCGCCTGCAGGCGGTCCTTCGGCTGGGCGCGCTTGCCGTTCACGCGGACTTCGCCCTTCCGGATGATCCGCTGGATATGGGAGAACGACAGCCCCGGCCAGCGAGCCTCGAAGAAGCGGTCAAGCCGCATCCCGTCCTCGTCGCCTCCGACGGTGATGGTCTGCACGCCTTTGCCCGCACGCGGGGCGGTCTCGCTCGTTGGTTCTTCGCTCATGCCGGGCTATCCGGCGTCGCGGCCGCAGCGGCCGACGCCTCGTCCAGCGAACGGATACGCCGTAACTCCGGAAAAAGGAACATCCAAATGGCGGTCACGGCGATGATCCCGGCCCCGCCGATCACCACGGCCGGCACCGCGCCGAACAAGGCGCCCATGACCCCCGCGCGGAAATCGCCGAGCTGATTGGAGGTTCCGGTAAAAAGCCCGTTGACGGCGCTGACGCGGCCGAGCGTCTGCGCCGGCGTGCGGAGCTGAACCAGCGAAAAGCGGATGACGACGCTGACCACGTCGGCGGCCCCCATGATGGCGAGCGACATCAGCGACAGCCAGAGCGCCGTCGAAAAGCCGAACACAGTGGTCGAAACGCCGTAAACCGTCAGCACGGTCATCAGCACGCGGCCAACCGGCCAGGTGAGCGGCCGCCGTGCCAGAATGATCGACATCATCAATGCGCCGACGCCGGGCGCGGAGCGCAACAACCCGAGCCCCCAGGGTCCGGTTTCGAGAATGTCGCGCGCGAAGATCGGCAGCAACGCCGTCGCACCGCCGAGAAGAACGGCAAACATATCGAGCGACAGGATGCCCAGAAGAACCCGATCGTGCAGCACGAAACGGAATCCGCCAAACAGCGAGCGCACGCTAAATGACTCGACGCTGCGCGACGCGCGCGCCACCTGCATGAGTGCAAGCAGCACCGCAGCCAGCACCCAAAGCGCAATGGTGATGCTGTAAACGGTGGATGGGCCGAGGATATAGAGCAGCCCGCCGAGCGAAGGACCGACGATCTGGCCGGTCTGATTGGCCGACGCGTACCACGCGGTCGCTGTCGGCACGGCGGCGCGCGGCACCAATGACGGAATGATGGCCGCCATCGTCGGAAGCTCGAACGCGCGCGCCGCTCCCACGACCGCGGCCACGATGTAGATCAAAACAGCGTCGATCGATCCTGTCATCGTGCCGATCACCAGGATCAGCGCGGCGGCCGCTTCGACCGCCTGACACAGCATGAGAATGATGCGGTGGTTGTAGCGATCGGCAACGTGGCCGACGAACAGCGTCAACACCAGGATCGGCCCGAACTGAGCGAGACCGATCAAGCCCAGATCGAGAGCGCTGCCGGTCAGTTCATAAAGCTGCCAGCTCACCGCCACCACAGTCATGTGGAACGCCAGCAGCGATGCAATGCGGCTGAACCAATAGAGCGCAAACGCCCGATAGCCGAGAACCGAATCCACCGGCTTGACCGCCTCGCTCAACGGAGGCGTCCCCACGCCGTCACGGACACCGCTTCATCTCCCCCACCGGGTTGCGGTTCCAGATCACCCGCATGCGGTCGCCGTGAGCATCCAGCGTCACCGGGATGTCGCCCTTGCTCCCGCAGTGTGCCTGCACATAAACGGCCCTGGCTTTGTACATTTTGCCGATGCGGCAATAGCCGTCGAACCACCAGAGCGACGTGTCGGTCGCAACCAGCGCCGAGGTTTCCGCCGTCTGGCCATTGCTATGGCAGAGTTCGGGCGTAACCGCCCAGCGCCCCACGAATGCCTCCTGCGCGAACGCAGACGAAACTATCCCCGCGCCCATGACGCAGGCCGCCAAAATCCGCTTTCGCATCAATTCCCAGCCTTCTCTTTTCGCAACTTCGCCCAGTAATCCAGGCGTTTTCTTATTTCACGCTCGAATCCGCGTTCAGGCGGATCATAGAATGTCTGGCGTCCCAGTTCCTCCGGGAAATAATCCTGGCCGGAGAACGCCTCCGCCTCGTCGTGGTCGTAGGCATAACCGCGGCCATACCCTTCCGCTTGCATGAGCTTGGTCGGCGCGTTGAGGACGTGCTTGGGCGGCAGCAGGGAGCCAGCCTCCTTGGCCATCCGCATGGCGGCGCCATAGGCCGTATAGGCCGCATTCGACTTGGGCGCGGTCGCGACATAAATCACCGCCTCCGCGATGGCCAGTTCGCCCTCGGGCGAACCCAAAAAATCGTAGGCGTCCTTGGCGGCGTTCGCCACCGCCAGCGCCTGCGGATCGGCCAGCCCGATATCCTCGATCGCCATGCGCACGACGCGCCGCGCCAGATAAAGCGGGTCTTCGCCGGCATCGAGCATCCGGCAAAGATAATAGAGCGCGGCGTCGGGGTCCGACCCCCGCACCGATTTATGCAGCGCGGAGATCAGGTTGTAATGGCCATCCTGTTTCTTGTCGTAGATCGGCGCACGCCGCTGCACCACGTTCTGCAACGCTGCGCTATCGAAAATTTCGCCCGGCCGCGCCGCGCGCCAAATCTCCTCCACAAGCGTCAGCGAGGCGCGACCGTCGCCGTCGGCCATGCGGACCAGCGAAGCACGGGCCTCCTCGTCGAGCGGCAATGACTTGCCCTCGATGGTCTCGGCGCGAGCCAGCAGTTTTTCAACGGCCGCGGCATCCAGCGATTTGAACACCAGCACGCGGGCCCGCGACAGCATCGGCGCGATCAACTCAAAGGACGGGTTTTCCGTGGTGGCGCCGACCAGAACGATGGTGCCGTCTTCCATCACCGGCAGGAAGCTGTCCTGCTGCGCACGATTGAAGCGATGAATTTCGTCGACGAACAGCAGCGTCCCCTGCCCGGTCTCGCGGCGTGCCCGGGCGTCTTCAAACACCTTCTTCAGGTCGGCGACGCCGGAGAAGATCGCGCTGATCTGGACAAACTGCAGACTTGTCTCGTGAGCGAGAAGGCGCGCCACGGTGGTCTTGCCGGTGCCGGGCGGTCCCCAGAAAATCAGGGAGCCGAGCGAATTGCTCTCCAGCATGCGGGCCAATGCGCCGTCCGGACCCAGCAGGTGGTCCTGGCCGACCACGTCTTCAAGCTTTTGCGGGCGCAGCCGGTCCGCAAGCGGACGCGGCGCGTTGTCGTCGAGCCCTGCCGCTGCGAACAGGCTCGGACCGCCGCCGCGCTTGGGGCGGCTGGTCATCCGCCGACGACGGCGGAAATCTGCTGGCCACCACGCTGGATGGTGACGCGCCAGACCCGCGCCCCCGCCTCGATCGCATTCGCGACATCGCGCGTTTTGGTGATCTTGCGGTTGTTGATGGTCAGCAGGAGATCGCCGCGCTGAAAGCCCAACTGTTGCGCCGGCGTTCCGTCACCGACTTCGACCACCACCACGCCCTCGGTCGCGGTATCCAGCCGCAGCTCGTCGGCCAGGGCCGGCGAAAGATTGGCCACCTTGGCGCCGAGGAACGGCGAGCGCGCCTTGATCACCAATTCGTCGCGCGGAGAATCCGGCGCCGTCTCGAGCGGCACAGCGATCTTGCTCTCACGCCCGCCGCGCACGATGCCCAAGTCGACCCGTCCGCCCGGCGTGTGAGTGGCAAACCGGTAGCTGAACGCGTTCGGATCATCGACGGCCTGCTCGCCAACCGCAACGACGACATCCCCGACCTTAAGACCGGCCCGCGCCGCCGGACTTCCCGGCGTGATGCTGGTGATGACGGCACCGGCCGGCCGCTTGAGGTCGAACTCGCGCGACAGATCCGGCGTCACCGCCTGCAGATTGGCGCCGAGCCACGGCCGCTTGACGGTGCCGCCGCTGCGGGCCGACGCCACCACGACCCGAACCATGTTCGCCGGGATGGCAAAGCCGATGCCTTGCGAGCCGCCTGAGCGCGAGAAGATCGCGGTGTTGATGCCGACCACCTTGCCGGCCATGTCCACCAACGGACCGCCGGAATTGCCTGGATTGATGGCGGCGTCGGTCTGGATAAAGAACTGATAATCGGAAATGCCGACTTGGGTGCGGGCAACCGCCGAGACAATGCCGTGCGTCACGGTCTGACCGACCGCAAACGGATTGCCGACCGCCAACACGACATCGCCAACCTGCAAGGCATCGGAATCGGAAAATTCCAGTGCCGGGAATCGCTCGCGGCTGTCCTTGATCCGAAGGACCGCGAGATCGGTCCGCTGGTCCTTCAGCACCACTTCGACCGGAAGCTCGCGCTTATCGGCAAGCGAGACCTTCACCTCGTCGGCCCCGTTGATGACGTGGAAATTGGTCACCACCAACCCCGAGGGATCGACGATCACGCCTGAACCCAGCGAGCGCTGGGTCTGCTCGCGCGGGCCGCCGAATTGCGGGCCGAAAAATCGTCTGAAGAACGGGTCCGCCATCAGCGGATTCTGGTTCTCGACCGTCTTCGCCGCCGACACCGTAACAACGGACGGCACCACCCGCTTGACGATGGGGGCATAGGACATCCGCAGCACTTCAGGTGAAGGCGGCACCACGCGATCCTGCGCGGCCGCCCCCTGCAGTCCGGGCACAATCAAAGCGACAAGGGCAAGCGCAGACACAAAGCTCAGGCGTTCGGTCATGAGGGATTCCCGCGTGGGCACACCGCAGATATAGGCCGCAGGCTATGGCAAGAGAAGGGCGCAGGCCAGACCGGTCGTGTTCCGCGGGCCGGCCCCGTAAGCGGTTCAAGCCCGGCAATGCACGCCTGCTGAGGCGGCGCGAAATGCCGATCCCTCGCGGCCTGCCGGCGGGTGCGATCGTGACACCCAGACCGCGGGTCTGATCCAACGAGAAACCAGACCCGCCAATGGCTGCTTAAGCGTCGTCCGCTCTGGAAACGGCGTTCACCGTTTCAGATCGCGCTCTAGTTGATGGCCGGCAACGTCCGCACGAACGCGATGACGGCGTCGAGATCGGCGTCGGTCATCTTGGCGTAATACTGATAGCCCATGGGGCCCTTCAGCGGCGTTCCATCCTTGTGCTTTCCGTGGGTGATTGCCGTCTTGATCTCGGCATCGGTCCAATCGCCCAGACCCGCCGTCTTGCTCGACGTGATGTTGCGCGACTTCGACACGCCCCACGGGCCGGGGAATTCGCGGCCGCCTTTGCCGAGCGAATTCTTGAAGTCATGGGCGCCCTGAACGAACGGCGTATGGCATTCCAGACAGTGGCCGATCGTTGCGAGATAGCGGCCCTTCTTCAGTTTGTCCTTGAGGTCCGCCTGCGTAAATGCCTTCTCCGCACCGGGCACGATATGGTGCGGCAGCGCGATCTTGTAGATCGGGGCCGGGACCTTGTTCTTGACCGGCTTCAGCGTGCGCAAATACGCAACGATGGCGTTCAAATCGTCAGGGGTGAGGATCGGGTAAAACGCTGTCGGCATCACTTCGGCCACCTGCACGCCGTCGGGCCGCACGCCGGTCAGCAGCAGCTTCTTGATGTCGGCATCGCTCCACGCTCCGATACCCGTTTCCTTATCCTGGGTGATGTTCGGCGCGGTGACCTTGAATGGCGGCTCGTCGAATGTCAGTCCGCCGGAAAAATCCTTGCCCGCGACCACCGCCGGCGGCCCTTTCGGCGAGTGGCAATTGGCGCAGGTCATGATCGTGTTGACCAGATAACTGCCGCGCTCCACCGGTGTCTCAGCAAGCGCCAATTGCGCCGTCACCGAGCACGCCAATGCCAGCGCGCCCGCCCATATAATGTTTCGCATATTCGAATCCCCTCGATGCCCTCGGCGCGGAGCATTTCACTCCCGCGGGCCGAATGCCAGCCCCTTCCGAGGCTTCCAACAGGACTTCAGATCGGATCGGTAGCGTGTGCAACCACTCGTCAGCGCGCGCCGGATGCGGCCAGGATATCGGCAATAGCCGTGTAGCCACGCAGCCGCGCATGCTTGAGCGGCGTCACGCCATCGCGGTCCGCAAGATTGACGTTCGCGCCGGCCGCGACCAGCAGCCGGACAATCTCGGTGTGCACCTTGCCGCCGTCGCCGAGGATCACCGCTTCAAGCAAGGCGGTCCAGCCGAGCTTGTTGACATGATCTTTGTCGATCGCCGTCCCAAGCAGAATCTTCACCGTTTCGGGATGACCGTGATGCGCCGCCGGAATCAGCGCCGTGCCGCCGTAGCGGTTGACGCTCTTCAGGTCGGCGCCGGCTGCGAGCGTCATCTTGAGAATTTCGTTGCGGCCCTCGGCCCCCGCATAGAGATAGGGGCTGTCCTGGATGTTGTCCGTGGCGTTAACGTCGGCCTTTGCCGCGATCAGCACGCGGGCCACCTCGACGCGATTGGCGCGTGTGGCGACAAGCAGAGCCGTGCGCCCCGCGCCATCCCGCGCATCGGCGGCAATCCCCGACTTGAGAAGTCGCTGCACTGTCGCAACGTCGCCCTTCTCCGCGGCGGCGAGCAAAGCGCGATCACCGGCCGGGTCGGCGTGAAGGCTGACCGTCATGACGACAAGTACAGCCGCGCCGACAGAAGCCAGCATGGCGAGAACGCGGACCATGGATCGCCCCAAGGATGTTGCACGGACAGATTATAGACAGGACGATTCGGCCGAGACTTCAAAATCCCGCGGCGGACCAGGCCCGCGCACACACGGCGGCGTGAACACGCCGCACACCGGCGACAACAAAAAAGGCGGCCCATGAGGCCGCCTTTT
>Ga0070680_100004477_pt1 | contig 10526 bp, 9 predicted proteins | sample KBSC73BmetaG_FD_64672 | JGI IMG/M metagenome (GOLD analysis project Ga0070680, IMG submission 64672) | Corn rhizosphere microbial communities from Kellogg Biological Station, Michigan, USA - KBS C7-3B metaG | ecosystem: Host-associated > Plants > Roots > Rhizosphere | place: USA: Michigan... | reverse complement strand
CGGCTGTCGGAGAGGTTCGAATCGAGCGCCCAGACCACGACCCCCTTATTCTTGTAAGCGGTCGACAGCTTCTGCAGCGCCGCGTCGCCGGTGCGCGAATAGGCCGAGCCGTTGGTCCGCGTCATGATCACGATCGCCGGCGTGTAGTTGAAATAATAGAGATGCTGCGCCAGGCGGGTGTGGTCGGTGAGCTGGAAGTCGTCGACCCGCTGCGGCGTCGCCGTCGGCGTTTCGGCGGCGGTGCCGGCCGGGGCGGAGAACCCGGCGATTGCAAGGACCGCGACGGCGGCGGTGGCCATCAAGGCGTTTTTCATGGCGTCAGCTCCCAGCTTGGCCGGTTCCGATATCACCGTTTCCATGCACGAATGTTGCACAGACGAATACAGAACCCGCAGTCTGGGGAAAAACCGACCCCGATGTCAAAAGCCCCCGAGGCTGGCCTCGGGGGCTTTTCGGGTCTTGGATCGCGATGTCGCTAGGCCGCGAGGCTCGGCACGCGTCGGCGGCGCAGGGTGGCGCCGGCAAGGCCGAAGCCCGCGATCATCAGCGCCCACGACGCCGGCTCCGGCACGGCCGACGGATTGAACAGCGGATTGCCTTCGCGGTCCTGCTCCAGCCCGTTCGGCGCGAAGTCGACGATGTGGGCGGTCGTCGAGGTGTCACCCAGGCGCGGCCAGAGGTTCAGGCCGAATTGGCTGGGGCTGGTGAAGTCGCCGGTCAGCGGCAGCTCGCTCAACGGGATCGCCACGCTGATCGTGTTGCCGTCGATGGTCACCCAGCTCGACTCGAAGTTGCCCGGTGTGACCGACTTCACCGACTTGTCGGCGTTGTACTCGATCAGGAACAGGCGGTCGTTGGCCCCGGTCGAGTCGAAGGTCACGAAGGCGTCGAACTTAACCCCGTTGCCGAGCGACGGCTGGCCCGGCGTATGGGCGAGAATGGTGTCCTGTCCGGCGCCGCGGTCGATCCCCCACACGTAGAGGTTTCCGGCGCTGGTCCCGACCGCGCCGTTCTGGACCGACGACAGGAACAGCGTGGTCGAGTTGTACGTCCCGCTCGCGGAGACCACATCGAGATCGGCGTGCGCGACGGGATCGAAGCCGTTCAGCACGTCGCCCGCGCCGGTGGCGTCGCGGACGGTCGTGGCCCGGGCGGCTGACGCTGCGAACATCGCCGCGCAGACCATTGCGGCGGCGGCAGCGACGAGAGGCCGGTGCGGCCCTGGCAATCTGGTGAATGAAATAGGCGACATCCTTGGCTTGAAGGCGCGCGCCACCATCGGCGCTCCACATTTTCGGAGCGCGAACCTGCCGGTGCAGGGCGGAGGAGGGTAGGCGTCGATCCGGCCAATCCACAGTGGTGATCGGTGTTTTCTCGACGGCGCGCTCGCCAGCGGGTGGCCGGCCTACCCCTTTGCGGGGGCGACCTGCGCGGCCTGAGCCTGCTTGGCGGGCGCGGGACGGGCCGCGGACTTGCCGGGGCCGAACGGCGCGGGCTGGGCCTTGAAACGGGCCTTCATCTTGTCGACCCAGCCCGTGAAGGCCTCGTCGTCGGCGCTCACCCGGCTGAAATCGGCGACGCTCAGGCGGTTGGTCGAAACCCCGGTGAGCGCGATGCGCAGGGCTTCCGGATTGTGCGCCCCGTCCAAGAAGCCCTTGTACTGCCCGTTGAGCCGGGCGAGCGCCGCGTCGTCGCCGGCCAGGCTATAGGCGACGCCCGCGCGCAGCAGCTCACCTTCTTCGGCGGCGTTGAGCGGCGTCGGGTCCTTCCAGCGCGCGCCCAGTTCCTTTTCGAAGAGCGGTCCGGCCTTGGCCCAGTCCTTCTGCTTCCAGTTGATCTCGGCGCGCAGCGCCTGCCCCTCCTTGGACGTGTCCCTCTCGATGATCTCCAGGGCTGCGTCATAGCGGCCGACGCCGGCCCAGGCGCGGGCTTCGAGCAGCCGCCGCTCGACGTTCAGCGCGGTCGGAAGCACGGTGGTTCGCGAGCCGTTGATCGCTTCGAGCGCCTGCTCCGGCTTCTTGTCCATCAGGTAGATCAGGGCGAGGTCCGTCGCGACCTGCGCCTTCGGCACGCCGTCAAGGCGATTGTCCACCTGGTACTTCAAAAGGTCGGCCGCCTGGTCCAGCAGGTCCACGTCGACCAGTCGCCGGACCAGTTTGCGGACCATCAGGTCGCCGTCCGCCCCGATCGGCGTCAGCTCCTTGAAGTCGAAGAACAGGGCGAGCGCCTGCACAGGTTCGAGGCCGTCGGCGTTGCCATCCAGGAACAGCGAGCGGAACGCCGCCCGCAGGTCCGCCTGGAGTTGCAGCGCCTCGGGCAGGTCCGGCAGGCGCGTGCCCGCCGACCGCAGCGCCTCCAGAGCCTCCCGGTAGCGGCCCTGGCTCAGGTAGAGCTGCCCGAGCGCGCGGATGGTCTCCAGCTCGGTGGCGTCGCCGCGCCAGCGGTAGCGCAGCCCATCGAACACCGTGGCGGCTTGCAGTGGGGTGACCTTGCCCATTTCCAGCTTGATCTGCGTGGCCCGCAGCAGAGCCGGCGAGGCGAGCGACTGCCGAGGCACGGTGGCGATCGCCTGGTACATGCGCAGCGCGCGGTCCTTGTGGCCCTCCTGCTCGATGATCCGCGCCTGGACGAGCCGGGTGGCTAGCTCCTCGTAGACGTCCGGTTTGTCGGCGAGCGCCAGGTGGATCCGCGCCTCGGCGCTGACCAGGTCGCCCTGGGCGAGCGCGGCCTGGGCGTCGGCCCGGGCGAAGCGGGTCTTCCAGACGGCCGGGAACTGCCCCAGCGTCTCGGAGCCTCGGGCGAACTGGGCGCGGGCCTCCGGCCACTGGGCGAGCTGGGCGGCGACGTAGGCCCGCCACAGCGCGCTCGACCGGTCCTCGGCCAGCACCGGCGCGGAGAAGTCGGCCTCGGCCTCCTTGTATCGGCGCGCCATGACCCGGGCGATGCCGCGCAGGCCGCGGAATTCCGGCGTGTCCATGAGCTGCGGGCTGGATCGGGCCGCGTCGTTGAGCACCCCGATCGCCTCGAACGACAGCTCCGAGCCCACCAGGAAGCGGGCGAGCGCCATGCGCGCGGCGGTGGGCGCGTTCTTGTCCTTGGCCGCCGTCTCCAGCGAAGCGGCGGTGAGCAGGGTGTTGTAGCGCGCGAGGAAGCCCTTCGGCCCGGTCCGCGGCCAGTTCACGAAGTCGATCAGGCCCGGCATCGCGGCGGGCCGCGGCGCATCGCTGTCCAGGCGCGCCGTCTCCAGCGCGTTGCGGCTGGGCGAGAGCGCCAGCCCCAGCGGGCGGCTGATACGGACGATGTCGCCGTCGTGGGCGACGGTCAGGTCCTCGATGTGCGACTCGATCGCCAGGCCCTGGATCGAGGGCAGCAGGGCCAGTTGCACGAAGTCGCGGCGGGTTGCGAGACCCTTGGCCGGGCCCAGCGCGGTGACGACGCTCAAGGTGTCGCCGGCCTGCGGGTCGGCCATCTGCACGATGCTGCTCGTCCCGGCCACGGCGGCCTTCAAGGTCGCAGGGCCCTCCGCCTCGTCGCGCGCCACCCGGATGACGGTGGAGAGCCCCTGGTCGCCGGGACCCAGGGCGATGGTCCAGGTCGAGCCGACCGCACTGGCGAACACCGGCACGCCGTGCGCGGCCTCGATGCGGACGGCGGAGTAGTCGGCGCCCCGGCTGGCCTGTATGGCGCTGTATTGCGGCAGCCCACGCGGCGTCCGGCCCACGTCGAGGGTCGCCGGCGCGTCGAAGACCACCCACACCGCGTCGCCGCGCCGGAACACCGCCGCACCCGCCGGATTGGCCCAGTTGAAGGTGAACTGGACCTGGGCATTCACCACCTTGGATTCAACGTGGACCACACCGCCGGCCGGGACCGGATTCGGGCGCTTCGGCGGGGGCGCGGCGGCCCGGGCGGCGGCAAGCTCCGCCTCCGTGGGCGGGGCCTTCTGGAAAATGTTCACGAACGCCGCGCCGTCGGCGGAATCCACCTTGGCGTCGGCATCGTCGGTGAGCGTCAGGATGAGCTGCAGGTGGCCCTTCACGTGCCGCTTGTCGGCGGTCTTGACCCATTTGGGCGGCGAGGTGCGCAGCCGCGAGATGTCCGGATCGGCGTCCTGCGGGAAGGTGAGCGTCAGCACCTGGCCCTTGCGGCTCGCCTGGGCGCTGGGCGCGCCATGGAATTCGAGGCGCGAGAAGCCGTTGGCCTGGGCCACGCGCACGTCGATGCCCGGCGCCCGCTGAGCGCCCGGCGCGGCGCCGGCGGGCGCGACGACGCCAGCGATGGCGACGGCCGCGACGCCGGCGCGCAGGGCCTGGCGCAGGGTCACGGCCTATCCGGCCTTGGGCGGCGCCGGCGCAGCGGCGGGCGCGGCGGCGGCGGGCGCAGCGCCGGGCGGCGTGGCGGCGGCCTGCTCGGCGGCAGGCGCGGTCTTGCGCGCCGGCTTGCGCACGCGGGCCGGGCGCGGCTTGGGGGCGGCCTTGTCGGCGGCGGTCGCGGCGGCGGGCGCCTCGGCCTGAGCGGCGGCGTTCTGCGCCAGGGTCTGAGCCGCGGCGAAGCGATGGGCCAGGGATTCGGTCAGCTTCTTGGCGTCCTGCGGCGACATCTTGCCGACGATGGCGGAGAGCGAACGCTCCTTCATCTTGGCGGCGATGGGCAGGCGCACGCTGTCTTCCAGGATCGCCATGCGGGCGGCGGCGTCCTGCGGCTTCATGCCCTCGAACACCTTGACCAGGCGATCCACTTCGCCGGCCTCGCGCCCGTCGGCCTGGGCGAGCAGGCCCTGGACGTCGGCCTTCAATCCGCTCAGCGCCTTCATCTTGGCGTCGACCTTGGCCTCGGCCGCCGCCAGCAAGGCGATCTGGGTCGAGAGGTCGGACTCGCGCTGGTCGAGCTGGGTGCGGCGCGCGCCCAGGTTCTGCAGCTGCTGCAGCTCGGCGGGCGAAAGACCGGCCTCCTTGGCGAGTTCGGCGGCGGTGGGCGCGCAGACCGCGCGGGGCTGGATGGTCGGCGGCGGCAGGCCGACGGCGGCCACGTCCTTGGCGTCCCCGGTGGCCGCGCCTTCGCCGCCCGGAATCGCCGGCTTGTCAGACGCCTTGGCCTTGCCCTCGTGCTTGGCGGGTTTGGCCGCGCCCTCGGCGAACGCCTTGGCGCCGGAGATCAGGTCCGGAAGGCTGCGCGCGCCGGCGATCGCGTTGATGGCGAGCACGCCGCCAACCGCGATCCCGACCAGGGGCAGGATGCGGGGCATGGACTTCACCTGCGGGCTCCACGGACGTCATCGAGGGTGAGCGGTTCGTCGTCGAAGAGATCCTCCTCGACACTGCGGCGCAGCGGCGGCGCGGCGCGTTGTGGGCGCTCGGCGGCGCGCTGCAGCTCGGTCCGGGCGAACCGCTCGGAATTGACGTAGCGATCAGGATTGGCGCGGTCACGTTCCGGACGGGCCTCCCGGGCCGCGGCCAGCAAGGCGCCCAGCCGCCGTTCGGCGACCGGATCGGCGGTCACGGCGGGCTGCTGGCGCTGCGGCACGGCGGCGTGGTCGATCAACCGCTCCAGCTTGGCGGCCAGGGTGCGGCCCTTCTCGATGCGGTCGGCCAGCAGGTCCACGGCCTCGTCGGTGGCGGCGCGCAGGTCCGACAGGCCCTGTTCGGCGCGGGCCGCAGCCCCGTTCAGCTCCCGCACCGCGACCGCGAAGCCGTCATGGCTGTCGCGCAGCGCCTTCAGCCGGCGGTTCAGCCGCCAGCCCATGGCCAGCGCCGCCATGAGCAGGGCGGCGAGCAACAGGTTGAGAGCGACGCCGATGATGCTCATGAGGTCCTCTGCACGGCTTGCCGGGCGTTGGGCGTCAGAGGCGCCTCCACGCGGACGGCGATGTGGGCGTTGCGGCGGCCCATGCGGCCACGGGTCAGCGGGATCACGCCGGCGCGCAGCTCGATCAGGCTGTCCGGCGTGGCGTTCAGCATCAGGGTGTCGCCGACCTTCAGGTCGAGCACCTGTTTCAGGCCGAGTTGCTGCTCGTCCAGGACGGCGCGCACCTCCATCTGGGTGGTCCAAAGCTCGGTGGCGAGGTGGCCTTCCCAGATGTTGTCGCGGCCGAACTTCTCACCCATGAACTGCTGCAGCAGCATCTTTCGGATGGGTTCGAGGGTCGCGTAGGGCAGCAGGAGTTCGATACGCCCGCCGCGGTCTTCCATGTCGATGCGCAGCTTCACCAGGATGGCGGCGTTGGCCGGCCGCGCGATCGCGGCGAACCGCGGGTTGGTCTCCAGCCGATCAAGGGTGAAGGTCACCGGGGTCAGCGGCTCGAACGCCTCCTTGGCGTCGGCCAGGACCACCTCGACCATCCGCTCCACCAGCACCCGCTCGATGGTGGTGTAGGGCCGGCCCTCGATGCGCATGGCCGCCGTGCCGCGCCGCCCGCCCAGAAGCACGTCGACGATCGAATAGATCAGGTTCGAGTCGACCGTCAGCAGGCCATAGTTGTTGAGCTGCTCGGCGCGGAACACCGACAGGATGGCCGGCAGCGGTATGGAGTTCAGGTAGTCGCCGAAGCGGATCGAGGAGATGTTGTCGAGGCTCACCTCGACGTTGTCGGACGTGAAGTTGCGCAAGGAGGTGGTCATCAACCGCACCAGGCGGTCGAAGACGATCTCCAGCATCGGCAGGCGTTCGTAGGACACCAGGGCCGAATTGATGATCGCGCGGATGCCGGTCCGCTCGCCGCCCTCCTCCTCCGAGAGGTCGAAGCCGAGCAGGCTGTCGATCTCGTCCTGGTTGAGGATCCGCTCGGACTGCGGATCGCTGCCGGGCGCCATGCCGCCATCGGCCTCGAAGCCGGCGGCGTCGACGGTCTGGTCTGCGGTGTCTTCGGGTTCGTCGGCCATGCGCGCTAGCGATCGCTGGCGCTCCCTTGCGGGAGCGCTAGTTGATCAGCATCTCCTCGATCAGAACGGCGTTGGCCTTGGAGGGCGCGATCACCAGGTTGACCCGGCGCAGGATTTCCATGCGCAACTGATAGGAGCCCTGGCTGCCGGAAAGGTCCTCCGGCCGAAGCTCCCGAAGGAAGGTCTGGAACATGTCCTGCAGCCTCGGCATGTTCGGCTCTAGCGCGTCGACCGTCGCCTGGTCCGGCAGCTCCAGCGTCAGCTTCAGCTTCAGGAAGGTCGGGCGGCCGTCGGCGGTCTGCATGTTCACCACCACGTCGGGCATGGTGTAGAAGAGGACGCCGTCAGGTCCCTCGGTGACCTGGCCCGCGGCCTTGTCGTCCTTCTTGCCCTTCTCGTCCTTGCCCTTCTTCGCCGGCTTCTTGGCGTCCTTGCCGGCGTGGGCCGCGTCGGGCTTCGGTTTGAGGAAGATGAAAGCCGCGGTTCCGCCGCCACCGACCACCACGAGGGCGGCGGCGCCGGCGATCAGCATCATCTTCATCGAGAGCTTCTTCTGGGGCTTTTTGCCCTCGCCCTCTTCGCCCTCGGCGGCGTCCCCTTCGGGGGCCTCCTGGACCTTCGCCTCGGCCACGCGCGCGTTCCTTAGAAACCTGATCCCCGATTCATTCGCGCGTGTTTGGTTAAGAAGCGGTTTTTAACGGAGATTAACGCGTGCGATCCGTGCCCGGCATTTTTCGCCGATGGGCAGGCGTTAACTTTGTTTGTCATTGATTTATCTGGTGTTTTCAGTTGGCCCGAAGCTTGCAGCCCTCGGAGGCGAAAAGTCGCGTCTGCAAGGCCCAACGATTAATGGACAACGCTCTCTACGTCGGACTGTCGAGCCAGATGGTGCTCAAGCGTGAGTTGGACATCATCGCCAACAACATCGCCAACGCCGACACCAACGGCTTCAAGGTCGAATCCCTGATGACCAAGGAGGTGCCCGGCCCGCCGGCGGTCACCCTGGGCGGCCCACGCCCGATCAAGTTCGTCGGCGACGACGGCGTCGCGCGTGACTTCGGCCAGGGGGGCCTGCGCCGGACCGACGCGCCGCTGGACGTGGCGGTCGACGGGCCCGGGTTCTTCAAGGTCACCACCAAGGCCGGCGAGCGCTACACCCGCGATGGCCACTTCCGCACCGACGAAACCGGGCGCCTCACCACCCAGGCCGGGGACGTGGTGTCCGACGACGGCGGCGGCGAGATCACCGTCGATCCGTCCAGGACCGGCCAGCTGACCATCGCCGACGACGGTACGGTCAGCCAGGGCACGGAGCGGATCGGCAAGATCGGCGTGTTCAAGTTCGACAGCCTGTCGGCGCTCTCGAAGACCGGCGGCAACCTCTACCAGAACGCCTCCAACCAGCAGGCCGTCGCGGTGGCCGACCCGAAGGTGCGCCAGGGCATGCTGGAGGGCTCCAACGTCAATCCGATCCTGCAGATCACCCGGATGATCGAAGTCAGCCGGGCCTATGAGCAGACCACCCAGATGATGTCCGCAGAGTCCGACCTGACGCGCAACTCGATCGCGCGCCTCGGCCGCGTCCAATAGTGAGGAACTGAGCGATGCAAGCTCTTCGAACCGCCGCGAGCGGCATGGCCGCCCAGCAGCTCAACGTGGAGGTCATCTCCAACAACATCGCCAACATGAACACGGTGGGCTTCAAGAAGCAGCGCGCCGAGTTCCAGGACCTGCTCTACCAGACCCTGCAGCAGGCCGGCGCCCAGTCCTCCGACCAGGGCACCATCGTTCCCACCGGGGTGCAGATCGGCACCGGGGTGAAGTCGGGCTCCGTCTACCGGATCAACACCCAGGGCACGACCACCGCCACGGGCAACAAGTTCGACCTGGCGATCAACGGCCGCGGCTTTTTCCAGGTGCTGACCCCGACCGGCGACATCGCCTATACGCGGGCCGGCAACTTCGCGGTCAATGACCAGGGCCAGCTGGTCACCCAGGACGGCTACCAGGTGCAGCCGGCGGTCTCGATCCCGCAGGACGCCACCGACGTCACCATCTCGGCCTCCGGCCAGGTGCAGGTCACCCAGCCGGGCAATCCCACGCCCAACGTCGTGGGCACGCTGGAGCTCGCCAGCTTCATGAACGAAGGCGGCCTCTCGGCGCAGGGGTCCAACCTGTTCCTCGAGACCGCGGCTTCCGGCGCGCCGACGACCGGCACGCCGGGCACGACGGGCTTCGGCCAGATCATGCAGGGCTACACCGAGGCCTCCAACGTCGACCCGGTGACCGAGATCACCGCCCTGATCGTCGCCCAGCGCGCCTACGAGATGAACTCGAAGGTGATCTCGACGGCCGACAGCATGCTGGGCGTCGCCAACCAGGTGAAATCCTAGGCCATGCGCGCGCTCGCCCTGTTCGCCGCCGTCGTCCTGGCCGCTGGCCCGGCCCTCGCGGGCCGTCCGGTTACGCTCAAGGCCGACACCGCTGACTCCGACGGCCTGGTCACCCTGGGCGACCTCTTCGATGGGGCAGGCGGCGCGGCCGGCGTGCCTGTCGCCGCCCGCCAGGGATCGACCGTCGCGATCGACGCGCTCGCGGTCCAGAGCGTCGCCCGGCGCGCCGGCCTCGATTGGCCGAACACTGAGGGATTTCGCACCATCGTGGTCCACGCAGGCCTCGCCGGACCTTCCGCTGCCGCCGGGTCGGCGCACGGCAACGTCGAGGTCCTGACCTATGCCCGCAGCCTGTCGGCCGGCGAGATCGTGCAGCCGAGCGACCTGGTCTGGGCCAAGGCCGCCGCCGCGCCGACCGACGCGCCCTCCGACGCCGAGGCCGTGATCGGTCAGGTCGCCAAGCGGCCCCTGCGCGAAGGCGCGGCCGTCGCCACCCGCGACGTCGGCGCAGCCCAGGTCGTCAAGAAGGGAGACATGGTCACCGTGACCTATGAGGCCGACGGCATCTCGCTCGCCTTGCAGGGCATGGCCATGGGCGCCGCCGGCGTCGGCGAGACCCTCGCCGTCCAGAACACCGTTTCGAAGAAGGTCGTGTCGTCGGTGGTCACCGGCCCCGGTCAGGCGGTCGTCGGCCCGCAGGCCGACGAGCTGAAAGCCTCCCGCTCCCGTCGCTACGCCGCCCGTTAAAGGAAAGTCCAATGCGTACCCGCCTCGCCGCCGCCCTGATCCTGCTGACCCCGCTGCTCGGCGGGCTGGGCGCCTGCTCCACCGTCCGCGAAGCCGTGCATGGGCCGGAGCTCGCGCCCGTGGGCTATCCCGCCGCGCTCGCCCCCATGGACCAGAAGATCCTGACCCGCGACACCCCGCAGCCGGCCAGCGCCAACTCGCTGTGGCGGGTGGGCGCACGCACCTTCTTCAACGACCAGCGGGCCTCCAAGGTCGGCGATATCCTGACGGTGCAGATCGACATCGACGACAGCGCCAAGACCACCAACTCGACCTCCAGCTCACGGGCGTCCGGCGTCACCGCCGGGATTCCGCACCTGCTGGGCCTGGAGTCGAGCCTTGGGAAAATCCTGCCGGGCGGCTTCGACCCGGCGAACGCGCTCGCGACCAACTCCAAGACCACCAACGACGGCGCGGGCGCGGTGAACCGCCAGGAGAAGATCAGCCTGACGATCGCGGCGGTGGTTTC
>Ga0070680_100004476_pt1 | contig 10526 bp, 10 predicted proteins | sample KBSC73BmetaG_FD_64672 | JGI IMG/M metagenome (GOLD analysis project Ga0070680, IMG submission 64672) | Corn rhizosphere microbial communities from Kellogg Biological Station, Michigan, USA - KBS C7-3B metaG | ecosystem: Host-associated > Plants > Roots > Rhizosphere | place: USA: Michigan... | reverse complement strand
GATCCACGTACCGGCCGCGCTACACGACGCCATCCGAGTTCAAGCAGACCGACCGGACCTGGGGTGGTGTGCCCTATCGTGACCGCCTTGGCGCCACGCCAGTAACCTCGGTGAACACTGTGTACGATCCAGCCCCGGTGCGTCGCGGTACTACGCAGGGTGACATGGGGCGCGCGCCTGCGGTCTCAACGCCCTCAACCGGTTCGGCCTCGCCGCGCCGCCGGGTCGAAGCGACTCCGGCCAAGGTGGACCGGCCCAATATCGAACGGGCCGCGCCGGAGCGGCGTCAGGCGTCGCCGGCTCGTACGGAACCCAGCCAGCCGCGGGCCGAGCCCCGCCAGAGCACGCCGCCCACGCGGGAGACCGCGCCAACCCGGCGGCGTGACGAATCGCGGAGCCAGGGCACGCCCGAGCTGCAGCGGCGCAACGATCCCACGACCGCCCCGATCATCGAGCGTGCGGCGCCAGAGCGCCGAGCAGATGTAGTTGGCCGGCCGGTGCCGCGGGTGTCGGAGCCGAGGCCCCGTTCGGAGGCGCCTCGGCGGATGGAGCGACCGGAGCCCCAGGCCCGTTCAGCACCGCGCCCGGAGCCGGCTGCTCGTTCGGCTCCACCGGCCAGGAGCTATAGTCCGCCGCCGGCCAGCGCTCCACGATCAGAGCCGTCTCGTCCGTCCAATAGTGGTGGCGGTGGTGGTGGAGGGCGCAGGGGCCCGCGGTAACGGGGGGTGGTTGGTGGGACGGTAGGGGCGCACTGCGGTGCGCCCCTGCTTTTTTGCGTCTGTTACCAAATCCTCGCCCGCGTTTCCGCCGGTGCCACCATCGGGTCTCCAGCCTGGCAGCCGAACGCCTGCTGGAACTCGGGCATGTTGGCGAGTGGGCCGTTCACCCGCCAGCGCGCGGGGGCATGGGGATCCACGTTCACCAGCAGCTTGGCGGATTCGGGCCGGCTCATCGCCCGCCAGATCTGCGCCCATGCGAGGAAGAAGCGCTGGTCGGCGGTGAGGCCGTCAATGGGGGCCGGCTCCGGCTTGCCCTCGAGTGTCTTCCGGAAGGCGTGGTAGGCGATGGTCAGCCCGGCAAAGTCGGCGATGTTCTCGCCCAGCGTCAGTTTTCCGTTCACGTGGAACGTGTCCACCGCCACGAATCCGTTGAACTGCTGTACCACCGCGTCAGCCCGCTTTTCGAACTCGGCTGCGTCGGCGTCGGACCACCAGCCAGACAGATTGCCCTTGGCGTCATACTTCCGGCCCTGGTCGTCGAATCCGTGGGAAATCTCGTGGCCGATGGCCGCGCCCATTCCGCCGTAATTGACGGCATCGTCCGCCTTCGGATCGAAGAACGGCGGCTGCATGATGCCGGCAGGGAACACCACCTCGTTCTGGCCCGCGTTGTAGTAGGCGTTCACGGTCGGGGGCGTCATGCCCCACTCGCCGCGGTCCACCGGCTTGCCGATCTTGGCAAGGTTGCGACGGGTCTCGAAGGCCGCGGCATGCATGATGTTGACGCCGTAGGGCTGGGAGACGATCTCGAGCCCGTCGTATGAACGCCATTTGTCGGGATACCCGATCTTCTGGACGATGGCCTCCAGCTTGGTGTAGGCCTTCTGCTTGGTGGCGCTGCTCATCCAGTCGAGCTGGCCGATCCGCTGCCGCAGCGAGGCCCGGATGTTCTTCACCATCGTCTCGGCGCGGGCCTTGGCCTCGGGCGTGAAGTGGGTCCGCACGAACGCCTGACCCAGGATCTCGCCCAGCGACCGGTCGGTAGCCCCCACGCAGCGCTTCCAGCGCGGTTGCATTTCGGCGACGCCCTGCAGCACGGTGCTATTGAAGCGGAAGCTCTCCTGCTCGAGGGCGCTGCCCAGCGATGGCCCGAAGGTACGCACCGTCTGCCAGGCGAGGTAGTCGCGCCAGGCCTCCACCGGGACTGCCGTGAGCAGCGAATCGAGGGCGTGGTAGAAGCGCGGCTGGGCGACGTTCACGTCTGCCAAGGCCGGGGCTCGGCGCGCCCGAAGGAAGGCAGGCCAGTTCATGCCCGGAGTGAGTGACCGAAGCCCTGCCAGTGCAAGCAGGTGGTAGGTGCTATCCGCGTTTCGGCGTTCCACGCGGGTCATCGAGGCGCGAGCCAGCGCCGTCTCGAGTGCAAGCACGCGATCGGCAGCCGCGGCCGCCTGCGCGGTGCCCTGGCCCGTCAGGGCCAGCATGTGCGCCACGTGCTCCCGGTACTGGTCTCGCAGCGCCGCGGAGGCGGAGTCGGATCGTGTGTAGTAGTCGCGGTCGGGCAGGCCCAGGCCACCCTGCGAAAGCTGGCCGATGACGCGCTCGCTGTTCTTGCCGTCCTGTCCCGAACGGAAGGAGAAAGCGGCCCCGACGCCCGCACTCTGGAGCGTCGCGATCTCGCGCTCGACGTCGGCGCGGGTCCTGAGCAGGCGGATCTCGTCGAGCAGCGGCTCGATCGGAACCGGGCCGATGCGATCATTGGTGACGGAATCCATGCAGCTCGCATAGAACAGGCCCAGCCGCCGGGTGTCAGGATCGGGCCCGGGATGGGCCGCCGCCTGCTCCAGCGTCGCCTTCAGCGCAGCATAGTTGGCTTCATGGAGTTCATCGAAGCTGCCCCATCTGGGCCGGTCAGCGGGAATGGTGTTGTGGCTGAGCCAGCCGCCATTGGCGTAGGCGAAGAAATCCTCGCACGCGCTGCAGGTGGTGTCCATGTTGGCGGGGTCGAGCGGCTTGACCTGCTGGGCACCCAGCGGCAGCGCAATGGCCAGCAGCAGCCCGCCGATCATGCGTCGGACCATGGAAAATCTCCCTGTCGTTCAGGACTGGTTGGCGTGACGGTGGGCGTAGTCCAGGCCCCACTCCATATACTCGGGACTCCGGAGGCCGATCCGCATGGCGCGCTCAACCGCTTCGTCCTCGGGAACGGACTGCTCCAGCATCAGGTAGGCGATCATGGCGCCGCCCACCCGGTTGCCGCTGCCGCAATGGAAAAAGACAACCTTGTCCGCGTTGGCTCGCAGTGCCGCAAGGATCTGCTCCATCTTCGCGTCTCCGGTGGCCCCGGGCGAGATGGCCACGTTCACGTACTGCAAGCCGAGCTGGCTGGTCCGTGCGGGTTCATCGAAGGGCCGCGCTTCCATAGGATCGCGGATATCCAGTACTACGCCGCCACCCGCCGCCTTGAACTTTTCCAGCTGCTCGGCGCTGGGCTGGCCGCCGGTGATGAGGTTGGGCAGCGCCTCGCAGGCGTTGGGAACGCCGGCGAGGGCGGTCAGGGCGTCGGATGACATGATGGGGACCCCACAGTCGTAAGTCGCAGGTCGCAGGCTTTCAGCCTTCAGCTCTCAGCTCTCAGCTCTCAGCCCGATACATGATCACATGGGCGCGCTCCAGGGTGATCAGCCCGCCGCCGATCATCGAGTCGAGCTCGGGCAGGACGGCGCGTATCTTCTCCTCCGAATCTACACACTCGACCACCAGCGGAAGATCCATGGAGAGCCGAAGGGTCTTTTCGGTGTGGACCCGGGCGGTCGCGCCGAAGCCCAGGATGCCGCGGAACACGGTGGCGCCGGCGCACTGGCGCTCCCGCAGCAGGTGAACGATGGCCTCATACAGGGGCTGGCCGTGGTGCTTGTCCCGTTCGCCGATATGGATGCGCATGAGCATCCGTTCGCCTTCGAAGTCGTGCATGGATGTCTCCTTTGGGACGCGAGTCCCGCGTCCCGAGTCCATCTCAGCCCCCGGCCGCCCACCCGGCGAATACCGCCCCGAGCGACAGGACGACGCTCAGGCCAACATAGAGCGCGGCCCGGCTCCATTCTCCGTCCTGCATGAGCTTCAACGTATCGTAGGTGAAGGTCGAGAAGGTGGTGTAGCCGCCACAGACACCGACGGCCAGCGCCGCCCGCCACTCAGGGCTGAGCGCAGGGCTCAGCAGCGACCACCGCATCAGCCAGCCCAAGGCAAAGGACCCGGTGATGTTGATTACCAGAGTGCCGAGCGGAAGGTTGGGGGAATGCCGGGAAATGGCCCCGTCGAGCGCATAGCGCAGCGCCCCGCCGAGGGCGCTGCCCGCCGCCACGTACCAGATGATGCCCATGAGCTCCGGAGGTGATGAGTCGAGGGTCGTGGGTCGCAGGCGACGAGGAGCGTGCGAGCTGCCCCGTCCCGCGTCCCGCGTCCATTAGATTACTCACCCATGCTTCGTCTCGCCATCGCGCAATTCCGGCCTGCCAAGGGCGCCTACCGCCAGAACCTGGAGCGGCTGGGGGAGATCTTCCGCCAGTTCAGCGCGAATGGCGCAGCGCCGGACGTGGTGCTGGCGGCCGAGGCGGCGCTTACCGGGTACTTCCTGGAAGGCGGCGTGCGGGAGCTGGCGCGGAGCGCCGAGGAACTGTTCCAGGATCTCTCCGCCGTCCACAGGGCCAGTGGCGCGCCTCCATTCGACATGTGCACCGGGTTCTACGAGGTCTTCGAGAATACGCTGTACAACTCGGCGATGTACGCTTCACTGGGCGGCGATGACGCCGGCATTCGCCACGTCCATCGCAAGGTGTTTCTGCCCACCTATGGCGTGTTCGATGAGGAGCGATTCGTCGAGCCCGGCCGGTCGGTCGAGGCGTTCGACACCCGGTGGGGGCGGGCGGCGGTGCTCATCTGCGAAGACGCCTGGCACAGCATCATGCCGATGCTGGCGGCGCTGGATGGCGCGCAGCTGCTGCTGATTCCGAGCGCCAGCCCGGCGCGGGGCATCACGCCTGATGCTGACGACCAGCGCCCGGCCAGTCTCTCCCGCTGGGAAAGGCTGGCGCAGGACATGGCGGGGGAGCACGGGATCTACGTGGCGATCGCCCAGCTGGTCGGTTTCGAGGGCGGGAAGGGATTTCCGGGCGGCTCCATGGTAGCGGGTCCTCGCGGCGACCTGCTGCAGCGGGGGCCCGTCTTCGAGGACGCGGTGATCCGCGCCGATCTCCCGATGGAAGAGATCACCCGTGCCCGCGCGGACATGCCGCTGCTGTCCGACCTTGAAATGCGGCTGCCGCACTTGCTGGCGAGTCGCGGGACGCGGGACGCGGGTCGCGGGTCGCGGGTGGACGGTCGACGGTCCAGCCGCCCAGCCGTCCAGCCATCCAGCCGTCCAGCCAGCGATCCACTCGCCATCGAAGCGGAACTCACCCGCAAGTGGCTGGTGGAGTTCATCCGCGACGAACTCAGGCGCCAGCGGGGATTCGCCAGGGCGGTGCTGGGTCTGTCGGGTGGAGTGGACAGCGCGGTGGTCGCCTATCTTGCCGCCGAGGCGCTGGGTGCGGAGAACGTGGTGGGAGTGCAGATGCCGTATCGGACATCGAGCGTCGAGAGTCGAGCGCACGCCGAGCTGGTAGTCCGCGCGACCGGCATCGAGACGCGTACGGTGGATATCAGCGACGCGGTGGATGGGCTGACCCGCGCGATCGGCGGTACGACCAGTGCCGCGCGCCAGGGGAACATCATGGCGCGGATGCGCATGGTTTCGCTGTTCGACCTGTCCGAGGAATTCCGGGCACTTCCACTTGGTACCGGCAACAAGTCAGAGCGGCTGCTGGGTTACTTCACCTGGCATGCGGATGATTCGCCGCCCATCAATCCGCTGGGTGATCTCTTCAAGACCCAGGTCTGGGCCCTTGCCCGCCACCTGGGCGTGCCCGAGGTGATCGTGTCCAAGCCGGCCAGTGCCGACCTCATTACCGGTCAGACCGATGAGGGGGACTTCGGGATTTCGTACGCGCGGGCCGACCTCATCCTGCACTGGATCCTGCTGGGCTATCGTACCGAGGAGATCGCTGCCCGCGGCTTCAGCCCGGAGGAAGTCGCGCTGGTCCGCAAGCGGCTGGATTCGACGCATTGGAAGCGCAAGCTGCCTACGGTCGCCATGGTAAGCCAGACGGCGATCGGCGAGTACTATCTGAGGCCGGTGGATTACTGATGGTCGACGGTCGACGGTCGACCACTGACGACTGATGGCCGACGACCGGTCACCCACGACCCACGACCCACGACCCGAGACCCATGACCCACGACTCGCATCCGATGTCCTACTCCCGCGCCGAACTCACGACCTTCGTGATGCCGCACATGCAGAATGTGCTGGGCGACCTCTTTGGCGGCAATCTCATGGCGCTGGTGGACCAGGCGGCTGCGGTGGCGGCGATGCGTCACGCGGGTGGTCCGGCAGTGACTGCGGCGATTGACCGGGTGGACTTCAAGGAGCGCATCCGTCTGGGCGAACTGGTGATCTGCTCGGCGACGGTGGACTATGTGGGCAATTCTTCCATGGACATCACCGTCACGGTGCACGCCGAGACCATTACCACCGGGCAGCGACGGCTCACCCACAATGCGCACTGCGTGTTCGTCGCGATTGATACCGAAGGCAAGCCCAAGAGGGTGCCGAGGCTGGTGGCGGTGACGCAGGAGGAGGAGGAACGCTACGAGTGTGCCCGGCTCCATCGCGAGCGGATGAAACGGGGATGACCCGTGTCGTTGCCGCACTATCGGGTGGCGGGGCAAAGGCAGCGGCACACGTGGGCGCCATCCGTGCGCTGACGGAGTCGGGGCTGAGTGCCGAGCGATACACCGGCACCTCGATGGGGGCGGTCATTGCGGCGGGGTTCTGCGCCGGGCTGAATGCTGGCGAGGTTCTGGACCGGCTGGTGGAGGCCGGAGCCAAAGGCGTGGCACGCCGGCTGCTCGCGCCGCTGGGTGGCATCTTCATTCAGGGGCTGATGCGCCCCGAACCGCTTCGCCGCGCGATCGAGGGTTACCTGCCAGCCGCCAGTTTTGGCGAACTCAAGGTACCGTTGACGGTAACGGCTGTGGATCTCGACAGTGGGGAGCTGGTGTTGTTCGGCCATGGCGGGGAAGACGTGCCGCTGGTGGATGCACTGATGGCGTCCTGCGCGCTGCCGGTGTTCTTTCCGGCGGTGGAAATCGGCGGGCGGCGGCTGGCGGATGGCGGATTGCGCGGAGTGGTGCCGCTGGAGCCAGCGCGCAGTGGGGATCCCGATCTGGTGCTGGCGGTGGATATCGGGCCGGGGTTCGACGAACTTGCCACGGCGCCGTCACCCTATCCATCGTTGGTGCGGGCTCACAATGACGCCACCGGGATCCTGATGGCGGCCAACAGCGCGCTCGAACTGGAGCTATGGCGCAGCGATCCATCCCGTCCCCGGCTGGTGTATGTGCGGCCGAACGTGGAGAAGAATGCGACATTCCGCATGGACCTGGCCCGCCGGTACGCGGATGAAGGCTACCGCGCGACGCGGACCGCACTGAACGAAGCGGGGTTGCCCTGACATGACACAAGCCACACGACTGTTCACGCTGGAAGAGGCGGAGCGGACGCTCCCGCTGGTGCGGCGGATCGTCGCAGATCTGGTTGCGGAGCATCCGGGCTGGCGCGCCGGAGTCAGCCGATATGAGGCGCTGTCACTTGCTGCGAGTCCCGACACCGGCGAGTCCGCCGAAATGATCGAGGTGCGGCAGGACGTGGCGCGCCGCGCCGCGCGGATTGACGGCTTCCTCCATGAGCTGGAAGAGATCGGCTGCGCGTTCAAGGGTTTTGACTCGGGGCTGGTGGATTTTCCGTCGCTCCGGAACGACGAACCGATCTACCTCTGCTGGCAGCTGGGCGAGGAGCGGATCATCGCCTGGCACGGCATGGAAACCGGCTTCGACGGGCGGCAACCCATTGATGACGCCATTCTCTCGGGAACCGGCGCATGAGCCATCTCTGGTTGTTCCTGCATTTCGTCGGATTCACCGCGTGGCTGGGTGGAGGATTCGCGTCCATGGTGGCGGGGATCGCGGGAGGGAAGGAGTCGCGTGCCGGCCTTGGTGCCGTGGTACGGGCGCAGACGGCAATCCAGAAGCGGATCATTGCCCCTGGCGCCATCCTGGTGGTGTTGTCGGGGCTGATGCTCACCATCGGCATGATGAACGCCATGATGACCGCGCTCAGCCCCTGGCTCATGGTCATGCAGGGTGCCGGGCTGCTGGGTGCGCTGGTCACGCTGCTCGGCGGCCTGCCGATCGCTTCCCGGCTGGCCCGCCTGGATCCCGAAGGTCAACACGCGGCGCATTTCGATGAACTGCGGAACCGGCAGCGGATGGTAGCGTCGGTGGCGGGGACGCTGGCGTTGCTCGCGCTGGTGGCAGCGGCGATGATGTAGAAGACGCCGTCTTGCCGTCTAGCCGCCTATCACCACCGGCAGCGTGCTGCTCTGGTGCCCGTTCACCAGCTGTCCCTCCGCGCCACGGCCCCAGCAGGCGGTTGATCCGGTGGTTGTCACACCGCAGTAGGTGGTGGAACCGCCGGCGATGGCGGTAAACCGCAGTGATCCGGACACCTGCACTGGGTCATCAAATCGGATCTCGGCACCCACCGGTTCATTGCCCGCCGCGCCGTCAGTGTTGGCGCCCCAGCACCACACGATTCCAGCCTGATCCATGCCGCAGGTCGTGAACCGGCCAGACGCCAGCAGGGTGAACTTGTGTGCGCCGGTGACCTGAACTGGGTGGTCACTCTCGAGTGTCCCCGCGCCGGCGCCCAGCGCGTCAATACCCCAGCACCAGGCCGAATGATCGCTGGTGAGCGCGCACGTATGGAGACCGCCGGCCGCCAGGCGGACGAACTTCACGTCACTGTTCAGCCGGGCCGGCTGGTCCGAGAACCTGTGGGTCATGACATCCAGTCCCCAGCACCAGACGGTGCCGTCCTGGTCGAGGGCGCAGGTGCTGGCCCGTGCCGCACTGACGTCCGCGAACCTTGCGCCGGCGGCGGCCAGCACCGGAGTCCGGCTGCAGGCCAGCCCCTCGCAACTGTCGCTGGTGGCGTCGTTGCCGAGCTGGCTGGCGTCGTTGGCACCCCAGCAGAGTACTGCCCCCGATGTGGTAAGCCCGCAGGTAAACCAGACACCGGCGGCGAGGGACCTGAATCGCTGGTTGGTCGCCACCCGGGCGGGTCTGGTCTGGCAGGGGAAGGATCCACAAGTCTCGTCCGCGAGCGTACCGGTGCCGAGTTCGCCATGGCTGTTGGAACCCCAGCACCATGCGGCACCATCAGCATCGACCGCGCAGGTATGGCTCTGGCCGGCGGCGATGCTCACAAAAGCGGGAGTGCCCTCGAGTGCCAGCGGGGTCGTGTCGGCCGGCAGCGAGCCCATGCCGAGCTGGCCGATGTTACCGGAGCCCCAGCAGGAGGTCGCGCCCGCTGAAATCTGGCAGACGTGTCCCTGGCCCAGCGCGAGGGATGCGGGTTTGGGGGTGGTGGAGGGTCCGCTCGAATCGGAACAGGCTGCGGAAAACATGAGGAGGACCGCCAGCCCGGCGAGCGGTGGTCGCATCGGTCAGTTCCCGAGGGCAAGCGAGACCGGCGTCGCACTGTCACCGGCGCCGTTGAGAAGCTGGCCCGCGTCGCCCTCGCCCCAGCAGGCCATGGCGCCATCGGTGGTGGTGCCGCAGAAGGTGCCGCCGCCGCCGGCGATGCTGGTGAATCGGAAAGTTCCGGACACCGCCTGGGGCGAATCGAACCGCACCAGCGAGCCGATCGGCTCGGTCCCCACCGAGCCATTGGCATTCACTCCCCAGCACCACGCCTGTCCGTCGGTGTCCAGGCCGCAGGTGGTCACCTGACTGGCCTGGATCTGCTGGAACCGATGATTGCCGGCAACCGGCACCGGATGATCGGCCTCGAGGGTTTCGGATCCGGCACCGATGGCGTCAATGCCCCAGCACCAGGCTGCACCCTTGGACGTCAGTCCGCAGGTATGATAGCCACCGGAGGAAATCGCCGTGAACGGAATGGAGTCGCTGTTGAGTTCCGGATCCGGTGAGAACTCATGCAGATGGATCCCCTCGACGCTGAGCCCGTCATACCCCCAGCACCAGACCTCGCCATCAGGGGTGAGTGCGCAGACATGGGAGCGCCCGGCGGTGACGCGCCGGAACCGGGATGAGCTGCCGCCCGATGCTATGGGAGCGCGACTGCAACGCAGCGGGCCGCAGGTGTCGGCCTGTGCGGTGGTGCCAAGCTGACCCTTGTCGTTGGCGCCCCAGCAGAACAGGGCCCCGCTGGTGGCCAGCCCACAGGTGAAGCCGTTCCCGGCCGCCAGCGACGTGAATCGCTCGCTGGTGGCGACCTGCGCCGGTCTGGTCTGGCATGGAAAGGCGCCACAGGTCTCATCCGGGAGTGTTCCGGTACCCAGTTCGCCGCTGATGTTGGAGCCCCAGCACCACGCGGCCCCATCAGCATCCAGGCCGCAGGTGTGGGTGTATCCCGCGGCAATTGATGAAAATGCAGGTCCATCGGCGACGGGAATGGGGGTCGCCGCATCGGTGGTGCTGCCGTTACCCAGCTGGCCCAGATTCCCTCGACCCCAGCAACTGGCGACCCCGTCCGACAGGCGGCATACGTGGGTCAGGCCGATGGCGGTCAGCGCAGGCGCAGGAGTGGATGATGGCCCGGCAGAATCGGAGCAGGCCAGGGCGGCG
>Ga0070680_100004463_pt1 | contig 10538 bp, 7 predicted proteins | sample KBSC73BmetaG_FD_64672 | JGI IMG/M metagenome (GOLD analysis project Ga0070680, IMG submission 64672) | Corn rhizosphere microbial communities from Kellogg Biological Station, Michigan, USA - KBS C7-3B metaG | ecosystem: Host-associated > Plants > Roots > Rhizosphere | place: USA: Michigan... | reverse complement strand
CGGATCAGGACGCCGCCGTGCCGCGTACCCGACGCCGATACGATCGTACATCGCGGAGTGTGCGGCCACCTGTGGGTATGGGCGTTTCAGAGAATGCGCAAGCCGTCCAATGATCGCCGCAGCGTCAGACGTCGACTTCCTTCAAGTCCACGATCGGCCCAATCTCGACTCGAGTGATCTCGGGCCTCGACCGGATCCAGTCGCCGAGCAGTTGCCGATCCGCGTCGATCGCCTGGCCGCCGTCGCGCGTGATCACGTACCGCCAATCGCGCTCGCCCCCGCCGTCGGCAATCAGCCCATTCGATTCCGCGAGCGTGTGAAACGTCGCCGCCAGCGCGTGCCGCGTGCGCGCGTCGACGTGCGGCGCGAGTTGCGCCGTGATCTCGAAACCAAACTCCGGGCAGGCGGCGGCCATGCTGTATATCTAATGCCGCGGCGCTCAGCGTTCGAGGCGGACGGCGCCGGCCGGCAGCCGGAATCGCGCCGCCAGGGTCGACGTGAGGCGCACTTCGGCACCCAGAAAGTAGCGGCCGGGCGGCAGCGAATCGGCGATCTCGCTCAACGGGACCGATGCCATGAGGTCGCTCGGCGTTATTGTATCGCCGGCTGCGAGCGGCTGGAGCCTCAGGTGATGCGCGCATGCCACCTGCCCGCCAGATCGCAGCCAGCCGGCGATCGGGTCCGCGTTGGGCGACACGCGGCGGAACAACTCCGGCGTCACTGCACATCCGCCGAGCTCGATCCGAATTTCGCGAGCCGCGGTATTCCGCAGGTGCACCGCGATCGAGAGCGTGTCGTGCGCCGCCGTCGTTTCCGTACGGAGCTGCAGCGAGTCGCCGCTCGCGACCGGTGCGCCCTGGCTCAGTATGACGAGCCGCGTCCCGTTGCCGCTGCCACGGGCTGACCCACAGCCGCCCGCCCAGACCAGAAAGCAAACCGCGAGCACACCGCGAGCGGCAAACCGTTCACCGTTCACGTCTTCACTGCTCCAGAGCCGTCATTCGTATCTGAGCGCCTCCACCGGATCGACACGTGCCGCGCGACGGGCCGGAACGTAGCTGGCCACGAGCGCGATCACCGCCAGCACGACCGACACGCCGACGAAGCTGACGACGTCGACTGGCGAGACACCATACAACATGGATCGCAAGAAGCGCGTCACTCCGAACGCGCCGAGGAGCCCGACCAGCACGCCAATGGCGCCGAGCGTCGCGCCCTGACCCACGATCAGCCGCAGCACGTCGCCGCGCTGCGCGCCGAGCGCGACCCGAACGCCGATTTCCTGCGTCCTCTGTGACACTGCATACGAGATCACGCCGTACACGCCCACCGCGGCGAGCACGACGGCGATCGCCGCGAACACGCCGAACATCTTTCCGTACAGCGCCTGCGTCCAGTACGAGCGCTGGATGTTGGCCTGCATGCTCGCGACGCGGTACACGGGCAGCAGCGGATCGCCGCGCTTCAACTCCGCGAGCACCGTCGGCGTGATCGACGCTGGATCGGCGCGGGTCCGCACGACGATCGCCGCGCTGCTCCATCCGCCGCGCGGATACGGCATGTAGCCCTGCAGATCGGGCGGCGACGTGAGCTGGCGATCCTTGATGTCCTTCGTCACGCCGACGATCGTGATCCAGCGGTTCGACGTGTCGTCCGCTGACCCGAACTTGAATCGTTTGCCGATCGCGTCGTCGTTTGGCCAGAACTTCTTCGCCATGTATTCGTTGATCACCGCGACGCGCCCTGTCGGTGTGGTGTCCGCCCACTCCTGCTGCGTGAACATCCGACCGCGCAGGAGCGGAATCTTCATCGTTTCGAGATAGCGGGGCGACACCCAGCGGATCTCCAGCAGCGGCTCAGCGCCGAGCGCGGTGGGTTGGTGCTCGATGTCGATGAAGCTGTTGTTGTTGCTGCCGTTGAGAGGAATGTTGTTCGTGATCGCCGCCGACACGACGCCCGGTCGCCGATTGACGTCGGCGAGAAAACGGTCCCAGAATGCGAAGATCTTCTGCGTCGAGTCGTACGCCGGTCCCTCGAGCGAAACGCGCATCGTCAGCAGATTCGCCGGATCGAACCCCGGCTGCACGCGCTGCATCGACACGAAGCTCCGGATCAACAGCGTCGCGCCGACGAGCAGCACGAGTGACAGCGCCATCTCGGCGATCACGAGAGCGTTGCGCAGCCGCTGCCGGGCGCGGCCCACGCTCGTGCCACGCGCACCGACGTCGCGCAGCGTTTCGTTCAGGTTGGGCCGCGCCGCCTGGAGCGCCGGCGCCAGCCCGAAGACGATGCCCGTGAGCACGGCGACACCCACCGTGAACAGCAGCACGTGCCCGTCGATCGTGAACTTCATCCAGAACGGGATCGTCTCGAGAATGTTCGCCTTGATCCACTGCAGAAATGCGTACGCGAACGCGACGCCGAATCCGGCGCCGATCAGCGCGACGAGAATGCTCTCGGTGAGCAGCTGCCGCACGATGTGCCATCCGTTTGCGCCGAGCGCGACGCGCACGGCCATCTCCTTCGAACGCGCCGTGGCGCGAGCGAGCAGCAGGTTGGCGACATTGGCGCAGGCGATGAGCAGCACGAATCCGACGGACGCCATCATGATCATCAACACCGCGCGGAAATCGCCGACGTTGTCTTCGCGCAATGTCATCACGTCGACACCCCAGCCGGTGTTCGAGCTGGGGTATTGCTGCTCCAGACGCGTCGCGATGCGACCGAGATCGCCGCGCGCCTGCTCGAGCGTGGCATGCGGTCGCAGTCGGCCGATCACCTGCCACGAATGGTTGCCGCGGCTCTTCAGCGGGTCCTTCTGCATCGTCGTCCACGCCTCGGCGGTGCCGGGAAATTCGAAACCCGGCGGCATGACGCCGATGATCGTGTGCGGCACGCCGTCGATCATGATCTGCTGGCCAAGCGCATTGCGGCGTGCATCGAACCGTTCGTGCCAGAGTCGGTCGCCGATGATCACGACTTGCGGCGCGCCGATCTGATCTTCATCCGCACGAAAGTCGCGTCCGAGCTCCGGCTTGACGCCCAGCGTACGGAACATCGTCCACGAGATGTTGCCGCCCTGGACGAACTGCGCGCCGCCGTTATTCGCCAGATTGAACGACGTGCCGCTATAGATGCCGACGCTCGACAGCGTGCGATTGTCCGCCTGCCAGCTCCGGAAATTCGGGTATGACACCGAATTCATGTGCCAGCCGCGCTTCAGATTCGCTTCGCCGATCGCGACCAGCTCGTCCGGACTGTGGTAGGGAAACGGTCGGATCAGCAGCGCGTTGACGATGCTGAAGATCGTCGCGTTGACGCCGATGCCGAGCGCGAGACAGACGACTGCCGCGGCCGTGAACGCCGGATTCTTGAGCAGCGTGCGGGCGGCGAAGCGGAGATCCTGGAACATGTCGGCACCGTACGGGGAGAAGGCCGCCGATTGGACAGTTCAGCCACTACGTGGGTTTGAGTACGGCTGGCGCCGCGGGATTGTTTCCCGCCACCCACTTTCGCTCAGATCTCCCCGACCTCCGCCGCGGCCTCGAGCGCCAATGCAATCTGACGCGACAACGCACGCGCTTCCTGCGTGACGCCGGCGGACGAGGCGCCCGGCGCCGCCTCGAGACCTGACGATCTGAGTTTGATCAAGTCCAGCCGCAGGTTTCCAAGCGCCAGCCCCGCGCTCTCGATCTGTCGCGTCAGCGTCGCGTGACGTCGTGTCAGCTCCTCGGCCGTGTCTCGCTGACGCTGGAGCAGCGCGAGCCGACGCTGTCCCTCGGGCGATTCATCAATTCGCGCCTCGCCGATGCGCCGGTCGAGATCCGGGATCAGTGATGGATCGATGTCGCCGTCGAGCCGATACAGCACCTGAACGAGATGCGCCACACGCGCCACCAGCGCGTCGACCGTCGGCTCGATGTCCGGCAGCAGCGCGCGATCGGCCTTCGAGAGCGTGTTGAGTAGATCCATGATCGCCGCGCGATCCTCCACCGCGCGACGGATCGCCGAGGCGCGCGGGCTCTCGAGCACCTCGCGCGGCGCGAGCTTCGCAAGCTGCTTGTCGCTCAGCTGCGGCGTGTACGCGCGCATCACCCAGCGCGCGGTCGGGCCGTTGAGCACGCGCCGGATCTTCAGACCGCTCGCGCGCAGCGAGATGGCGCGGCTCCGTACCCGAAACCACATATAGAAAGGGACCAGCGGGCCGAACACCAACGGCGGCACATCTGGAACACCCGCGAGACCGATCAGCGAGGCGATGCTCAACCCGACGGTCAGCCAGGTGTAGCGCCGCATCGCGATCACGCGATCGATCAGCGCCACGCGTCCACCCCACAGCCGCAGATCGCTGCGCTGCTCAGCGGTGAGCCCCGCGAGGTGCGCTGGCTCGAGAATCACGCCGTTGCTGCCGACCACCGGTCCGACGCTGGCGACCGGCGCGACGGCGTTCGAGCCGCGGCGCGGCGACTGTGCCCGTCGTCCGCGCGGCACGGGCGACGTGTAACGCACGGGCTCGCGCGTTTCGGCGCGCCAGACCGGCGCGGTGCCCGCGTTGGCCGAATCGCGGAGCGCATCACGCATTGCGGTTGCCGTCGGCCAGCGATCCTCGGGCGCCTTCATCATTGCGCGTTCGATGATCTCGCACAGCGCTCGCGGCGCTTCCGGTCTGAATTCGGCGATTGGCCGCGGCGCTTCGCTGACGTGCTTGAGCAGGAGCGCCATCTGATTGCCCGCCGTGAATGGCACGCGTCCGGTGAGCATCTGATATCCGAGCACGCCCAGCGAGTAGATGTCGCTGCGCCCGTCGACGTCGCGTTCGCCGAGCGCCTGTTCGGGCGACATGTATGTCGGCGTGCCGACGGCGATGCCGGTGAGCGTCAGGCGCGTCGCCCCTTCGACCGCACGCGCGATGCCGAAGTCCGTCACCATCGCGCGGCCGCTGTCGGCGTCGAGCAGAATGTTGTCGGCTTTCACGTCGCGGTGTACGACGCCGCGCAGGTGCGCGTATCCCAGCGCGTCGGCGACTTCGGCGAGCAGCCGGCGCACGTCGTCGACCGGGCGAAGTGGATGTTGTTCGAGGACGCTCGCGAGGTTGCCGCCGGACACGAGCGCCATGACGAAATACGCAAGACCGTCGCGCTCGCCCACGTCGTAGATCGGCACGATGTGCGGATGCGAGAGCTGCGCCGACATCTGCGCCTCGCGCGTGAAGCGCGACGCAACGGCGGCATCGTACGCCAGCTCGGGCGGCAGCACCTTGATCGCGACGGCGCGATTCAGCCGCAGGTCTCGCGCGCGGTAGACCACGGACATGCCGCCGCGGCCGATCTCGCACTCGATTTGGTACTGGTGCTCGAGGGCAGCTGAAGCGCGGTCCTGGAGTGGATCGGTCATGGGTCCGTGGTCCGTGGTCCGTGGTCCGTAGTCCGTGGACGATGAAGCCACGGGCCGCAGACGGAACAATGAGCCTGTGCGCAGAGTCGCGCCACCCTGGCTTTCATCAACAACGCTGCAAACTCCGACGTACTAGAGTCAGGTACGCGCTGTTCGTCGCATCCCAACCGCTCGCCCCCAGGAGCTCCATCATGCTGGTCCGCACCCGCTGGCTCGCGCCGCTCGTCGTGCTCACGCTCGCCGGCGCCGCGCACGCACAGCAATCCACAGAACCAGTCGATGCCGCGATGAACGCGAAGATCCGCGCCGAAGGCATGGATCACTCGCGCATCATGTGGATCGAGCACAATCTCACCGATGTGTACGGACCGCGTCCCATCGGCTCGCCCAACCACGTGGCCGCCGCCAAGTGGGCGCTCGCCACGATGACGAGCTGGGGGATGAAGAACGCGCACCTCGAGCCGTTCACGTGGCGCGGCGTCGGTTGGCTGCCGGGACTGGCGAGCGGTTTCATGACGGCACCCGTGAAATCGAATCTCAAGTTCGAGGCGGTGCCGTGGTCGCCGTCGACGAAAGGCATCGTGCGAGGACAGGTGATCAGCCTCTCGCCGCCGGACACGCCGACGCCCGAGGAGCTCGACGCGTACCTCGCGCCGCTCGCGTCGAAGGTGAAGGGGGGCATCGTTCTCGTCGGCCGTCCCGCCGACGTACCGGTCAACTTCAACGAGCGGCCCAAGCGCACGCCGGACGACCAGGTACGCGCGCGATACGAGCCACGCGATCCCAACGCGCCGGCGCCCGGTCGTGGAGGCCGCGGTGGACGCCGCGGCTTCGCGCCACCGCCGGAAGGTCATCTCTCGGCGCAGCAGGTGAACCAGCGCACCACCGCGTTTTTGCGCGAAAACATGCCGGCGCTTCGGCTGAACGGGCAGGGCGCGGGCCGCATTCCCGGCGTGATCGTCGCGCAGAACGGACCGGGACAGATCTACGACGACACGACGCCGCAGCCGCCCGCCGTCATTCTCCGCACTGACGACTTCGGCCGCATCTACCGCCTCATCGCCGACGGCACGCCGGTGTCCGTCGAGTTCAACGTGCAGAACCAGTATTTCCCGGACGGCAAGACGTCGTACGTCACCGTGGCGGAAATTCCCGGCACGGACAAATCCGACGAAGTCGTGATGATGGGCGGCCATCTGGATTCCTGGACGAGCGCCACGGGCGCGACGGACAATGCGATCGGCTGCGCGATCATGATGGAGGCAGCGCGAATCCTCATGGCGACGGGGGCCCATCCGCGCCGCACGATCCGCGTCGCGCTCTGGAGCGGCGAGGAGGAAGGCTTGCTCGGATCATTCGCATATGTGAAACAGCATTTTGGAAGCGCCGAAGCGCCGACGAAGGACTTCAACAAGCTCGATGCCTACTGGAACATCGACGACGGCACCGGCCGCGTGCGCGGCGCATCGATCTTCGGCCCGCCAGCCGCCGCGGCGATTCTGGCCCAGTATCTCACGCCGTTCACCGATTGGGGCGTGTTCGGTGCGACGTCATCCACCGCGCGCGTCGAAGGCGGGAGCGACAATGGCGCGTTCGCCGTCGCCGGCTTGCCGGGCATCGGCACACAGCAGGATCCGATCGAATACAACAGCACGACCTGGCACACCGATCTGGACACCTACGAGCGCATCGTGCCGGAAGACGTGATGCACAACGCCGTCGTGACGGCGTCGGTGATGCTTGGCCTGGCCAACCGCGATCAGATGCTGCCGCGTTTCGCGCCCGATTCGATGCCGGCCGTTCCGGCGCCGCGTCGGCGGGGTGGCGGCGAGAACTGAGCGATCATCTCGCCGAACCAGGCGAGCGTCTCGCACACGAATGGCAGGGGGTCGTTCAATCCAGGAACGGCCCCCGTTCGTTTCGGCGGACCCAATCGCATGAAGTCGCGCAACGTCTCGCGGCGCGTCGGCGCGCCGGCCGGAAGCGACAGCTCAGCCGGCGTGTGGATGAGCGTCGTCAACAGGTGATCGACGTCTCCCCACCACCACCGGTTCCGAACGCCGATGCGATAGTCGAGCACCGCCGCAGGCCGCTCGCCAGTTGCCGCCGCCACGAGCAGCGTCGGAAAATCGACGCCGGCGTCCACCGCGAGCTGGAGCGATCCCCAGAAGCGGCCGTTCACCTCCATGATGTGCGGTACGCCGGTCGATTCAGAGATCTTGTATTCGATCATCGCCACGCCGTCCCAATCGAAGCGACGCAGCAGCGCGAGCGAACGGTTGTACAGCGCCTCGTCCATCGGGATCGATTCGCAATATGTGCTGACGCCGCCCGACGGCGGTTTTTCACGCAGCCGCCGGTGACTGAATCGCGCGAGGACCTCGCCGTCGTGGAGCAGCACGAACACGCCGACGCCCGGTCCGACGATCCGACGCTGCACGAGCAGCGGAAAGGCGGCATCGGGAAATTCGTCCAGTCGCGACCGCAGCTCGCTGTCGTTCGCCGCATGCGCTGCGGTCAGTTGCCTCGCCGCGCCGGCGTCGAGCACCACGGAGCACGACGGCTTGAGTACGAGCGGATACGCCAGCTCGTCGGCGGCATGGAGCGCGTCGGCACGTGTGTGCGCCACACGTTCCTCGGGCACGGCGATCCCCAGCTCCGCCGCGGCGTCGAGCACCATGGCCTTGTCCGAGATCGCGCTGAAGCGCCCGATGTCGGGGAAGGGAATCACGACGCCGGCAAAGCGGTCCCGCGCCGGAAGCACCGCGCGCAACGAGGCTTCGGTGACCGGAAGCAGCACGTCGCACGACCAGCGCCGCGCCAGCGCGAGCAGGTCGTCTACGTAGCGCGCGGGATCGCGCAGCGGGTTGGCAACCCTTGCGCGCGCACGGGCAAACCGCGAGCGCCCGGCCATGCCGAGCGCCGATCCGCCGCTGACGAATACATCGTGCCCCGCGCGTCCGAGTGATCGAACGATGGCGAGCGAAGCTCGCTGAACGTCGTCCGTAACGAGGATCCGATGTCGGGTGGGTGGGCCTGACACGCGTGGGCCCCAGTGCACATTTCGCTCCACCCTGTCAGGTAGCTGACAGCTTCGGACGCCAGAGATCGGCCGGAGATCTGGAGCGAGTTATGGCGCGAAATCGGACGGCCGACCGGTGCGCTCGATACCCCGAAGTATCCAGCGCATGCCGCGCCGCGCCAGTGGCAAAGCCGATCGTCGCCGGTATTATTGTCGGCACCGAAACCGTTTTCCAGTCTATCCTCCCCCACGTCAGACATGTTCGAAATGCGTACACCGATACTTTCCGCGATTGCCGGCCTGCTGACGCTCGGACCGACGTCGAGCCACTCCGCGGCGCCGGTCGCGCCGTGCACGAAGGCCGTCACGGCGTGCGAGCACTGGATCACCTATGGCAATGGGCCTGCGCGCTCGATGGTCTATTCGTCCTTCCCGCTCAACGCGCGCAATGCCGGTGTGACGCGCGCGCTCATCATGGTGCACGGCGCCGGCCGCAACGCCGATCACTATTTCGAAACGTCCACCGGCGCGGCCTTCTTCGCCGGCGCGCTGGACAACACGATCATCGTCGCGCCGCATTTCATCGGCGGCCGCGACAAGCCGCAGACGAATGAAGTCCTGTGGCCCGAACGCGGCGACACGTGGCGCTCCGGCGGCATCTCGCCGACGAATCCGAAGCTCTCCGCGTTCGACTTCATGGATGAGATCGTCCGCGAGCTCGCGAACAAGAAGAATTTCCCGAACCTCACGAAGATCGTCGTGGCGGGCCATTCAGCGGGCGGACAATTCGCCACGCGCTACGAGATGGCGAACAAGGTCGACGGCACCTTGCCGGGCGTGACGATGAGCTACGTCGTCGCCAACCCGTCGAGCTACGCGTGGCCATCGCCGCTTCGGCCGCTGCCGACGGGCGACGCCGATCCGGCGAACGCCGTGAAGGAGCCGCTCGGGCGCACCGGTGAGCAGGTGCACACCGATTACACGTTCGCGCTGTTCGATTCGACCAGCGTGCCCGGCTACAATCACTGGCCGTCCGGTCTCGAGGCGCGCTCGGGCTACACCGCAAACATGAGCGACGCGCAATTGCGTCACCAGCTCGCCACGCGTCACGCGATCTATCTGCTCGGCCAGGTCGACGTGCTGCCACTCGGCGGATTCGACTCGTCGCCCAAGGCGATGGCGCAGGGCCCGACGCGCCGCGCACGCGGCGAAGCGTTCGTCAAGTTCATCACCGATTCACTCGGCGCGCATCCCACGGCGATCATCGTGCCCGAGTGCGGCCACAACGATCGGTGCATCTACACGACAGACATCGTGTTCCCGGTCATCTTCCCATAGCGGGCGAGCGACGGTCTTGCTCATGGGGGCGAGACCCGTCGCGCCGGTGCGTCGAGTCGGGTTGGACTGAACTGGGTGACGCGGATTTGGCGGAAACTGGCGAACGGAGCGCGAACTCGCTCCGTGTGACGCTCCGGGCTCCGCGCGCCGGGCAAGAAACAAACACGACTTTGCGGTCGGGGCCTTCCGTTCGACTTTCCACTCCGCTGCTCCGTTGAGACCTGCCTGGCGCGAGAGACCATCGCTAACAGCGGTGGCGCGGCCGGCTACACCGGCGACCTCGCAGGGAGCGGGAAGGGCTGCGGAGCACTGCGGAGCACTGCGGAGCAGGCGCGGAGGGGCGTTGCCGGCGGTGTTGATGCATGAAGCCTCTCAGTCGTTCTCCGCCGTTCTCCGCAGTTCTCCGCGGCTTCGCGACTCTCCGGAGAAATGATGCTGCTCCAGCCGCAACAGGTTGAACAGCGATGACACAGATGCGACGGATTGAACGAATCCAAAAACCAAATGCTTTTGGGGTGTGGCGCGACGGACTCGGCGCGCCAGTAGCCGCCAGTCCGTGCCTCGTTCGTCAGTTTCCGCCCTCGTCCGCGTCCCCAACTCAGTCCAACCCGATTTGGCGCGCCAGCATTGACGAGGAGCACGACTTCTTCTGTTGACATTCTACCCGAGCGATAGTATGCTCAGGTAGAATGTCGACCCGAGAACGCCAGCCGCTCCTCCAGGGCACACTCGATCTTCTGATCCTCCGCACGCTCGCCTCCGGGCGCGCGCACGGCCAGGGCGT
>Ga0070680_100004451_pt1 | contig 10552 bp, 8 predicted proteins | sample KBSC73BmetaG_FD_64672 | JGI IMG/M metagenome (GOLD analysis project Ga0070680, IMG submission 64672) | Corn rhizosphere microbial communities from Kellogg Biological Station, Michigan, USA - KBS C7-3B metaG | ecosystem: Host-associated > Plants > Roots > Rhizosphere | place: USA: Michigan... | reverse complement strand
CACGAGCTCGGAGATCGCAGAAACTATGTGATAGAAGGTGCTCGCCGGCACGCGGGACGGCACAAACCGGCCATCGGCGGCCAGCGTGTCGTGCCACAGCCCCGGGGTGCGCACCCCGAGAAACTTCCAAAGGCTGCCCAAGGCGCTCGCCGCTGCCAGCCAATAGCGCGGCTGCTGGCTTCGCTTCGCAAGATACAGTACGGCCTTGAGCCGCTCCGTCTGCCCCCACAGGCGGGCCGATCCGTCGACTACCTTGAAGTCATCAAGTAAGCCCATCACGGCGACACCGCGGTGCACGCCGTAAGTCTCTCCGATTTCCACCAGGCGCTCCGCCTTGGATAACGCGGCCCCCGGGGCGCCGCGGCACCATCGCGACAGCAACCAGGCCCACTCGAACTGGTGTCCGGGCTCGACGACCGGCCCCACTTCCGGCCCAAGCTGGGTCCAATCGGAGCCAAACCGCTCACGCAGCGCACCCGTATGAGGATCGCTGAACCGGTGCAGAGCCAGAAGGGCTATCTCATCGGCGAGCACCTGCCAGGCGGGCTCGTCGCTCACCTCCATCCAGGCCAGTGCGGCCTCGAGCAGATGCATGTGGGGATTCGCCAGGATCGGAACAGGGTCGGTCACTTCGGACCCAAACCCGCCCTCATCTCTTTTGAGATGGGTGTAGAGGGCGTTCCGGAGACTCACCGCATCGGCAACCAGGTCCGGCTGCTGACCCAGCGCGCGCTGACTTTCGGCAAGGGCCAGCAATACAAAGGCCTGATCGTAGAGAAAGGCCCGGTCATCGAGCGCCGTGCCGTCCGGCGCGACCAACGTGCGAAACAGGCCATCCGGCCGGCGATAGTAACTCCTGACATAGGACAGTCCGGGGGCCAGCACTTTCTCCCAGTCACCGGTCCAACCCAACGAGGCAGCGCGTGCGAAACAGTACGCCTGGCGAGCCTGGACCCGGATACGCCGCGGCTCGTATGCCGGGCGTGCATCGCTGTCCAACGTTTCGTGGAACCCTCCGTGGACATCATCGGCCCCGCGGCTCGCCCAGAGCGGGTAGGCAACATCGAGCAGCCAGCGCAACAGCTCGCCGCCTGCGCGGCACACATTTTGTTCGGGATCCCCAACACTCATGCGGTCGTCTTCATGAGCGCGAACCGCGTCGGCAGGAATCTCTCGCTGAACGGTAATATTGCGGCGCCCACCGCGGGGGCATCGTCGGACATCGCAGCGCGAGCCACGGGAGCCACCGCTGGAATTCTGGACCTGTGCGCCTCCAGGCGCTCGTTGAGGCGCGCCGCAAGACGATTCACCAATGCCGCAGGCAGACGACCGCCTATCAAAATCGCTGCCGGGTTCAACAGGCAGTTGATGATCACAAAGGCGTCCTCGAGCGCTTCCGAGGAAGACTCGATCCAATTGCTGACAATCCCCTCGGCCGCTCCCTCGAGCCCGGTGAGATCCTGCGGGGACGCCACTTGCACATCGCCTTGCGCCAGCGAGTCATATAACGCCGAGAGAGACACGATACTCTGCAACGGACGCGACTCACCGGAAGCGCTCCGTCCGCGTAGCCACCCGAGCTCTCCGCTGCGTCCAGTCGCGCCACGAACATAATGGCCGTCGAGCACCAGGCCGCCACCCAGGCCCGCAGTAATCAAAACATAAAAAAAACTCTGGTACTGATGGCCCAGCCCAAACTGCATTTCACCCATCGCCGCCGCGGCGGCATCGTTCTCTACGTAAATCGGCACCGGCAGCGCACCCGAAAGCAACTCGGTTACCGACGTATCACCCCAAACGGCGTATTCAGGTGGTTGCCGCGGGAGCCCCACACGCTGAATGTCGTCGGGAAATGCTACTCCGATACCGACTACCTGGGCCGGCTCGATGCGAGCTTTGGACAATAGGCGTGCCGCGGAGCGCCGGAAGAAAGTCCGGACCTCGTCCGGGAGCGCAAACGAGACCTCACGCGACAACCTGCCTCGCACGCGCCCCGCAAAATCGACCAGGACCAGCGTGATGTGGTCGCGATCGATGTTGAGGCCCAACGAATAACAGCTATCGGGATTGATGACGAGCTTCGTCGCCGGTTGGCCGCGCGCTCCCCGCGTCGTACCGGCCTCCAGGACCAGTCCGTCGTGCAGCAGCCGCTTGGTGATGTTGGCTATCGCCGCGGCTGTCAGCCCGGTCGTCAGGGCGAGATCGGCCCGGGTTACCGGCCCGCTCACACGAATAGCGTGCAGCGTTACACGCTGGTTGTGATCGCCGGCACGCTCGAGATTCGTCCCGGACAGATTGCGTCTGTTCAAGTCGGATGTCACGGCTTCTTAGCGGCGACCAGGCAATCGGCAGCGACCGCCAATGAGCCGAGAGGGCCGGCCCCGCTACCGAGGCCTGGTGGCACGAGATATCGATCCAGCCCCTCGGAGGATGAAACCTCGTGAACATCGAGATAGCCGTTCAGGCTTCGGGCCAGCAGGTCGCGGATGCGAGCGAACAGTTCCGGCCGGGCGGTAGCGACGCCCCCACCGATCAGGATCCGCTGCGGAGCGACCGACACGGCCAGGAAGTGCGCGAGCTGCGCCAGCGCGTGAGCGACACTTTCCCATACAGGGTCATCGGCCGGGATGGCATCGGAATTCCGGCGGCAACGCGCCTGGATCGCCGGACCGGATGCGAGCCCTTCGAGGCAATCACCGTGAAAAGGACAACTCCCGGGCCAGTTGTCCCGCGCCATCCGCACGATGCGAATGTGGCCCAACTCAGGATGGTGCACTCCGATCACCGGCTTGCCCGCCACGATCAACCCAACACCAATGCCGGTTCCGACAGTGACATAGGCATAGTCGGTGAGCTGCTGCGCGGCCCCCCAGCGGCCCTCCGCGAGCGCGGCGCCGATCACGTCGGTGGTGAGTCCGAGAGGCGCCGGGAACCGGCCTGAAAAAAATCCCGCCACATCGCAGTTCCTCCACAGCTCCTTCGGAGTCGACTGGATCCGCCCATAGGTGGGTGATCCCCGCCGCAAATCGATCGGTCCGAAAGAGGCGATGCCGATTGCGTCGAGACGGCCGAACTCTTTTTCCCACCGCTCGAGCAGATCCGCTATCGCGCCCAAAGTCGTGACCGGATCGCGTGTCGGCACAGTCTGCTGCGCCCGGATATCGCCGGGGCCCGTACCCAGCGTGCACACACACTTGGTGCCGCCCATTTCGATTCCGGCGAGCGTCGTCATACGCGAGATCCCAGGTCGTTCACGTATCTCACGCCGGGTAAGCCATGGTTGAAGCAGGTCGAAGATGAACGTACCCTTGGCATGTCAGCGCTGTCAACCATTCTCCGGGCATGTACTGCAAACTCATTGGGATAATTTTCAATCACTTGTCTCTCAATAATTATTATATTTGATTTATGAAATAAAGGGGATGCGGAATGCGTGTGTCGATCACGATGTTGTTGCTCAGCGCGGCTGTCAATGGCGCGATGGCGCTGGAGCAAGGACCTTACTCCACGACCAACTTCGGCCCCTACGACGCGAGGTTTCTCTCGGGAGGGATCGGGATCGAGCAACCGCTACCCCAGGCAATCAGCGAGGCTGGGACGCCGTGGTCGTTCTCGGGTTGGATACAGGTCGGGCATGCTGGCCCGGGGCGCGTGATCATAGCCGCGCTGGGCGATGTGGCCCTCGCACCCACCCCATGTCGATGTCTCGTGTTAGATCAAGGACGCCTGGCGCTCGAGGTGGCCGGCAAGACGGAGCTCCATGCGGCCGGGCCGATCGACGCCGCGTGGCACGCGATCGCGGCGACGTATGACGGTCATGTTGCAAGACTGTACCTCGATGGCGTCGAAGTCGACTCGAAAGAGGCCTCAACCGGGAAAGTGACGCCGGTTCTGCATCTCGCACCCGAGACAACGGCAGATCTGACTGGCGAGCACCACTTCGGCGGCTCGCTGGCGAACTTTCAGCTTCACGCGCAGGCTCTGGATGCACAGACCATCGGCAAGCTGAAGTCTGCGCGTCCGGACTTCGGGCTCATCCAGTTTCACGAGGTCGGCGTGGGCTGGCCGTGGCAAGAGCATTCCTGGCGCGGTTTGCTCGAACCGCAACCGGCATGGACACTGCCGCACGGGAATGCACCCCCCTCCCCGCCCGTTCGCGATACCCAGGCTGCTGACACGCCCCCCCTGCAACCGCACGGCGATGGCCGATGGTTGGTCGGCGCCTGGCACATGTTGCCGGCGCCCGCGGGATCAGACGTACCCACACCAAGGCTTTCGGGCGAATTACTCTCGTCGGCTTCCTACCAGGAAGACAATTGGTATCCGGCGATAGTGCCCGGCACAGCGCTGACCACCCTGATCGCCAACGGCGTGTACCCGGACCCGGACTACGGACTCAACAACCTGGCCATACCGGAATCGCTGAACCGGCAGGACTACTGGTACCGGAGCCACTTCGTCGCGCCGGCGGATCTCGAGGGAAGACAACTCACTCTGACCTTCAACGGTATCAATTATGACGCCGAGGTGTGGCTGAACGGCGCTCGCCTCGGCCACATCCGCGGAGCGTTCGTGCGCGGCATTTTCGATGTCAGCTCCATTGTGAGACCCGGAAACGAGAATGTCATCGCCGTGCGTGTCTCACCTCCACCGCATCCCGGTATCCCACACGAGCAGTCGGTCGCCGCAGGACCCGGGCAGAATGGCGGCAATCTGGCCATCGACGGACCGACGTTCATCGCAACCGAGGGTTGGGATTGGATTCCCGGCATTCGCGATCGCAACACCGGCATCTGGCAGGATGTCGAGCTGAGCGCGAGCGGCGAGTTGCGCATCCTCGATCCGCAGATCGTCACCACGCTTCCTCTGCCGCGCACCGATTCTGCGGATCTCGCAATACACATCCCCATCGAGAATCGCGGCAGCAAAGCGACCAACGCCACGATAGAGGCCGAAGTTGCAGGCGCTCATGTGACGAAGTCCACCACGGTGCAGCCGGGCGCCTCTGAAGTCGTCCTGGCGCCAACCGAATTCCCACAGCTGCGGTTGGCCCACCCCCACCTCTGGTGGCCCAATGGGTACGGCAAGCAAGAGCTCTACACAGCACGCTTGACAGTTACCGCCGAGGGCCGCCGTTCGGACTCGAAATCCGTCCGATTCGGGATACGCGAGATCACCTACGAGCTCTCACTCTTCGACCACGAAGGCAGGTTACGTCGCGTCGAAGTCGACCCCGCGGCCGGGAGCGCACGACACGAGCGCCTCGTGGACGTCCGCCATGAGGCCATCAAGCAAACAGCCAACGGATGGGCCGCCTCTCTGACCAGGGCCGGCGAGTCTTCACCGGCAGTGCGCGACATCGATACGACGTCACTGACTCCCTATCTCGCGATTCGGGTGAACGGCGTGCGTATCGCCGTCCGCGGTGGCAGCTGGGGCATGGACGATTCGCGCAAGAGGGTTGGGCGCGAGCGGCTCGAACCCTACTTCCGGCTTCACCGCAACGCCCATCTCAACATCATCCGCAACTGGCTCGGACAGGATACCGAAGAGGTGTTCTACGATCTCGCGGACGAATACGGTCTGCTGATTCTCAACGACTTCTGGGAGTCCACCCAGAATTTCCAGGTGGAGGCCGAAGACCCCCAATTGTTTCTCGCGAATGCGCGGGACGTGATCCGGCGCTTCCGCAATCACCCTTCCATAGCGGTCTGGTTCGGCCGCAACGAAGGCGTGCCCCAACCAATCATCAACGAAGGACTTGCCGACGCGGTGGCCACGCTCGATGGCACCCGCTACTACACGGGGAGCTCCAACACCGTAAATCTCCAGGGGAGCGGCCCCTACAACTGGCGACCGCCCGAAGGCTATTTCACAACCCTCGCACAAGGCTTTTCCGTGGAAGTCGGGACGCCTTCTCTGGCTTCTGCCGAGTCGTTGCGCGCCTCGATTCCCGCGGCCGACCTCTGGCCCATCGGTGACACCTATGCCTACCACGACTGGCACTTCGGCGGGAATGGAGACGTTGCATCCTTCACAGAGGCCATGCAGACACAGCTCGGCGCACCGACCGGATTCGAGGATTTCGAGCGCAAGGCGCAACTCATGGACTATGAGTCGTACCGCGCCGTCTTCGAGGGCTTTCAGGCGCACCTGTGGACGCGCAACAGCGGCCGGCTGTTGTGGATGACGCACCCATCGTGGCCCAGCAACACGTGGCAGATCTATACCTCCGACTACGATACGGCGGCGCCCTACTATGCCGTCACCAAGGCGTGCGAGCCTGTGCACGCACAGCTCGACTTGCCCGACTATCGCCTGACGGTCGTCAACACGACGCGGGAGGCGCAGCGCTCCCTGCGGCTACATACTCGCGTCGTGTCGCTCGGGAACCACGCGCTACTGACGCGAATCGACAAGGTGGATGTTGCGGCAAACGATATAGTCACTCTCGATGCGCTCGATCTTCACAAGGCTCTCGATAAAGAGGGCGTCGTATTGGTCGAGCTGAGCCTGACGGACGCCAGGGGAGCGCTTCTGTCGAGCAACATCTATTGGCCGGCGCGCTCCAGCGCGGACCGCGGGCGTTTGAGTAAATTGCCGGATCAGCCGCTACAAATCACCGCGACCGCGGCAGAGGCCTCCCCGGAGGGTACCGGCATCAAAATCACGCTGCAGAATCGCGGCCGGGTCCCGGCGCTCATGGCGAAACTGACACTGCTGGATGGCGCCGGCAACAGGGTTCTGCCCGCCTACTACTCTGACAATTACGTAACGTTGTTACCGGGTGAGTCGCGTAAGGTCGAAGCGTCCTGCCCTGCTCCCGGAAAGCAATGCGCGGCTGTCGCCCTGCGCGGCTGGAACGTCACGCCGGCGAAGTATGCACTGCGACGTCGCTAGATTCAGGCTTGCGAGGGAGCTTCATTGTATTAAAGTGGCCTCGCGAGGAGGTCATCGACGATGGCCACAGCTGAGCTTGGCGTTGACCTGGGCGCAGTTTCCGGAAACCATACGTCGCATGCGTGTTCTGGCCGCACAGAGGGTTTGATCCCATGACCGGCACCTATCTCCGGTTCTACATGCACGAGAACGTCAGGCACCGCCACCAGCTTCTCTACGAGTGGTTGTTGCAGCATGCCCGAACGATTGGCGTCCATGGCGGCTCGGCGTTTCGCGCGATCGAGGGCTTCGGGCGGCATGGCGTACTCCACTCGGCGCACTTTTTCGAGCTGGCCGGTGAGATGACCATCGAGGTCGAGTTCATCCTGACGGACGAGATGGCCGATCGCCTGCTGGAAAGTCTGCGCCAGGAGAACGTCAGCCTGGTATACGCCCGCACCCAGGCGGAGTTTGGGATTATTGGGACGGCTGAGAAACCGGCCTGAATCCCCGCACAGCTCGAGCCTTGGCTGGACGGCAACGTCAGCGCCACGGGAACCAACAGGCGATCCTAACCGTTGACCCAACACTACACTGCGGCGGTAGGCGGGGTAACCATGTCAGCGCGAACGCTCCTGATCATCGTCATCATCCTGTTACTGATAGGCGCCTTGCCGGCCTGGCCCTATAGCGCGGGCTGGGGGTACTACCCCAGCGGGGGCCTGGGACTGATCCTGCTGATCCTGATCGTCCTGGCGCTCTTCTGAAGGGCGCCCTAGGCTGCGATGCGATGCTCGTAGTAGGGCGTTACGCGATCCGAGAGGATCTGCTCGAGACGCTCCTTCGAGACCTGTTCCGGGGACAACCACTCGCGCACGTTTTCCTCCTTGAGTGAAACGATGCAGCGGGTGTGTCCCGTCGCCAGGATTTCCGGCGGCGGCTCATCGGTGATGGCCGCAAAGGAATAGAGCGCGGGCTCACGCGGATGCGTCCAATGTGACCACAGGCAGGCGATGGTCATGGGGACGCCGGTGTTGGGGTTGAAGTGCAACACCACATTCGACTCGCGCTCACCCGGGGCCAGCTCGCGCTTCTCGTACAGGTGCCGCGGCACGTTCTCGAAAAACGAATCCACGACGATGACACCGTGATTCTTGCCATACAAGCCTGACCAGAACCCGTTCAGGTTGTCCCGCCGCGCGTTGTAGCATCCCTTGTAGAGCTCGTCGTAAGTCGCCGGCTTGCCGGGAAGCCGGCACAGGTAGCGCATCGGCCGGATCACCAGTCGATCACCGTCGTTGGTCACGACGGGCACGTAGTACTTCTTCGGAAAAATGCGCGCATCGTCCCCGGCAATCTGCTCGCTGTGCAGGTTGGACAGCTTGCCCGACAGGGCCGCCATCTTCTCGGTCGCGATGCGCTCATCGTTGCGGGCGGCCTTGGTTTCCTTGATCTGGAGCTTTCTTTGCGCATCGACCAGGCGCTTACGCTGTTTGAACAGCTCCTGCTCCCAGGCGCGCGCCTGCTTCGCGCGATACTGCTCGATGTAGTCCTGGCTCACACGCGCTTTTTCCTCCGTCATCTGCATGACGTGCACGTCCAGGGCGCGGGAGAACTGCACACCGTCGTCGTCGACACGCCGGCGGAACAGGTCTTGAAACAGCTCCCAGGCAACCTCCGCGCCGTAGCGCTTCGCGAGCCAGGTCAGGTTTTGGCGAACCAGGGCCGAATAGCACATGCACACATATTAGAGGCGGAATGGCATACCGCCAAGCCTGGACCTGTGGGTACAGGACTTGCGCTTCCGCACTCGTGGAACATCGTTGGGGACAACGTAAAAGTATAAATGCGAGTGTCCAACTGAGGACACAGGGAGGTGTTGTCGCCCTCGGCCGGATGACCAACGTGAGCCTCAGTGGCGCCTTTATCCAGACTGCGCTGCAAGCTCCGCCGTTATCTCGTGTGCAGTTGATCGTTTCCCTGAATCGCTCGCACGCGGCGGCCCTGATAGAGGCCCAGATTGTCCGGCAGACTGAAGCGGGGCTGGGATTGGAATGGCACGAGTTCGGCGGCGAAAAGATCCGCGCACTCGTAACCAGCCGCCAACACGGGCACCTGCGGCATCCCTCGCCGGCAACACCGCGGCCCAGGCCCATGAAAGGCCGCGCCAGAACGCGCTAAAGAAATCGAGCCACCCGCGCCGCTCACGCAGAGGGCGAGCTCTCGCTGCCTTGCTTCTTACGGGTGAGACCCTCTTCCCGGATCACCTGTTCCCCCACATATTCGGGCGTCTTTCGCTCGTAGGCATCCAACAGAGGATAAGCGCGTCTTGCGAGCTCCTCGAGATCGTGGATCGCCACCTCTCCATCGCGCAAGGTCACGATGCCGGCCTCACGAAAGATCCTGAGGGTTCGATTGACGTGCACCGGAGTGATGCCCAGGTGGTCGGCCACCTGCGTCTGGGTGAGCGGCATATTGAAGGTGCGCGCGTCACGTTCGATGGTGCCGGATAGCGCCAGCCGCCCGCGCAGATCGATCAGGAGCATGGCCAGGCGCTCCTCGGCGCTGCCCTGTCCCAAACCGAAGACCCAGCCGTGCAGACGCCTTTCCTCCTCCACCACCTGCCAGATACAGCGATTGGCAATGTCCAGGTCCGTGTTGAACGCCTGCTGTAATTGCGAATAGTGAATGCGCTCCACCACAGCCTCGGACAGGGTCTTCACATCATCGAAATGCGTGGACACAAACATGCTCTTGATAGCGAACAGCTCGCCCGGAAGAAATACGAGGATGATCTGATCGCGTCCATCCGCGATCCCGCGTGTCCGGCATGCCCAGCCCGACACCAGGCGATAAACGAACTCGTGATCGGTACCGGCTCTGATCAAGGTCTTGCCGGCAGCCAGAGTCACGGTCGAGTCACGCAGTAATTCCTGCAACTTCAGCTCCCCCCGGACGAGCGATTCTTCAAGATGGGGGCGGTGGTGGGCAAAGCGCACTACGTCGTTCATGGGTTACTAAACGCCGCGCGGCGGCCCTGGTTTCGTAAGTTATCGTTTATACGGCGCAATCGCGAAGAAAGATCCGGCGTTGCAGCAAGACTGCTGACATTTGTCGATGGCGGGCGAGGCGCCTGCAATTTCCTTCAAGACGCAGCGCGGGCCTGCCCGGCAGCATGCGTCAATGTCATCGTCGTACGTCCATGGTTATGGCGCCACTGAGGTGCAACGCCTGCAAGACCAGGCCACCACGCTCGTCGAGCTGCTCCACGCGGATACAGCGTATGCTGCCGGAGTCAAGGTACTCGAAGCCGGCTGTGGCGTCGGAGCCCAGACGATCACTCTGGCCGACCGCAGCCCACAGGCCCACTTCACATCGATCGACCGTTCGGCGGACTCCCTGGCCCGGGCCAGGCAAGCCGCTGCGGCTGCCGGTCTGACCAACGTCGTCTTCCAGCAGGCCGACATCTTCGACCTGCCGTTCGGCCGGCACTCATTCGATCATGTCTTCGTCTGCTTCGTCCTCGAGCACCTGGCCCGCCCCCTGGAAGCGCTCGTGGAGCTGCGTGGCCTGCTGAGGCCCGGAGGAACAATCACGGTGATAGAGGGTGATCACGGCTCCACCTATTTCCACCCCGATAGCGACTACGCACGCAAAGCCATCAGTTGCCAGG
>Ga0070680_100004450_pt1 | contig 10553 bp, 9 predicted proteins | sample KBSC73BmetaG_FD_64672 | JGI IMG/M metagenome (GOLD analysis project Ga0070680, IMG submission 64672) | Corn rhizosphere microbial communities from Kellogg Biological Station, Michigan, USA - KBS C7-3B metaG | ecosystem: Host-associated > Plants > Roots > Rhizosphere | place: USA: Michigan... | reverse complement strand
AGCGAATTCGCGCTCGAACTCGGCGGGGTCCGCGAGCTTCTTGGTATCGCCGACGGTGACGTAGATCGCCGCTCGGAAGTTGCGGTAGGCCGCGGCGTCGGCGGCGCTGCCCATCGCGACCAAGATCAGTGCGGCGACAGCCGCGACGATCCGCTGCAGGCCCATGCTTCCCCCTCTCGCGTTAGCGCTACCAATAGAAGCGAAACGCGGCGGGGCAAGCGGTCCGAGTAGCTACAGCGCCACCGCCTCCATGAAGACGCCGCCGGCATCGTCGCCGGAAACCCAGCGGATGATGCCCCTGACCGGCGGCATCTTGGGCAGCTCGAGCGAGACTTCGCATCCGGGCTCGAGCGGGCAATCCGATCGCAGCCGGAATCCCTTGCCCGACAGATTGGTGATGCTGGCGCCGAACTCGCCCGCGGCGCAGCGCACCAGCACGTCGAAGCTCGCGTCGATCCGCGCGGGACGTGGCGTGAGCTCACGCCCTTCCAGCTTGCCTTCGAACTTCATTCCCCCGTCAACTCCTCAAAGGAGGAAGCGATCGCGCTCGGCGCCCCACCGCCCGCGCGATCGCTTCTTCGATGACGTAGCGCTGTCCGCCGCCACCCTGGTCCCACCGCACCCCATTAATGCACCGCGATTCACCGCCCGATGAATGAGCAAGGTTGCCGGGCGATTTACCATGGCAAAGAAAAGGCGGCAGCCGAAGCCGCCGCCGCTCGTCGGATGAGAATTGCTTATCTGCTTGAGCTGGAGCGGCTGCTGCTGCCACGGCTCTTCGAACTCTTGCGGCCTGCCGAGCTCTTGCTGCGGTCGCCGCCATGCATGTTATGGTTCCAGCTGCTGCTCTTGCGATCGCTGTTCTTGGGCATGATGAAAGTCCTTTCGTTCCAATCCCTTGATTGGGAATGGAGCTAAAACGCTTCGATGCGCCGCAAGAGCGCGGATTCACCGCCCGTCGGCGTCGGTTCGTCTGGAAAGCGGAGGATTCAACCGAGCGATTCGGCCCATTCCTTCGCCTTTTCGACCGCGTTCAGCTCGCGGATCAGCGAGTCGACGCTCCTCGTAAGCTCCGCCAGGAACGTGATTTCGTGGCGCGCGCCGCGATAGCTTTCGGCCATCAGGATCGCGTCGATCAGGATCGGGACGACAAGGCTTTCGGGATCCTCAACCTCCTCGAGCGCGCGGAGCTTGGTCAGCGCCTTGCGCCTCGCGGCAAGCGGGTCCGAAAGCGCTTCCGTCCGTCCGATACACCAGCTCATTTGCCCAGCTCCCGCAATTGCCGACAGGATATGTTATTGCCGCTGCGGCGGAAGCCACGCTCGGCGCAGCGGCGGAACAGCTCGGCGCTAACAACCGTGAAACGGAAGTCATTTTGCGCGTCGACGCCGCGCCGCTATCAGCGGCGCCGGAGGTCACCCTTGCTGAGGCGAATGGCCGCTGCGGCCGCATTGTTCCTATCGCTGAACTGTTGCGCCCGCCCGCAACCTTCGACCGACACCCTCTTCGTTTCGAACGAGGCGGGCTATGTGACTCTCCTGGACGGCGCCACAGGCCGGATCGAAGGCCGGCTCGCGACCGGCGCTCGCCCGCGCGGCATGGCGTTTTCGCCCGATGGCCGGACCTTCTATGTCGCGGCGAGCGACTCCAACCGCATCGAGGCGTGGGACGTGCATTCGCAGCGGCGGCTAGCGCTGTACAATTCCGGCAGCGATCCCGAGCGCTTCGCCGTAAGCCCGGACGGCGCGACGCTCTACATCGCCAACGAAGACCATAACGCGGTCTCCTTCCTCGACCTCAAGAGCGGAAAGATTACGCGCGAAGTGCCGGTCGGGCCCGAGCCGGAGGGAGTCGGCGTTAGCCCCGACGGAAAACTCGTCGTCGCGACGTCGGAAGTGGCGAACCTCGCCCACTTCATCGACGCCGGCAGCGGCAAGCTCCTCGACAGCGTCCCCGTCGGCAGCCGGCCAAGGTTCGTGCTGTTCCTCAACGGCGGACGCACCGTCTGGGTCTCGTCGGAGCAGCGCGGCACGATCAGCATCTTCGATGCCCTGACGCATCGGATCGTCCGCACCATCGACCTCACCAAGAGCTTCAGCATCCCCGAGCCCGTCCAGGCGATCGAAATGCGGGCGACCCATAACCAGAAGCGCGTATTCGTCGCCATGGGTCGGTCCAACCGCGTCGCCGAGATCGATCCTGCCACGGACGCGGTCGTCCGCTCCTTTCCGACCGGCGAGCGGACCTGGGGCATCGGCCTCTCGCCCGACGAGACCCGGCTCTACGCGGCCAGCGGGCTGTCGGGCACGCTGACGATCATCGACATTGTCCACAACAAGGTCATCAAGACAGTGACTCTCGGCGGCCGGCCGTGGGGCGCGATCGCGGCGCGCAAATGAGGAAGCTGCTCGCCCTCGTTGCCGCCGCGCTGGCGCTCGGCTCGTGCAACACCATCCCGCAGCGCCACCTCACCGCCTGCGCCGATCCCAACAACTTGCCGTTCTCGAACAAGGCCGGCCAGGGGTTCGAGAACAAGCTCGCCCAGATGATCGCGTCCGACCTCCACGCCCATCTCGACTATGTCTGGTGGGCGCAGCGGCGCGGTTATGTCCGCAACACGCTGGGCGAACGCAAGTGCGACTTCTGGCCGGGCATCGGAAGCAACGTCGAAATGGTCGCGACGACCCGGCCCTACTATCGCTCGACCTACATGTTCGTCAGCCGGGCGAGCGAGAATCTCAAGGGACTGACGCTCGACGACCCGCGGCTCAAGAAGCTGAAGATTGGCGTCCAGATGGTCGGCAACGATGCGACCAACACGCCGCCCGCCCATGCGCTGGCGAGCCGCGGGATCATCGCGAATGTCCGCGGCTACATGCTTTACGGCGACTATTCGAAACCGAACCCGCCCGCCGAGATCGTGCGCGCGGTCGAACGCGGCGACGTCGACGTTGCGCTGGTTTGGGGTCCGCTCGCCGGCTATTTCGCCGCGCAATCGCCGGTGCCGCTGCGGCTCGAGCCGGTGACTCCCTGGATGGCCGACATGCAATGGCCGATGCAGTTCGACATTTCGATCGGCGTGCAGAACGGCAACGACAAGCTGTTGAAGGAAATCGACCAGATCCTGACTCGCCGCTCCGACGACATCCGCAAGCTGCTCGCCAGCTATCACGTGCCGGTCGTCACCGGCCAATAAGCCTCAGGAAGCGCCCCACAGCTCGTCCTCGACGAAGATCATCCCGTCGCCGTAGATCCGCGCCGCGAGCGGATCGTCGGCGAGGCCGAACGGGCCGTCGAGATCGACCACGTCGCACAGCTGCCCGATGACGAAGCCCGGCGCCATGGCAAGCGTCGAACCGCCCATGTTGCCGACCATCAGCTGCTTGCCGAGCGCCTTCGCTTCGCGCGCCATCGCCAGCGCTTCGGTGAGGCCGCCGCACTTGTCGAGCTTGATGTTGATGACGTCGAAATAATGCGCCCGGTCGCGAAGCTCGCCGAGATCGAGGATGCTTTCATCGGCGGCAACCGGAACGCCCGGACGCCAGCCATCGAGCGAAGCTTCGTCGCCGCGCTTCAGCGGCTGTTCGATCAACGATACGGAGAAATCGTGCGCGGCGGCGGCCAGTCGATCGAGATTGGCGGCCGTGAAGCCCTGGTTGGCATCGACCCCCAGCCAGGCATCCGGGCGCGCCGTCCGGATGACTCGGATGCGTTCACGGTCGATGTCGGGGTCGCCGTCGAGCTTGAGCTTGATCGCCGTGGCGAATGACAATCGGCCGACCTTCGTCGAAAGGATGGCGGGATCGTCCGCCGGCAGCGTGAAGGTGGTGACCAGCGGCTTGGGCTTCGGGACCCCGGCAAGCTTCCATATTGGCGATCGCTCAATGAGCGATTCGAGCTCCCACAGCGCGCAATCGATCGCGTTGCGCGCGCCGCACGGCGGAAGTAGCTCCTGAAGCTCGCCACGCGACAGCCCATCTTCGACGCGCTCGCGGACCTGCTCGACGGTAGCCAGCATGTGCTGCTGGTCGTCGCCGAGATAATAAACCCCCGCGGCTTCGCCCCGGCCGACATGCTCGCCTTCGGCGATTCGCGCGACGATCGAGGGCATCGCCTCGAACACATAGCCGGTGATTCGGAACGGCTCCGCGAAGCGAATCGCCGCCTTTTCGACGCTGAGCGTTCGCGAGGACGTGGCCGTTGCCATGGACGATGCATAGCAACGGAAACAAAGGTTTCAAATATTGAAACAGCTAATGATGCCGCTCGGCACCTTGTTCCGAGAGTTTGAGCCTCATGCGCGCCGTTTCGGCCAGCTGCTGGATCCCTCGCCCGGCGCACACCGCAAGAACCATGCACGGCTCGTTGCTGGTACGCACATAACCGTGGGCCATGCCGCTGTCGAAATAGACCGAGTCGCCTGGCCCGAGCGGGAGCGGCGCATAGAGGTCCGAGTGAAGCTCCATCGAGCCGCGAAGCACGTAGAGATATTCCTCGCCGCCGTGGCGCACGAGTCCGCCGAGCTCGTCGATGCTCCGCGCCTGCACGTCGATGATGATTGGAATCATCATTTTCCCAAGCAGATCCGAAGCAGGATAATGGTGGACGTGCTTCTCCGATTCGGCGTCGAGCGCTTCGCCGGCGCGGGTGATGCTCCGGCGGCCGACGGCGACGGGTGCGGCGTGCACCCCGGGGTCTGCGAGGATGTCCTTGAGGTCGACGTTGAGCGCCTGCGCAAGCCTGATGAGCTTGTCGTAAGTGAGGCTCATCTTCCCGTTCTCGAGCTTCGAGAGAGTCGAATAAGGAAGCCCCGCACGCGCCGAAAGCGCGCGCAGGCTGAGGCCTTTCGCAAGCCGCACGTCGCGAATCGCCCGGCTCGGCGCCGGCACCTTGGTCATGCCGTCGAGCGCCAGGTGCCGGTCGATTTTTCCCTTTGTTTTGCGGCCTGTCATTGCTGCACTAGAAACCAGTTGCCATTCTTGAAACACAAGGCATGATGCCACCAATCTGGCGGGGAGAGCTAGGGTGAAGATTCATCGCAGTCTTGGAGTGTTTCTCACCGGCACGTGCGCGCTTGCCGCTGCCGGTCCGGCGTTCGGCCAAAATCCCAATGCGGGGACGGCCACCGCTCAGCCCTTGCCGCCTCAGGCGCAGGCCGATCAGAACGCGATCATCGTGACGGCGCAGAAGCGCTCGCAGGTTTTGCTCGACGTGCCGCAGTCCGTGACCGTCGTCACTGGCACGACGCTCGAACAGCAGCATGCGAGCAGCATCCAGGATTATCTGAAGCTGGTTCCGGGACTGCAGCTCGACCAATCGCGCGCGGGCGAAGGACGGCTCATCCTGCGCGGCATCAACACCGGCGGAGTCGCGTCGACCGTCAGCGTCTACGTCGACGAAACGCCATTCGGCTCGAGCAGCGGACTGGTGAACGGCGCGGTGCTCGCAGGCGATTTCGACACGTTCGACCTCAGCCGGATCGAAGTGCTGCGCGGCCCGCAAGGGACGCTGTATGGCGCTAGCTCCCTCGGCGGCGTGCTCCGCTTCGTCACCAACGCACCCTCGATGAGCGGTTTCGAGGCTCGCGGCCGAGTAGGAGTCGAGGACGTCAGCGACGGCGGCGTCGGCTACAACGCGGACGCGATGGTCAACATTCCGCTCGGGCCGACAGTGGCGTTCCGGGCTTCCGGCAATTTCCGCAAGGATGCCGGCTTCATCGATTCCGTGGGTGCCGGCGGTTCCGACCACGCCAAGGACATCAACGGCGACCGCGTCGTCGGCGGACGCGCTTCCCTCCTGTTCCAGCCGAGCGCGGCCGCGTCTATCCGCCTTTCGGCGGTCGCCCAGAACATCGACGCCGACGCCCCGTCGATCATCGAAGCCGACCCGGTCACACTGAGGCCGCTGAACGGCCTGTCGCAATCGCAGTTCGTCCCCCAATTTTCCGATCTTCATTACCGTGTCTACAACGCCACCGGCAATTTCGACCTGGGCTTTGCGAACCTCGTCAGCTCGACCAGCTACGAGACCCAGAAGCAGCAGGAACGGATCGACTTCACCTTCGCGCTGAGCCCGTTACTCGAGTTCGGATTTGGACTGCCGCCCAACAATTTCTTCGAGGCGCAGGACACGAACCTCAAGAAGTTCACGCAGGAGCTGCGGCTGTCCCGCCAGACCCAGCACCTCGATTGGCTCGTGGGAGCCTATTACACCAATGAAAACGGCCTGATCGCCCAGAATTTCGTAGCGGTTCAGCCCAACACGCTGACGCCGATCGACGTGCTTCCGATCCTCGGGACCACGCTCGGGAGTGCGACCGTCGATTCGAAGTATCGCGAGATGGCCGGGTTTGCGAACGCGACGATCCATTTCACGCCGCAGTTCGACCTCGATTTCGGCGGAAGATACAGCCACAACAAGCAGTCGGCGCATGAAGTGACGGACGGGGCGCTGGCTGGTGGTTTCAACGACTTCCCGGTGGCGCGCTCATCCGAGAACGTTTTCACCTATTCGGTCGCGCCCAAGTTCAAGCCGAACAAGAACATGTCGATCTACGCGCGGGTGGCGAAGGGCTTCCGGCCCGGCGGACCGAACGTGCTTCCGGCCGGCGTGCCGATCCCCCCTGACGTGCCCCGGATATTCCATTCGGATTCGATCGTCAGCTACGAGGCGGGGATCAAAACGGAATCGAGCGACCACCGCTTCAGCTTCGACGCCGACGCGTTCCATATCAACTGGAAGAACATCCAGATCTTCACGGTCGTGTCGGGCTTCGGCGTCAACGCCAACGGCAGGACGGCGAAGAGCGACGGACTCGAGCTGACTGCAGGCTTCCGGCCCGTGCCCGGACTCGATCTGTCGTTGAACGGGGCATACACCAACGCCCGGCTGACGGCGGACACGCCGCCGTCCGTCGGCGGGCGGAATGGCGACCAATTGCCGTTCACTCCCAAGCTCAGCGCCGCGCTCAACGGCGACTATCACTGGCAGGTTACCTCGGGGACGACGGCGCACGTCGGTGCGTCGCTGAGGCATTTGTCGGGACAGACCGCGACATATGATTCCGACTTCGTCGCCGCGTTCGGGCGCCAGCGGCACGTTCGTCCCTACAATGTCATCGACCTATTCGCGGGCGTGAACTTCGGCCGCTTCGACCTCGAAGCCTATGTGAAGAATCTGGGCAACAGCCACGGCGTGACTTCGGTTACCGGACTGACAGTATTCGGCGGCAGTCCCGATACCGGCTTCCCGCTCTTCCCGAACGGGGCGATCGGCACGGGCATCATTCGCCCAAGGACCGTCGGCCTGACGCTCGGGTTCAATTACTAAAGGGAGCTGCGTCATGCGCTTATGGGGTTGGCTAGTCGCGATCGCAGCCGCGGTCGCAATTCCTGCGAGCGCCCAGTCGCCGGCGCAGCTCCAGCCGGTGAAGTCCAACGCTGCGGTCCTGCCCGCGCCGGCGGTTCCGACGACCTCGGCAAGCGCGGCGACGACCCATGACCTGACCAAGCAGGACGTCGATGCGTGGCTCGACGGCTACATGCCTTACGCCCTCAAGTCGGGCGGAATCCCTGGCGCGGTCGTGGTCGTGGTCAAGGACGGCCAGCCGCTGACCGAACGCGGCTTTGGCTATTCGGACGTCGCGGCCAAGAAGCCGGTCGATCCCGAGAACACCCTGTTCAGACCAGGCTCGGTCTCGAAGCTGTTCACCTGGACCGCGGTCATGCAGCAGGTCCAGGCCGGCAAGCTGAACCTCGACGCCGACGTCAACAATTACCTCGACTTCAAGATTCCGCCCTATCACGGCAAGCCCGTCACGCTTCGCAACCTGATGACCCACACGCCAGGGTTCGCGGAGACGGTCAAATACCTGATCCTGTTCGGGAAGAACAAACCCGTTTCGCTCCACGACGCGCTGGTCCGTTCGATTCCGGACCGGATCTATGCTCCGGGCTCGATGCCCGCTTATTCGAACTACGGCGCGAGCGTCGCGGGCTACATCGTCCAGCGCGTGTCGGGCGAGCCGTTCGAGGAATATATCCAGCGGCACATCTTCGCCCCGCTCGGGATGAACCACTCGTCGTTCCAGCAGCCGCTTCCAGCGAACCTCGATCCTTTGCTGTCGAAGGCTTATCGATACGGGTCCGACAAGCCCGAGCAGTACGAGGTGATCGCCTTGTCGCCGGCCGGCGCGCTGTCGTCGTCGGGGGCCGACATGGCCAAGTTCATGATCGCCCACTTGAACAATGGCGGGCCTCTGCTCAACCCGGCGACCGCGCAGCTGATGCATTCGCCTGCCAACAAGCCGTTCTCGGCGTTGCCGGCGATGGCGCTCGGTTTCTACCACGAGGATCGCAACGGGCTGGACATCGTCGGCCACGGCGGAGACACGGTCTTCTTCCATTCGGACCTTCACCTGTTCCTCGACAAGAATGTCGGCCTGTACATCTCGATGAACAGCCTCGGGAAAGCCGGCGCCGCGCAGACGCTTCGCGAGGAGCTGCTGCAGCAGTTCACCGACCGCTACTTCCCGGCGCCGGAGCAGAACCTGCCGACGCTCGCCAGCGCCAAGAAGGACGGCGAGGCGATTGCCGGCCATTATGTCAGCAGCCGCGCCGGGGCGTTCAGCTTCCTTCGCATGGTCGCGCTGCTCGGCGAGACCAAGGTCGGCGTCGACAAGGACGGCTACCTGGTCGCCTCGTCGATCACCGATCCCTCCGGCCAGCCCCGCAAATGGCGCGAGGTCGGCCACTGGATCTGGCAGGACACGGCGGGCAAGGACCTGCTGCAGGCGATCCCGAACCCGGACGGAAGCGTGAAGATGTTCTCGATCACGCCATTCGCGCCGATCATCGAGTTCCTTCCCGCACCCACGTCGCTCAACGCCGGCTGGATCCTTCCGCTCGCCGCCATCGCCTTCATCATCCTGCTGATCTCGGCGCTCGGCTGGCCGACGGCGGCGCTGGTGCGGCGGCGGTACAAGGCCGAAGGCCCGTACAGCGGGCGGCCGCTCGAGCTGTACCGGCTGACCCGGATCACCGCCTGGCTGTTCATCGCGCTCGGCATCGGCTGGTTCATCATCATCTCGCTGCTGAGCAGCGACCTCGCCAAGCTCGACAGCGGCCTCGACATCTGGATGCGGCTTTTGCAGCTGATCCTGATCGTCGCCATCGTCGGGACCATCGCCGCGATCTGGAACGCGGTCACGGTGGCGAGGACAAAGGGCAGCCGCTGGTACCGGACGGTGTGGGCGATCCTGATCGCGTTGTCGGCGGCGTTCCTCGTCTGGCTGTGCCTGGACCTCGGCCTCTTGACCGCGTCGCTGAACTATTAGGAGCGTCGTGGCCACCGCCAGCGCCAGCGGAGAAGGGATAAGGCGCGGGCCCACCTTATTCGGCCACCCGGCCGGGCTGACGGTCCTCTTCACCACCCAGATGTGGGCCGAATTCTCCTTCTTCGGCCTGCAGGCGATGCTCGTCTATTACATGACGAAGCAGCTCGGCTTCCCGCAGTCGAAGTCGTCGCTGATCTACGGCGCCTACGGCGGCGCCGCGTTCTTCAGCCCCTTCTTCGGCGGGCTCATCGCCGACCGCTGGCTCGGCCGGACCAAGGCGGTGATCGCCGGGGGCACGATGATGATGCTCGGCCACTTCGCCATGGCCTTCCCGGCGCTGCTGTTCCCCGCCCTCGCCCTCGTCGCGCTCGGCAACGGCCTCTTCATCCCGCCGCTCGCGATCCAGGTCGGAAGCCTCTACGCCGACGACGATCCGAGGAAGGCCTATGCCTACAGCGCCTATTACATGGGCATCAATCTCGGCGGGTTCCTCGCGCCGCTCGTGTGCGGGACCCTGGGCGAGCTCTACGGCTGGCACTGGGGCTTCACCGCCGCGGGCGTCGGCATGGCGATCGGCCTCGCCATCTACTGCAGCTTCCTGAAGCTCCTCCCGCCCGAACCGAACCGGGCCCTCTTAGCCGCCGAAGGACAGCCCGGCGCGGCCCCCGTGATCCGCAAGCATGTCGCGATCCTGCTGCTGATGATCGCGATGATCGTGCTGTTCCGCATCGGCTACGAGCAGAGCGGCAACGTCATCGCATTGTGGGTCAGCGACTTCACCGACCGCTCGATCCCGCTGCTCGGCACCGGCGCCGCGATCCCGGCGACCTGGTTCCAGTCGATCAACCCGCTGCTGATCATCGTCGGGACGCCGATCCTCATCCGCTTCTGGAAGGCGACCAAGGCGAAGGAGACCACGCCGGACCTATTGAAGCGGATGGCGATCGGCTGCGTCATCGCCGCCGCGGCGATGCTGACGATGGTGCTTGCGGCGCTCGCGAGCGGCCCCGGCGGCGCGCGCGTCAGCTCGCTCTGGGTATTCGGCTATTTCTTCCTTCTGACGCTCGGCGAGCTGTTCGTGATCCCCGTCGGCCTGACGCTGGTCGAATCGCTGTCGCCGGTCCGCTTCGCATCGATGGCGATGGGCGGCTGGTACATCGCCAAGTTCCTCGGAAGCCTGCTCGCCGGTTTCATGGGCGCCTACTGGCTGGTGATCCCG
>Ga0070680_100004449_pt1 | contig 10554 bp, 8 predicted proteins | sample KBSC73BmetaG_FD_64672 | JGI IMG/M metagenome (GOLD analysis project Ga0070680, IMG submission 64672) | Corn rhizosphere microbial communities from Kellogg Biological Station, Michigan, USA - KBS C7-3B metaG | ecosystem: Host-associated > Plants > Roots > Rhizosphere | place: USA: Michigan... | reverse complement strand
AGGATGGCGCCCCAGAACAGCCACTTGGCGGACGCATCGTTCCGCTCGACATAGACCACTTCGGTCGGCTTCCTGCGCTGCATGCTGCCTCCTACTCGCCGGCGTCGGCGTCGTCCGCCGCGCGCACCAGCACCTTGTCGAGACTCGCATGGTGCTGCAGCGGGGCCTTGACGGTGCGGTCCACGAGATCAGCCGTGCCGTTCACGTTGAGTTGCTCGAAAAGAAATGCGAAGGTGCGTTCGAGATCGCCCGCAATGGCCGTGCGCACATCCTCGGGCAGGCCCCACAGGTCCTTCTTGAACGGTCCGATGGCCTTCTTGCGTGTCTTGTAATAGAACTGCTCGTCGGTGTCGCTCGCCTTGCGCTCGCCCGCCGCACTTTCGTCGAGCCAGGCATACATCCGGCGCCTGAGCGCCTCCGGCAGCGCCGGATGGTCAAAGATGATATTCTGAAAATTGGTGGCCAGATGAATCTCGGCCGCCTCCACCCGGGGGAAGTTGCCAAAGGCGTTGCTCGGCAGCGTGCTGGCTCCGTGCTGCACCGCGCCGGCCAGTCCGTACTCCTCGCGAGCGACACGGGAGAGGTCCCGCAGCGCGTCGAGGTCGAGCTTCACGTCGGCGATGGAGCCATCCGGCAACACGACACCACCGTGTGAGGTCCCGGTTTGCACCGAGATCTTGCTGATGCCTTCTGCGATGGAATCCCGCTGGCGCGCCGCCTCGAACCCCTGCATGAAAGCGTTCAGCTCTTCCACTGTGCTGTTCTTGTGACCCACTTCACCAATCTCGGCGCCCACCGACACGGTGACGCCTTCCGGCTCCCGCTCGCGGATGAAGCGGGTAATCTCGGCGGCTCGCTCGAAGTTGGCTTCCTGCTGCTGCGCGAGCGTGGGGCGGCTCAGGTCCACCAGGGTGGAGGTGTCCACATCAATGTTGTAGAAACCCGCGGCGAGTTCCTCGGCGATGAGCTTCTTGACCTCGCCCACTTCCTGGTCCGGGTTCACCGCGTACTTGGCGGCGCTCACCTGGCAGTGGTCGCCCTGGATGAAGAGTGGCAGCCGGTGTCCTTCTCGCAGGGCCGCGCCCAGCATGACCGCCACATACTCGGCCGGCCGCTGATCGGTGTAGGCGATCTCCGACCGCGCGATCTCCACAATCAGCGCGCCCACGCGACCGGCACGCGCGGCGCGAAACACGGCGCGCGCCGAGTCATATGCCATGGCGCGAATGTTGATGGCGGGCACGGTGAAACCGGCGCACTCGCCGCGCCCCCGCGCCAGGTAAAGATCGTGAATCGAGGCGGGGCGGACGCCCTGCACCTGTCCCAGTTCCCAGAGCAGCCAGCGTGCCGCTTCACGGTCCTCCTCGCCGCCGAACACTGCCTGCGCCACCAGGCGGTCCATCGCCTCAGTCCGCAGCACCGCCGGTTCCCCGACGTTCACCCCGCCGGGGACCACCGTCACGGCACCGCCGAAAAGTGCGGCCACCCGGGAGACTGCCTCAGAAGCCATGCGCGAACAGCCCTCGTTGCTGGAGATGCGCCAAGTCCGTCAGGCCAAAGTTAGGCGGCCCGCCCGGCCCGGCCAAGGTTCTACGCCTCGTCGCCCGACGGTCGTGGGGCGATGGGCTCGCTGAAGCCCGGGCGCCCCATGGCGGTGTAGGTGAGTCGCTTGCCGAGCTCCACACCGGGCTGGTCGAATGGATTGATGTTGTACCAGATTCCCGCATAACCGCAGGCCACCTGGAAGAACATCAGCAGCTCGCCGAAGGTCTCTGCAGTCAGTTCGGGGAGCCGCAGGGTCATGTTCATGCGGCCCATCCGGGCCAGTGCCGAGGACGTGGCCTCCAGCTCCGCCCGCAGCAGTTCCTGCAGCGAGTGGCCGCCAAGGTAGGCCAGCTCGGCCGGCAGCCCGTCACGCCCGGGAATGGTGAGGTCCGTGCCATGCTCCTCCACGTCCACGAAGGTGATGGCCTTGTCGTAGGGGCCCTCCATGAACAACTGGACCTGACTGTGCTGATCGGTGGCCCCCACGGCTCCCACCGGAGTGGGGCCGGCATTGATGAGCTCCCCGCGGCGGTCCAGCCGTTTGCCCAGGCTCTCGGCCCAGAGCTGGCGGTACCATTCGCTGAACTCCCGCAGCCGGTCGGCGTACGGCATCACCACCTGGATCCGCGCGCCATGCCAGGTGTCGGCCGCCCAGAGCAGCGCCGCATACAGCGCGGGGGCATTGGTCATGAGATCGTCGGACTCGGCGCGCTCGACCGCGCGGCCCGCCCCACGGAGCAGCGCTTCGATATCAATGCCCACCAGCGCCGCCGGAAGCAGGCCCACCGGCGACAGCACGCTGTAGCGTCCGCCGACATCCGGCGGCACCGGCAAGGCCGGGATGCCCTCTGCCTTGGCAATCTCACGCAACGCGCCCTTCTCAGGATCGGTGGTGAACACCAGATGCCGCGCGGCAGCGGCGCCCAAGGCGGCTTCGAGCCACTGCCGCACGATGAGATACTGCGCCATGGTCTCGCCCGTGCCGCCGGACTTGCTCACCACATTCACCAGTACACGCCGCGGGTCGATCCGGTCGAGGGTCGTCCGGACAGTCACCGGGTCCACATTCTCGAGGACCGTGAGCCGAGGAAAGAACTCACGCGCGTCGTCATCCAGTTCGTTCCAGGCCGGCCGCTTCAGCGCATTCAGGAGCGCCTTGGTACCGAGTGCCGACCCCCCGATGCCGAGCACCAGCACATGATCGTGGGCCTGGCCCATCCCCTCGGCAAAGCTCAGGATTTCCCGGACCGTCGCGTCCTGATGGACCAGATCGTAGAACCCGTAGTCGCCTTCCTTGCGCCGCGCGCGCAACTCTGCCTGGACCTTGGGGAACCGCCTGGCAAGCTCAGCCAGGCGGGTACGGGAGAGGCCCCGCTCGCCATCGATCCCGCCATCCAGGGCGTCCTCGAGCATGCGTCCGTACTGCAGTCTGATCACGGTACCTCCACAACGAGACCGTCATAGGCGGGAGCAATGCCGGCTGGCAGCGCCGCCGCCAGTTCCGCATGCCCGGTCTCATGGGTCAGATGGGTCAGAAAGGTCTGTTCCGCGCCGACGGCGCGCGCGGCCTCGATTGCCTCGGTGATGCTGAGGTGGGTCGGGTGCGGCCGCCACCACAGCGCATTGAGTGCCAGGAGCTCAGTCCCCTGCAGCGCTTCCACCGCGGCGGGCGAAACGCTCTTTACATCCGTAATGTACGCCACCGGTCCGAATCGGTAACCGAATACGCGCATGGGGCCGTGCCAGAACTCGATCGGGAGCACCGTCACACCTGCAACGGTCACTTCCCTTCCCGGCTCCAGCGCCGTCGCCTGAAGCCTCGGCTTCGAGGTGCCCGGCACCGGACGAACGCCTTCGTCGAAGATGTACTGGTAGGCGCTGGCCAGTCGCTGCAGCGTCTCTGCTGGTCCGTACACCGGGAGCGCCGCTCCCGCCCGGGCGGAGAATGCCCGCAGATCGTCAATGCCGGCGATATGATCCGCGTGTTCGTGGGTGTACAGCACCGCATCAATGCGGGTGATACCATCGCGAATCAGCTGGAGGCGCAGTTCGGGCGGCGTGTCAATCAGGATTGTGGCGCCGTCGGTTTCGAGCACCGCAGCCGAGCGGGTACGCTGATCCCTCGGATCAGAGGACCGGCATACGGCACAACCGCAGCCCACCTGCGGGATGCCAAACGAGGTCCCCGTACCCAGGAAGCGCAGGCGCACCGGTCAGACGATCTCCACTTTGAGCAGGTTGGTAGTACCGGGCTTGTCCCAAGGCACGCCCGCGGTCACCACCACTCGATCGCCCACCTCCACCAGCCCCAGATCCAGCAGCCGCTGGCGCGCTTCGGGCAGCATGTGCTCGTACGTGGGATGATGCCTGACCAGCGCCGGAATGACGCCCCAGACCAGGGCCAGCTGGCGGAAAGTTTCCGGCTCTGGCGTCACGGCAAAGATCGGCACCTGCGGCCGGCAGGCCGCCACCACACGGGCCGTAAATCCGGACGACGTAAAGCAGACGATACACGGCGTCTTGAGCAGTTCCGCCGCAGCGCAGGTGGCGACGGCAATGGCGGACTCGGTGCGGGTCGCTTCGTGGTCGGTGCCCCGGCGGCCAACGCTGCGTGCGGCCTCCGGCGTGCGCCCTGCCACGATATCGAGTGCCGTGCTCCGCTGGGGACGCTCCCGCTCCAGTTCGTGCGCAATCCGCACCATGGCCTCGACCGACTCCCGCGCGTAGGCGCCGACCGCGGTCTCCGCGGACAGCATGACCGCGTCGGTGCCGTCGAGGATGGCATTGGCAACGTCGGACACTTCCGCGCGGGTCGGACGCGGTGCGTGCACCATGCTCTCCAGCATCTGGGTGGCCGTGATGACCGGCTTCTGCGCCAGGTTGGCTTCGCGGATCAGCCGCTTCTGCGCCAGCGGCACTTCTTCGAAGGGGAGCTCCACGCCCAGATCGCCCCGGGCCACCATGATCGCGTCCGACGCGGCAACGATGGACCGGAGATTCCTGAGAGCGGTGTCCTTCTCGATCTTGGCGATCAGCTTGATCCGCGAGGGGATCAGCCGGCGCATTTCCTCGAGATCCTCGGCCCGTCGCACGAAGGACATCGCGATGAAATCCACGCCCAGCTCGGCGGCACGCGCCGCCTCTTCCCGATCCCGGGCGCTGATTGCCGGCGCGCTCACCTCGGCGCCGGGCAGGTTGATGCCCTTGTTGCTGCGCAGCTCCCCGCCATAGAGCACCTTGCCACGCACCCGGTTTGCGTCCACCTCGGTGACTTCCACGGCCAGCAACCCGTCATCGAGCAGAATCCGGGAACCGACCTTCACGTCCTCCGCCAGGGCGTCGTAGGTGGTGGGAATCTCCTGCGGGCTTGCGGTCGCCTCCGGAGCAAACGAGACCGTCTCATCGCGGGTCAGCAGCCGTGGTGCGTCCAGCCGGCCCACCCTGATCCGCGGACCCTGAAGGTCCACCAGGATCGCCGCGGAACGGCCCCGCGTCGTCCGCTCTGCCAGTACCTCCTTCAACTCCTTGATCCAGCGCTGCCGGATTTCGGGAGTCCCATGAGAGCTGTTGACCCGAACCACGTCCACGCCGGCATCCAGCAGATCCCGCATCCCGTCCGGCGTATCCCAGCTCGGGCCCAGCGTGGCGACGATCTTGGTGCGACGATACGTAGTCCGACTCACTCTGTCTCCGGGTTGGCCTGTGTGCGGTTGGCATTCGGAGTCTAGTCGCATCATGGCGACGACGCACGGGTGGCCGCCGGAAACGTGGCGTCGGCGCAACGTACCGAGCGGGGTGCCAAGCTCTGCGCAGGCCTCGCAAACCCCTGCGCCGCCGCCGCTTGGGAGCGAATCCCGGAAGAATTGCGCAGCCCCTCTGCTGGCCCCGGACTTGCGAATCCGGCCCTCCGCGGACCTCTCCCCGCTTCCCGGAAAATCGATGAACGAGCCGTACCAGCGGCGCAACGTCCTGACCGTCGGGCTGGAGGACTTTTTCCAGGTTGACGCCTTCAACGGACTGATCGAACCGCACCAGTGGTCGCAATTCGAGCGGCGGCTGGAACAGAACACCACACGAACATTGGCCCTGCTCGACGCCGCCGGCGTCCGTGCCACATTTTTCGTGCTTGGGTGGATCGCCGACGTTGTCCCGGAACTGGTGCGCAGCATCGCCGACCGCGGCCATGAGATCGCCAGCCGGGGGTATGATCACCGCAGCGTGGGCCTGCTGGATCCGGCGTCTTTCCGGGATGACCTGGCCCGCTCACGCGAGGCCATCGAGCGGGCGGCCGGTGCGCGGGTGCTGGGTCATCGCGCCGCCCGGCTGTGGTATAGCCGGAGGGATCTGTGGGCGCTGGATGTGCTCGCCGACGAAGGCTACGCCTACGATGCCAGCCTGGCGCCGTTCCTCAGGCGCTTCGCGCATGAGCCCTGGCGTCGCTACCCTCACACCGTTGAGACCCGGTACGGCAGCATCCACGAGCTGCCAGTCAGTACCACAACCGTGTGGGGCCAGAGCCTTCCCATTGCCGGGGGCAACTATGCCCGGCAGTTGCCGGCCAGCTTCATCCGCCGCCGAGTGGAGCGCTGGATGGGCCAGGAGCCCGGCCCATTCGTCATGTATTTCCATGTCTGGGAGCTGGATCCGGAGCAGCCCAGGGTGGCGGCTCCTCTGCTGCAGCGGATCCGCCAGTATCGGAACCTGGACCGCATGCACGACTTCCTGGCCGAGTGGATGTCCCGTCGTCCGTTCGGGACGGCGGCGGATTTCCTGAATCTGGCTCAGCCGTGTGGGCCCCTCTGGCCGCTCTCCCTGGCATCACCCGCACCAATACCGGCCCCAGCGATCCGTCCGGCGCGGACACCCGTATCCATTGTGGTGCCCTGCCATGATCTGGCCGGATCAGTTGACCAGCTCGCAGGCACGCTGGACCGACTGGAGAGCCAGCTCACCACTGAATACGCTCTGCGCTATGTCCTGGTGGACGACGGGAGCAGCGACGCGACCTGGCCGGCGCTTGAGCGGGTATTTCTCTCGCGGGCGGACGTTGCCCTGGTACGTCACCCCCGACACCTGGGCAGCGCCGCCGCCATCCGCACCGGAGTCCTGCACGCCAGAACCGAGATCGCCTGTTCGCTGGATGCCGAGCGCGAATGCGACCCGCAGACACTCCGCAGCATGCTTGCGCTCATGACCGACGGGGTGGACATCGTCACGGCTTCCCCGTATCACCGCGAGGGATGCGTGACCAACATCCCCAGCTGGCGGCTGGCGCCGGCGCGCTCCCTCTCCCGCCTCTATCGCCTGCTGCTTGGCGCTGACCTGGTCAGCTACACGACCGGCCTCCGCGTCTACCGGCGGAGCGCTGTGGCAGCCTGTCGCGCCGACCGCACCGGCCCGCTGGGTACCTCCGAGATCCTGGGGCGGATTCTGCTGGCCGGGGGGTTGGTGGTCGAGCATCCCGCGAAACTGCCGGGGCGGGCCATTTCCAGGCCGGCGTTTGAGCTCGCCGGAGTAATCGCGGGACATCTGGGGCTCGCCGCGGCCTTCGCGTGGACTCGAGTACGGCTCGGTGTTGGGCGGGGATTGTCCCGCGCACTGGGAATGGCGCCCAAGCCGCAGCGGAGCCTGGCCCGAGGCGGCCGGCCATTTTTCCACACTTCTTGTGGGTGAGTGCGGCGGAGAAAACCGTCGGATAGAGCCGATGTGGATAAACGATCGGCTAGCCGGGCAGTAGGACTACGGCTCTGTGGCAGCAGGCACGAATGAGCTAAAGTATCAGGTTATCTGCACAACTGTAAGTCATTACTGTGGTAACGCATGACAGCATCGTGTTTGTGCGCTTTCTCGCATCTCGACACTGTCGCCGGTGTCGCTTGGTGGCGCCACTAGCGGCCCTTTTCCACGCCTTCCACACGCCTTGGTGCTGCCCCGCAGGCCATCAACATCCAATGTTTACAGTCCCCGGCTGAATCCAAAATGGGCAGTTCCGCCCTCCCAGTACTCCCCTACCCAGCGGATGGGTGAGGCCAACAGGAGCCGGGCCAGCAGGCCTTCCCCTCGCACTCGGAGGCTGCCGCTCACCTTTCGGCGGCTGCCCGGCGCGGCGTGGAAATCAACCCGCCAATAAGGCGCCTTCCCCACCAGCTGCCAGGACTGATCGCGGATCGGCCCGGCTGCGACCGTGTCAGGCAGGACCAGACCGTCCCAGCCCAGTCCGGTCTCGTCAATCTCGGCCGTTATGACCCGCTCGCCGGTCTCGGCGTCCACATCCAGGGTCGCCTCGAACCTGGTCACCTCTGCGCTGCCGGAGAGGTCCTGGGTGCCACGGAGGCCACCCTCGGTCGCGAAGAGCACCGCCGAAGCAGGCAGGCTGTCAGAAACGGGCGCCACCGTCCAGAAGAGCACGCTGACGGGCCGATCCTTGTGATGCTGGGTATCGCCCCCAGTCCGGCTGGAATCGGCCTGGATGAGGCAGAGCGTGGAAGGATACCAGGAGGCCAGGGAGTCAGCCTGGGTGACCAGGCGGGCGATCACCGGGGCCAGCCGCCGGGCCTGAGAGGCGGGTGCCGCGAGGCCAGGCTGGAACGGGGTGAGCCGGAACTGGTCGGGCGAGATCAGGAACTCGATGCAGAAACCGGATCGCAGCCCGAACAGGTTCCAGAACGCGGTGGTCTGGGCCTGAACAAGCGAGGGCAGGACCAGCAGCGCTGCCAGCAGCGCCACCGTCCTGCCCTGCACCCGCGAATCGTCCGGGCGCCGGTGCCGAATCACCCCTGCCGGGCCTCCGCCACCGCTTTCTTCAGCGCGTCGTACGCCTTCGGGTCGAGCGCTCCGAATTGCAGGTTTCGATACGTCACCCGTCCTGCCGGGTTGATGACGAACACGGTGCGCCGATTGTAGCCACTGCTGCCCGCGCTGCCGTAGCGTTTGGACACCACCTGGTGCGGGTCGCTCAGCAGCTGGAAAGGCATGCCGATGCTCTGGGCAAAACGCTGGTGGGATTCGACCGAGTCAATGCTGATCCCCACCAGCACCACATCATTGCCGAACATCTCATTGTACCGGTCGGTGAACTGCTGCATCTCCGCAGTGCAGCCGCTGGTGAAGTCCTTGGGATAGAACGCCACCACCACGGTCTTGCCCCGCTGGTTCTTGAGCATGAAATCGCTGTCCACACTGCCGATCGAATCACGGGTGGCCCACGGCAGCCGGAAATCCGGCGCCATCTGGCCCACATCGGGCCCACCGACCACCGCCGCCACTGGCGTGCTGCTGCTGCTCTGCGCCGACGCCGGAACCGTCATGACGGCGGAGAGCGCCACGCCCGCCAGAAAATGCGTCCACTTCATGCTGCCCTCGCTTTGCTGGGTTAACGCCCGCTGACCTTCTGCAGGGCGGGTGTGAGATTCTGGGAGCCGCCGACACCAGTGTAGACCACCCGGCCGGTACGGTCAGCGATCACGATGAATGAGGTGGCCGGTGGATCCCATGCTGCTGCCGCCGTCCCGGCATCGTCATACAGCACCTGGAAGGGCGGCTGTTCCCGCTCGATATACTGCCGAACCTTCTCGCGAGAGTCGCCGACAGTGACATTGATGCCGAGGAAGGTCACCTCGTCGCCGAACTGGCGATGGGCCTCCTTGAGGTGCGGCAGCATCGCTGCGCAGGACGTGCACCAGGAGGCCCAGAACTCTATCAGGACCGGCTGCTTCCCGATGACGGTGCCCAGATCCACATCCTTGCCGCCCAGGTCATGGATCACCAGTGGGGACAGCTGGTCTCCCACCGCGATTCCGGCCTCATCCTGGGCCCGGAGCGGCGACTGCCCGACGCCGGCGAGCAGGATCACGGCAGCCACCACGTGGCGCAACCGGATCACGCCGACAGCGCCCCGGCGGCGCCCGCGCTGGCGGAGCGGCCATAATGGGTGTTCACGTAGTCCTCCAGGATCTCCAGGAACTCCGGCACGATATTGTCACCCCGCAAGGTGACGACCAGGCGACCATCCATGAACACGGGCGCCTTGGGTTCCTCGAAGGTGCCGGGCAGTGAAATCCCGATGTTGGCGTGCTTGGACTCGCCCGGCCCATTCACCACACAACCCATCACCGCCACCTTGAGTTCCGCCACGCCGGGCCGCTCCTCGCGCCAGACCGGCATCTTTTCCCGCAGGTAGGTCTGGATATCCATGGCCATCTGCTGAAAGAAGGTGCTGGTGGTGCGCCCACAGCCAGGACAGCTGGTTACCTGGGGCACGAAGCTCCGCAGGCCCAGGCTCTGGAGCACCTGTTGTGCCACCTGCACCTCTTCGGTGCGGTCGCCACCGGGCGCCGGCGTCAGCGAAACGCGAATGGTGTCGCCAATGCCTTCCTGCAGGAGAATGGAGAGCCCTGCCGTGCTTGCTACCACGCCCTTCATCCCCAGCCCGGCTTCGGTGAGGCCCAGGTGCAGCGGGTAATCACAGCGGGCAGCCAGCATCCGGTACACGTCCACCAGATCCTGCACGCCACTCACCTTGGCGCTCAGGATGATGCGGTCATGGCGCATGCCCACCCGCTCCGCGAACGCGGCGCTCTGGAGCGCACTCTCGACCATCGCATCCATGGTGACGTCACGCGCGTCGCGCGGGACGGCCAGGCGGGAATTCGCGTCCATCATCTCGGTCAGGAGGTTCTGGTCCAGCGAGCCCCAGTTCACGCCGATCCGCACCGGCTTGCCCCATTGCAGCGCCACCTCGAGGATGGCCCGAAAGTGCTCATCCTGGCGTTTGCCGCCCACATTACCGGGGTTGATTCGATACTTGGCCAGCGCGCGGGCACAATCGGGGTATCGGGTCAGCAGCAGGTGGCCGTTGTAGTGAAAATCCCCGACCACGGGCACCCGGACGCCAACCCGCTCAAGGCCCTCCACGATCGCGGGCACGGCGGCGGCCGCCTCGTCGTTATTGACGGTCACCCGCACCAGTTCGCTGCCGGCACGGGCGAGTGCCGCCACCTGCTGAACGGT
>Ga0070680_100004444_pt1 | contig 10560 bp, 11 predicted proteins | sample KBSC73BmetaG_FD_64672 | JGI IMG/M metagenome (GOLD analysis project Ga0070680, IMG submission 64672) | Corn rhizosphere microbial communities from Kellogg Biological Station, Michigan, USA - KBS C7-3B metaG | ecosystem: Host-associated > Plants > Roots > Rhizosphere | place: USA: Michigan... | reverse complement strand
CGGTTCGGCCAGCCTGAAGTGAAGCTCGGCATCACGCCTGGTTATGGTGCAACCGTTCGGCTGCCCCGCCTTGTCGGGCGGGGCCGGGCCCTTGAACTGCTGCTCACCGGCGCCATGATTGACGCCGCCGAAGCGTGGCGCATCGGGCTGGTCAACCGGGTGGTGCCGGCGGAATCATTGCTGGCGCAGGCGGAGGAGGTGCTGCGGCAGATCCTGGCCAACGGGCCGCTCGCGGTGGCGGCGTGTCTCGCGCTGGTGGATGGCGCGTTCGACGTGCCGCTCGACGCCGCGCTGGCCCAGGAGGCCGCTCAATTCGGGCTGCTGTCCACCTCCGCCGAAATGCGGGAAGGCACGGCGGCATTTCTGGCCCGCCGCCCGCCCGATTTCCGCCCTCAGACCGCGTCCTGAACCCTCGTTTTTGCACCCTCAACCGGCTATCTTTCCTCCGATGTGGCACCCTGCAAATTGTCGGCTGAAGGCCTCTCTGCTGACAGCCATCGCCGTGGGTGTTCTGGCGGTGTCCGGATGCAGCGAGCGAGCGCGCCTTACCTTCGAACCTGGCAGCACCCAGACAGGACCGAAGGTGTTCATTGATGTCCCGGAAACGGAATCCATCCAGGTGTCGGCCGGACCGATGGCCACCGTGGCTGGACGGGCCATTGACGCCGATGGCGTGGACTCGCTGTATGTGATCGTGGTTGGCGGCAACGATCACTTCAACACGATCCGGCCGGAGAATCCCACGGATACGCTCCGGTTCATCCTCCCCATTTCGACGACCGGCCTCCGGGGCGATACCCTGACCGTCCTCGTCTATGCCACCGATGCTGCTGGCACCCGGGGCGATACCGCGTCGCGCACGCTGTTCATCAAGTAGTGCGGCTCGAGCGACTGGTGGCACGCGGCTTCCGCAATCTGGAGGACCTGGATCTCGCGGTGCCGCCAGCAGGGATGATGTTGCTGGGTGAGAATGGCCAGGGCAAGACCAACCTGCTCGAAGCACTCTGCTATACGGTCCTGTGCCGTTCCATCCGGGGTGCCGCGGATGCGGAACTGGTGCGGTTTGCTGAACCCGGTTTCCTGGTCGCGACCTGGGGCAATGGCAGCGAGGTCTCGGCGCGGTGGACCACCGGTGAACGGCGCAAGCGCATCACCGTTGGCGGAGCCGAAGCCAGCCGGCTGTCGGATGCGATCGGCTCCTGGCTGGCCGTCGCGTTTCTGCCCGGCGATGTCGCGCTGGCATCGGGACCGGCGGCAGGGCGACGGCAATACCTCGATCGTCTGCTGGCGCTGGCAGACCGTGGCTACCTGAGCGCACTCTCGCGTTACCGCGAGGCGCTGGCGCAGCGCAACAGCGCATTGCGGCTTGGCCGAGGCGATCTGGCCACCGTATTCAACCAGCCACTCGCCGAAGCGGGTGCTGCCGTGGTTCGATCACGCATTGCCTGGGTGGCGCGGGTCGAGTCGGCGTTCGAGGCGGAGATCATGGGGCTGGGCGAGCGGGGCGAGGCCCGGCTCCTGTATCGGGGCAATGCCGAGCTGGTGCAGGAGAGTGCCTGGAATGAGCTGCTGCGCGAACACCTCGCCCGCGACCTGGCGCGCACCGCGACGGGCATCGGCCCGCACCGCGACGACCTGCGCCTGCTGCTCGATGGCCGGGACCTTCGGACGTTCGGCAGCACCGGCCAGCAGCGGACGGCCGCGGTGGCACTCCGGCTGCTTGAGTTGCGCACGCTGGCTGAAGATCGCGGAACCGAACCGGCCCTGGCCCTGGATGATGTCTTCGCCGAGCTGGACGGGGCGCGACAGGAGCGGCTGGCGGCGCGGCTGCTGGCGGCCACCGAGCGGCAGGTTTTTCTCACTGCTCCGCGACATGAGGAACTTCCCGCCGGGCTGGTGCTGCCGGTGTGGCGGGTGAAAGGCGGCCGGGTCGTCGCATGACGGATGAGCATCGCCCCCTCGGCATCGCCGATGTGCTGGCCGGCTACCTCAAGCGGAGCGGGCTGGCGCGGCGGGTCGAGGCGGCCGGGATTGTCGCGGAATGGGCCGAGCTGGTCGGGCCGCAGATCGCGTCGGTCACCGAGCCGGACGCGGTAACTGCCGACGGCATCCTGTGGGTGCGGGTGACCACCGCGGCATGGGCGCAGGAACTGCGCATGATGACACCACGCATTCTGGCCAAGCTCAACCAGGGCCGGTTGGGACGCGTGCGCGAGATTCGCTGGGTTGCCACGCCGCCACGGCGTGCGCCCGAAACCTGACGGACAGCAGCGAGGAACGATGAGCACCACTGCGGAACCGCACTACAAGGCCGACTCCATCCAGGTCCTCAAGGGCCTGGAGGCGGTCCGGAAGCGCCCCGGCATGTACATCGGGTCCACCGGCGAAAGCGGCTTGCACCACCTGGTCTACGAGGTGGTGGACAACTCCATTGACGAAGCACTGGCCGGCTTCTGCGATGCCATCAGCGTCACCATCCACCCCGACAATTCCATCACGGTGGTGGACAACGGCCGCGGCATCCCGGTGGACATGCACCCGACCGAAAAACTGCCGGGCGTGGAGCTGGCACTCACCGTGCTGCATGCCGGCGGCAAGTTCGACAAGAACAGCTACAAGGTTTCCGGCGGTCTCCACGGCGTGGGCGTGTCGGTGGTCAATGCATTGTCGGAGCGGCTGGAAGTGCTGGTGGACCGCGATGGCCAGCGCTACCACATGAGCTTTGCGCGCGGGCATACCACCAAGAAGCTCAGCGTGCTGGGCAAGTCGCGCACCACCGGCACCACGGTACGGTTCAAGCCGGACCCGGAAATCTTCAACACGCTCGACTTCAATTACGACACCCTGGCCGAGCGCCTGCGCCAGCTTTCGTTCCTGAACAAGGGCGTCCGCATCACCCTCAAGGATGAGCGGGGCGACGGTCAGGAGAACGAATTCCTGGCCAAGGGCGGCCTGATCGAGTTCGTGCAGTTCCTCAACCGGAACCGGAAGCCGCTGCACGCCAAGCCGGTCGCGTTTACCACCGACAAGGACGACGTGGACGTGGACCTGGCGCTGCAGTATGACGACGGGTACAACGAGAACACCTTCACCTTCGTGAACAACATCAATACCCACGAGGGCGGCACCCACCTGACCGGATTCCGCGCGGCGCTCACCCGCACCGTCAACGATCTGGCGAAGAAGTCGGGCGCGCTCAAGAAGGAAAACTTCACCCTCACGGGTGACGACATCCGCGAGGGCATGACCTGCGTCCTGCACATCAAGGTCCGCGAGCCCCAGTTCGAGGGCCAGACCAAGACCAAGCTGGGCAACTCCGAGGTGGAAGGGATCGTGCGCCAGGTGGTGAACGAGCACCTGGGCGCCTATCTCGAAGAGCACCCGCCGGTGTTGCGGGCCATCGTGGACAAGGCGGTGGCGGCGGCTGTCGCCCGCGAGGCGGCACGTAAGGCGCGGGATCTCGTACGCAAGAAGTCCGGCCTGGAAAGCGCCGTCCTGCCCGGCAAGCTGGCGGACTGCTCCATCACCGATCCCGCCATGACCGAGATCTATCTGGTGGAAGGTGATTCGGCCGGCGGCAGCGCCAAGCAGGGGCGCGACCGGCAGTTCCAGGCCATCCTGCCGCTGCGCGGCAAGATCCTCAACGTCGAGAAGGCGCGGATTGACCGGATCCTGGGCAACGAAGAAATCCGCTCCATGATCACCGCGATCGGCACCGGCGTGAAGGAGGACTTCAAGCTGGAAGATGCCCGCTACCACAAGATCATCATCATGACCGATGCCGACGTGGACGGCGCCCATATCCGGACCTTGCTGCTCACCTTCTTCTTCCGCCAGATGCTGGAACTGATCGAGGCGGGCTATGTCTACATCGCCCAGCCGCCGCTCTACCGGGTGGCCCGCGGCAAGGAGGAGTTCTACGCCTACACGGAAGAGGAGCGGGGCGAATTCGTGAAGCGGCTGGGCGGGACCGAAGGCAAGGGCAACATCATGATCCAGCGCTACAAGGGTCTGGGCGAGATGAACCCCGACCAGCTGTGGAAGACCACCATGAACCCGGAAACCCGCACGGTGCTCCGGGTTACCATGGAAGACGCGATCGGAGCGTCCAAGCTGTTCGAGGAACTCATGGGCGACACGGTCGAGCCCCGGCGGGTGTTCATCGAGAAGAACGCCAAGTACGTGTCGAATCTGGATGTGTAGTCTGTGGGCCCTGGTCGAGGAACTGAGCGCCAGCGCCTGGACACTCACTGGACGGCCACTGCCCACTTACAAGCGGAGCGAAATCCCCGTTGTGTTGAGGCGGCTCCGATGAACGAGGCCCTGGGCGAGCTGCCACCGGAGGGCCATCGTTCCTGAGAGATCAGGTCGTCCTCGGCTGCTGGCGACTTGCCCTCCGCCACCGTATTCTTGGGCAACCCAGCTACATAGCCCCAGCTCGCATCGCCGCCACGGCGCTCACACATGGAATGACGCTCGCCACTCTCAACCACCGTGGGTTCAATCGCGTCCTCGGCCTCCGCCTGGTCCCGATGAAAGCATTCGTCGATTGATGACACGCTTCCGTCGCGCAAGCGCTTCGCTAGCGCTGTGCCTTGCAGCGGCCACCATACTTCACGCACAGCAGCCCGGCGCCAGCCTCCGCATCTCCGTCATCACCATCGGCCCCGGTGCCGAGGTGTGGGAACGCTTCGGCCACAACGCCATCATGGTGGAGGACACCGCGACAGGCGATGCACGGTGGTACAACTATGGCATGTTCGACTTTGCGGCGCCGGATTTCTGGCCCCGTTTCCTCAAGGGCGACATGCGCTACTGGATGGCCGGCGGCGATCCGCGCCTGGAGCTCGGCGCCTACATTCAGCACAATCGCACGGTGTGGGTACAGGAGCTGAATCTCGAAGCGCCCCAGCGGCTGGCGCTCAAGCAGTTTCTGGAATGGAATGTCCTGCCCGAGAACAAGTTCTACCATTACGACTATTTCTACGACAATTGCTCCACCCGGGTCCGCGACGCGCTGGACCGGGTGATCGGCGGCGCCATCAAGGCGCAGACCGACAGCATTCCATCGGGTACCACCTTCCGCGCCGAGACGCGCCGGCTCACGGAAAGCAGCGTACCGGTGTATGCCGGGATCGAACTGGGCCTTGGCCGTCCCACCGACCGGCCGATCTCGCGCTACGAGGAAATGTTCCTGCCGCTGGCGTTGCACGAGTACCTGAGCCAGGTGAGACTGACCGACGTGGACGGTGCGACTCGGCCATTGGTCAGGGGCGAGGAGACACTGTTCGCCTCGACCGCGACCCAACCGCCCGAGATGCCGCCGGCCTGGTGGCCCTGGTTTCTGCTGGCGGGCATCCTTGTGGGCGGGAGTCTGGCGGCGCTCAGCAAGCGTCTCGACACTTCGGCGCTGGCCCGGACGTCGTTCCTGGCGGTCGGTGGTGCGTGGGCGCTGTTTGCCGGACTGGGAGGAATGATTCTGGCGGGGTTGTGGGGACTCACCGATCACAACGCGACCTACGCCAACGAGAATCTGCTGCAGCTCTGTCCGCTGGCGCTGGTGCTGGCGTTTTGCCTGCGGCGCGTGGTCCGGCATCCCGACGCACCGCATCCCCTCGCGGCCCGCATCGCAGTGGCCGTCGCGCTGTCATCCCTTGCCGGGCTGGCGATCAAGTTGCTCCCGGGCCCGAGTCAGGTGAACTGGGAAGTCCTGGCCTTCGCGGTGCCGGTGAACCTGGGGCTTGCCATGGCCATCATTCGCCAGACTCGCCGAGCGGAGATTCATCGCTCCCCTGCACCACTTTGACCGTTGTCGCAATCTGCCCCAGGTGCCGCTGGCTGTGTTCCGCCACATGATATAGCAGGCCGCGCACGCTCGATGGCAGCGCCGCGCGCCCCACCGGACGCGGGAGATCGAGTTCCTCGGCGGAGGTGTGGCGCAGTACACCCAAGGCGCGCTCCAGGGTCCCGACCGCGCGCTCCAGCAGGTCCGCCCCGCTCATTCCGAGTGACTCCGGATCCTTCTCCGCGGCCAGCCACTTTCTCTGCGACTCGCTCAGCGGCGCGCCCGTCGCGTAGGTGAGCAGCCGGTCGGCGCTGCCCGCGAGATGCAGCATATGAAATCCGATGGATGCGGCACCGCCGGGCCGCTCCCAGATCAGCGCATCGGGAATGGGCGGCACGATCCGCCGAAGATCATCGATCGCATCAAGCAGCATATGCGCCGCGGGCTGGAGCTCGGTAACGACACCAGCCACAGGTCCCGAAAGCCACGGAGGAGCAGTCATCGTCGGTCAGTCTCCACATGAGTCACCATCAAAGCAGCTCAGGCGGCCGGGGCTTTCCGGTGCCCGGTCCCCAGTCGGCACCTGGCGCATCGTCATCCGGCTTCATGCTCGAATCCCAGGCGCGCACCTCCCGCTCGGCGGCCTGGAGCTCGTCCCAGTCGATGTCATCACGGCGGGCACGGCGGCGATTGGCGGTCCGTTCCCCCCGGCGCAGCAGCCAGCCCACCAGGACGAGCACGATCATGGCTCCAAATACATAGACGATCACGCCAGCCGCTCTACGCCGTTCACGGTGATGCGGTGCGACACCAGTGGAAGCAAGTCGGCGCGGCCGCCGATCGAGATGGCGCCGCTGAGCGCCCGTGCGGCGGCGGCGGCATCGTCCGCGCTCCGCGCATGGATTTCGACGATTGGCTGGCCCTTCGCCACCGTGTCTCCTGGCGTCGCAAGAAAGACGAAGCCCACCGATGGATCCACGGTATCGTCAATCGTTGCCCGCCCACCACCCAGCGCCACGATGGCCCGGCCCACGGTGCGCGGCTCGATGGACGCGAGAACTCCGTCGGCTGGCGATTCGAATGCCTGCCGCACCGCCGCTGCCGGCAACCGTTCAGGATGTTCCACCAGCGAGGGATCCCCGCCCTGCGCTTCGACAATCTGCATCAGCCGCTCGAGCGCGCGACCGGACATGATGGTCTCGCGCAGCAGGTGGCGGGCGGTGGAGGGATCCGGCGCGATGCCCGCCACGATCAGCATCTCGATCCCCAGGGCAAAGGTCACCGCCATGAGATCTTCCGGGCCGTGGCCACGCAGCCCTTCCACCGCTTCCCGTACTTCCAGCGCGTTGCCGGCCGCCCGGCCGAGCGGGCGATCCATGGCAGTGAGCAACGCCACGACCCGGCATCCGCGTGACTCCCCGATCTTGACCATGGTCCGTGCCAGTTCGAGTCCGTCGCTGGTGGCGGGCAGGAACGCGCCACTGCCGGTCTTCACATCAAGCACCAGGCCATCGAGTCCTTCGGCGAGCTTCTTCGACATGATGCTGGCGGCGATGAGCGGAATGGATTCAACGGTGCCCGTCACATCACGCAGGGCGTACAGGCGCTTGTCGGCCGGCGCAATTTCCGGTGTCTGGCCGATGAGCGCGCAATTGATCCGGCGCACCTGCTCCTCGGCGACCCGCAGCGGCAGGTCGGTGCGGAAGCCCCGGATGGATTCGAGCTTGTCGAGCGTGCCACCGGTGTGCCCCAGGCCACGGCCGGACATCATCGGGACCGCCACCCCCGCCGCCGCGAGCATCGGCGCGAGCAGCAGACTGGTCTTGTCTCCGACTCCGCCAGTGGAATGTTTGTCCACCCGCGGGGTCGCCCAGCCGTCAAAGTGCAGCCGGTCACCACTGGCCAGCATCGCATCGGTAAGCGCGCTGAGCTCGGATGGCTCCAGTCCACGAAAGAACACCGCCATCAGCAGCGCCGACACCTGATAATCGGGCACGGCCCCTGCTGTATACGAACGAATGAGTTCAGTCCACTCGGCGGGCTCGAGGGCATGGCCATCGCGCTTGCGCTCGATCAGGCGCGGCACCACCATTGAATGCGCTCCCGTGCCACCCGGCACGACATCAGAGGAGTTGGTATGCGGATACTCTTGCTCATCCCGGCGCTGCTGCTGGCCGGCGCCGGTTCACTGACCGCTCAATCCGCCGACGCCGAGGTGCAGGCTGGCATCGCGGCCCGCGATTCGCTCGATGCCGAGGGCGCACTCCGTCATTTTGAGCGGGCGGTCGCGGCTGACTCCACCAACTATGAGGCCAACTGGCGCACGGCGCTCACCCTGATTGACGTGGGCTCGGAGACCCCGGACTCGGTCAAGTCCGCGGCCCGGGATTCAATGTATGCGCTGTCCGAGACCTACGCGCGCCGTGCCGTGGCCCTGAGGCCCGACGACGCTGACGGACATTTTGCCCTGGCGGATGCCATCGGGCGGGCGTCGCTCACCAAGGGGAAGAAGGAGCGGGTTCAGCGGGCAAGGGAAATCCGGGACGAGGCACTCACGGCGATCCGGCTCAACCCGAAGCATGACGGCGCCTTTCACATCCTGGGCCGCTGGAACGCGGAGATCATGCGGCTGTCAGGCGTCGAACGCTTCTTCGCCCGGAATTTCCTGGGAGGCGACGTGTTCAGCAAGGCATCGTGGAACGGCGCCGTCGCCAACCTGGAGCGGGCCGTGGAACTGAATCCGCGCCGTCTCTTTCACCGGCTGGACCTGGCGCGCGTGTACGTGGACGTCAAGCGCTACGCGGATGCCCGGACCCAGCTGGAGCGCATTCAGACCCTGCCCCCGATAGATCCGGGCGATCCGGCCCACAAGCAGGAAGCGGCCGCGCTGCTGGCGAAGATCGACGCGGAACACCGGTAGGGGCGCACCGCGGTGCGCCCGTGCTCTCCCGCGTCCCTACCGGTGTTCCGCGATGCGTTCCTTGACCGAGTCCACGCCGTCGTCCAGCCGCTCCCGCAGCCGGCGGCGGCGGCGATTGAATTCGTGGCGGGCGCGGGTCGTCGCATCATCCAGCTTGTCCATCGCTTCGTCCCGCGCCGAGCGCGCACGCCGGGACAGCTCGCGACGGGTATCCTCGCCCGACTGCGGCGCGAACAACAAGGCAATTCCGGCACCCACCAGGGCGCCAATCGTGATGCCGGCCAGCAGGCTGCCCGCGCTGCTGTCGGAACGGTTATGTCCCATGTGCTCCTCCGGGGTCAGTGGTGCCTTCCCAATATGGCTCCGGGCCGCCTCGGGCCCGGTGACTTGTCTCACGTCCGGTCGCATCGGGTACCGTCGCCTTCTTCGACGCTTCCAATAATTGTACACCCGGATGCCGCCTTCTGCATGCTATTCCGCCTGCCGTGATCCCGCTTAGATTCGAGTTCCCACTCAGCGCCGGGATGGTCAGCAATGGGCACCACCGCTCGGGACGACATCGAACTGCTGCAGAAGCGGGTGCACTCGCTGGAACAGGAGCGCCGCCACCTGCTCGCGGTCATCGAGATCCTCCAGGAGATCAGCGGATCGCTCCATTTCGTGGACATCGTCCAGGCCGTGGCCCGGCGGCTGGGGGAAGCCTTCGGGCTTGACCGCTCATCCATCTTTCTCGCCGAACGCGGCGGCCGCACGGTCCGGCTGGTCGCGAGTTATGAAGACCCCAGCATCCGCAACTATGTCGTGGATCTGGAGCGGTATCCCGAACTCCGGCAGGCGCTGCAGACGGGACAGACCGTCCACATTGATGATGTCGCGACCGATTCGTCGCTCCGCCACGCCCGTGGTGCGTTGAACACCCGGCGCGTCCGGTCCATCACCGTCATCCCCATCACGTGGCGTGGCGCCGCGATCGGCGCCATTTTCCTCCGGACGTTCCGCGATGGACAGGCGTTCTCCGACGCGGATGTCCGGTTCTGCCAGGTCATCGCAAGCCTCACGGCGCGCGCGCTCCGCAACGCCCACCGCTTCGAACGACTGCAGGAACGGCGGGGCGACCCGCCCGAGCTGCGCGGCCGGGAACGGGAGCGGGCGGCCCTGGTCGGCTATCTGCGCCGCCTGCTCGATACCTTTTCTGATCGTGAGGGGCCGTGGGGAGAAAGCGTACTGGCCCGGGCAAGCGCGGACGAGATCGAACGGCTGGTGGGCGTGACCATGGCCGTCGTCGCCCAGGAGGCCACGGGCAGATGAGTGGCGGCGCCGCCAGTCTCGCGGCCGACCAAGCGGCGCGACTGCGCCGCCTGATCGAAGACGCCAATCGTGCTTATTACGTCGCCGACGCCCCGGTGCTCAGCGACGCCGAATATGACCGCCTTTTTCGCGACCTGCAGGCGCTGGAACAGCAGCACCCCGAACTCGCCACCCCGGACAGCCCCACCCAGCGGGTCGGCGCCGAGCCTGCCTCGGCGCTGGTCAAGCGCACCCATCACCGTCCCATGCTCTCGCTGGCCAACGCGTTCAGCGATGATGAGCTGACGCAGTGGCAAGACCGGAATGCCCGGCTCGCGCCGGAAGTGCGGAGCTCGGCCTACATCGTCGAGATCAAGATTGACGGAACCGCGGTGAATCTGACCTACCAGGATGGGCGCCTCGTCCAGGGCACCACCAGGGGCAACGGCATCGTGGGCGAAGACGTCACCGCCAACCTGCGAACCGTGAGCGACGTGCCGCTCACGCTCAAGGGGAGTGGCTGGCCGCCGCTGATGGAAATCCGGGGCGAGGTCTACCTGCCCTACAC
>Ga0070680_100004440_pt1 | contig 10563 bp, 13 predicted proteins | sample KBSC73BmetaG_FD_64672 | JGI IMG/M metagenome (GOLD analysis project Ga0070680, IMG submission 64672) | Corn rhizosphere microbial communities from Kellogg Biological Station, Michigan, USA - KBS C7-3B metaG | ecosystem: Host-associated > Plants > Roots > Rhizosphere | place: USA: Michigan... | reverse complement strand
CCGTTGAGGCGGTAGCCGTTGCCGCTCTTCTCGGCCTTGAGCTTCATTCCGACGACGTCGCTGCCCGCCCCGGCCTCGCTCATCGCAAGTGCGCCGACGTGCTCGCCACTGATCAGCTTGGGCAGGTACTTCTGCTTTTGTTCCTCGTTCGCCCAGCGGCGGATCTGGTTGATGCACAGGTTGGAATGCGCGCCGTAGCTGAGGCCCACCGACGCCGACGCTCGCGCCACTTCCTCCTGCGCCACGACATGCTCGAGATAGCCGAGCCCAAGCCCGCCGTATTCCTCCTCGACGGTGATCCCGTGAAGGCCGAGCTCGCCCATCTGCGGCCAGAGCTGGCGTGGAAATTCGTCGCTGTCATCGATTTTCGCGGCGATGGGCGCGATCTGGTCGCGGGCGAAGCGCTCGGTCGTCTCGCGGATCGTGTCCGCCATCTCGCCAAGCTGAAAATCGAGTCCGGTGTCGGACATGTTGCGTCTCCTGGTCGCTCCGCCGCTAGCAGAGGCTCAAGCGTTTGAACAAGCGAGCGCGGGCTCTTATGTGCAGTGCAACAATTCGACTCCGGAGTTTACCATGGCCACGACCGCATCCGACCCAACCGTCATCCTTTCGATCGCCCGCACCCCCATGGGCTCGATGCAAGGCGCTCTCGCCGAAGCGTCGGCGACCGATCTTGGCGCGACGGCGGTGAAAGCGGCGGTCGAGCGCGCGGGCGTGTCGGGCGAGGACATCGACCGCATCTACATGGGCTGCGTTCTCCCCGCCGGGCTCGGCCAGGCGCCCGCACGGCAGGCGGCGATCAAGGCCGGGCTCCCGAAGTCGGTCCAGGCGACGACCGTCAACAAGGTCTGTGGCTCCGGCATGCAGACGGTGATCATGGGCGACGAGGCGATCCGCACCGGCAATGCCGACATGATCGTCGCTGGCGGCATGGAGTCGATGACCAACGCGCCGTACCTGCTCAAGAAGCACCGTTCGGGCGCGCGCATCGGCCACGACACGGCGTACGACCACATGTTCCTCGACGGGCTCGAGGACGCCTATGAGGAAGGCCGCGCGATGGGCAGCTTCGCGCAGTGCACCGCCGACGAATATCAGCTGACCCGCGAGCAGATGGATAATTACGCCATCGAGAGCCTGCGCCGCGCCAAGGAGGCGATCGACAATGGCGGGTTCAAGGATGAGGTCGTTCCCGTTACCATCAAAAGCCGCGCCGGCGAGACCGTGGTCGACACGGACGAGGCCCCCGGCCGCGGCCGTCCCGACAAGATCCCGCAGCTGAAGCCTGCCTTCGCCAAGGAGGGGACGATCACTGCGGCTACTTCTTCTTCCATCTCCGACGGCGCGGCAGCCGTGGTCCTGACCAGCGAGTCCAACGCGCGTGAAAAGGGCCTCGAGCCCGTCGCCCGCATCGTCGCCACGGCCGCGCATGCGCAGGAACCGGCGCAGTTCACGGTCGCCCCCATCGGTGCGATCGAGAAGGCGTTGAACAAGGCCGGCTGGAAGGCTTCGGAAGTCGACCTTTGGGAGGTCAACGAGGCGTTCGCCTGCGTCGCCATGTTCGCGATGAAGGACCTCGGAATCCCGCACGAGAAGATCAACATCCACGGCGGCGCTACCGCGCTCGGCCACCCGATCGGAGCCAGCGGCACGCGGATCCTCGTCACGCTGATCAACGCCCTCAAGCAGAGGGGCGGCAAGCGCGGAGTGGCAAGCCTCTGCATCGGTGGCGGCGAGGCGACCGCCGTGGCCGTGGAACTTGTCTAAGGTTTAACTCGCGGCAGCAATGCAGTGGTGGTAAGGGCGCTCCCCTCAGCAGGGGAGACAGCCAATGCGCGTGACCATCTGCGTAACCGCCGCCCTCGTCCTTTGCGGCGGCTCATCCGCCGCCATCGCGAAACCCGCGGCATTCCAGCTCAACGAGACATCGTGGACCTACGTCGACCACGGCGTGAAAGCGCGGGAGTCGATCGACGCAAACGGCAATTACATCGAGAATGCCGTGAGCGGTAAGCACATCGACCACGGGATGGCGGTGATGAAGGGCGGCAAGGCCTGCTTCACCAGCGCCATGACCAAGGACGGCGAAATGTGCTGGACCACGAAGCCGACGAAGATCGGTCAGTCGATGGTCACGACCAACGACAAAGGCGAGAAGCTGAAGGTGACTCGGGTCAAGTACGTCCCGATGTCGATGCCCAAGTAAAGCTTACTTCCCCGCGTAAGCCTGGCATTCGATCTCGAGCAGTGCGCCGAGCGCGAGCCCGTTCGCGCCGAACGCGCTGCGCGCGGGCAATTTCCCGGCGGGGAAGTAGGGCACATAGACTTTGTTGAACAAGGGCCAGTCCTTCATGTCCGCCAGGAAGACGGTACAGTGGAAGAGGTCGCCGTGGCTCAGGCCCCTGGCTTTCAGGACCGCGCCGATATTGTCCATCGCCTGCCGAGTCTGGGCTTCTATGCCATCGGGGAGCTTGCCGTCCGGGCCGAGCCCGATCTGGCCCGAGAGATAGAGGACGTCCCCGACCCGCACGGCGTCGGAGAAAGGAAGCGGCTGGCCGTTCACGCTCGGGTGACCGAAATACTCGACCGCGGGGCGAGATTGTCCTTTTGCCGGGCTGCTCATGATCAGGACTCCGATTGCAAGTGCGACGATTACGTTCACGGATGCCCCCCAGCTCTCGCTATTTGTCCAGTGGATTCTCTGGCGGCTTGCCGTCGGTCGTGAACTCGGCGGCGAATTTGCCGTCGTCCGTCGATCCGCTACAGCTGAAATGGGCACGGCCCTTCCACGGATCCGAATAGGTACAAGAACCTGTGCCACCTCGCGGGGTAGTGCCGCTCGATTCAGACGCAACCGTAAGGAGATCCAACTGAAGGATTTCAGTGTTCCCTTCGGCATTTTCATCAATTCCGCTGAAGGCAATGAGCGATTTCTTAGGGACGCTGAACCATAAGGAATGACGACCGTTGGAATAGCTCGCGAGGCCCAAAACCTTGTTGCAGTCTTCGCTCTGATCGCCGTCGGGCGTGACTAAGCGCTCGCACGTTCCATGCACGAAAAGCACAGTTGGAAATTCAAGCTGCCCTTGTGCGTCGGCGCGGCCCGTGACCACGCTCGCCGCGATTGCGGCGGTGAAAATCATTCGCATCAGTCCACCACCTCGTCCGCGCCGACTCCCCACAGGTCGGAGGTGCGGACGTAGCCCTCCTTCTTGCCGATCGCGATTCGGCACCAGCCGTTGCCCTTGCACTTGTCGATGCGCCCCACGACGCCGCCTTCGGCCTCGTAGCGGACCTTGGCATCGTCACTGGGATCGGCGCGGATCGGCCGCGGCTCGCCCGGCTTGACGATCGCGGTGCGGCGGTCGCTGAGCATCGTCACCAGCATCCACCCCTGAGCGCCGTCGGGATCCTGGATCAGGCGCCAGGTCTCATATTTCTTGACCACGCGCACGGGCAGGTCGCGCCGCTGGTAAAGCCAGACGTTCGGATAGTTTCGGCCGGGACCGGTGTGGGTCATCGCCTGGCCGGAGGCGATGGAGGCCCAATAAGGAGGCTGCTTCTCCTGAGCGAGCGCTGGACTGGCAATGAACATCGTCATTCCCGCGAAAGCGGGAATCCCGCTCTTCTTGAGCCACTCCAAAGTAAGCGGGACTCCCGCTTTCGCGGGGGTGACGGAAATGTTGAACACTAAGCCCCCGTCAAAATCCGATCGACGAGCTGCTTCACCGTCGGGATGAAGCCGTTCGAGTAGAATGGATCGCTCTTGAAGCGGAAAGCGGCGTGGCCGGCGAACATCAGGTTCTGCTCGACCGGGCCCCCATGCGCGATGTCCTGGAGCGTCTTCTGGATGCAGAAGCTCCGCGGGTCGGCGAGGCGCCCGGTGGAATTCTTCTCATTGTCCGCCCAGGACGAGAAGGAGCATTGGCTGAGGCAGCCCATGCATTCGGCCTGGTCCTTGCGGATCCTCTTCTCTTCCTCGGGCGTGACGAAGATGAGCGTGTCGTCGGGACTCTTCATCGCACTTGTGAAGCCGCGTGCATACCATTCGCGGGCGTGGATCAGGTCGCCCTTGGTCACCCAGTAATTCTTCTTGGTCCCGATGCCGACGTCGAGCTCGAAATGGTGATCGCCGATCGGCTCCTTGGTGTAGGCGATCTGGCGCTCGCTACGCGCCTCGAGGTTGCGCAGGAAGGGATTGCGCACCGCCGACGAATAGAAGCCCGTCGGCGAAAAGCGGTGCAGCAGCACGTCGCCTTCCTCGAGCGTCATCAGCCGCGCTTTCCATTCGGGCGGGATGGGGCTTTCCTGGGTCAGCAGCGGCCGCGTTCCGAACTGGAAGACGATCTGCCCGAGCTCGGGATTGTCGATCCAATTCTCCCACTCGTCGAGCCGCCATACGCCCCCTGCCATGACGATCGGAACGCTGTCGGCGATGCCGTGCTCGCGCATCGTGGTGCGCAGCGCAGCGACGCGTGGGTAGGGGTCCTGCGGCTTGCGCGGGTCCTCGGCGTTGGAGAGGCCGTTGTGCCCGCCGGCGAGCCACGGATCCTCGTAGACGACGGCGGCAAGCCATTCGGCGGCCTTGTGGTAGGCGCGCTTCCACAATGCGCTGAAGGCGCGGGCCGAGCTGATGATCGGCAGGTAATTGACGCCGTAGGACGCCGCGATCTCGGACAGCTTGTAGGGCATCCCCGCGCCGCAGGTGACGCCGGTGACCATGCCCTTGGTACGCTCGAGGACGCCGTGGAGAACGCGCTGCGCGCCGCCCATCTCCCACAGCACGTTGATGTTGATCGCGCCCTTGCCCGACGCGATCTCGTACGCGCGCTGGACCTGCGCAACGGCGCCGTCGATCGCAAACTTGATCAGCTCTTCGTGCCGGTCGCGACGGGTCAGCGCCTCATAGACCTGCGGAACGATGCGGCCTTCCGCGTCGTAGCTGTCGGCATTGACGGCCGAGACCGTTCCGATCCCTCCAGCCGCGGCCCAGGCGCCCGAGCTGGCGTGGTTGGTGGCGCTGACGCCCTTGCCGCCTTCGACCAGCGGCCAGACCTCGCGTCCGCCATAGAGGATGGGCTTCAGCCCTTTGAACAAAATCACTCTCCCACGCGCAACGGGCGCGCGTTCCGGGCGCCATATAAGCTGTTTACTGACGTTGCGCGAAAAAAAATGAGCGGAGTCCCGGTGGCTCCGGGACCCCGCTCGTTTCTCGAATTTTCGTGGCTCGTGCTTAGTAGCAGTTGCCCGAGGCGGCAGCGCTTCCGACCACTGCGCCGAGAACGCCGCCGATCACCGCTCCGGTGCCGCGATTGCCGCCGTTCCAGCGAACCCGGTCGTAGCGCCGGCTGTAATAATGATGGCCGCCGCCAGCGACCGCCGCTCCGAGTGCCGCGCCGGCGACTCCACCGACCACCGCACCGGCCGCGGGGTTGCCGCAGTTGTAGCCGTTGTAGCCATAATTGCGGTAGCCGTAGCCGTAGGACGGATAGCCGTAGGACGGATAACCGTAACCGTAGGCGGGATAGCCGTAGCCATATGCCGGATAGCCGTAGCTGTAGGGCGAATAGCCATAGCCGCCGTAGCCATAACCGGGGTAGCCGTAACCGACCGAGATTACGGTCCGGCTACGCGGATAGGCGTAGCGGTAGCGCGGGTAGGCGTAGGCGTAGCCGCGATAATAATCGTGATGGCGCCAGTGGTGGCCGTCGCGGTCCCGATCGCCGCGCCAGTGATGGCCATCGCGGTCCCAGTCGCCGCGATGATGATCGCGCGCACCTGCGGCGGTCGGCAGGGCAAGGACGGTGCTGGCGAGGGCGAGAGCAATGAGCTTCTTCATCGAAATACTCCTCGATCCATAGAATGTGTCGGCCGCAGGGACGCGCGACACCGACTCACGGACGGCAGGTGCGCCTCGCATCCTGTCCCAAAAATGAACAAATGTTGCGGCGGTTCAACGACTGAGCGCGTAATCGAGCCCGATATCGACCGCCGGTGCCGATTGCGTGATGCGTCCCACCGAAATGTAGTTGACGCCCGTCTCGGCGAGGAACCGGATCGTTTCGAGCGTCACCCCGCCCGACGCTTCAAGCGGTACACGGCCGCCCACTAATGCGACGGCTTCGCGCAGCTTCGCGGGATCCATGTTGTCGAGGAGGAGCCGGTCCGCGCCCGCGCTGAGCGCCGGTTCGATCTGGTCGATGCGGTCGACCTCAACCTGCACCTGCAGCCCCGTGTTCGCGGCCTTGGCGCGGCGCACCGCCTCGGCCACGCCGCCGCAAACGGCGACATGATTGTCCTTGATCAGCACGCCGTCGTCGAGACGCATCCGATGGTTCTCCGCGCCGCCCATCCTCACGGCATATTTCTCGAGAATTCGGAGGCCGGGAAGGGTCTTGCGGGTGTCGATGAGCGTCGCGAGGGTCCCCGCGATCGCGTCGACATAGCTCCGCGTGAGCGTGGCGATCCCGGACAGATGCTGGAGCGTGTTGAGCGCGGACCGCTCGGCGGCGAGCATAGCGCGCGCGTTGCCGGAGAGGCGCATGAGGACGGTGCCATGCTGGACGCGATCGCCATCCTTCACCAGCTGTTCGATCGCGACATGGGGATCGAGCGCTCGAAAGAATGCGGCGGCGAGGTCGAGGCCGGCGACGACGATCGCCTGGCGGCAAGTCATCTCGGCGGTGAAGCGCGCATCGGCATCGATCGTCGCGTTGGAGGTGACGTCGCCCCCGCTACCGAGATCCTCGGCAAGGACCTGGCGGACGAATTCGGCGGCATCGAAATCTTCAGGGAGTGGCATGACGCCGCTTTAGTCGCCGCGTAGCCTTTGCGCCAAGCTCAGTGCGCGGGCTCTGCGGTTGGCGCCAGCCGCCAATTGCCCTCCGCCCATGCATATCGCTGCGCATCGAGCGGGACGAAGCGATCGCCCATCCATGCGTTTACCGTGATCGTGACCGAGGCATCGCCGACGTCGATCGCGTTGAAGCTCTGCTCCTGGTCGCGGACCCGCGTCGAGGTCGCCGTGCCCGCCTGGACGACCAGTGCGCCGCCCGCCCGCGTGACTAGGTCGCTAGCGCTATGACTGGACGCGTGGTGGTTGTGGCCGGCGAGCAGCATGTCGACGCCGGCCTCCTGGATCGCGTCCAGTGCCAGCTCCTGCCGGCCGATGGCAGGCGTCATCTCGTCGCCCACCTGGAGGGCGAACATCGGATGATGGGTGACGAGGATGCGGAAGGAATCGCTCGGCGTGCGAGCGAACGTTTCACGAATGAACGCGACCTGGTCGTGGTTTATCCGCCCGTCCTTGAAGGTCAGCGAGCGCGCGGTGTTGATCCCCAGAACGGCGATTCCAGGCAGCTCCACGAACGGGCAGAGATTATCATCGATGAAGCGCCGATAGCGGGCGAGCGGCGAGAGGAAGCGGCGAAGCACGTCGTAGAGCGGAACATCGTGGTTGCCGGGAACGCCCAGCACTTCGTGACCCGAATGCTGGAGCCGCTCGAGGAACTGGCAGGCCTCCCGGAACTGCTCGGTCCGCGCGCGCTGGGTGAAGTCGCCGCTGATGACGACGAGATCGGGCTTCAGCTCATCGACGCGCCGTTCGACCGCCTCGACCAGCTTCTCGTCGTGCGCGCCGAAGTGCAGGTCGGAAAGGTGCACGAGCCGGGGCATGGAGAGTCAACCACGTCATGCTGAACTTGTTTCAGCATCCATCCTGCCGAAAGGCGGCTCTGTCTGAGAAATGGACCCTGAAACAAGTTCAGGGTGACGATTTCTCTTCAATAACCGAGGAACAACAGCAGCTTCACGTCGACGCCGAACCCTTCGGCGCGCTTCTGTTCGATGAAGTTCGGGATATCCGAACGCGGGACGAGGTGGACGTTGATGTCCTCATTCTCGTCGCCGCCGCCTTCGCCGATGCGGCGGACGCCGTGCGCCCGGACGAGGGTGAAGCTTTCCGAGAGCATGCCGGGCGAGGCGTAATATTCACCGAGCCGCTCGACGCGCTCGGCGGTGAAGCCGGTTTCCTCCTCCAGCTCCTTGATCGCCGTGCTCTCGACCGTCGCGTCCGGGTCGGTGTCCCCGACGAGGCCGGCGGGAAGCTCGATGCAGCGGCAGTCCGGTGGCACTCGCGGCTGATCGACCAGGATCAGCTTTCCCTCGTGTTCGGCGAGGATCACCACCGCGTTGATGCCGTTCACCCGGCTCGCATATTCCCATTTGCCGCGTTTGATCGCTCGGACGAATTTGCCCGCCCACATCTCCTCGGGCGGCGGGAGGTCGTCGAGGTTCACAGCTCGATCAGCTTGTCGGGGATTTCGTTGAGGTCGGCGCTCGAGCGCGGGAAATGCTCGGAAAGCACCACGCCGACGCGCTCGACCGCCGCGGCGATTCCGTCGCCGACCCGGCCCGCCCTGACGTTGGTGATGAGCTCGGTCATCGCCTCGCCCCAGATATGGTCGTCCGTCACCTTGAGGATCGCTTCGTCGGCGATGATCTCGGCGCGGCGCTCGGCGAGCGAGAGGTAGATGAGGATGCCGGTGCGCCCGGTCGTGCGCCCCGCGGCAGCGGCCTGGAAGATGGCGATCGCGCGGCGCCGGACCCGGCGGTGCTTGGTCGCCGCGGGCGTGAGGAGGAGGCGCAGCGGCATCCACTTGAGGATCAGCAGCGCGACGGTGAACTTGAGCGCGGCAAACACCATCAGCAAAGTCAGCAGCTGGCTCTGCGTCGGCTCCGGCTGCCAGCCGCCGAGCAGGAAATCGTACCACCATTCGAGCGCACTCGGCCGCCACGCCGCCCAGGCCAGCACGGCGAACAGCGGGACCAGCGCCCAGTGGAGCGCGACATCGTGATAGGAATCGCTGATCGGCGTCGCCACGGCGACGATTTCGCCCGCGGTCGATAGCTCGGCCTTCGTGATCGCGGCGCTGACCTTGTCGTGATCGGCATCGGTCATCCGTTTCACCAGCTGCCCCCCGCGCCGCCGCCGCCGAACGATCCGCCTCCGCCGGAGAAACCGCCTCCGCCGCCGAAACCACCCCCGCCGCCCCACGAGGAGCCGCCGCCCCAGCCGCGCGAGCCGCGGCTCAGCTCATTGAGGCCCCACAGCACGACCCACGGGCTGATCCCGCCGGAACGCGTCCGGTAGCGACGGCCCTGACCGCGGCGGAAGAAGGACAGCATCACGAAACCGATGACCATCGCCCAGAAGATGATCGGAAGCGGGTTGCCTCCGGAATGCTGGCGTTGCTGCTGCGCCTGCTGCGCTTGGGCGAGGTTCCTCTGCGCCTCGTCTGGCGGCAGGCTCATCTGCTTGATGATCGCGTCCGTGCCGGCCTCGATCCCGCCGCCGTAATCGGGCGGGCTCTGCTTGAAGTGGGGCAGGATGGCCTCACGGACGATGATGCCCGACATGGCGTCGGTCAGAAAGCCGCCGGCGCCGTAGCCGGTAGCGATCCACACCTTTCGCTCGTTGGGGGCGACGAGGAGGAGCACGCCATTGTCCTCCTTCGCCGCGCCGATCTTCCACTCGCGGCCGAGGCGATAGGCATAATCCTCGATCGGATAGCCCTCGAGGCTGTTGACGGTGGCGACGACGAACTGCCGCCCGGTCTGCGCTTCCAGCGCTTCCGACTTGCTGGTGATGTCGACGACCTGTTCAGGGCGCAGCAGATGCGCCTGGTCGACGACGCGGCCGGTCAGCTTCGGAAAGGTCTGCGCCCATGCGGATGGCGCGAACAGCAGCAGCGCAATCAACCAGATGATCGTCATTCCCGCGAAAGCGGGAATCCCGCTTCCAGCCTTGGAAGGCAGCGGAACCCCCGCTTTCGCGGGGGTGACGCAAAGGGTTGTCACGTCTTCCTCAACCAGTCGTGTTGAAAGTCACGGTCGGCGCAGTCTGCGCTGCAGCCGCGGCTTCGAACGGCACCTTGGGCTTCGCGCCGTAGAAGACCTTCGCGCCGATCGCGGTCGGGAAGGTGCGGATCAACGTATTATACTGGCGCACCTCCTCATTATAGTCGCGGCGCGAGGCGTTGATGCGGTTCTCGGTGCCCTCCAGCTGGTCCTGCAAGGCGAGGAAGTTCTGGTTGGACTTGAGGTCGGGATAGGCTTCCTGCAGCCGTTGGAGCGGAATGATCGCCTGAGTCAGCCGGTTCTGCGCTTCGTTGAACGCACCGACCTTTTGCGGATCGCTGAGATCGGCCGGCGACAATTGGATGCGAGTAGCGGATGCACGAGCTTCGGTGACCTCGACCAGCACCGACTTCTCCTGCTGCGCATAGCCCTTCACCGTCGCCACCAGGTTCGGGATCAGGTCGGCGCGCCGCTGGTAGTCGGCCTGGAGATTGCCCCAGGCCGCGTTGACCTGCTCCTCCGCGGTCGGGACGCTGTTGATCCCGCACCCCGCGAGCGAGAGAGCGGCGAGCGGTGCAAACAAACCCAAACGGCGAATGGCGGTCATCTCTTATCCCCTAATGATCGCGTCTGTGGGGCGGATAACTAGATACGCCCTCGTTCCGTTTCAATGACGCTGTCCTAAATCAGCAACACACCAGCTGT
>Ga0070680_100004437_pt1 | contig 10566 bp, 6 predicted proteins | sample KBSC73BmetaG_FD_64672 | JGI IMG/M metagenome (GOLD analysis project Ga0070680, IMG submission 64672) | Corn rhizosphere microbial communities from Kellogg Biological Station, Michigan, USA - KBS C7-3B metaG | ecosystem: Host-associated > Plants > Roots > Rhizosphere | place: USA: Michigan... | reverse complement strand
CTTGTACGACGACTCCGTCCAGATCGTCTCGCCTTCATCGAGCTCGATCACGCGGCCGGCAATGTGCACGCGCTGGTTGCGGAGCGACTCGAGATGCATCTCGATCCGGCTCGCGCTCTCGTTGAAAAACGCTCGATGCCGGAACGCCGAGAGGTCGAAGTCGGCGCCGAGGTCGCGATTGATCCGCCGCAGCACGTTCAGATTGAAGGCCGCGGTCACGCCGGCGGCGTCGTCGTATGCGGCATTGAGAATTCTCGAATCCTTGCGCCGATCCACGCCGAGGATGATCGCGCCGGTCGGCCCCACGGTCCGGCGGACGCGGCTGAGAAACGCCGACGCCTCCGCCGGGTGAAAGTTGCCGATCGTCGAGCCGGGGAAGAACGCGATCGGACGCGACGCCGGCGGCAGCGGCGGCAACTGCACGGCCCGTGTGTAGTCCGCGCACAGGGCGGCGATCTCCACATCCGGATACTCGTCGCGCAACTCGGTTGCGACGCGCTCGAGCTGCGCTCCCGAAATATCGATCGGGACGTAGGCCGCCGGTGCGTCGAACGCGTCGAGCAGCAGCCGCACCTTCACGCCTGCGCCGCTGCCATACTCGATCAACGCCGCGTTCGGCCCCGCGAGTTGCGCGATCTCGCCGACGCACCCGCGGAGAATCGCCAGCTCGGTGCGCGTCAGATAATACTCATCGAGCGTGCAGATCTGCTCGAAGAGCCGCGCGCCCTCGTCGTCGTAGAAGAGCTTCGGCGGGAGCGTCTTGCGGCCCGCGCACAGGCCGCGCAGCACATCCGCGAGCATGGTGGCCCGTTCCGCGGCGGCGCGCGCCCGCGCCTCGAGCGAGGCGGAGTGCAGTGGGCTCGTCATGCGTCGCGGGCCAGGCGAAGGCCGGTGAACTGCCAGCGTGCGTCGGACGGGAAGAAGTTGCGATACGTCAATCGCGCATGTGAGCGCGGTGTCGCGCACGATGCACCGCGCAGCACCCACTGATCGCACATCCACTTTCCGTTGTACTCGCCGATCGCTCCCGCCGACGGCGAATAGCCCGGATACGCGACATATGGGCTCTGTGTCCATTGCCACACGTCGCCGAAGAGTTGCGACAGATCGGATGTCGCCGGCGCTGGCGCAGGATGAAAACGACACGACTCGACATACGTCCCGTCGAGCGACGACGAGCGCGCCGCAACCTCCCACTCGGCCTCGGTTGGAAGCCGAGCCTTTGCCCATCGCGCAAATGCGTCCGCCTCGTAATAGCTGAGGTGACACACGGGATCCGTCGTGGCGATCGGATGCGTTCCGGCGAGCGTGAATTCCGTCCACGTATCGCCCGCGCGCTCCCAGTAGAAGGGCGCATTCCACTTTCGCTCGCCAACCGTCGCCCATCCGTTCGAGAGCCACAGCTCCGGCCGGCGGTAGCCGGCGTCTTCCATGAACTCTAAATACTCGCCGTTCGTGACGAGGCGCGAGCCGAGTTCGAACGCGTTCAGAAAGACACGATGCGCCGGCGACTCGTTGTCGAACGCGAACGCGGCCGACGCCGTCCCGTCATGACCAATCTCATACAACCCGTCCGACATCGCGTGCCAGGCAAGCCGTGCCTCCACCTGGACAGCCGCGAGCGTTCGTGCGCGATACACCGGCCGCATGGGATTCATCCAGAAGACGTGCTTGATGTCCGTGAGCAGCAGCTCCTGATGCTGCTGCTCGTGGTGCAGGCCGAGCTCGATCAGCGCGTGTGCCGGATGTTCCGCATCGCCGGCAATCGCGTCGATGAGCGTATGCATCGCGTCGTCCACGTGCGCGCGATACGCGAACACCTCGCGAACCGTCGGCCGCGTGACGATGCCGCGCTTCGCGCGACAATGCCGCTCGCCGGCCTGGACGTAATACGAGTTGAAGAGGAACGAGTACTTCGGGTTCGGCGACACGTACGCGTCGTCGTACGGCGCGAGCAGGAAGGTCTCGAAGAACCAGCTCGTGTGCGCGAGATGCCACTTGGTGGGACTCACGTCGCTCATCGTGCTCACGACGTAATCCTCCGTCTCCAACGGCTCGCAGAGCGCTTCGGTCTGCGCCCGGACCGCGATGTAGCGGTCGAGCAGGCTGGAGTGGTCGAGAGACACGAGAGTCTGCGCGGCGTTGCTCATGGGCAGCGTGGTCAAGGCCGAGAGGGCGCACGAAGTCCGCCGGCAGTAGGGTCGGCGGCCCGAAAAAGTTCCCGGGGCTTAGAGCCTACGGCGTGAGGGTGATCGACGCCAGCATGCCGCCTCGACCGTCCGGAACGACCGAGCTGCCCATCAGAATACGGTCGAGCTTGGATCGCTTGTGCGTGTGCGCATAGCGCACGACCTTGTGGCCGATCAACGCGCCGACGAACGCTCCGGATACGATGTCGCTCGCCCAGTGCTGGTTGAGATACATGCGCGTCACACCGGGAATCAGCGCGGCCGTGTAGAGGATCGGGGAAACCCATTTCGCGGCGGACGCATTGCGCTCGTGAATCTCACCGGACAGCGCGGCCGCCATCGCGAACCCGGACGCCGAGTGCAGCGATGGGAACGAGCGGTGGTCGAACTCGGTGAATCCCGCCCAGAACTTGAAGTTGTACTGATCATTCTGTGAGACGCGCGGGCGGGCACGCCCGATCGGCCCGCGAATCGTCTCGCTGATGACGTCCGTGAGAATCATCGCTTCCGAGGCGTGCAGGCCGATATCCGTGACGGTCTCCGAGTGCGCCAGCCGCCCGATTCCGTACGTGGCGACCGCCGCGATCGTGAGCGGCGTCTCGTTCACGTGCGTGGCCGCATCGACCAGGTCGTGACGCGATTGCGAGCCCTGCACGCTCGAGTTCTGCGTCCAGTTTGCGATGCGCTTGTCGAACACCGTGATCCCCGCGGTGCCCGCGAGCGCGATTCCCGAGTAGATCGCGTCGCGACGCGTAAAGAATGTCTTGTCGACGTGCGCGCTGTCGGCCTGCGCGGATGCGATTGCTGGAAGCGCGGTTGCAAGCGCTCCCGCCGCGAGGCGACGGAAGAAAGAGTGGTTCGTTCTTGGAAGCATGTGGATCGAGTTCAGAAGACGTGCGGCACTGCCTTCGCACGAACCGATCCAATGCGGGCCCGACGTCTGCCGCCGGGCCGAGCAGTAGCGTCGCTATCTCGCCGCGCGCTGGACTTCCATCTCGCGCGTGTGGACGATCGGCTCGCGGTCCTCGCGCGGATCGACCCATCGCGCGACGGCATCGTGGAGCATCTTGAGTTGGCGAGCGATCCGGACGAGTTGGAGACGAAGCGCGGCCGGCGCTGCGTCGGGGATCGCGACGGTGCCGGGCGCCGGGAACGGTGTGGGCGCCCGCAAGGCCATGAGCGAATGCGCGGCGTCCGCGAGGACCGAGTCCACAGCGGCTTGAAACTGGTCGAGTGCGCCAGCTGGGATTCTTTCTCGCGTCGCAAGCGCGAGCGCCGCCGTCGACGATGCGAGGCGCCGAGTGTAGACGAGGAAGGCCATGACGGCCTCGAGGGTGTCGCTCGATCCGCGTCGCTCGACGAGCAATCGCTGAAACGACTCCTCCGCGTTGCTGGCTGCCAGTGCGACAGCGCGGCGTGCGTTCGCCAATCCGACGGGATCGGCGTTGCCCGATTCGGCGATCGACAGCGACAGGCGCAGATAGTCGTCCAGCGCGCGGATGGCCGCCGCGGCGAACTCCGGCAGGCGGCTCAGTTCGCGGCCCGGCCAGAGGAAGCGCGCGCCGATCAATGCGAGCGCGCCGCCCAGCAGCGTGTTGATGATGCGCAGGCCGGCGAGGTGCCAGTCGCCCGCGCTGGCTTCGGCGAGCAGGATGAAAGCCGGCGTTCCGAGGATCGCGTACATCCCGTAGTTGAGCGGCAGCATCGTCACGCAGGCGACAGTAAAGGCAAAGACGAGCGCCAGTACGGCGACCGACGAGTGAAAGAGCGCGCTCAGGCCAGCGGCGACGATTCCGCCGAGAACGGTGCCGGCGACACGCTGAAGGGCCTTGGTCGTCGTCGCTCCCGTGAACGGCTGGAGAATGACCACGACGGTGAGCGTCGTCCAATAACCGTGGTTGAGCTTCAGGAGCGCGGTCAGCAACACCGCCGTCGCGGTGACGATCCCGATCCTGAGCGCGTGCTGAAGCACGATCGATCCCGGGCGCAGGATCGCTCGAAGCGAGAAGAAGATTGGTTGCGGCGGCGGATCCTGCACGTCGATCGCATCTGCCGAAACGGCAACGCGCGCTCCGGAGTTGATCGTCGACGTCATGCCCGACGCCAGCCGGCCATAGTCGCGCATCCGGTCGAGCAGCTCGGCGATCCGCGAGAGGAGCGGCGCGATCGACTCGTCCGAGCCAGCCGCCACCGAATCGAGGCTTTCACGAACGTCGACACCAGACCACTCCACGGGCACCGACGGGCGATCGCTTTCCGACTCGATCGACGTCGCGATACCCTGGCATGTCTCGGACACGCGGGCGAGAATTCCTGCGACGAGCGCCCGCGCGGCGAAACCGTCTGGCGTCTGCGGCATGGCCTCGACGATGTCGAGCAGCGCAACGACGTGGCCGAAGAGCTGGTCCGCGATCTCGTGCAGGATGACCAATCGCTCACCGCGACCCGTTTCGCTGCCACGCCCGCGTCGATGCGCGCCGAGTGCGGCGCGTGCCGACTCGAGGGCGGTTCGCATGGCGAGACGATATGGATTGATGTCCCAGCGCTGGTGCGCCGGGCGCGCGGCGCGCTCCTCGGCAACTTCCGCCAGGTAGTCGGCGAGGAGCTGGTAGCAGGCCGCGATCCGCAGGCGGACTGGTCGATACGGCCTGAGCGGCCAGAGCACGATCGCGAGGAGCATCGCCCACGTGCCGCCGATCAGGATATAGACCCCGCGCATCAGCGCCGCGGATGTCGACGGCGACGGAACCGCGAGCGCGATCGCGTAGGTCACCAGGACCGTGACGCCGAATCCCGGACCGACGTCGGGCCAGGCACGCAGCACTCCGCAGAGGATTCCGAGAAGCAGCGTCGCGACGACCGAAGCTACGAGATGGCCGGCAAGCGCGGTCCCGAGAACGGCCGAAACCGCGCTGGCGATGGCGAGTGCGGTCATCGTGGCGGCTCGATGGCGGTACGGTCCGCCTCGATCGCTGATCGCGCCGTTGAGTCCCGCGAGACTCATCCATGCGCCGCCGCCGGTGTGGGCGAGCTGGTCGAGGATGAGCGGTGAGATGGTCGCGATGCCCGCGCGAATGCCGGCGGCGTACGCCGGCCGAACCAACGCGAGCTGCGCGGCGGCGCGAACGCCGCGCAGCGACGGAGGCACTTGTCGTCCGTTCATCGCGGCGTCAAGACGCAACTCTCGTCCCGCGCGTCGCAACGGGGATGGGCGATGGGCAGTGGGCGACGAACGGTTGGGCATCGGCTCGAAAGTGCGATCCGTTCAACGCGTCGTGCTGCGCGTGCCGCCGTTCAGCCGAAGCTCTCTGCCGCCGCCGGCGACCCGCCGGCCGTCCTCCGTTTCCGCAACGATTCATAGCCATTGGACGTACCCTTGAGTGGATGAACGCGGCGGCGCCTCCGTTCGGGAAGGCGCCGTTTTGCTTCCGCGGCCCACCATGCCCACATCTTCCAACATGTTCCTGCGCCGCCTTCCCCTGCTCCTTCTCGCGACGAGCTTCGTTGCGTGTCAGAAAGAACAGAAGACCGCTGCGCCGCTGCCCACCACCACCGTGACGCGCGGCGACATCGCCGTCCGCGTGCAGGCAACCGGCAGCGTCGAGCCCATCAATCCCGTCGACATCAAATCAAAGGCATCGGGTCAAGTGATCCAGATGCCGGTTGAAGTCGGCTCTGTCGTCAAGCAGGGCGATCTCCTCGCGCAGGTCGATCCGCGCGACGTCCGCAACGAGTTCAACCAGGCGATGGCGGACGATGTCGTCTCCGAAGCGTCGCTGACCAAGACTCGGCTCGACAAGATCCGCAAGGATTCGCTGTTCGCGCAGCACGTCATCTCGCTCTCGCAGCACGACAGTACGGTGTCGGCGCTCGCCTCCGCGCAGTCGGACCTCGTCGGCAAGCGCGCGAGCCTCGACCTCGCGCGCCAGAAGCTCGAGGACGCAACCGTCCGCGCGCCGATCTCCGGTACGATCGTGAGCCGGCCGATCACCAACGGAATGATCATCACGTCGGCCACCTCGCCGAACGGCGGCACCACGCTCATGACCGTTGCCGATCTCGGCCGCGTGCGCATGAAGGTGACGATCGATGAAGTCGAGATGCGGAACGTCCGCATCGGCGAGCAGGCGAGCGTGGCCGTCGACGCGTTCCCCGACCGGACGTTCGATGGCGTGATCGAGAAGATCGAGCCGCAAGCGGTCGTCACGCAGGGCGTCACGTTCTTCCCCGTCGAAGTGAGCATCAGCAACAAGGAAGGGCTGCTCATGCCGGGCATGAACGGCGAGGTCACCATCAAGGCGGCGGACCTGTCGAACGTGTTGCAGGTGCCGATCGACGCCGTGCGCGCGACCAACGAGCTGGCGTCCGTCTCCCGCATGTTCGGCATTCCGGCGGACACCCTCACGAATCAGTTGCGCCGCGATCTCGTCTCCGGCGAGGGAACCACTGGCATTCCTGGCCGGTACGCGGTGGTAGCCTTGCCCGATGGGACGTACGAAATGCGTCTCCTCAAGACGGGACCGACAGACCTTCGCGTCATCCAGGTTCTCGACGGTCTCAAGCAGGGTGACAAGGTCGTGATGCTCGGAGCGATTCTCACGGGGAAGCCCGCAGTGCCGCCCAAGCTGGCGATCGCGCCGAGCCTGCGTCGGGATGTGCCGGCGGCGCGTGAGGCGAAGGCCGACGCGCCATCCGGCGCGAAGACGAATTCCACTCCACCACAGCCGGCGCAGGCCGGCAAGACAGCAGCACCCGGGAAGGCATCGAAACCGTGAAACGTTCCGCTCTCGCGATCATCGGTATTTCCGTCGCGTCGAGCGCCTGCGCGCATACTCCGCCAAAAATCGACGGTGCCGCGCCGACGCCCTCGAGCCCGAGCGCGCTCTGGCAACCTCCGCCCACGGTCGTGAAGGCCGCGTCGCGTGACACGGCACATCTCGCCGCCTCCACGACTGCCTCCCAGCTTGGCGTCTCGGCAACGGGCGTTCGCATGCTCACGCTGCCGGAAGCCGTCGATCTCGCGCTGCGTAACAGTCCGATCACCCGCCAGTCGTGGGCTCAGGCGCGCGCCGCGGCCGACGTCTACGGGTCGAGCGAAGGCCGCTTCTTTCCGTCCGTGACCGCCGGCGTGACGGCGCAGCGCACGCTCGCGCTCGCGACCCCGGGCCGTCCGCCGGTCGAGCGGACGCAGTACGGCCCCACGCTCTCGTTGTCGTACACGGTGCTCGACTTCGGCGGACGCGCCGGCTCGATCGACGTCGCGCGTCAGACCGCGATCGCCGCCGATCTCTCCCACAACGCGAACGTCGAGAACGTCATCCTCTCCGTCGAAGGCGCGGCATTCACTTATCTGAGCACGCGCGCGCAGCGCGACGCCGAGAAATCAGCGCTCGACCTCGCGTCGGCCGCCCTGGACGCGGCGAACGAGCGCCATCGCGTGGGACTCGCGACGATCGCGGACGTGCTTCAGGCGCAGACGGCACGGTCGCAGGCTGAGCTCCAGCTCGAGACGCTCGAGGGGACGCTGATGGTGACGCGTGGATCGCTCGCGGTCGCGATGGGCATCCCGGCAAACACGCCGGTGGACATTCCGGACGTGCCGGCGGCCGACTCCGCGCACTTCATCGCCGAGTCGGTCGATTCACTCATTGCGGTGGCCGTGCGGAATCGTCCCGAGCTTGCGGAGTCACGCGCGCAGGCCGAGGCCGCCAATTCGCAGATTCGCGTTACGCGGTCCGCCACGATGCCCGCGCTGGCGTTAGGCGCGAGCGGTGCGACGAACGGCTCGAATGTGCCAGGATTCGGCGGGCGTACGTATGCGCTCAACATCGGTGTGCAGATGCCGGTGTTCTCGGGTGGGTCGAACCAGTACGACGTTGCCTCGGCGCAGGAGCAGTATCAGGCCGCCCTGGCACGCACAGAGGCAACGAAGCAGCAGATCATACAGCAAGTGTTCAGTGCGTACTATACGTTGCGTACGTCGACCGACCGCGTGCGGACGGCCCGTGACCTCGTCGCCAGCGCGACGCAGTCCGAAACGGTCGCGCGCGAGCGGTATCGTGAAGGCGTCGGCAGCATCGTCGACCTGCTCGTCGCCCAGAGCGCGCTCGCGTCGGCGCGAGCGCAGGACGTCGACGCACGCTGGCAGTGGCGGTCGTCGCTCGCGCAGCTCGCCCACGACGTGGGCGTCCTCGACGCGCGCGGCGATTCGTCGTTCTCCCTGTTCACCCCGGTTCCGGACGTGAGACCGGATCGATGAGTATTCATAGATATCAATTCACCGTTGCCGGCGCCTGCCTGATCGCGGCTGCCGGCGCCGCGTGCACCAAGCCGCCCGCGGCCACGAACCCGACCGTTCCGGTGCAGGTGGCCGCGGTCACGCAGATCGCCGCGCCGCTCACCGTCAGCGCCAACGGCGTCGTCGAGCCGCTGCAGACCGTAGCGGTGCAGGCGCAGGTGGGCGGCACGCTCGAGGAAGTCGCGTTCAGCGAGGGCGAGGACGTGCAGCAAGGGCAGGTCCTCTTCAAGATCGATCCGCGTCCGTTCGAGGCCTCGCTCCGCCAGGCGCAGGCCGCGCTGGCGCGCGACGTAGCGCAGGCGCAGAGCGCGCAGCGTGACGCCGAGCGATACCAGGCGCTCGTCGAGAAGGATTACGTCACGAAATCGCAGGCCGACCAGGCCGTGTCGCAGGCTGCGTCGCTTCGCGCGACGGTCGTCGCCGACAGCGCCGCCGTCGACAACGCCAAGCTCAACCTCGGTTACACGACGATTCGCGCGCCGATCAGTGGCCGCACGGGCCGTCTGTTGGTACGTCAAGGAAATTTGGTGCGCCCCAACGCCGATCCCCTGGTAGTCATCAATCAGCTCCGTCCGATTCTGGTGCGCTTCCCCGTGGTGCAGCATGATTTTCCCTCGCTCCAGCGGCGGAACGCACAGGGACCGGTCACGGTGCGCGTCTCCACGGCGGATTCGGGACGCGTGAACGAAGCCGGATCGCTCGCGTTTCTCGACAATGCCGTCGATTCACTGACGGGAACCGTGACGGCCAAAGCACGATTCGCGAATCAGTCGAATGGACTCTGGCCGGGCGAGTACGTGCACGTGAGCGTGGAGTTGAGCGTGCAGCCCAACGCGATCGCCGTTCCGACGCGCGCGGTGCTCTCGGGCCAGGATGGCAACTACGTGTACGTGATCGGTGGTGACAAGACGGCAAAGGTGCGGCCGATCTCGGTCGGTCGGCCGGTTGGAGAGATGACGACGATCGAGAACGGGTTGACGGCGGGAGAACAGGTGGTCGTCGACGGACAGTCGCGACTCACTCCCAATGCCAAGGTCGATGTGAAATCCGCAGCGCCGCCGGCACAGCAGCGCGCCGCGGCGATGCAGGCGGGAGGCGCACGATGAGCTTTTCCGAGCTGTTCATTCGCCGGCCCGTCACCACGGTTCTCGTGATGACGGGCATTCTATTCTTCGGCATCACTGCCTACCGGCGCTTGCCGGTGAGCGACCTGCCGACGGTCGACTACCCGACGATCACCGTCAACGCGAGTCTGCCGGGGGCGAGCCCGGAGACGATGGCCTCCGCGGTGGCGACGCCGCTCGAGAAGCAGTTCTCGACGATCGCCGGCATCGACAACATGACGTCGACGTCCGGCCTCGGAAGCTGCTCGATCACGATCCAGTTCTCCCTTGATCGCAGCATCGACGCCGCAGCGCAGGACGTTCAGGCGATGATTGCCAAAACGCTCAAGAACCTGCCGCCCGGCATCATTCCGCCGTCGTACCAGAAGGTGAATCCGGCCGACCAGCCGATCGTGTTCTACGGCTTCACGTCGAACCTGATGCCCGTCTCCACGCTCGATCAGTACGCGGAGACGTTCATGGCGCAGCGCATCTCGATGATCCCGGGCGTGGCGCAGGTGAACGTGTACGGGTCCGCGAAGTACGCGGTGCGCATCCAGCTCGATCCGAACACGCTGGCGAGCCGGCAGATCGGCATCGACGAAGTCGCCGACGCGATCGGCGATCAGAACGTGAACCTGCCGACGGGCGTGCTGAACGGCCCGAACAAGACGTACACTGTGCAGGCCAACGGGCAGCTCGACAATGCGGCGTCGTTCCGCAAGATGATCGTCACCTACCGCAACGGCGCGCCCGTGCATCTGGGCGACCTCGGACAGGTGCTCGACGACATCCAGAACAACAAGTCGATCGCGTGGTTCGCGCAGAAAAGTGAATACACGCGCGGCGTCATCCTCGCGATTCAGCGCCAGCCGGGGACGAACACCGTCGCCGTCGCGGACGCGGTGAAGGCGACGATGACGCAGCTCCAGAAACAGATCCCGGCCAGCGTCAACATGACGCTGATGTACGACCG
>Ga0070680_100004429_pt1 | contig 10572 bp, 8 predicted proteins | sample KBSC73BmetaG_FD_64672 | JGI IMG/M metagenome (GOLD analysis project Ga0070680, IMG submission 64672) | Corn rhizosphere microbial communities from Kellogg Biological Station, Michigan, USA - KBS C7-3B metaG | ecosystem: Host-associated > Plants > Roots > Rhizosphere | place: USA: Michigan... | reverse complement strand
CCCGTCCAAAGGCAGCCTCATTGCACGCGATGCATCGCTCGACGCTGCAGGCGATCTGCCTGGCGACGATCTGGGGTGCGCTGCCGCTGGCGTTGCTGCAAAAATCGACGGCGGCCGATCAAATGATCATCGCCTGCCTGATGACCGGAATGATCGCGGGCGGTGCGTTCACGCTGTCGACGATTCCCCGCGCCGGGCTGATGTACATCTGGACGATGACATCCGCGTCCGCGGCGGCCCTGTTCCAGGCCGGGGACAAGATCCATCTGTTCACCGCCGCGTTCCTGTTTCTGCTGGCGGTCTTCATGGCGCGCAACGTCGTCTCGCACGGCAATCTGTTTCAGGACAGTCTGCGAGCGCAATTGCAGCTTGAGCGCCAGACTGAGATCATCTCGCTGCTGCTCAAGGAATTCCAGGACAACGCCAGCGACTGGCTGTGGCAAACCGATGCGCGGGGCCGGCTGATCGATGTACCCGAGCGTTTCGCCGAGGTCGCGCAGTTGCCGCTGCCGCTCTTGAAGGGCGCGCATTTTTCCGAATTGCTGGAGATGCTGTGTCCCGACGACACCATCACGGCATCAAACATGGTGGCGCTGATGGAACGGCATGCGCCACTCCATGAAATCAGCCTGCGTGTCGTCGCCGGTGGCGAAACGCGGCTATGGTCGTTGACGGCAAAGCCCACGGGCGACAGCGACGGTCAGTTTCACGGCTATCGCGGCTTCGGCCGCGATGTCACCGAACGGTGGCGGGCGGAGCGGGCGGAGGCCGAAAGCCGGGCGAAATCGGATTTCCTGGCTGTCATGAGCCACGAAATCCGCACCCCCATGAACGGCGTGCTGGGACTGTCCGGCATGCTGCTTGAAACCACGCTCGATCCGGAACAGCGCCAGGCGGTCGCCACCATTCACGAGTCCGGCGATAATCTGCTGGGGGTCCTCAACGACATTCTCGACCTCTCCAAACTGGAAGCGGGACGGTTCCAGTTCGAAGCCACCGATTTTTCGCCAACCGCACTCGTCGAGGCCGTGGTCGCGGTGATCCGGACGAGTGCCGGCAACAAGGGGCTGACCGTTGCGATCGAGCTTGATCCGGCGCTACCCGCGTCGCTGCGCGGCGATGTCGCCAGAATTCGGCAGGTGCTGCTCAACCTCGCGTCCAACGCGGTGAAATTTACCGAACGCGGCACGGTGACAATCGCGGCTCGGTGCCATTCGCGGGGCAACATGCTGGCCCGGGTAGAATGGCGGGTGTCCGATACCGGCATCGGCATCGCCCCCGATCGCGTCGGCCGCCTGTTCAGCGACTATGAGCAGGCTGATGCCTCGATCAACCGCCGCTTCGGCGGCACCGGCCTCGGGCTCGCGATCAGCAGGCGCATCATCGAACAGATGGGCGGCAAGATCGGCGTCAGCTCGGTAGCGGAACAAGGCTCGGCGTTTCAGTTCTCGCTGACATTGCCGTGGAGCGACACATTCGTCTCCGCCCCGTCAAAGGATCGGGTTGGCGTCGACGATCTCAAGCGCCGCATCGCCACGCTGGGCCGTCCGCTGCGGATCCTGATTGCCGAGGACGATGCGACCAACCGTCTGGTGGTCAGCAAGATGCTCCGGGAATTCGATGTCGAAACCTGCATCGTGAGCGACGGCGCGCAGGCGGTCGAGGCGATGGCGGACGCCGAATTCGATCTGGTGCTGATGGACGTGCAAATGCCCGTCATGGACGGCCACGCCGCGACGCGGGCAATCCGTTCCGGCGGTTTCACGTCATTGCCGATCATAGCCCTGACCGCCAACGCCTTTCCCGAAGACGCCAGACTGTGCCGCCAGGCCGGGATGTCCGACTTCCTCGCCAAGCCGCTGCGCAAGCAGATGCTGGTGGATGCAATACTGCGGGCGTTGGATTCCGCCGACCAGGCCCCGACACTGGTCCCCGAGATGACGGACGAGATCGCGCCCGAAAGCCAGGCGAACGTTGCCGCTAACGAAGAAGTCCAGCCCGTGACCTAGCCAGAAAACGACAGGTTCGCATGGTGAAGCTGCCGCGGCCGCAGGAAACGTTGGCGAGCCAGGAGGCGCCACGCATCAAGCGCTTTACTCTCCGCCAACACACTCGTCGCGTCCAACCTGGCGGCAGTTCTTGTTGAAGCGACGTTCATCTGGATTCCAGTCGCACTTGATAAAGACATTGTCGTCCGGCGTGTGGAAACACATGAAGGGAGTGACCGGGTTCGCACCACTTAGCGGGTGCAGCTCAAACAATGTCTTCTCTTGCTTTGCCTTTTTGGCTTTGCGTGCTTTTTTGGCCAAGTTAGCCCCCCTTTGCTACGATGAAAATGCAGATTGACTAGCGGACGTTCCGGAGCGCGCTACTGACCGCAATTCCAATTTCGGATGCGAGATGAGCGTTGGCCGCCGCGCTGGCGAGCGCCGGCCGGCCGCGTACGAAGCGCGGTCCCGCAGGCAGGTTCACAATCTGCGACGGATCGACCGGCCCTAGCGTGATCACCAGGTCGTGCTTCCGTCCGCGCGACGCCTGAAGGAATGTTCCGTTGCCGTTGATCACGGCCCGTGTGAGCGTCCAGGCCGGCGTCAGGCTCCCGCTCGATACGATTTCAAACGTTACCTGATGCTGTATGACGTCCTTCGTCGGCGGAATCTGTGCAACGCCCGTGCCCTCAAGCATGACGACGTCGAGTAGCCACTCGCGCAGCTTGAGGTCGTTTTGCAGAAGAAATAACCCACCCGGCCGCTCTTCCGGATTGCAGCGAAAGTCGTGCACGATTTGCGCGACGCTGTAATATGAGCCGATCTTTTCGACGCGTGTCGCCGTGGTCGAGAGCGATCCAGCACCGGCAAGCGTGAAAATCGAGGTTGCTGGACTGGGAGGCAGCCATTGGGCGCTCGGGTTGAGCCCGCCGCTTTCGTTCACCTGAAGGGTCAGGCTGCTCTGCACGCCCCAATTGTCGAGCCATGCGGTCTTTCGGCGTTTTGCGATGCCTGTCTGTATGTCTTTCTTGTCCTGGCGAATGATATCACCAATCGCATTTCTGATTTCGCAATCGATGTTTTGCGCGATCGCCTGAACAAGCAGTTGCCCGTCGACAGGTGAATTCAGCGGCTCTTCCAGGCCGGGCACATAAGTTCCGCATCCCGTGACAAGCAGGGATATCGCCAAAGGTAAAGCAAGCCGGATCCCACACATCGTGAAGCCCCCCGCCACTCGATGCGCAACAATGATTTCATCAAACCTTAGATTGCAAGTGTAAGTCTGCAACACTGCAACTTAATCGTTCGGGACTACAGAGCCCGCAGACGCGATCGAAGGAGCGGCAGGGTCAGATCGAGAAGCTGGTGCCGCAGCCGCAGGAGGCGGTGGCGTTCGGGTTGACGACGCGGAACGAGGCGCCGATCAGGTCGTCGACGAAATCGACTTCCGAGCCCGCCAGGAACGGCACCGAGGCCGGATCGACCAGCACTACGGCGTCCTCGCGCGCGATCACCAGATCGTCCTCGGCCCTGGCGTGGTCGACGTCGAACTTGTACTGGAAGCCGGAACAGCCGCCGCCCTCGACGGAAATGCGCAGCATGGCGCCGACGCCCTCGGTCTTGAGGATTTGCCCGATACGGCGGGCAGCCCGCTCGCTGACGGTGATGGCAGTGGTCATGACAGCTCTCCGGTCGACGGCGTCATACCCAATTCATTTGGTATGCCGCGTCAGACATAGTTAAGTGCACAATCACATGGAATCAAATGGATAAGGACTAAAAAAACGTGTCGGTCGGAATGGCTGCCCCTCGCGCGCTTTATGCCTGCGACCCCGATTCCAGCCGCGGCCGCCTGTTCGCGGAGCCCCCGAGCAAGACCCGCAGCCCGTTCCGGCGCGATTGCGACCGGGTGATCCATTCCACCGCGTTCCGCCGCCTCAAGCACAAAACCCAGGTTTTCGTGTTCCATGAGGGCGATCATTACCGCACCCGGCTGACCCATTCGCTGGAAGTGGCGCAGATCGCCCGCGCTTTGGCCCGCCAGCTTGGCCTCGACGAGGACCTGACGGAAACGCTGGCGCTGGCGCACGACCTCGGCCATCCCCCGTTCGGCCATGCCGGCGAGCGGGCGCTCGACAAGTGCCTGCGGGCCCATGGCGGCTTCGACCATAACGCGCAGACGCTGCGCGTGTTGACCGCGCTGGAGCATCGTTATCCCGAATTCGACGGGCTCAACCTGACCTGGGAATCGCTCGAAGGCATCGTCAAGCACAACGGCCCGCTGATGGATCGAAGCGGGGCCCCGGCTGGACGCCATGGCGAAAGCGGCATTCCCATCGGGATTGCCGACTTCAACCGCAAACTCGATCTGGAGCTGTGGAGCTTTGCATCGCTGGAAGCCCAGGTTGCGGCCTTTGCCGACGACATCGCCTATGACGCCCACGATATCGACGACGGCCTGCGCGCCGGGCTGTTCGGCGTCGACGACCTCAAGGTGATGCCGCTAACGGAAGCGATCATCGCCGATATCGGCAAGCATTATCCCGATCTCGACGACGTCAGGCGCGGCGCCGAGCTGGTGCGCGAGCTGATCTCCTACCTGATCGGGGCGGTGGTCTCGGAGACGCAGAAGCGTCTGGAGGTCGCGCAACCGCAATCGGCCCACGACGTCCGCCTGTACCATCAGCCGATGGTCGCATTTCCGGACTCCGTCGCGCAGGAGGAGGCGGCCATCAAGGCCTTCCTCAAGCAGCGGATGTACCGCCACGCGCGGGTGATGCGGGTGATGGGCGAGGCGGAAGGGATCCTGTTCGACCTGTTCGCGCGCTATCAGGCATTGCCCGGCGATCTGCCGGCCGAATGGGTCGAAGGCACGGAACGTGTGAGCGATGGCGAGCGGGCGCGCCGGATCGGCAATTTCATCGCCGGGATGACCGACCGTTACGCCCTGATGGAGCACCAAAGGCTTTTTGACTCGACCCCGGATTTGCGTTAGGCGGCGGCCATGGCCGAAAAACCTGCTTCACAACACCTTTTTGCCGATGTGCTGGCGCGTGTGCACGCGATCTGTGCGGAGCTTGCGACCGAAGGCCAATGGCCCGCCGGCATCGATTTCTCTCGCGTGGTGGTCGAGCCGCCGCGCGACGCCAGCCATGGCGACATGGCGACCAATGCCGCGATGGTGCTGGCCAAGGACGCCAAGGCCAAGCCGCGCGAGCTCGCCGACAAGTTCGCCGAAAAACTGCGCACCGACGACCTGATCGCCTCCGTCGATGTTGCCGGGCCCGGATTCATCAATCTGACGCTGAAGCCTCAGGTCTGGGCGGATGCGCTGCGCACCGTGCTGCGCGGGGGGGCTGCCTACGGCAGAAGCGCGATCGGCAACGCCGACAAGGTCAACGTCGAATACGTCTCGGCCAATCCGACCGGACCGATGCATGTCGGTCATTGCCGCGGCGCCGTGTTCGGCGATGCGCTGTGCAGCCTGTTGCAGTTCGCGGGCTATGCCGTCACGCGCGAATACTACATCAACGATGCCGGCGCGCAGGTCGACGTGCTGGCGCGCTCGGCGTACCTGCGCTACCTCGAAGCGCTCGGCGATATTATCGGCGACATTCCGGAAGGGCTGTATCCCGGCGACTATCTGGTGCCGGTCGGGCAGGCGCTGGCGGCCGAGTTTGGCGACAAGCTCAAGACGATGCAAGAAAGTGTCTGGCTGCCGATCGTTCGCGCCAAGGCCATCGCGGCCATGATGGAGATGATCAAGGGCGATCTGGCCGCGCTGCAGATCAAGCACGATGTGTTCTTCTCGGAGCGCTCGCTGATCGAGACCGGCAACAACAAGGTCACCGAGACCATCGATTTCCTGCGTTCCAAGGGCGATATCTACGAGGGGCGGCTGCCGCCGCCGAAGGGCAAGCCGGTCGAGGATTACGAGGATCGCGAGCAGACGCTGTTCCGGGCGACCGCCTACGGCGACGACGTCGATCGCCCGCTGATCAAGTCCAACGGCAGCTACACCTATTTCGCCTCGGATATCGCCTATCACAAGAACAAGATCGATCGCGGCTTCCTCGACATGATCGACGTGTTCGGCGCCGATCATGGCGGCTACATCAAGCGCATGCAGGCCGCTGTGAAGGGCGTCAGCGCCGGCGCGGCCACGCTGGACATCAAGGTCGTGCAACTGGTTCGGTTGTTGCGCGACGGCGAGCCGGTGAAGATGTCAAAACGCTCCGGCGATTTCGTTACCTTGCGCGAAGTCGTCGATGAGGTCGGCTCCGACGCCGTCCGGTTCATGATGCTGTTCCGCAAGAACGACGCGGTGCTGGATTTCGACCTCGCCAAGGTGATCGAGCAGTCCAAGGACAATGCGGTGTTCTACGTCCAGTACGGCCACGCCCGCGGACACTCGATCTTCAAGAACGCCCGCGAGATGGTTCCGGAACTGCCCGAGGCCGACGCGGCTCGGGCGGCCTATCTCGGGGACGCCGCCGTCGAGCGGCTGACCGACCCCGCGGAACTCAGCCTGCTCAAGCTGCTGGCGCTCTATCCCCGGATGATCGAGGCTGCGGCGGTGGCACACGAGCCTCACCGAATCGCTTTTTATCTGTATGATTTGGCCAGCGAATTTCATGCGCTTTGGACCAGGGGCCGGGATTTGCCCTATTTACGCTTCATTATGACTAATGATGCAGAGATCACGAAGGCGCGGCTGGCGATGGTTCAGGGCGTCGTCTCGGTTCTGGCATCGGGCTTAGCCGTTCTCGGCGTTCATGCCCCGACCGAGATGCGGTAGGCAGGGGCGAAGGCCTTCACGAATGGGGATTTGTGGGGAGTCTGGCAGGGGCCAATTCGTTGTCAGGTTTCGCTGACATGGCGGGTTGGCGCTGTCCCGAAGGGGATGCACCACCACGATGGCTGATCGATATCCGGACCGACCTTTTCCTGCCCCCGACCGCGGTGATGTCAGCCGCGCCGAGAGCGATCCTCTGGCCGAGCTGGCCAGGCTGATCGGCCAGACCGATCCGTTCGGCAGTGCCGGCGCAGGCAAGGCTCCGCCGCCACATCCGTTGCAATCGCGCGCCAACCCGCGCCCGCAACCTTACCTTCCGCCCGACGAAGACGAGAGCTCGGCTCCCATGCCGCCGCCCTGGATGCAGCGCGCCCGCCAGGAAGCGCCGCCGCCAGAGGATTACGCCGACGAAGAGCCGGCTTATGAGCCCGCGCCCGTCCATCCCTTGCACCGCTATGCGGCCCAGCAGCCGGCGGCGTCCGCGCAAGGCTATCATCAGCGTTATCAGGAAGAACCGCGCTACGCCGATGAAGAGCCGCGTTATGCAGACGAGGAGCAGCCGGCCGACCCGTCGCGCTACGACGATGCGCTGTACGGCCAGATCGAATCCGGCGAACAGGAATATCAGCGCGACCCGGCCTATCCGGACGATCCCTACGCCTATCAGAGCGAGTATGAGGAGCCTCCCGAGCCCAGGCGCCGCTCCAGCGGCGTGGTGACGGTCGCCGCCGTACTGGCGCTGGCCGTGGTGGGGACGGGGGCTGCCTTCGCCTATCGCACGTATGTCGGGTCGCCCCGCAGCGGCGAGCCGCCGATCATCAAGGCCGACAACAGCCCGACCAAGATCGTGCCGGCGCCGTCCGACTCTGCCTCCGGAAAGACCCCTGACCGCATGGTGCCCGGCGACGGCGGCGAAAAGCTGGTGTCGCGGGAAGAGACCCCGGTCGACGTCAATTCCAGGTCCGGTGGGCCGCGCGTGGTGTTTCCGCCACTGAACCAGAACGGCAGCCCGCCGCCGGTCGCCAGCGTTTCCCCGGGCGCGCCGCCGCCGGCGACGGCTTCGAACGGCACGATGCCGAACAGCGAGCCCCGCAAGATCAGGACGCTGGCCGTGAAGGGCGATGCGGCTGAAAATGGCGGGGTTCCGGCCAACGTGGCACCGCCCTCGGCAAAACCGGCCCCGGCCGCGCGAGCCGTGACCGCACCGGCGGCACCTCCGGCCGCGCACAATCCATCCTCGGCTAACGCCAGCGCCAACGCGCCACTGTCACTGTCACCGCAGGGGGGCGCGCAGCCAGAACCGGCACCGACCCGGATGGCCGCCACCACTCCGGTACAGACGGCTCCGGCCCCGTCGGCAAGCGGTGGCTATGTGGTTCAGGTCTCCTCGCAGAAGTCCGAAGCCGACGCCCACGCGTCGTTCCGGGCCTTGCAGGGCAAGTTCCCGGCGGTACTGGGCTCCCGCTCGCCGCTGATCAAGCGGGCGGATCTCGGCGATAAGGGCGTCTACTACCGGGCCATGGTCGGGCCGTTTGGTTCGTCGGATGAGGCCTCGCAGTTCTGCGGCAATCTGAAAACCGCCGGCGGACAGTGCGTCGTCCAAAGGAATTAACGGCCGTTTCCTTGACCCGGGAGCTCTGAGGGGCCTAATCGGCCCCATGAGTAGCCGCGCATTCATCACGGGCGTATCGGGACTGGAACTGGGCGCGGACGAGCGCGCGTTTATCCGTGATGAGCGTCCATGGGGCTTCATCCTGTTCAAGCGCAATATCGACACTCCGACACAAGTATCTTCGCTTGTTCGGGAATTGCGGGACGCCATCTGTAACCCGGATGCTCCGGTCCTGATCGATCAGGAAGGTGGGCGGGTCCAGCGGTTGGGACCGCCGCACTGGCCGGTTTATCCGCCCGGCGCCGTGTTCGGGGCGCTCTACGACATCGAGCCGAAACTGGGCTTTCAGGCGGCGCGCCTGAGCTCACGGCTGATCGCGGCCGACCTGATCGAGTCAGGGATTACAGTCGATTGCCTGCCGCTGGCGGACGTTCCGGTCGAGGGCGGCGACGCCGTGATCGGCAACCGGGCCTATGGAACCAACCCTGACAAGGTGGCGGCGATCGCACGCGCCGTTACCGATGGGCTGGTCGAGGGCGGCGTCCTGCCGGTTCTCAAGCACATTCCCGGCCACGGCAGGGCCACCGCGGACAGCCATTTTCGCCTGCCGATCGTCGATACGTCGCGGAAAGAGCTGGAAACGACCGATTTCGCCGCCTTTCAACCGCTGGCGGACCTGCCGATGGCGATGACCGCACATGTTGTGTTTAGCGCGTTAGACCCCGCCCAACCGGCGACGACTTCTGCGACAATCATCAATCAGGTGATTCGCGGCGTGATCGGGTTCCAAGGTTTGTTGATGAGTGATGACGTGTCGATGAATGCGTTGGCGGGAACGATCGCCGAGCGGACCCGCGCCATCGCCAACGCCGGCTGCGACATGATTTTGCATTGCAACGGCAAGCTCGACGAGATGCGCGACGTGGCGCGCGAGACGCCGGAACTGACGGGGGAGGCCCTTGAGCGCGCCAAGCGGGCGCTGGCCTCGCGACATCCACCGCGGCCTTTCGACCGGCAGGCGGCACGGGCTGAACTGGACGCGCTGATCAATCGGGTAGGGACGGCATGACTGCGGAGATTCTATCGTTTGAGACCGGCCGGCCGGCCGATGTGACCGATGGCGAGCCGTCGCTGGTCGTTGACGTCGAGGGCTATGAAGGTCCGCTCGACCTGTTGCTGACGCTGGCGCGGCAGCAGAAGGTCGATCTCTCCAAGATCTCGATTCTGGCGCTGGCCGACCAGTATCTGGTCTTCATCGAGGCGGCGCGAAAAATCCGCCTTGAACTTGCGGCCGACTACCTGGTCATGGCGGCCTGGCTTGCGTTTCTGAAGTCACGGCTGCTGCTGCCCGAACCGGCGACGCCGGACGGGCCTAGCGCCGAGGAAATGGCAACAGCACTTGCCAACCGCCTGCGCCGGCTGGAGGCGATCCGCGAGGCGGCCAACCGGCTGATGAACCGGCCGCAGTTCCAGCGCGATATCTTTCCGCGCGGCAATCCGGAATCGATTGCCGAAATCCGCCATCCGAAGTTCACCGCGACGCTGTACGATCTGCTTTCGGCCTACGCCACGCAGCGTCAGCAGCGTGTGCTCGCCACTGTTCATCTGCAGAAGCGCACGGTGTGGTCGCTGGCGGAAGCGCGCGCCTCGCTGGAGCGCCTGATTGGCCTCGCCGAGGAGTGGAGCTGTCTCGACGAATACCTTCTCAACTACGTCGTCGATCCCTCGCAAAAAGCGACGGTGTTTGCCTCGAGCTTTGCGGCAGCCCTTGAGCTGGTGCGCGAAGGCGAGATGGAAATAAACCAGAAAGAGGCGTTCGCGCCGATCTATTTTCGTAAGCGTCAAGCATCCGGAGCGATGTCCGCCCCGGATCTGACGGTCGAGTAAGTGGAAGGAGAGCTAGCCATGGCAAGCCTGGCGGAAAAACGCATGGATGATGCCGAGGAGCGTCCCGTCGACCCCAACACGGATATCGAACCCGTGGCGCGGCCTGAGGAATTGCGGTTGCTGGAAGCGCTGCTGTTTGCCTCCGCGGAACCGATCGATCAGGCGACGCTGGCGAAGCGAATGCCAGACGGGGTCGACATCAAGGAAGCGCTGGCGCAGCTGCAGGCGGAATACGCCACGCGCGGCGTCAACCTGGTTCGCGTCGCCAACAAGTGGACGTTCCGCACCGC
>Ga0070680_100004427_pt1 | contig 10574 bp, 9 predicted proteins | sample KBSC73BmetaG_FD_64672 | JGI IMG/M metagenome (GOLD analysis project Ga0070680, IMG submission 64672) | Corn rhizosphere microbial communities from Kellogg Biological Station, Michigan, USA - KBS C7-3B metaG | ecosystem: Host-associated > Plants > Roots > Rhizosphere | place: USA: Michigan... | reverse complement strand
TATCTGCTCGAGCGGCGTCAGTTCCGCGGACGCGCGCTCGTGGCGGCGCTCATCGATCTCCCACTGCTGATTCCGCATCCCGTGGCGGGCATCGCGCTGCTGCTCGTGCTCGGGCGGCAGACACTCGTGGGCGGCACGCTGCTGGACCTCGGCATCCGCGTGGTGGGCTCGCCGCTCGGCATCGTGTGCGCGATGCTGTTCGTGTCCGCGCCGTTGTACGTAAGCGCGACGCGCGAGGCGTTCGCGCGCGTGGACACGCGATACGAAGCCGTGGCGCGCTCGCTCGGCGACCCGGCATGGCGTGCGTTCCGGCGCGTGACGCTTCCGCTATCCTCGCGCGGGCTCGTGGCGGCGGGAGTGGTGGTGTGGGCGCGCGCGGTGAGCGAGTTCGGCGCGATCGTGATTCTGACGTACAATCCGAAGGTCGCGAGCGTGTTGAGCTACGATCGCTTCACGAGCTACGGATTGGATGAGGCGCTGCCGGTAGCCGCGGTGCTCGCGCTGCTCGCGTTCGTGCCGCTGTTCGCGCTTCGTGCGCTGCGGGGCTCGCGGAGTGGAGCGCTGATGCTCCAGTGATCGAAGCGAAGGCGCTGAGCGCGCGCGTGGGCGAGTTCGAGCTTCGCGACGTGAGCTTCGTGGTGCCCACGGGAAAGTACGGCGTGGTGATCGGGCCGGCGGGATCGGGGAAGACGACGCTGCTGGAGACGATCGCGGGAATCATCCCGCTGCGCGGCGGCGCATTGGCGCTGAGCGGGCAGGACATGACGGGCGTGACCCCCGAGAAGCGGAACGCGGGAATCGTGTACCAGCACGGCTATCTCTTTCCGCATCTGTCCGTGCAGGAGAACGTTCGCTACGGGGCTACGGATGTGGCGTACGCCGACGCGCTCGCGGCGCGGATCGGCGCGAGCGAGCTCTATGCGCGCGAGGTGCGGGGCTTGTCGGGCGGTGAGCGCCAGCTCGTGGCGATCGCGCGTGCGCTGGCGCCGCGGCCGAAGGTGCTGCTGCTCGATGAGCCGTTCAGCGCGCTGGACCCGCGGCGGCGGATGCTGGTGCGGCGCACCGTTCGCGAGATCGCGCGCGAGCAGGGGATCACCGTGCTGCAGGTGACGCACGACTTCACCGAGGCGGGGCTGCTCGGCGACGTCGCGATCCTGATCGATCAGGGGCATGTGCTGCAGCACGGACCGCCGGAGCGGCTGTTTCGCGAGCCGGCGTCGCCCTACATCGCGGAATTTCTCGGCGCCGAGAATGTGTATGCGGGGGAGGTGCGATACCTGAGCGATGCGGCTCCGGATTTTCTGGATGGCGCGGCGAGCGCGCAGATGCTGGCGGGCGGGCACCACGCGATCGAGTTCGTATCCGCGGGATTGACGCTGTACACGATCGGCGATGCGCCGCCAGGGCCGGGGCACGCGGTGATTCGCGCGGAGGAGGTGCTGATCGCGCCGGCACCGCAGGAGAGCTCGGCGCGAAATCAGTTCCAGGGCGTGGTGAGCGAGATCGCGACCACGGGCGCGTTGACGCGAGTGACGGTGGATGTGTCGAGCGGCGCCGCGGGCGTGATCGCGCCGCGCGTGCCGATCGTCGCGGCGCTGACCACGCGCTCGGCGCAGGAGCTCGAGCTGCGGGAGGGGAGCGAGGTGTGGGCGTCGTTCAAGGCGATGGCGGTGCACCTGTGCTGAACGACGCCGCACCACCAATTCCGTCGAGCGGGCGATCACCCTCACAATCCCAGCACGCGCCTGATCACCGTGATCAGCGCCTCGAGCATCGTGAGACCGCTCGCGGCCTTCGCGCGCCAACTGGCGCTCGGGCCCAGTGCTACGATCGGGGCAGCGATGACGATCGCGACCACCGCGATCGCAACCACCATCATGGCGCATTCCTGCGCGCGAGTCATCGAGTCGTTCATGGCGCCTCCAGTGTGTGAGCTCGGTCCTCACCACTGAAGACGCCGCACGGTTACACGCGCGCCGTTCATCGAGATCGATCCTCAGTGCTTGTCGGACATCTTCGACCAGTCGATCGGACCGCTCACGAAGCGGCGATGCAGCGTCGCCATGAGCTGCGCGTTGCCCGCGGTCAGATACTCGTAGGCGCGGTCCCACTCGTCGCCGTCCTGCCATCCGGTCTGCGTGAGGCGCACGAGCGTTCCCTTGCCGTGATCCTCGAGCTCGAAGCGCGCGGTCGTCCGCTGCGCGCGCACGGTGGGGAACTGGTCGGGGGCGAGTGCCTCGAGGACGATCTCCTTCTCCGGCACGAAGCTCACGATGTTGCCGCCGCCGGTGCTTCCGCCGGGGAAGTGCACCATCCACTCGCCGCCGGGCTTGAGCTCGACGTTCGAGTTCGGCGCGAGCCAGGTGCTCAGCCCCTCGCTCGTGGAGAACGCCTTCCACACGTCCGCGCGTGTCGCGGGAACCGTGATCTCGAGGCGGAGCATCTTCTCCGAGGCGCCGGCGCTCGGCGCCACGGCGGCGGATGCAGGGTGGGGAAGGATGAGCCGCTGTGCTGCCACTGCCGCCGTCACGAGCGCTGCTGCCACGAAGAACGGACGCATGCGAAGACCTCGGTTGACTTGGTTGAACGATCAAGTAAATACCGCTATACTGATTTGTCAACAACTTTCTTCCGACATGTCCCAGAACGCCCCCACACGCGACCGCCTGATCGACTCCGCCCGCTTCCTCTTCTGGGAACGCGGCTATGCCGGTACCAGCATGGCCGATCTCCTCGACCATGCGAGGGTGAACTCGGGAAGCTTCTACCACTTCTTCGAGAGCAAGGAAGCGCTCCTCCGCGAGGTGCTCGAGGGCTACCTCTTTGCGCTCCGGCCCATGATCGTCGACCCGGCCTTCGCGCAGACCGATGACCCGGTGGGCCGCATCTTCGCCATCCTGGCCGGCTACCGCGAGCGCATTCTCGCCACCGACTCCAGATACGGCTGCCCACTCGGCCGCCTCGCCCTCGAGATCGATCCCGAGAATCGCCCCGCCCACGCGCTCATCGCGCAGAACTTCCAGGGCTGGATCGGCGCCGTGCGCGAGTGCATCGAGGAGCTGAAGCCCCGCCTTCCGCGCGGCACCGATCTCGACGCGCTCGCGACCTACGTGCTCGCGATCATGGAAGGCGGCGTGATGCTCTCACGCTCGTACGGTTCGGTCGAGCCCTTCGATCGCACCGTGACGCAGCTGCGACAGCACTTCGAGCTGCTGCTCGCGCCGAAGGCCGGAAAGGCGAAGAAGAAGACGCGGCGACGCTAGTTGGTGGCGTGGAGTTGTCGAGGCGCGGAACACATGCATCAACATTTTTTGAAAACGGATCGAACGGACAACAAACGGAACTAACGGATAACTGCATGCCGCCTTTATCCGTTCAATCCGTTCGATCCGTTAGATCCGTATTCCTCTTGTTAGTGCATGTGTTCCGCGCGCCGGACGCAAACGTCAGACCGTGCACGTCTAGAACGACACCCGCGCGCCGAGCTGCATTCGCCATCGCGATGCATCCACGTTCACCACCTGCGTCCCCGGCAGCGTCACATCGTACGCGTTGCGGCCGTTCGCGGGATCGGTGCCGCGCAGCCGCAGGAGCGGCACATCTTCCGTGCCCGCGCCAGCCAGCGTGCCGGTCTCACGAATGAGCCCCCAGTCCCCATTCAGCAGATTCAGCACGTTGAACACGTCCGCGATCAGCTCCACGTCCCGCCCACCCGGCCCGAGGCGCAGCGACTTCGCCAGGCGCGCGTTCAGAATGTTCTGCCACGGATTCGTGCACGCGTTGCGCGGCAGGATCCTGCCGCGGTTGTTGCGCAGGCACGACTGGCTGTTGATGTAAGCCTCGAGACTGTCGTACGCACTCGCATGCGCCGGGACGAGGACGTTCACGGTCGCACTCGCCGCACTGTCGCGCACGAGCGTGATGTCGGATGTGCTCCTCGGAACGTAGATCGCATCGTCCGCCTGACGATCGAACGCGCCCACCTTGTTCCCCACGCCGTCACCGTTCGCGTCGCCGTTCACGATGTACGTGTACGGCGTGCCCGAGCGGCCGAGGTAGATGGCGGAGAGCTGGAAGCCCCAGGGAAGATTTCTCGTGGCGGTGATCGTGATCTTGTTCGGGATGTCATAGGTCGAGATCGCGAGATTGCGCGACTCGAGCGTGCCGTCCACCGTCGAGAAACCGTAGTTCGATACCGACTGCGCATCGCGCAGCGAGAAGTAGTCCTTCGCGTTCATGTGCGTGTACGCGACGCCGAGCTCCGTGCCGTTGCTCCATGCCTTCTGGATCTGCGCGGTAGCGATGTACGTTCGGTCGCCACTCCTGTTCGCGTTCCGCAGAATCGGCCCGTACCTGGCGGACACCACGTTCGGCGTCACCGTCGGCACCGAGCCCTTCTTCGACGTGGCGGCCACAGTCCCGTACATCACTCGCCCGCCCTCGCCGCTCAGCGTTCCGACCGGCCCCGCGAGATTGTCGTCCGTGATGTAGAGCGCGTTCATCCCGTGGACGTACGTGAAGTCGAGCGATCCGACCAGCCCCCACGGAAGCTGCTGGTCCGCGCCGACCGCCGCCTTGAGCGCCTGCGGCAGCTGGAAGTCGTTCACGAAGTACGAGAGCGACGCGGCCGACGTCGGCACCGCGCCACCCGCACACGTCGACGGCTGCGCATTCGGGTCCGCCACGAATTCCGGCGCGGCCGCATTCGCGCAATTGAGGAGCACCGCGCCCGTGCCCGTGTTCGAGTACGCGAAGGACATCCAGCTGTACGGATCGCGCCCCGTGAACACACCCACGCCTCCGCGCAGCGCCGTGCCGTCGCGCACGCTCCAGTGGAAGCCGAGCCGGGGCGACAGCTGGGTGACGGGCGAGATGAACGCGCTCGTGTTGATCCCGAAGCTGCTCGCGGCGAGCGCGTCGTTCTGCCGCGGCGCGTCCGGGAACGACGTGCGATCGGCGCGCAGACCGAACGTCACCTCCAGATCGCGCGTCGCGCTCCACGCGTCCTGCGCGTAGAGCGAGTACTGGTGCACGCCGAAGTCGGACGTCGCCGCACCCGGGTCGAGGGCGAGATTGCGCATGAAGCGCGAGGGGCGCCCGGCCGCCAGCGAGTCGAGATCGAAGAACACGTACTGCCCGATCGCATTCGAGAAGTTGCCGAAGGTGAAGTGCATCAGCTCGGCCGCCGCACCCACCGTGACCGTGTGGGCGCCGATCGTGCGCGTCACGTTGTCGGTCAGCTCGGCATCGCGCTGCCTGAGCGTGAGCAGCTGGCTCGATGGATCGGCGCCCGCGATGAGCCGCGTGCCGGCGGAGCCCACGTTCTGCACGAACACGGCGGGCGCATCGCTCGCGGTGCTGCGCGGCTCGTTCGTGACCGCGTAGCCGGCGAGCAGCTCGTTCGACCACTCGCCGAACAGCGACGACCATTTCCCGTGTCCCGCCCACGTGCGCGCTTCGGGCGCGAACGCGGCCGACGTGAGCCGGTAGTCCCCGTTGATCGCGCGCGCGGGGGAGATCGAGTCTTCCGTGATCCCGTGCGCGTAGTTGAGGCTGAGCTCCGCGGTTCCGGAGCTGCCAGTGATCGCGGACAGCTTCGCGAACACGTTCTGCGCATCGCTCGTGGTGTTGAACCCACCGAACGATCCCGGTGTGATGCCGTAGCCGTTCAGGATCGACGCGAATCGCTGCGCGCTGTCCGCCGTGATGCCGACGTTCGTCGTCGAACCGATGGTCGGACCGGAGAATGGAGTCACGCGATGCCGGAGCTCGGCCGCCGCGAAGAAGTGCAGCCGGTTCTCGATGATCGGTCCGCCGACCGAGCCGCCGTACTGCTCCACGTTGAAATCGGGGCTCGCATGTCCTGCAGTGTCGTGTCCCGCGAGCCCCTGCCCCTGGTAGAAGCCGAACAGCGAGCCGTGGAACGCATTCGTGCCCGACTTCGTGATCGCGTTGATCTGCCCGCCCGTGAAGCTCCCCTGCCGCACGTCGAAGGGCGCGGTCTGGATCTGGAATTCCTGAACGGCCTCGAGCGGCAGCGAGCGCGCCCCCTCCTGCCCGCCCGGTGTTCCCGTGCCTCGGCTCAGCCCGAAGTAGTCGTTGTCGCTCGCGCCATCCACCTGGATGTCGTTCATCCGGTTGTTCGCGCCGGACACGGACGTCCCCGTCACCTCGGGAGCTGTCTGCAGGAGCTCGGTGAAATCCCTGCTCAGGAGTGGGAGCCGCCGAATCGCGCTGTCGCTCACCGTGTGCGACGCACCCGTGCGCGACGCCGACAGCGCGGGGCTCTGCGCTCTCACCACCACCTCCGCGAGCCGCGCGGTGTCGGGCGCGAGCACGAGCTGCAGGGAGAGACGCTGTCCCAGACTCAAGGTGATGCCGTCTCTCGTGGCCCGGCGACCCTCGGCACTCGCGTCGACGCGGTACGGGCCGCCCGGCAGCAGATGCTCCGCGGAAAAGCGCCCATTCGCATCGCTCTCGAGATCGAGCCGCGCGCCCGTCGCGCGATTCACGATCGCGATCTGCGCGCGGACGGGCACGGTCGTATCGCCGGACCGTGTGTAGGTGATGCCGGCGATCGCCGCGTCCGTGACGCCCTGGGCGGCGGCGGTACACGCGACGAGAGAGGCGGCTGCGATCGCGAGTCGTGAGCGACGGAAGTGCATGGTCGTGAAAGTCGGGAGAACTGTGCGAGTGCCGGAGCATGGCACGGGAGCAGGGATTCTACGGCGGCCATTTCCGATGTGCAACACGCTGCCTATCGGGAATCGGGTGGCGTGCTCCCCGGCTGGCATTCGCATTGCCTCGTCAGCCGCTCACTTTCCGTGCAAGGAGCTCCATGTTGGGTTCGCTCGAAACCGACAGCGAGGTGAGCCGTCGCGTGCTCGTCGCCGGTATGCCGGCGCAGGCCTCGTGATGCGCCGCGTCGCCGATCCCACCGTGCGCATGAGTCGGCGCGCCGGCATCGTCATCGGTATCGGACTCGGCGGCTTCGTCGACGGAATTCTCTTTCACCAGATCATGCACTGGCACAACATGGGATCGTCCGTGCTCCCGCCCACGACGATGCGGGCGCTCGAGCAGAACATGCGCTGGGACGGTCTCTTCCATGCGGCCGCGTGGCTGATCACACTCGTCGGCATCTACATGTTCCAGTCCGACGCATCGCGGGGGCTCGCGATCCCCGCGACGCGCGCGTTCTCGGGCCAGCTCGTCGTGGGGTGGGGAATCTTCAATCTCGTCGAGGGGATCATCGATCACGAGATTCTGAATCTGCACCACGTGCGCGACCTGCCCGTGCACATCCCCGTTCTCGACTGGCTGTTCCTGATCGTCGGTGGGCTGGGCTTCATCGCCGTGGGCGCGCTGCTGATGCGACCCACCCCGCAGCACGCGCCGGCGCCCGCGCTGTAGGAGCTACGCCTTCAGCAGTCTCCGCGCGGCGTTGTCGCTCGCCTCCACGATCGCGCGATGCCACTCGTGATAGACGTTGATCAATCGGCTCGCGAGCGGCGTGAGCCTGGCGCTCCCGTGCTCCGCGCCGCCGCGCGAGATCTCGAGGATCGGTGCGCCGAGGATGCGCTCCATGTGACGGATGCGATTGATGCACGTGCGATAGCTCATGTCGCACTGCTCGCACGCACCACGGATCGTGCCGGCGACGCCCACCGCCTCGAGCAGCCGGATGTAGCGCGGACCGATGAAGAACTCGCCGTCGCAGGTGAGCCACCCCTTGAGACGTGTCTGCACGCGTCCGTCGAGGAGCCTGGGGCGATTGCCGTGCGCCGCGCCGGTCACGCGCTTCGACTTCGCGGAGCGGGCGGGCGCTCGCCGTACGGCAGTGGCCTTTCGAGCGATCGATGTCGGCATAACTTGAAGGTGCATTCCGTTCGCGCGGAACGGAAGCGCACCATCCATTCCGGGAATGACCTCATGTTCGTCCAGCGCCGGCTCCGTTCATCGATGCTGTTCGTCCTCGCCGCAACGCTCGCCGCGTGCACGAAATCCGGCTCCGCACCGGCCGACGAGGCGATCATCGTCTTCAACGCGGGCAGCCTCGCGCGCCCGCTCCGTGCCGCGCTCGACTCGTTCACCGCCGGCACGAAGATCAGGGTCGAGCAGGAGAACGCCGGGAGCGTCGAGACCGCGCGCAAGCTCACGGAGCTGCATCGCATTCCCGATCTCGTGGGATCCGCGGACTACCAGATCTTTCCGAAGTACCTGATGCCGGGGCAGACGAGCTGGTACGTGCGATTCGCGCGCAACCGGATGGTGCTCATGTACACGCCGAAATCGAAGTTCGCCTCCACCATCGACTCGACGAACTGGTACAGGATCCTCGAGACCAAAGGCGTGCAGACCGGACGCGCGGATCCGGCACTCGACCCGAATGGCTACCGCTCGCTCATCGTGATGAAGCTCGCCGAGCGGTACTACAAGCAGCCCGGTCTCGCGGATCGCCTCGTCGCCAACTCATCGGCGCACGTCGTTCGGCCGAAGGAGGTCGACCTGATGGGGCTGCTGCAGGCCGGCGAGATCGATTACGCGTGGTCGTACGAGTCGGTGGCGCAGGCGGCGAAGCTCCCCTACGTCACCTTGCCGCGCGCGATCGATCTCAGCGATCCCGCGCGCGCCGCGGACTACGCGCAGGCGACGGTGAAAATCCCGGGAAATTCGCTCAAGGACAGCGTCGAGATCCGGGGTGAGCCGATCCTCTACGCCTTCACCGTCCCCCGCAGCGCTCCGCACAGGACGCTCGGCGAGCAATTCGCGGCATTCCTGCTTTCCGATACCGGCAAGCGGATCATCGCGCGCGCGCATCTGGATCCGCTGCCCGTGCCGATCTTCGTTGGCGACTCCATCCCGCAGATCCTGACCGAGCAGAGGACCGCGAGCAGCCAGTAGAGTGCTCCCGCAACGCGGCCGCCCTGTACTCGCGCTCGCCGGGATGTTCTGGCGACGATCTTGCGCGCTGTGCTTCGTTCACAGACGGTCGAATTCGGCGATTCCACAAGCACCGTGAGGGGAAAATGGACAGCCGCGCGAAGCTCCTGGGGCACCCAATCCATCAGATGCTCATCGTATTTCCGCTCGGCCTGCTTGGCGGTTCCGTCATCTTCGACATCATCCACATGTTTCGCGGCGGTACCTGGTCACTTGCGGCCGAGCACATGATCGGCGTCGGTGTGATCACCGGATTGCTCGCTGCAATATTCGGGTTGATCGACTGGCTTTCGATTCCGGGCGGTACCCGTGCAAAGTCGATCGGCGCCTGGCACGCGATCGGAAACGTGATCGTGCTGTTGCTCTTCGCCGCGAGCTGGCGGATCCGCCGCATCGACGTGGCCAACCCGGAGACGTTCGCATACGTGCTGAGCTTCGCAGGGCTCGCGGTGGCCGCGATCACCGGTTGGCTCGGCGGAGAGCTGGTCGATCGACTCGGAGTGGGCGTGCACGAGGGCGCGAATCTGGATGCGCCGAGCTCACTGCGTGTCCCGTCCCTGCAATCGGAGGGAACGAGAGCGCGAGCCTAGGCTGCGACGCTCGCGCCGGTGAACCGCTCGAGCGTCGCGCGCTCGAGCTCCTCGCGTACGGCCTGGACCTCGATCGTCTCGAGCACATCGGCCGCGAAGGCGTACGTCAGCAGGCGCCTCGCCTTGTCCGCGCTCACGCCTCGGCTCTTCATGTAGAAGAGCGCCATCTCGTCGAGCCGCCCGACCGTCGCGCCGTGCGTGCAGCGCACGTCGTCCGCGAAGATCTCGAGCTGCGGCTTCGTGTCGATGCGGGCGCGCTCCGACAGCAGCAGGTTGTTGTTCGTCTGCTTGCCGTCGGTCTTCTGCGCGATCGGGTGGACGTACACCTTGCCGTTGAACACGCCGTGCGCGGCGCCGCTCAGGATGCCCTTGTAGATCTCGCGGCTGAAGCAGTTGGGCTGCGCGTGCACGATGTTCGTCTGATGATCCACGTGCTGCTCCTCATCGGCCATGTACAGGCCGTTGAGCGTCGCGCCACACCCCTCGCCATCGAGGTTCGTGTAGATGTTCGTGCGCGACAGCGCGCCGCCGGTCGCGAAGGAGAACGACACGTAGTGGCTGTCGCGCGCCTGCTGCGCGTCGATCGTGTGCACGTGGAAGGCGCGCTGGCTCTCGCGCTGGATCTTGTAGTGCGTGAGCGTCGCGCCCGCCTCCACCTTCACCTCGGTCACGGCGTTGGTGAAGTAATGGCTGTCGCCGAGCGAGACGTAGCTCTCGATCACCGTCGCCTTCGAGTGGCGCCCCGCGACGATCAAGTTGCGCAGGTGCGCGACGCCTTTGGCAGCGCTCGAATCGGAGACGAAGATCACGTGCAGGGGCACGGGCGCCTCGGTGTCGGGCGCGATGTGGATCACCGCGCCGTCCGACATGAAGGCGGCGTTGAGCGCGCTGAAGGAGCGGCCATCCAGGGGCGAGAGCTTCCCGAGCCACGGCTGGACGAGCGCGGGCTCGCTGCGGAGCGTGCTCGCGAGATCGGTGGCGCGAACGCCCTTGGCGAGCGCGCCGAGGTTGGAGAGCGCGGCGCTGTAGCGCCCGTTCACG